>Ga0207665_10000880_pt1 | contig 20267 bp, 15 predicted proteins | sample LARL112metaG_FD_184351 | JGI IMG/M metagenome (GOLD analysis project Ga0207665, IMG submission 184351) | Corn, switchgrass and miscanthus rhizosphere microbial communities from Kellogg Biological Station, Michigan, USA - LAR L11-2 metaG... | ecosystem: Host-associated > Plants > Roots >...
GGTGACGAGATTGACGGTCGCATCGCTCACGCCCGGCTCTGCTCGCAACGCGCGCTGCACGCGCGCCTGGCAGGCGGCGCAGGTCATTCCGGTTACAGGAAACGAGATTCGTTGTTCGGGCGGAGCAGTCGTCGTCATCAAACCTCCCATCAACGAATCAATATACCCCCCTCCCCTATGTCAAGTTCAGTGTATGACCATGTCGAATCGAAGCGGATTCGGGACATCATAGGTGTAATGCCACCACTCCTGATCGTAATTCGTGAACCCGCGACGCTCCATCGCGGTCTTCAGTCGCTGGCGATTGGCCGCCGCGAGTCCCGCGGCGTTGGCAGTGTGCGCTGCGGCTGAGAACGTGTCGAATGGAGTCCCCATCTCAAGCTCTCGACCGGACGAGAGCTCGATCAGCGTCAGATCGATGGCAAGACCGAGATTGTGTCGCGAACGACTGGCGATGTAGCCGTCGCGCAGTAGATCCTCGCGGTTGACCCGTTTCGTCCAATCCACCATCGCCAGCGTCGCCCGCACCGGCCGATAGGAATCGAAGATCTTGAGCCCCAATCCCTGGGCCCGCAGATCGCTCTCGACGCGGGCAAGTGCCGCAGCCGCTTCGCTCCTCAGAAACGCTCTGTTCGCGAGATAGCCGGGTAATGGCGCGCCGGTGAAGTTGTTGGGCGTCGCGTAGCGCAGGTCGACGACGATTGTCGAGTCGAGCGATCGCACATCGGTGAGCAGAGTGTCGGCGACTGCGTCCGGAGCAATCGCCGTCTCAGCGGTGTTGATTGGCGGCGCCTTCTGCGCCGGGTGCGCGCATGCAAGCCCGACTGCCAGCACCGCGACACGAAGTGTGCTCCTCATGCAACAAGAATAACCAGGATACATTTTGCGCATGACAGGTACCGACGCAATTACCCGCGGATCGGTTGGCACCGCAGCTCCCCGCGGCCATCGCTCGGCAGTCCTCGCCAGCTTCCTCGGCTGGACGCTCGACGCATTCGATTTCTTCCTCGTCGTATTTTCGCTGACGGCAATCGCGAAAGAGTTTGGCAAGACGGACGCCCAGCTGGCGCTGACGATCACCATCACGTTGGCCTTCCGTCCAGTCGGCGCTTTCATCTTCGGGTTGATGGCAGATCGGTACGGGCGGAAGCTGCCACTCATGATCGATCTGGTTTTCTTCTCGATCGTGGAAGTGCTTTCAGGTCTCGCTCCCAACTATACGGCCTTCCTGATTCTGCGTGCGCTCTTCGGAATCGGCATGGGCGGCGAGTGGGGCGTCGGCGCGTCGCTCGCAATGGAGAAAGCGCCCAAAGGCAGCCGAGGCGTTCTTTCTGGTTTGCTCCAGGAGGGCTACGCGACCGGGTATCTCCTCGCGGCCGTGTGCTACTTCTTCGTGTTTCCGCGCTGGGGCTGGCGTCCGATGTTCTTTATCGGCGGTTTGCCGGCGCTGCTGGCGATCTTCGTTCGCATGCGCGTCGAGGAATCGGAAGTGTGGGAGAAGACGCGCCACAAAGACTGGAGCAGTCTGGGCAAGGGGATCGCGTCGCACTGGAAGCTTTTCGTCTATCTGACGCTGCTGATGGCAGGAATGAATTTCGTCTCGCACGGGACCCAGGACATGTATCCGACGTTCCTTCAGCGCGACTGGGGATTTTCGCCGCAGAAACGAGCGGCGTTGACTGCGTTCTCGATGATCGGTGCAATCATTGGCGGAATCAGCTTCGGTTACCTCTCCGATCGCGTTGGTCGGCGCCGATCGATCGTGCTCGCGCTCGTTCTCGCGATTGTGGTGATTCCGTTGTGGGCTTTCTCGCCGGCTCTGGTCGGACTGGTGATCGGGGCGTTCCTGATGCAGTTCATGGTGCAGGGCGCCTGGGGTGTGATCCCCGCGCACATCACCGAGCTATCACCCGACAACGTGCGCGGTTTTCTGCCGGGCTTCGCGTATCAGTGCGGCGTCCTGATCGCCAGCTCGGTGGCGTACCTCGAAGCCGTGCTGGCGACCAGAATGACTTACGCCAAGTCGATGGCGATTGTGGCCGCCATTGTCTTTTCCGCGGCGGCCATCATTGCATGGCTCGGGCGGGAGCGTCACGCAGTTGAATTCGGCGGTGACGTCTCCATCCCGGAGCCACGTCTTGCGCGATCAGGCTGACTCGATCGCGGCTGCCTGCGCGACCAGACCCTCGAGGAGTGCGCGCACCTGATCTTTACCCGTGCGCGGATTCATCATCGTCACTCGCAGTACCGGCCGCCCATCCAGGACAGTCGCCGTGATCCAGCCTGTGCCCTTCCTGTTATAGCGAGGGCGCAGCTCGCGGTTGAGCGCATCGACTCTTGGAGGATTGCCGCGCAGCTCGCCTCCACGACCCAGATAACGGAAGCAGAGAATGTTCGATTCAGGCTGGTGCAATGCCTCGAAATCGTCGCGCTCCTGAATCGCCTCGTACAGTAGCCTTGCCGTGTTGCACAAATGGTCGTGCAGTTGCCCGAGTCCACTCGATCCAAATCGCTGAATCACTGCCCACAGCTTGAGCACGTCGGCGCGACGGGAGCACTGAAAGCTGCGAATCCCCTGATCGATAACGCGGGCCGACTTCCGATCGTGAAACAGGTACGGCGCCTGTTGCGCAAACGCGCGCTCGAGATCGCCCTCGTTTCGGGTGAGAACCATTCCCGCAGCCAGCGGCAGCAACATCATCTTGTGGGGATCCCAGGCGAGCGAACGCGTATAGCGCAAACCGTTCAGCGCCCGTGGCGGATGCGCCGACAGCAATGCGCTCGCGCCGTGGGCTCCGTCGACGTGGAACCAGATTCCGCGCTCTTCGCACATCGCCCCGACGCTGTCGAGATCGTCGAACGATCCCGTCGCCGTCGTACCTGCGGTCGCGACCACCGCCATCACGCGCTTGCCCTCACTCTGGAGGCGCTCCAACGTGGATTGCACCAAGTCGACGTCGACTTTGTAGTTGCGTGACGCGATCGAGATGCCGCGCCTGCGACCGAGTCCGAGCTGACCTATCGCACGCGTCACCGCGTAGTGGGCGTGCTCACCATATACAACGACTGGCGGGTCGTCACCGACTCCGTCCTCCCAGGCATTTGGAATCGCCGAGTTCCGGGCAGCGAGCAGCGCCGTGAAGTTGGCTTCGGTTCCTCCGGAAGTCATCGTTCCGCCCGAGCCAGCGCCGTAGCCGGCGAGCTTCGACAGCCACGCTACGATCTGGTGCTCGATCATGCTCGCCGTTGGCGACATCTCCCAGACCGCGAGCGACTGATTCAGCGCGCCGATAATGCTCTCCATCCAGATGCCGATTGGCAGCGGCGCCGACGTCTGGTGCCCCATGTACATCGGGTGGTAGTACTTGTTGGCGTCCGCTATGACCTGCTTCTCCAATCGCTCGATGATCTCTGCGATCGATTTACCTTCGCGCGGAAAGTCCTCGTCAAAACGTGCCGCCAGCTGTTCGCTGTTGAGTGGAGTCGAGACCTGCCCGGCGCCGGTGCGGGTCGACGCGAAATAGCGCGCGGTCAGTGCCGCGAACTGCTGTCCGGTTTCGAGCGAAGTGTCGGCTTCGAGCTCGGCGAGAATGTCATCGATCATGCGGCAAATTTACTAAATGCCGCGAGCCTTCAGCCGTCGAGTAGTCCGTTTTGTCGCACGAAATCGGCGAGCTCGCCGCGGGAAGTCACGCTCAGCTTCGTGAAAATGTTCGAGAGATGCGTGCTGACTGTCCGCGAGGAGATTTGCAGCGCACCGCCGATTTCCTTGTTCGACTTCCGCGTCGCGACCATTCGCGCAATCTCCATTTCGCGTCCGGTCAGCCCTGCGGCTCCGGCAGTGACCGTCTTCGGCGGCGGACGGACTCCGCGCTCGCGCATCTCTTCACGTGTGCCGCTCAACTCGTCGGCCGCACCGAGCTTGGCCAGCACGTCGTGCGCTTTCTTGAGCTCGCGCCTGCCCTCCTCCGGCTGGCCGATCTCGAGCAGTGCGCCGGCGAGCCGGCGCCGAATGCGCGCGGCCTGTGGTGGGAACGGAATCGCCTCGAGCTGCTCGGCGCCGGAGCGTAACAACGGGATCGCGCGCTCCGGATCGCCGTCTCTGAACCAGGCTAGCAATCCATCGCACGCATCTGCCTGCGCCAGACCAAGCCGGTGTCCCAATCGCTCGGCATCAACGCGCATCCTGGTGCAATGTCGCGCGGCACGGTCGAAGTCGCGCGCCACCAGCGCCGCCTCGCCCACCACGGGCAACAGCCACTGAAGCGACCAGACGATATAGCCGGAGCTGTCGGCGATCGCCAAACCAGCTTCGCCAATGCGAACCGCTTCCGCCGGATTTCCCGTCGCCAGGTGATAGGCAGCGAGACCGTGATGAGCCGGAACGATCGATGGGATATCGAGCGGCCGGGCGTCAGCACCATTGAGTGAGCCGGTCTGCTCGCCGCCGGCGAGCTTCCAGCCCAAGTCGAAATACTCTTTCGCCTTCTCGGTCGCCCCGCGCCAAAGGTAGATGAGACCTGTCCAGACGTAGAGCCGCGGCAACAGTACCCGCTGATTGAGGGTTTTCGCGGCAGCGATCGTGCGCTCGCCGAGCGTAAGCGCGGCGTCCCACTCTCCAATCCCCATTCGGTATTGCACTGCGACTTCACCGGACCAGAGCGGCAAAAGCGGCGACTGCATTTCATCGGCGAGGCGATCACTCTCGGCAATGTGCTCTGCGACGCGAGGGGCATCGCCGGAAACTCCGGCAAGAAGTGCCAACCCCCAATGCGCAGTCCACTCGAGCATTCGCTGACCAGCTGCATGCGCGTGCGCGAGCGCACGCTTCCCATGGTCTCCGGCCAGCGCGAGCGGGCCGGTCCACGCGTACATCAGGAGCAGTGCGCGATGCGCCCGCGACAGCAGCGCGTCATTCTCGACGCCCCCAGCGGCCGCCGATGCCAGCGCGGCTTCAACCTCATTCTGAGCCTGTTTGAGCTTACCCAGATCCTGGAGGGCGATGCCCTTCGCGAGACGCAGGCGCACCACCGTTTCGGCCGACGCCCCATCCGCAGCCGCCTGGCCAGTCTCGTAGTGAGTCAGCGCGTCACTGAAGCGTCCGCTCCAGTAGCATGCCAGACCCATCCGGTAGTGAATCTCGGCGAGCGCGCCACGCTCATTGCGCTCCGCGGCTGCGATACGCGCACGCTCCCAAAGCTGGATCGCTGCGTCGTACTCTCCGAGCCGCTGCCGCGTGCGCGCAAGAGTGGTGAGAATCTCGTCGCGCAGACCATCCTGTATGGAAGCATTCCGATCGAGCGTCTCCAGCGCGATTGCCAGGTAGTTCGCGGCTTCCCGGTTCGCGTACTTCTCGAGCGCTGCCCGGCCCGCCGCGTGGCAATACAGGACGGTTTTTCGTGCGAGCTCCTGGGAATGCGCCCGCGCGAAATGGAGCGCGAGCTCGTCGGCGTGAGCCATCGCTTCAGCGCCGTAGAGACTCTCGAGGTTCTCGCCAACGGTGCCATGAAGCAAACGTGCGCGCGCCTGCCCGAGATCGGCGTATATCACCTGCTGCAGCAATGGATGCGTGAAGTCGTAACGAATCGCGTCGACAGTTCCGGTCTCCTCGAGAATCCTCCGCCCCAGCAGCTCGTCGAGCGCGGATATGGCATCCTTCTCCGTCAAACCGGAAACTCTGAGCAGCGTTTCGTAAGGCGCGCGCGTTCCGATGACAGCGGAGAGGTTCGCCAGCGTGCGCGCGTGGGGCGTCAATCTTTCCACTCGGTCTTTCAACACGTCGCGGATGCTCGCCGGCAGCTGCAGCCTGTCGATCTCCCAACCCCGCCAGTGGGAATCGACGCGAGAGAGCGCGTGAGATTCAACGAGGGACTTGAGAGTTTCCTCGACGAAGAATGGATTGCCGCGCGTCCAGCCGTACAGCAGCGATGTGAACGGGCCGGTCGTGACCTTCTCCGCTCCGAACATCTGTCCGACCAGTTCTTCGACATCTGCGTGCGACAAAGGCGTGAGCTTGTGCACCGTCAACGCGTTCATGCGCGCAAGAGATTGCTCGGTGTTCCGCAGCACCGCGTTGGCGTCCCGATCCGCATCGTTGTAGGTGCCGAGCAGAAAGAGCTTTTGCGATTCTATTTGGCGCGCGACAAAGTGGAGGAGCTCGAGCGAGGAAGCGTCGGCCCACTGCAGGTTCTCGAGCAGAATGAACAGCGGTTGCCTGGTCGCCAGCCGGCCAAGGAACTGGGTGAAGTTCCAGAGCAGCCTTGCTTTGATCTCGGCCGGATCGGCGCCTGTCGACTGGCGCGTCCTCTCTGGCGCGGCCGGCAAGTTGGGGAACATCTGCGCGAATTCGGCCGCTCCGCCGCGCGTGAGCACCGACAGCTGCGACGGGTCCATGGAGCGCAGTATGGGCCCGAGTGCATCGGTGAATACCGCGTAGGGCACGCCCGTCTCGACCGGATAGGCGCGGCCGCTCACGACCATCCATCCTTTTTTCCGGGCGCGCTCCGCAATGGCACCTGCGAGGCGCGTTTTCCCGATTCCACCTTCCCCGATGACGAAGACGGTGCGGCCGGTTCCCTTAGCCGCCTCGTCCAGCGCCTTAGACAGCACTGCGAGATCCGCCGCCCGCCCGATTAGTGGCGTTTCCTCAGCCCTTTGCATGTAAGGCTAATGTAAGAACGTCAGTTTTCGGGAGCCAGCTAATTCAGCGTGAGGTCTCTTCTACGGGTCCGAGGGTGATGTTGCGCCATTCGCGAGTCCATTGTCTCAGGCGCGATTCACGCGCTTCGCGACCGAGTCCGACGACGAATCGCACTTTCATCGGCGATTCGAGCATGCGATTGAAAACGGCGCGGCCCTGACCGCTGAACGACGTTCCGGGCACTTCGAAGTTCACCAGCCGGCCCGGCATTACCGGCGTCTCCATCAGCAACCGGGCACCGCTCGCGCTCACGTCCTCCAGCAGCGCCAAACCGTCGACGGGTTTTTCATCGCCGTCTTCTTCGACTGAGACGCGTGCCGGCAACTGGACGCTGTACCGACGCTCACCGCGGATGTTGGCCAGCATCTCCACAGCTTTTCCGAAGAGGTTCAGCGACTGCCGATACTTCATGCGCCACATCGGCACTGAGTGATGCGCGCAGTGGATCTCGATTGCGTCGCGCGTTTCCATTGGCAACTCGTCGAAGCGTACGCCGTGCGTATAGATCGTGTTGTTCCCGGTGCGCCCCGTTTGCATGTGGGTGACTTCGCCGCTCACAGGGAACACCCCAGACGCGAGCGGAAGGTCGATACTGACCTTGCTGCCCAGAGGCAGCTGAAACGCCGAGCGAAACGCCAACCCGGAGGGGTTGAGATCCTGGGTAAGCGCCAGCAGATCACGATAGTCGCGACCCTCGGCGTCCTTTGCATTGACGGTGATCGGGAACGCGTCGATGAACCGGTGATCCACCCGCTGCTGTCTCGACGCGCGGCTGTGAAACACGACGTAGCCGGCGAAGTAGATGTTCCACGTGATCCAGAATCCGTTGAGCCAGAAAGCGAGTGACGACCAGCCCGCCGCGTGATAGTTCACCCATCCGGCTTTGTACGCGATGGTGGCCCAAACCACCGAGAGTACAGAGACAACCAGCAGCACCAGTTGCGGCGCGTATGTCTCGAAGGGCACGTCATTGGTGCCCTTTGGCGTGACGTTGAATTTCAGCTTCTTCTGGGTGAAAAAACCGCGGTAGGTTTTGATGTAGGTCCAGAACTTCGCCATGTTGTATCGCTCGGAGATGAGAATCCATCCCGTCCCGCGCGACAACAGCTCGAACGAAATCACCGTCAGAATCACGTACGGAACCAGTCGCGTCACCAGTTGCGCGTTGGTCACGTTGACCGGCAGCCATCCGAAGACGAAGAACACCACCGGCGACAGATAGAAAACCAGCTTCTGAATGCCATCGAGATAGGTGGCAGTGGAGCTCAGATAAGCCAGCCGCTGCGGGAGAGTCAGGCCCGGATAGACGAGAGGGTTCAGCTTGCGCAGGATCTGCATTGAACCCTGGCCCCATCGCAGGCGCTGGACGTGATACGCAAACGCAGACGACGGAGCGAGTCCGTAGGCGAGCGTCTCGCCGTGATAGACCGACTTCCACCCACGACCGTGGAGAATGATCGAAGTCTCCATGTCCTCGGTGATTGTCTTCGTCGAGAAGCCGCCGATCTGGTCAAACGCCGTTCTGCGCAGCACTCCGCAGCTGCCACAGAAGAAGGCCGCATTCCAGTAATCCTTGCCGGGCTGGAGCAGCGAGAAAAAGATTCGATTCTCTTCCCACAGGCTTCGTCCCTCTTCGTTCACAACGTGCGTGAACGAATCGGTGTTGTAGAAATCCTGGGGCGATTGGACGAACGCGACTTCCGGGTCGTTGAAATATCCGAGCAAGCGGTCGAGGATGTTCGGCAGCGGAACGTGATCGGCGTCCAGCTGCAGAATGAACTCACCCTTGGTAATCCGAAGTGCGTTATTGAGATTGCCCGCCTTCGCGTGCTCGTTGCCCTCGCGCCTGATGTAGCCGATGCCGAGCGCCTCGGCCATCGTCTTCACCTCGTCGCGCTTTCCGTCGTCGAGCATCCAGGTCCGGTGCGGATACCTGATCGCGCGCGCTCCGATCGCGGTCCGGCGCAAGACCTCGAGGGGCTCGTCGAAGTTTGTGATGAACACGTCGACGCTCAGACCTTTGGGAGCCGGCGGTGGCGTTCGATACTTCAGCCGCCAGACAGTCGCGATCAGGAAGAAGGAGTTGATCAACCCGTATGTTTCGGCGACAACGAGCACAACGGAGAAGACCATGGCGTGGGGATTCAGCGACCAGCCCCAGCGCCAGATTATCCAGTAAAGACCATAGAGCCACGCAACGGCCGCGAACGCGCGAGTGAAGATCTCCTGTCCGCGCGGCAACTCAGGGATTGCATCGTGAAATGCGTTTTCGGGGATTTCTACATCCGAGTCGGACACCGGAGGCAACGCGGTGCTCTCAACGGAAGCCGGCTCTATAACGACGTTGCTTGGCATGCTCGACCACAACAGTAGCGCGAGATCTATGCCGCGAGATCAATTTGTGTAAAATGGCGTAAGTGGTTCACTCGTTGCGAGTTGAGCGGGCATGAGGAGTCCCGATCTGCGCCCCCACGTCCATGCGTTTGATGCGTCCGAGCCGGATTACCAGCCCCTGCTGGATCTCGTCGGGGGTGCCCAGATCGTTTTGCTCGGTGAGGCGTCGCACGGAACCCACGACTTCTACGAACACCGCGCGCGGATCACCAGGCGCCTGATCACCGAAAAAGGGTTCTCGGCGGTCGCCGTCGAGGCCGATTGGCCCGACGCTTACCGGGTGAACCGCTACGTGCAGGGCGACGGCGACGACGCCGATGCCGACGCCGCACTCAAGGGCTTCGAGCGTTTCCCGACATGGATGTGGCGGAACACCGTCGTCCTGGAGTTTGTGGAATGGCTACGCGACCTCAATTCGAGTCGTGGTGAGAACGACCGCGCCGGCTTCTATGGGCTCGATCTTTACAGCCTGTTCAACTCAATGGAAGCGGTGATCAACTACCTCGATCGGGTTGATCCCGAAGCAGGAAGGCGTGCCCGTTACCGCTACTCGTGCTTCGAACATTTTGGCGAAGACAGCCAGGCTTACGGATACGTGGCAAGCTTCGACCTGGAGCGCTCGTGCGAAGACGAGGCGATCAACCAATTGCTCGAGATGCAGCGCCGTGCGATGCAGTATCTCGACGCATCAAAGCGCGAAGATTTCTTCGACGCGGAACAGAATGCACGGCTGGTCAAGAACGCCGAGGAATACTACCGCTCGATGTTCCGCGGCCGTCAGTCGTCGTGGAATCTGCGTGACACGCACATGGCGGAGACGGTCGATGCGCTGATGTCGTACCTGCAGCGCCATCAACGCCCCCCGAAGCTCGTGTTGTGGGCACACAACTCACATCTCGGCGATGCGCGCTTCACCGAAATGGGTGCGCGTGGTGAGCTCAACGTCGGACAGTTGGTGCGCCAGAAGTACGGCGACGCTGCGGTGCTGGTCGGGTTCACGACCTACACTGGTACTGTGACGGCAGCAAATAACTGGGATGAACCCGGAGAGCGAAAACAGGTCCGCCCAGCTCTTCCTGATAGCTACGAGCTCGAGTTCCACGAAACGGGAATTCCCAGTTTCTTCCTGCCGCTCACCAACGGCAGCGGCACGTCACCACTGACCCGGCAGCGCCTGGAACGCGCGATCGGCGTGATTTACCGCCCGCAAACCGAGCGAGTCAGCCACTACTTTCGCGCAGATCTTCCGCGCCAGTTCGATGCGGTGTTCCACTTTGACGAGACGCGTGCGCTGGAACCGCTGGAGCTGCCGGAGGGATGGCACGACGTCGAGCCGCCGGAAACCTTTCCCTCGGGTCTTTGAAGAGAGCTACTTGCGTTTTCTGCCCGGTTTGACCGCAGGCTTTCTCACGGTCTTGCTCGCCGCCTTGCTGGATAGGTCCAGCATTTTCTTCTCGCCTAGATAGTCGATCGACGGTGTGTCGACGACGTTGCGGAGTCGCTGTACCGTCGACGATATCCGCCTCGATGCATCGAGGATCTCCCGCGCCAGCTCAGGCACCTCTTCCGGGGCGGCATCACCAGCCAGAAGCTCCGCGTTCATGGTGAGCACCGTAAGCACGTTGTTCATCTCGTGCGCGACGGCGATGGTCGTCTCGGTGATTCCCGCGCGTCGTTCCTCGTTCGCTCGCTCTTCCTCCATCTGACGCTGGAGGGTGATGTCCTGCACCTGGGTGATGAAGTAAATCGGTTTTCCATCACTGTCGTGGACAGCTGCCACCGCAATCGACACCCAGATCTGCCGGCCATCGCCGCGAATGTAGCGTTTCATTCGGTAGTAGCTGGTGATCTCGCGCGCCGTCAGTCGCCGCAGCTGATCCAGATCGATGGTCAGATCATCGGGGTGAGTGATATCGCCAAACCGGCGCTTGAGCAATTCCTCTTCGGAAAAGCCAAGCATCTCGCACAAGGCAGTGTTCACCTTGGTGAACTGACCCTGCGGATTTACGAAGCACATGCCGAGCGGCGACATCTTGAATGCGCTCGCGAACAGCTGCTCGCTCTCGCGCAGCGCGCGCTCCGCCTCCGTGCGCCGGGAAACGTCGCGAATGAGACCGAGTCGAGCTGGCTGGCCGTCGAAGGTAATCGGAGCTGTGACGATCTCCGCGACGATCACATCGCCAGTTCTCGAGCGGAACTTGACCTCGATCGGTGCGCCGGCCGCACCAGTTCCAAAGAGCTCGTGAATCCGTTGGCTGACAATGGGGATCGAGTCAGGATGCACGAAGGCCATTATCGGTTTTCCAATCAGCTCCTCGGGCTCCGCACCGAGTCGATGCGCGGCAAACTGATTCAGGTAGAGAAACTTTTCAGCGGTGTAGACAATGATCGCATCGGGAGCAGAGTCGACGATTGTCCGAAAATCGTTATTCGAGTTTGAAGAGGTCATTGTTGGCCAATCTATTGCTTGCTCGAAAAAAACATCCTGGGAGTTTCGCCCGGCCTGCGGAAATAAGCGGCGATCATCTATTTTGTCTGTAAGATCAACGACAGCGACGACCTCGGAGCGCCAACTGAAAAAGACAACCCGCAAGACTGCAAAGCAAAAAGCTGTCCCCGCTGATGGCTCCCAGTCGCGGGCGAGTGCACTGGAGGAGGCAAACAAAACGGCAAGCTTCGTCGCACACGAACTGAACAATCTGCTCACCGTGATCCAGATCAACACCGAGTTTCTCGTCGAGTCAGTCGGCGCAACCCCGGAGAACGCAGAGGAGCTCGACGAAATCCAGCGCGCGGCGCGGCGCGCATCGATTCTGGCTCGCCAGCTGCTCGCGTCCGCGCGGCTCGAGCCGTTCGATCCAGCTATCGTCGAGGCAACTGTCCGGAAACAAGCCGCGGACAAAGCTCCGGCAGGCGCTGAGAAGGGACGGCCTCTCACCGGAACGATTCTGCTCGTCGAGGACGAAGCAGCAGTTCGCGGACTTGCTCGCAAAATCCTCGCGCAGAAGGGCTATCGCGTGCTGGAAGCTTCGGACGGCGCGATCGCACTGCGGGTCGCCGCCGGTCACGTTGGCGAGATCGATCTCGTTCTCACCGATGTCGCCATGCCAGTGCTCGGGGGCCGCGGGCTCGTCGAAGAGCTACACGAGCTGAGCCCGGGCATGCGTGTCCTGTTCATGTCCGGATACCCGAGAGAAGAGGTCTTTCCCGACAAGAAGGATGGAACCCCCTACCTCCAGAAGCCGTTCACGACGGAAACGCTGATCGCGGAGGTGTCCTCCGCACTCGGCATCGTACGCTAGCCCAGCTGCGCTAAGCGGCGGCGAGTTGACTCGTGCAGTGCGAGCAACGGCTCGCGCCGGCGTCGATCGATTCCTTGCAGTACGGGCAGTTCTTCTTGGGGGCTTCGGCCGCCGGCTTGATAAAGATCTTCGAGATCCGCCACGCGACTAAACCGACGATCAGGAAATTGAGGACGGCCGACAGAAAGTCTCCGATGCCAAACTTGACCGAGCCCACGTTCCACGTCGCCGTACGCCACTCGCCGGCGGGCAGCATGTAAGTGATCACGGGCATGATGAAGTCGTCCACCACGGCTTTGACCAGGGTGTTGAGCGCGGTCCCGACTACAACGGCTATCGCCAGCGCTACGACATTCTGCTTTAGAAGGAACTCCTTGAACTCCTTGAGCATTGCCATCGGTACGGTCCTCGGGATTGGGTTCGCTGCAGGATCCGATCAGCCTCGTAAATAGCACCAAATAAGTACGAAAAGCACGTAACGCCAGCGGCCTCCGGTGCGTCGAGTAGGTGTCTGCAGACACAGCAAAAAAAAGCTACTCTTGACCAACCCGGCCCAGACCACGCCTCCGGCGGCTTCGTCGCCTCCATCAGCCTCGCCACCGCAGCCTGCGGTGGCGACGCTTTCGCGCGAATTATCGGACTTTCTGGTCGAGCTCTCAATCACCCTCAATAAGCACGCGATTTATCCACAAAAGCATCCGCTACTGGATGTCGCGGTTGACGGGGTAGCCAACAGGCTTGGAATGCTGTTCGTGGGTGAGCGAGATTCGTTGTCGATCGGCGTTGCGCGCCGTCAGCTGATCATCGAGGGAGTCGCGACGGATCCCTTGAATCCGGTGCTCAAGGAGCTCGCCCAACGACTGCACCAGCACCAGGTCGGCGCACTGAAACTGACACGCGGGATCACGCGCGACGAGCTCGCGGCCGCTCTGGCAGCACTGTCAGTCGACCCGCAGCGGTCCACACCCATCGGCCGGGATACGGACCGACTCGCCAGGCTATGGGAACACGTCCGATTCTTTCCGCTCACCTACGATCGACTGCAGCTGATTGAAGACGATCCCGATGAACCGCCCGGCACGGACAAGATGCTGGCCGGTAGGGCTACGCAGCTCTGGATCGGACTTGCCCGCGCGGCACTGGTCTCGGATGCATCCGCGGCCGACAGGACGAAAACCGATGCTGACGACGACGCGTCGCTCGAGCCGGCAACCGTTGCACGCGCGATCGACGAGCATCAGCGCGAAGAAGCGTACGACCAGGTGATCGTCGGCTACCTGCTGCAGATCGGAGAGGAGCTCAAAACGGCCGAAGGGCCGGAAGCTGCGGCGCTGCAGCGCCGCGTTTCCCGCCTGGTCGGCACGCTTCAGCAATCGACACTGGAACGGTTGCTCGAGATGGGAGGCGACAAGGTCCAGCGTCGCAAATTCCTCCTCGACGCTTCGCAGGGCATCACTGTGGAGGCGGTGATGGAGCTCGTTAAAGCTGCGTCCGCCGCGGAAGGCCAAACCGTTTCTCACTCGATGCTGCGCATGCTGTCGAAGCTTGCCCACCACCCATCTTCGACAAACCAACGCGGAAAAACCGATCCGAGCATCCGCGATGTGATGCGTCGATTGGTGGATGACTGGACGCTCGACGATCCAAATCCCGAGGCCTACCGCCAGGCGCTCGAGAACATGTCCAGCCTCCGCAACGTCAGCGACAAACCGGCAAATGGCGCGCAGCCAATCGACGTCGAACCGGAGAGAATAATTCAGATCGCAGTGGAGATCGGGGCGATGGGCCCACAGGTGCATCTGGCGATGGAGCACCTGCAGAGAGCTGGGCGTGTGGATGCGCTTCTCGATCTTGTCGAGCGCGCACCGACGCCAGGCGCCTCGATGCCGATCTGGGATTTCCTCGTCGAGCAGGGCGCGTTTGAAACGTTGCTCGAGCACCAACGGCTCGATTTGCCGCTGATCACCCGCTTCGTAAGGAGGTTGGGCGCCACCGCCGCGCCGAGTCTGATCGCGGCTGCGATACTGATCGAGGAGGCGAAGACCCGCGGCCAGTTTTACGACCTGCTGCTCGCGCTCGGCGATTCCGTCGGTGATGAGATAGTGCGCCACCTGCCGGAGGCATCGACCACGGTACAGCGCGAACTGCTCTCCCTCGTCGGCAAGCTGAGTGTCCTCCCGTCGGGCCTTTCGATGCACACGTATCTGGAGAGCGAAGACCCACTCGTGCGACGTGAGGCGGTGCGAATCCTCCTCAGGAATCCCGGAGACCGTGACGAAACCATCGTCGCCGCGTTGTCCGACCCCGATGATCGCGTCGTATTCGCGGGATTGTCAGCTGCACAGGACAAATGTCCGCCCATCGGCATCAACCTGATCAAGCAGCGAGTCGACCGTGGTGAGCTGGACTCACAGCTTCGCACAATGGGTATTCGCATCATCGCCCAGACGCGCACCCCGGACGCGCTCGATTGGCTGCTGCCGTATGTCATGACCGAGACGAACTGGGCGCGTCGTCCGAAGCTACGGCCGTCCTCAGCGGAAATGCTGGCCGCGTTGAGCATGATCGCGACCCACTGGCGGACGCATCCTGCCGCCGAGCCCGCGCTCAAGCTCGCCGAACAGAGCAGAGATCCCGAAGTGCGCGCGAAGGTCGCGAGGACTCGCGCCACCACGGCCACGCCGGATAGCAAGCATGAGTGATCCGATTCGGTTCCTGGTGTCGTTCGGCCAGGCTGTGTCTACCATGGCTCTCTACAACGACGGCCACCCGGCGCGCGAGCGCGCTGTCGACCGCTCGTATCAGTGCCTGCAGGACCTGCAGCGCGACGACGCCTGCCCACGTTTTTCGTTCCTTGGCGAGGAGACGATCTACCAGGAAACCGCGCTGCGCGAGCTCGGTGACTGGGAGTGGGGCACCAGGCTCGCGCAAGCCGGCGTGCAACGGATCGAGTTCGACAAGAACGTCGGGCGGGAGCAATACGAGGAGTTCCTCGAGGAGATGATGGCGCGCATCACGCTGTCGGTCATCGACACATCCGAAGCGCGGACGTCGCGACCGACAGGCATCAAGATTGGCGCGCTGGGCATTCGCGGTGAGAGAAAGGAAGTCGAGCCCCAGCTCGTCACGCCGGTGCCTGTCGCTACGATCTCCTACTCGCTCGGCGAAGAGGCGGAATCGATCCAATCGATGCACCGCGATGTGCTGGAGCGCGGAAAGCTGCCACTCGCCGAGGCCGAGGCGGTGGTGCGCTCGCTGTCGATGGCGATGCACGGCGACCAGCAGATGATCCTGCCGCTGCTTCAACTGCGCGAGTTCGACGAATACACCACGACGCATTCTCTAAACGTTGCGGTGCTGGTGATGGCGCTCGCCGAATCGCTGCAGCTCGCGCAACAGGATGTGCGCGCGTTCGGTATTGCCGGCCTGCTGCACGACCTCGGTAAGGTGAATATCCCGAAGGATATCCTCAACAAGCCCGGCAAGCTCACCGACGAGGAGCGCCAGGTGATGCAGAACCACCCGGTTGCTGGCGCAAAGATGATCATCGAGAGTGGACGGAAGCTCGATCTTGCCGCGACAGTTGCTCACGAGCACCACATCATGATCAACGGTCAGGGCTACCCGACCCGTCACTATCATCGCCCCTGCCACAAAGCGAGCAACCTGGTGCACGTATGCGACGTCTACGACGCGCTGCGCACCAAGCGTCCGTATCGCGACGCATGGGACGCGCAGCGGGTGCTGACTTACATCGAGGAGCGCGCGGGCACCGAGTTCGAGCCGGAGATCGCGGGCGCGTTCGTAAGCATGATGCGCAGGCTGGAAACCGGAATTCAGCTCTCGCCGCTCGCCACCAACGGCAACGGTCAGTCACACGCGGCGGAAAAACCGACTGCGCAAGCCCCCTCCGCTCCTCAGGGGAACACCCCCGAAAGACAGCCGTAGCAGAACACGCTTACTGTTCCGTGACAAAAAAATGCGTCGGTACCGACGCATTTTCCCGTTGCAGGTGAAAAAGCCCGCTCGTCTTTCTAGTAGAAAAACTGCGCTTATGCAGTCATTTACTGGAGGAACCGGATGTCCGCAAACAGGAAGGGTTTTACCCTCATCGAGCTTCTGATCGTGGTTGTGATCATCGGCATTCTTGCCGCGATCGCGATTCCCAAGTTCGCAAATACGAAGGACAAGGCTTACGTTGCCGCGATGAAGTCTGACCTGCGCAACCTGGCCACTTACGAAGAGCAATACGCTGCCGACAACCAGGGCGCGTACTTTGGTGGAACGGCTGACAGCAACACTCCGCTGCAGGGCTTCACCCCTTCGTCGAACGTAACGATTACGGTGACCAACGTTGCTGGTCCCCCGCCGGATTGGAGCGCGACAGCCACGCACTCGCAGTCTCCGAAGACGTGCAGTATGTCGACCGGTGTGATCACCTGCACCTAATCAGGTGATAGCGGTTGGATAAGAAAGGACGTCGCGAGACGTCCTTTTTTATTTCTCCCGCCCGGGCTTCCGCTTTCGTCTCGGATTTTCGAACAGCATCGCAGATGGAGTCGACCCCAGGCCTGAGGCTTCGATCCACTTCTCGAGGCCCTGGGCGAGACCGCGTCGCTCAGTGGGCCCGAGGTTCGAAAAACCTTCGATCAGATCCTGCTGGATTGCGCGCGGCGAACGCCGCAGCAAGCTTGCGCCCTGGCGGCTGAGGCGCAGAACCGACCGTCTCCCGTCGTCGGGGTCCACGGAGCGAGTCACCAAACCCTTGGCGAGGAGACCGCTCACGACCTCCGACACCGTGCTGTGGGTGGTCATCGTGACCTCGGCGAGATCCTTGACAGACTGGTTGGGCGAATTGCCAAGCTCACTCATCACGAAGAGCTGGGCCGCGCTGAGTTTGAGGTCGCGCTCCACCGCTTCCGCAGCCGCACGGAGTCCGCGCACCATTCTGCGCAGTGCGTTGATGGCGCGAGCAACCTCCGCCTGCTTGGCTTTACTTGCCTTCGGCTTGGCCATTCAAATGGCCGAGATGGGTCTCGAACGCACGACCCACGGATCAAAAGTCATAACCGGCAGATAATCTTAGTTCTGCCTTCCGGCAAGGTGACCTTTAGTGGCGAGACGGGCGACTCAGAGACATGCCTCTAAGATGTCCAGGCCGGCCTTGGCCGTTGCGCGATCGATGTTCAGCGCCGGCAATATGAGCAGCACGCTTTCCTCGACGTCTAGGAGGAGTCCGCGCGCCCGACACTTTTTCGCCACGCGTTCGGCGTATTTCTCGTCCTGAACGTCTACCGCGATCGCTAGTCCGCGCGAGCGAACCTCCGGCTCTTTCGGGAACGACATCTCGCGGATGCGCTCCAGGAAATAGGCGCTGGTTCCATCCACGAGCCGCAGCAATCGCCGTTGATTCCGTTTGATCCAGCGTACGTTGGCGATGGCTACGGCGACGCTGAGCGGGTGCCAGCCGTAGGTCGAGTAGACATTGCCATCCTGTTCGAGGGTCTTGGCGAGATCTTCGCGCACCAATAACCCACCGAGGCCCGCCGCCCCTCCAGTCGCCGCTTTCGCGATCGTCATCATGTCGGGTTGCACGTCGTAATACTCCGTGGCGAACAGCTTGCCCGTGCGGCCAAACCCGGTTGCGACTTCGTCGAGGATGAGTAGCGTGCCGTAGCGGTGACAGAGCGGCGCGAGTCCTTCCATGAACTCAGTCTCGGGAATCAGCACGCCAAGGTTGATCGAGATCGGCTCCATGATCACCGCCGCGACGTCGCGGTGCTTGAGCTTCGTCTTGAGTCGGTCGAGCGCGCCGAGATCGAGTGGCGGCTTGAGTCGCGCCACGGAGAGCACACTCAACGCGTCATCGCCGTCGCCAACGCTGAGCGCCCCCAGCGTGTTGCCGTGATAAGCGTCCTCAAGGGCGACGAACTTCCTGCGGCCGGTGTGTAGCATGGCTGCCTGTAGCGCCAGCTCCACTGCCTCTGATCCACCCGTCGCGCGGCAACACCGGGTGAGCCCTTCAGGCGCGAGTCCCACCAGCAACTCGGCCAGCTCTCGCCACGGTTTGTACGCGTATCCCGGATATACGTAGTCGGGCCCACGGAACGCGCGGATCTGGCGGCGCAGGTTCGGTCGGGTCCAGCCGAAGTTCCCCACGCACCATCCCATCATGAAATCGATGTATTTCCGGCCGCGCGCATCGTAGAGGTAGTTGCCGCGCGCGCGCGCGACCTCGATGTCGGCGCTGCCTTCGTTCTGCACGAGGAACGGTTTGCGAGGGCGTTGCATGACCGCGCCGACTGCATTTTCCGGCCCCGGGCGGAGTCTTGTGCCGGCAACGGACCCGGGCAGTCGCGCACGGCATTCCCGTGTGCGACGTGCTCGATGGTGTGCGCGACGGATCAGCGCGACACACCATTGCCTAACTACTTCCCTGATGACCCGGGTGGGTCTCGAACCCACGACCTACGGATTAAAAGTCCGTTGCTCTACCAACTGAGCTACCGGGTCGAAAAGCAAACGCAAGATAAACTGCCCGCAAACCCCAGAAAAACATCACAAATCTGCGTTGGACGCCTGTCGCGACACGTAACGCTTACCGCTGGGCACTTTGGGTACGGCTCAACTGTACGAAATCGTCAGTATAGTGACCCGAATTGCGCGGTATAATGCCATTCACCTTCCCGAAGGTAAACGCCGTAATTCGCGCTGTCAGAATGTCCAGGCAGCGCGATGGGAAAGCTGCGCGTCTAGCCGCTCTCGAAGAAAGTAATTCCCTGCTGCAGTCTCAGGCGCGCCAACTCGAGCACCAGAAGAACGAGGCGCGGGAGCTCGCGCACGAGCTCGCGTTGACCAACGAGGAACTGCGCGCCGCTATCAGTGAAGCAAGGAAAGCCTGGGCGGCGGCGGATGGAGCGAATCGCTCCAAGGCCGAGTTTCTGGCTGTAATGAGTCACGAGTTGCGCACGCCGCTGAACTCCATCGGCGGCTATGTGGATCTGCTTGAAATGGAGTTGCACGGTCCGCTGACCGACCCGCAGCGCTCAGATCTGGCCCGAATCCGCCGCAGCCAGCAGCACCTGCTCGCAATCATCACCGACATTTTGAACTTCACGCGGCTCGAAGCGACGGAAGTAAGATTCGACATCATCGAGGTTCCGCTGCGCGCGCTCGTCGGCGACCTCGACGGAGTCATTGATTCGCTCGCTCGCGCGAAATCGATCGCGTACGAGTGCGATGCGCCGACTGGCGGCATCTTCGTTCGCACCGATCCTGACAAGATGCGGCAAATCCTGATCAACCTTCTCTCGAACGCCGTGAAATTCACGCCGGAGGGTGGCAAGATTCGTGTCTACACCACCACCGTCGCCAACACCGTCTTCATTCACGTCAAGGATACGGGACCGGGAATACCCGCCGACAAACAGCAGCTGATTTTCGAGCCGTTTGTACAGCTCGACCGCGGACTGACGCGTACCACGGAGGGAACCGGACTGGGCCTCGCCATCAGTCGCGGACTCGCGCGCGGGATGGGAGCCGACATCTCGGTCAAAAGCGAGCCGGGCAAGGGCGCGACGTTCACCCTCAAGCTACCCATCGCTGCGCGACGGCCGACTCCGGGTACCATGACGCGCGTCGCCGTCTAGATACGGACTGAGGACTTTAACAGCGCACTACCTCGCTGGTAGCTGATAGCAGCACGCTGTTAGCTAATCGCTGCCTGCAACGGGACAGATCTCAGAGCGTAGATACGAACAGAACGCCTTTCCTTGGACTCTATCGCGATCTGTCCCGTCGCTTGCAGCGGAAAGCTATTGGCTAGCTGCTATCAGCTACCAGCGAGGTAGTGCGCCGTTAAGTCCTCGGTC
>Ga0207665_10000881_pt1 | contig 20264 bp, 20 predicted proteins | sample LARL112metaG_FD_184351 | JGI IMG/M metagenome (GOLD analysis project Ga0207665, IMG submission 184351) | Corn, switchgrass and miscanthus rhizosphere microbial communities from Kellogg Biological Station, Michigan, USA - LAR L11-2 metaG... | ecosystem: Host-associated > Plants > Roots >...
CTTGGGGTTTCCCGAATGCAAGCAAGGCCAATCCCAGATTGGCATGGGCCTCCGCATTGCCAGGATTTAGCCGCAGCGCTTCGCGAAGTTGCTCGATAGCCTCCGGGATTCTGCCCACCAACTTGAGCGCGAGTCCAAGGTCAGCCCGAATGTCCGCGTCTTCGGGCGCCAACTCTGAGGCGCGGCGCATTTCGTCGAGCGCGGCTTCATTGCGGCTCTGCTTCCACAGTGCGAGGGCAAGTTGAACGTGCGCTTTGGGCGCGTTCGGTCGCGAACGGATTGCGCGGGGCGAGGATCGGTGTCGCGCGGACGAAGTTCTTCGGCTATAGCGACGTCACCGACAAAGTCATCAACGATGCAATCGACCTGATGAAGCGGCAGGGCGCGGTGATCGTTGATCCGGCGAACATTGAAACCGCAGGCAAGTTCGACGACAGCGAGTTCGATGTTATGCTATACGAGTTCAAGGCCGATCTCAACAACTATCTCGCCTCGCTTGGCCCCAAGGCGCCGGTCAAATCGCTCCAGGATATCATCGCGTTCAACGAGGCGCACAAGGATCAGGAGATGCCGTGGTTTGGCCAGGAGATCATGATCCAGGCGCAGGCGAAGGGGCCACTCACCGAGCAGAAGTACATCGATGAGCTGGCGCAGGATCTCAAGATGTCGCGCACCGACGGCATCGATGCGACGATGACCAAATACAATCTCGATGCGATCGTCGCGCCGACGGGTGGCCCAGCGTGGGTGACTGACCTCGTGAACGGCGATCACTTCAGCGGCGCAAGCTCGACGCCGGCGGCGGTTGCCGGCTATCCGAACATCAATGTGCCCGCCGGCTTCTCACACGAATTGCCGATCGGGATTTCGTTCTTCGGCAGAGCGTGGAGTGAGCCGACGCTAATTCGGATTGCATATGGGTTTGAGCAGGCAAGCAAACAGCGGAGGGCGCCGAAGTTTATTCCGACGCTCGGAGTGTCCTAATGAATTGAGGCGTTCGGACCAGCAGCCAGTCCGGAGTTCGGATTAATTGAGGAGTGCGAATTAACAGCGGAGGCGTGGGAACGCGTGTCAGCGATCCTCGGTCCTCAATCAGTCCGAGATTCGGACTGCTATGTTAGTCCGAACCCCTCAATCAGCTATTTAGTCGCAGCCTGAACGATGCTTGCCGCCAATACCTTTCCTGCCTTCGACAGCGTGTACTGCACGATTGCGTTCGTGGCAGCGTCGCGCGCTCTCTTCACCAGGTTGCCGGCGGCGTCAGTGGCCTGACTCAGCACTGGTAGCTGAGTGATGTTGCCGACGACTTTCTCGGCGGCGTTCTGGCCGGCAGCGCTGACCGCCTTCTCGAGAATGTTGCCGGTGGCCGGATCGATCAGGCGCTGGACACCATTGACTGTGCCCATCAGAAGTCGATTAACCAAACCGCCGACTGCTCCCACCGTGTTCTGTAGCGTGCTTCCGAGCTGCTGGACGATTTCGGGATGGTTGTCGAGGAAGGTCAGCGTGTTGTCGACGATATAGTAGACGTCGTCGAGATCGACGAGCAGCAACGCCTGCGCGCGCACACCCTGAATCGTCAGGTCGACATTTCCGATCAGAACATCGGCGCCGGCATCGACGCGCACGAGATTGGCGACCCGCGCGTTGAGATTGAGCTTTGCGGTTACGCTATCAACCTTCAGAAAGATTCTCTGGACGCAGAGATTCGGAACGTCGAGCACCACATCGTATTCCGGATATTCGTGTGAGCGTCCAGTTCCACCAGTGACCTGTGCTCCACCGGCGACGCCACCCGCGGCTCGCTGCGCAGCGAGACTGTCGACACGCAATCCTCTGTTGAACGCGCGCGCCGAGTCAGTGGGCTGACATTGCCAGGGTTGTCCCGCGCCTGGTCGCGTCGCAGTCCGCTGGGCGAAAGTGATCGACGGAACCAATGCTGCAACTGTCAGCACTGAGGTGACGACACGCGTGGTGGTGCGCATATGCAGATCCTCTGGACGGAACGACGACGGCTCGTCTCACATCACAACCCGACTAACGTCGATGGCGAATTGCAAAAAGCTCGCCCGATCGGTGTGAGGCACGGATGTTGAACTCCGTGATCTTTGTTCCTGGGGAGCGTCATGCGCTTTAAGTCAAAAATGTACACAGCGCTGGTCTGGGGAACGTCGCTCATCGCGATGTCGCCCGCCTTGGTACGCGCGCAGTCCGCGGCCAGTGATGCGAACAACCAGACGTGCGCGGCGCTGCTGTCGAACGACAGCAGCGTCGGCGCGCGAGTCGGCCCCGGGGTTACTGATACAACAGCTCGACTGAACGCAACGCCAAGGGCGCGCTCGGACAGCGCATCGTTTGGTGTTGGCGGCGCCCGCACCGGCACAACCAATCCAACTGTGCATCTCATAGTTGGCGTTCAGGCGGACCAGGTCACGTTCGCCAAGCAGCCCCAGGTGCGAGTGCGGCTTTGCTGGGGCGGAGACACGCTGCGAGTCGTACAGCGAACGAATCTCCCTTCGCCGGTCGTTGCCGGTACTACCTATAGAAATGTCTATGTCGCTGTCGAGTTGATCGGTCGACTGAATGGACAGTGCTTATCGAATGCGATCGGCGTAGGTAATCCGCAATCGCAGCAACGCGCAGGCGCAGCAACCACATCAGCCGCCAATTGCGCTTTCCTCGGCGGTAACGCGAGCGCGGGACAGGGGAGTCCGAGGCCCCCAGTCCCATGATCCGACATTCTTTGATCACTGGCGCCGCAATGCTGATGTCGAGCTCGGCGGCGATCGGTCAAACGCCACCACGTCCGACGCCGATTCCAAATCAGGTACCGCCGCGATCGCTTACTGCCCAGAGCTCGCTTACAGACTCGACCGGCGGGACGGCCGCAGGTTGCCCGGGCGGGAATGGCATTCATATCTCGGCGACCGGCGGCACCGTAACCGACTCGTCGTCGGGGACGAATCAATTCATCGGACTCGGGCAATCAGTCGACACGACCTGGGTCTTCAATATTCAGCGACGAACATGGACGCGCACCAATCTTGCGGCTGCGCTGAGTGTCGGACTCGCGGATGAAACGCGCGGACGATACGCGATATGTGCGGGAGTGACTGCGTTGATGCCGAGTGCAACGCTGACGCTTCAAGGTGCCCGCGGTCGCGTGCACTTCGCGGCATCACTCAAACCATTGAGCGATGCCCTTCGGTTAGGTCCGGGGCGATGAGCCTTCAAACCTGGGGAGATGGTGACGATGCGTGGTAGAATCCTTATTGCCGGACTCTTTCTCTGTGGCGCCGCAGCGCCGGCATTTGCCCAACAGCCAACCGGACAGCGCACGTTCACCAGTAACTCGCAAGTAACTCCGAATCGAGACGTGATTCTGGAGATTCCCGAGCTGTCGGTCGATTCAATCGGCCTGACCGTTTCCGACGTGAAAGCTCACGTCGCGCTCGACGCCAACGCAATGAATCTCGTCCAGATAACGGCCGGCGTTGACGTTGGAATCAAGAAAGTGCAGCTCGGCATCGTCGGGGTGATGGCGGAAGCGTATCTCTACGTCGATCTCGACAATGTCGCGAGAATCGTGAACCGAGTGGTGCAGACGCTCGACCGGAATCCGCAGATTCTGATTCAGGTGCTCAAGACTGTCGACACTGCGGTCAATTCGATCACCGGACAGCCGGGGCAGCCGCCGCAGCCCTGAGAACTGCGAACTGCGGACTGGAACCAAAGGTAGGGAGTCAACAGAGAGCTCAGAAAGCAGTTCGCAGCGTTGATATCGGCATTCGAAGCGGGTTGCACCTGGATCGCCACGCACGTAGCTGCGAACTCCTGTCTGCGCTCCCTCTGTTCACTGCCTACCTTTACTTCCGTTGGTCCCCGGTGCTCACTCCTCCTCGAGAATCGAATCGGTAACGAAGTAGCCCTGTCCAGCCCGCACTGACTCGGCGATCGAGCGCCGGGTGTCGTCGACTTCTTCTTCGCGGGAATCGAGCATCCCGCGATTGGTGCGGAATCGGCGGCCCGCCTCCACGCAGAACAAATCGCACAAGGCGATCTCACGATCGCACATCTCGACGCCACGCTCGTCGATCAGACTCTGGGTGCGCGCGATGACCGCGGCAGTCGCGAACAGATCGATCGCCATGTTCGCCATCCGCTCGAGCACGAACTGGCTCTCGACGATATTCTCCCGGTGCCGAATGATCACGCGATCACTCGTCGCGCCCAGCTCGGCGACGTGCTTCTCGAAGTACTCCTTGTTCTTCTTGAGCCGTTCGTGAACGTCGATGTCGAGCGTGGACGTCTGACCCAGGCGGAGGCGTACGCGCGAGGTCGCGTATCCACCGAGCATGCCGAGGTTGCGCAGCGGACGACGCAGCGCGGATCCGACTTCCTTCAACGCCTGCGCGGGCGCCTGCACTCCATTGAGCGCGATGAACAGGCGCAGCACTTCATTCGCGCCTTCAAAGATTCGATTGATTCTCGAGTCACGGAGCGCGCGCTCGTAAGGATATGGCTTGACGTAACCGCGCCCTCCGGCAAGCTGCACCATGTCATCAGCCGCGCGCCAAACCAGATCGCTCGCGAAAACCTTGGCGCACGCTGCCTCGAGTGAGAAGTCGGCTTCGCCCCGATCGACGAGCGACGCAAGGATGCCGAGCATCGCGTCGGCAGCATAAGTCTCGCTCGCGAGCTGAGCGAGCTTGCGCTGAGTGATCTCGAAATCGGCGAGCGGATGTCCGAATTGAATGCGCTCTTCGGCGTAAGTGGTCATCCGCTTGAGCGTTGCCTTGGTCGCGCCAGTGCATCCGGCCGCGAGCGTCAATCGCCCCGCATTCAGAACGTGGACGGCGACACCGAATCCGCGGCCAACCGCACCGAGCAAATGGTCAGCGGGAACCTCGAGACCTTCGTATGCGAGCTCGGCCTGCGTCGAGCCACGAATGCCGAGTTTGCGCACGGTGCCGAGGACGCGAAACCCGGGCATGTCCGGCCGGATGATGAACGCAGTCATGCGCGGCACATCTTCTCCGCGACGCCGGACAGTAGCCTGAGCGAAAGTCGCGATGACGCCGGCGCGATGTCCGTTGCCGATCCAGATCTTTCGGCCATTCAGCCGCCAGTGCGAGCCATCCTTGGCGAGAGTGGCAGTGGTCTTGATGTTCTGCGCGTCAGAGCCGACATCGGGCTCGGTCAGTGCGTACGCCGCGAGAAATTCGCCGCGGGCCAGCGCCGGCAGGTAGCGTTCCTTCTGCTGATCATTCCCGTGAAGAACGATTGCTTTGGAGCCGAGGCCGCAGTGAACACCCACCAGGACCGCGACGCCCGCGTCGACGGTCGAGAGCGTTTCGAACACGCGCGCGTAAGCAGCCGACGACAACTCCAATCCGCCGTATTTCTTCGGAATGGTCAGGCCCAGCATTCCCAGCTCGGCCAGCGCGCGAATCACATCGTCAGGAATCGTCTCCTGCTCATCGAACTTCGCCGAGTCGATGAGCGTGCCCTCCATGTCGCGGAGCCCTTTGATCAGTCGCCGAACCGTGCGCGCTTCGTCGGCATTGCGCTCTTCCAGCGGGCGTGGATACGGGAACAGAAGTGAGTCGAGCACTACACCCGCGAAAATGCCGCGGGTGAACGAAGGTTGTTGTTCAGGCACTCAGGTAGTGGCGATCTGTGATCGTTAAGGCGACGCGGCTACGACATCGCGCTCACGCAGCCAGCGCCAATGCACGAGGAACAGAATCACGGCGACGATGATGAGAAGTCCGTTCCCAATCAGCGTCCTCATCGCGCGGAATTTCACATTGCCGATCGACTGCTCGCGCTCGGCGTCATAGAGCTTGCGCAGATCCGTGTCTGACATGCTGTCAGTTTGCGCCTTTACAGGTGGTGCGGCGGCCGGGCCCGGAAAGCGCGGCTCGCGTCGGGCGTCGAGCTTGTAGAGCTCGAAGTTGCTTAGCGATCGGCCGGATCTGCCGTAACCGCCCGTATCTGCACGAATGGGATCGCTCAGATCAATCACTGCGTCGACCACCGACTTGATGGAAATCAGGATTACGATCACCGTGATGAAGCAAACCGCGTAACCGTATACCTGCGCGATGCGACTATTCATTCTGTCCATCACCATTCTCCGCTATGCGGTTGCAGTTGCGCGCACCCGTGCTGCGTTCTCGAGCTGCTCGGCCAACGCGTCAGGTTGAGTGACGGGTCGATCGCAGACATAACCTCGACATACATAAGCCGTCGCCTGGCGATCGATCATCGTTCTGTGCTCCAGCAGCTTCACGACATGTGGCGAGCGATCGTCACCGGCAGCCAATACGAGCGAGGGAACGTACTGTGATGCGACTGTCCGCTCCAGTGCGCCGAATCCCCGGGTTTGGACATCACCAACCAACGCGACTTCGACGGCGCCATTGAGCTCCATGTCGGCGCAGCCGAGCAGGTGGCCGAATGCGGTTGGGAATCTGAGCATTGGGTCGGCGAGACTCTCCAGCGTGTAGACCGCGCGCCGCCGGTAATCCGCCTCATGTTGCAGCTCGGCGAGGTTGAGAAGGAGGTCGACGGCGAGCGACGTCCCGGATGGGATCGCGTTGTCGGTGACATCGCGTGGGCGCGTTATCAGCTCCTCGGCGTCGCGCGCGGTATCGAAGAACGCGCCTGCCTGATCGTCCCAGAACCAGTTGATCATCTCGTCGCAGATTTGTCGAGCGAGCTTCACCCATTTCTCATCGAAGGTGAGCTCGTACACGGCGAGGAAGCCTAGCGCAACCGAGGCGTGATCCTCGAGGAAGCCGGCGATGCGTGTGACGCCTTCCTTGTGGGAGCGCATCACCCGTCCGTCGCGCACCATTTCGCGCGCCAGAAACGAGGCGTTGCGCAGCGCCAGCTTGCGGAACTCGTCGTGGTCGAAGATCCGCGCCGCAGTAGCGACCCCGCGCAACATGAGACCGTTCCACGACGCGAGGATCTTCTCATCGCGGGCCGGCCAGGCGCGGCGAGATCTCGTCTCGAGCAGGATGCGCCGGCCGCGCGCGAGAATCGCGTCGAGCACCTCGACGTCGACACCCGCGCGCCGGGCGGCGACTTCGCGATTGGCGGGGACGTAGAGAATACTCTTCCCCTCGAAGTTTCCGCCGCGCACCACTCCGTAGTACGCCTTGAACGCGCGCGCATCGGCGCCGAGCAGCGAATCGAGCTCCTCTTCACTCCAGACGTAGAACTTGCCCTCGTGGCCTTCGCTGTCGGCATCGAGCGAGGAATAGAATCCTCCTTCGGGATCGGTGAGCTCGCGGGAAACCCAGTCGACTGTTTCGACGGTGACTCGACGGACTTCCTCGTCTTTTGTCGCCTGCCAGAGATGAGCGCCGAAGCGGGTGAGCAGCGCGTTGTCGTAAAGCATCTTCTCGAAATGCGGCACGAGCCACGTGGCGTCGACCGAGTAGCGTGCGAAGCCGCCGCCGATCTGATCGTAGATGCCGCCGCGTGCCATCTTGATGAACGAGTTGACGGCCATGTCGAGCGCGTGACTGACCCCGGTGCGCGAGGCGTAGCGGAGCACGAAGTCGAGCGTCATCGTCGGCGGGAATTTTGGCGCAGCGCCGAATCCACCGTTCGTCTCGTCGTAACGTTGCTGCAGTGCGCGAAACGCGACGTCGAGGATTGAGGGCGACAACCCGGTCGGTGTCGACGTGCTGCGGCCGGTGACGAGATTGCCTTCGTAGATCTGCTTCAGCTGCTCGGCGCTCTGCGACACTCCTTCGCGGCGCTGGGTGTACGCATCGCTTACCGCGCCCAGAACTTTTCGGAACGACGGAATGCCGTGGCGGTCTTCAGGTGGAAAATACGTTCCGCCGTAGAACGGGCTGCCGTCGGGAAGCAGGAACATCGTCATCGGCCAGCCACCGTGGCCGGTCATCGCCTGGACGGCCTGCATGTAGATGTTGTCGATGTCAGGCCGTTCTTCCCGATCGACCTTGATGTTGACGAACTTTTCGTTCATCAACTTCGCGGTCTCTTCGTCCTCGAACGACTCGTGCGCCATCACGTGACACCAGTGACAGGCGGCGTAGCCGATGCTCAGCAGAATCGGCTTGCCTTCACGTTTCGCTTTTTCCAGCGCCTCCTGGCCCCACGGATACCAATCGACGGGATTATTGGCGTGCTGCAGCAGATAGGGACTGGTCTCGCCAGCTAGTCGATTGCCCACGCGCTGCTAGGTAATGGGATTGGTGCCAGTCATGCGCATCGCGAGATCATCTTCGCGTGCCTGATCGGTCTCGTGGGGTCGATAGACGATGACCTCCACGCGCTCGAGGGTGATCAATCCGCCCGTCACCATCTTGTCGAGCTCGGGTAAAACCGAATCGATCTTGTCTTCGGTATCGACGCATTCGACGACGATCGGCATGTCGAGGGAGAAGTCGACAAATTTCGCGGCGTGGATGTGGCTGCTGGCGCCGTAACTCATGATGCCGCGGGTGACAGTGGCGCCGGCGAGATGTCGTTGTCGAAGCAGGTTTACGATCGCCCAATACAACGGTTCGCCATTGTACTTGTCGCGCTCGCCGATGTGGATCCGCATCAAGACGCGCTCACCCTTCAGGCCGTGCATATTTCCTCCTGCGACAGCATGTCGTCACCTTGCCTCGCCAGCGTACGCGATGCGACGCTTTGAGGCTATAATCAAGGTACATGATCTACCTCCTTATCGCACTCGGTGGCGCCGCCGGATCGGTCTTGCGGTATCTCCTCGGGGCCGCAATCCAGCGGAACAGCAGCAGCGGATTTCCGATCGGCACAATGGTTGTCAACGTTTCGGGCTGTTTTCTGATCGGGATTCTGGTGCGCCAGTTCCTGAACATGCAGCTGTCCAATGATTTGCGCGCATTGCTGATCGTGGGATTCTGCGGCGGGTTCACGACTTTCTCGACGTTTTCGGCCGAGACGCTGGCGCTGATCGAAGGCGGCGAGTACGCCCGCGCGACGACCTATGTTTTTCTGAGTGTGATTCTCTGTCTGCTGGCGACGCTGACCGGCATGACTGCAATTCAACTGGTGAGTGGGACCAGGCATGGGTGATCCGGCATGCTGGTCGCATCTCTTTTACGACGAAGATGGCGAGCCCAGGGATATGACAACAACAGCGGTAGAAGCAGGTTCGGGACAGATCGCGCGCGAGCTCACGGACTTTCTCAGCAGGAACGACGAGCGGATCATGCAGGAGCTGTTCGAGTTCCTGCGCATCCCGAGCGTGAGCGCGAAGTCAGATCACAACGCGGACACCAAACGCGCCGCGGATTGGGTGAAGAATTCACTCGATCGCATCGGCGTGCCGGCCAGGGTTTATCCGACGGCTGGACATCCGGTGGTCGTTGGAGAGTGGCGAAATGCGCCCGGCGCTCCGACCGTTCTCATTTACGGGCACTACGATGTCCAGCCGGCGGAGCCGCTCGAGCTTTGGACGACGCCGGCGTTCGAGCCGACGATCCGCGACGGTAACCTCTACGCGCGTGGCTCGGTCGATGACAAAGGTCAGCTCTTTCTTCACGTAAAAGCACTGGAAGCGCATCTCGCGACGCGCAAGAAGTTGCCGGTCAATGTCGTCGTCATCGCTGAAGGGGAAGAGGAAGTCGGGAGCGAACATCTCGCCCAGTTCGTCGAAGATCAGAAAAAACTTCTGGCCGCTGACGCGGTTGTGATCTCCGACTCGGCGATGTTCGCGCCCGGTCTGCCGTCCGTTCTCTCGTCGCTGCGCGGGCTCGCCTACTTCGAGATCAACGTGCAGGGGCCGAAGGGCGATTTACACTCGGGCAGCTACGGCGGCGCAATCGTGAATCCCGCGATGGCGCTGGCCCGGATTCTGGCGACGTTCCACGACGCCAGGGGCCACGTCGCGATCCCCGGATTCTACGACAAGGTGCGCGAGTGGCCAGCGAAGATCCGCGACCAGATGCGCTCACTGCCGTTCGATGACAAGAATCTCATGGATGAAACCGCTGTCGCCGCACTCGGCGGCGAAGAAGGCTTCACCACACTCGAGAAGCTCTGGACTCGTCCGACGTGCGAGGTCAACGGATTGCTGAGCGGGTATACCGGTGAAGGCGCGAAGACGGTCTTGCCGGCGAAGGCGATGGCGAAAGTCAGCTGCCGACTGGTGCCCGATCAGGATCCGGCCGACATCGAGAAACTCATGAAAGCGCACGTCGCCAAGGTCGCGCCGAAGGGAGTGAAAGCCGATGTTCGAGCGTTGCACGGCGGCCGCCCCTGGCGCGCCGAGCTCGACGGACCGATCTACGAAGCGGCGAAGGTCGCGCTGCGCGCTGCGTTCGGAAAGGAGCCGGTGATCACCGGCGAAGGCGGCTCGATCCCCGTCGTCGGCGACTTCGAGCGCATCCTCGGCGCGCCGGTGCTGCTAGTCGGCTTCGGCCTCCCCGGCGAGAACGCGCACGCTCCTGATGAATGGATGAGCGTGGAGAACTTTCGTGGAGGGATGAGGGCGATGGCGGGGATGTGGGACGAATACGCGCGTCTTAGTAAGACTGCGGGGTGAGGACTTAACGGCGTACTACACCGCTGGTAGCTGATAGCAGCTAGCCAATAGCAGCTAGCCAATAGCTATCCGCTGCAAGCGACGGGACAGATCGGGAATCAAAAGAGATCGATCTGGGCCTTACTCTCCTTTTCGCGCCGAGTCAGCGCAGCCAGCTCCGCGTCGCTCAGAGGCTGCAGGCAGTCCGGCGCGTCGTAGCCGGGATTGTTGACCAGCGTGGAGATTGGGAAGTACTCGAGTCCTCCATCCTTGTGGTACGCAGAGTGACCGAGCAGCGAGAGTTGATCGTGATCGCGCGACGGATCCAGCCACTCGTCGTAGCGAGATGGGTCCAGCAGCACCGCCATCCGATCGTGGAACCGGGCGTACCAGTCGTCGGAATCCTTCACGATGACTGTGCACGACCACACCTCTTCATTGGTCGATCGATCGTGCCAGCGATTCCAGAGACCAGCCATCGCGAACGGAGCGCCGCCTGGATGGCGCAGCAGGTGTGGAATCTTGTTCCGTCTCGTGCCGACCCACTCGATGATGCCGTCGATCACGACGAGACAACGCTGGCTGCGCCACGCTTCCTGGAATGTCGGAGCTGATGCAACCGTCTCGATGCGCGCGTTGAACGCGGAGTACTGGGAGTCGAATTCCTTCACGCGCTCGCGGTTGGCGAGCTTCGACGGAATGAAGTTCCAGTGCATCGGCCGCAGCACCCGCTGCTTCAGGAACGGGTCGAAGTAGACAGCCGGAATCTGCTCGCGCGGGTTGAGATTGTAGCGCGGCTTCCAGTCACCAGGCGTGAACTTGCTGGTGTAGCCGTACACCTTCTCGGTGATGCCGTCAGGATTTACGACAGTCGCGCGCCCGCACATCAGCACAATCTTATAGCGGGATTCTCAATTCGCGACCGCGAACTCTGTCTGCCGCGCGCGACGCCACGCCGCCGGCGACAAACCGGTCTCGCGCTTGAAAGCGCGACTGAACGCAGCCTCCGATTCGTAGCCAACCTGCGCTCCAATCGCCGCCACTTTCGACGAGCCCCGCGCCAATTGCTCGGCGGCGAGCTGCAGCCGCCATCTCGTGAGGTACAACATCGGCGGTACGCCGACGAGCGATGAAAACCGCTCGACCAGCACGGTGCGCGACGACGCGATCTCTCTCGCCAGCTCCGCTAGCGTCCACGGACGCGTCGGCTCTTCGTGTAGCCGCGACAGCGCGGGTCCAACGACGTTATCGCGTAATGCACCGAGCCAGCCAGCTTCCTGGGGCGGCAACGTCTCGACATAACGTCGCAGTACTTCGATGAACATCAGCTCCGCCATTCGCGTCAGCATTGTCTCGCTCCCCACGCGTCCCGTCCGCGACTCGGCGACAACCTGTTGCGGAAACTGCGACAGGAATCCCCCCGCAGCGCCCGGAATCACGATCACTTTCGGCAGCGCGGCAATCAGCGGATTGAACGGTCTCGAGTCGCAGCCGAGGAAGCCGCACACCAGCTCGGTGTTCCGTGCGACATCGTTGGGTCCAAGGTAGACATTGCTCAGAAAGCGACTGGCTTCACTTCCGTTTGACCCGGAGCGGTCGACGTAATCCCTGGTGCTGGACATCAGATGCGAGTCGCCGTGCGGAAAGACAATCACATCGCCGCCGTGCAACTCGATCTGTTCACCGAGCGGTCCGCCCCAGCACGTGCCGTTGAGCACGATGTGATATGAGATGAGATGCTCGGCGTTCGGCAGAATGCGAGGCACCAGTTCTTTTGCCGGAACGGTTAGCACGGACCACGGTCCGCCTGCTTCGACGTGATAGAAGTGCGCGCCGTTCAGTCGGACGGCGCGCAAAACGTCGGACAGCGGATCCATCGCGGCGGTGTTGGAATACTGAATCCTGGAGAGCAGCGATGTGCTCTCGCCAAAGGGGCGCGGCCGCTCACGAACCTGCTCACTCATATCTGAACTCACGATCAAGAGACGCGGACGATTGTCATTTGCAGCAAGTCCGCCAACACATAATCTGCCTGGTGAGACAGAAAAGTGCTGAACAGAGTTTACGGAGAACATATGGGTACGCATTCACGCGAATCTTCAAGATCTCGCAGCGTGAATAGACGAGTCGGCTCAGTCCAGCTTCATCTCGCGAAGCAATGCGCGAAAGCGCGGATGGTTGTGCAGGGAAGTGAACAGGAAGGAACTCTTCATCGCATACGTAGGTCCGGTTCGCGCGATCACTGCTTTTTCGAGATAGTCGAGCGCACGATCGGATTCGCCCAACCCGGTATAGACGTAGGCGAAATGGTAGGGCGAGACGAATTTCTCACGTGCGTACGACTCCAGCTGCTCCAGGATCGCACGCGCTTTTGCTTCGTCGCCGGCCATAGCGTAAGCCTGTCCCAGCTGGCCGAGCCATAGCGTATTGCCGGGCGAGCACGCAACAGCTCGCTCGAGCTCGGCGATGCCGGCGCTCTGGTTGCCGTTGAGGAAATAGGACCAGCCCAGTGTGGATCGTGCGCGGTCGTAGCCAGGCTCGAACTCCACCGCATCTTCCGCCGGTTTTATCGCTTCCTCGAATCTGCCCGCGCGCAGGAGTGTTGTGATGCGGTCCATGCGATGAGCCAGTGGATCGAGCGCATGCGCGTGTTCCTGCGCGGCGATTGCTTCGTCGAAGCGGCCGAGTCCGGCCAGCATTCGACCATAGAGCACATACGCGTCCGCGCCATTCGGATTCAACTCAATTGCTCTCTTGAACCCCTCCTCGGCGGCGGCCCAGTCAAACTCGTGTGCGCTCTTCAGGTAAGCCAGCGTGCAATGCGCGGCGCCAAGCTCGGGGTCGAGTTTGAGTGCCTGCTCGGAAGCTTCCGTCGCGCGCTCGTAAGCGAGAGCCGGGCTTAGCGCGCCGACTTCAACGAGCTCGGTATAGGCGATCGATTTGACGGCGTAGGCGAGCGCAAAGGAGGGATCGCGCGCGATTGCTTTGTCGAAAAACTCGATCGAGCGCAACAGATTTTCAGGCGTGTACTTGATGTAGAACTCTCGACCGCGCTGGAATAGTTGATAAGCGGGAACGTCGTTCGTTGGCCCACGGCGCACGCGGCTACGCTCTTCGCGCGATAGCTCGGCCTTCATCGCAGCGGCGATCTGCAGTGCGACATCGGTCTGAATTGCGAAAATGTCGGTGAGCTCCCGATCATAAGTCTCCGCCCACAGATGCTGATCGGTATGGACGTCGACGAGCTTGGCGACGATGCGAACCCGATCGCCCACGCGTCGAACACTGGCGTCGAGAATCGTCGCTGCGCCGAGTGTCGCGCCGATCTCCTTGAGAGTCTGCTGGCGCTGCTTGAATCGCATCACCGAGGTGCGCGAGATGACTTTCAGCGCACGAATCTTGGAGAGATGCGCGATCACGTCGTCGGTGATGCCGTCGGCGAAGTATTCGTTTTCGGCGTCCGAGCTGAGGTTGATGAATGGCAGGACAGCGACGGACGATCGACCGTTCTCGGCTGTTGGAGTCCGCAGCACCGGCGCGGCGCGGAGTTGTTCGGCGAGTGCAGCGACCGCCGGATCGGGACCGAGATCGAGATCGGCTCGGCGTCGACGAGCATGTTCAACGGCGTGGTTAACTGCGCCAAGCCGGTCACCGGCATCGTGTAGCGCTCTCATTAGTTGTTGCGCGTAAATGCCGGAGTGTGGATCGGCGGCGACCAGGCGAATGCAGGTACGCACGCGGCCGTGAATGTCGCCGGATTGCTCCTGACGCTGGGCGAGAGTGAGCAGCGCACCTACATAAGCGTGCGACAGCTCGGTGCGGCGTTCGTCGAGCCAGTATCCGAATTCGGAGGAATCATCGAGGTGAAATCCGTCGAGTAGCGGAGCGGTGTAGAGTCTGGCGACCCGTTCGCATGCATCGTCGTCGATTGCGGCGCGAAGTTCGAGCAAATCGCAGTTTGCTTTTGACGGGTTGAACAGCAGGCCATCGCCGGTCGACGAAATCGCCTCTTCGCCGAGCGCGGCGCGGAGGACGTGAACGGCGAGGTTGAGCAACCGGCGCGCGCTGGGAAGGTCTTTCTCGGGCCACAGCATCGCCATCGCTTTGTCGCGCGAGACGGGCTGTGGCCACGACGATGCGATCAGCGCCAGCAGCGCGATGCGGTGGCGTTGGGCCGGAGGGCCAGTGAGGGGAGCGTCGCCCGCGCGGAGGCAGGCACCGCCGAGCAATTGGACCGTGACCATGAGATCGCCAGCTAATTCCCAGCTAATTCCGAGCGAAAGAGGCAGCTAAGCGGCTCGATTCATCTTCCGCGCGTTGAACATAACTCACAATTCACGCGGGGGCACGATGAGGCACGCAGCGACACTCGTCCTGGGAATCGCGCTGGTAAGCGCATGCAGCAGCGAATCCATAACAAAGGACACCAATGATTTGCGGGCAGCAGCCAGCCAGTCCCTTGGCGCGTCAGTCAACCAGGATCTTGCACGCCTGCGGCAAGTGACGGCGGGATTCCAGGATTTCAACACCGCTTACCACGCCGGCTGGAACACGCAGATCACACCGTGCATGACCGATCCGGCCGGCGCTGGCGGAATGGGTTTCCACTATGGAAACGTGGGTCTGATCAACGGGACGGCGACCGTAGAAAACCCGCAGTTGTTGCTTTACGAGCCGGGAAAAAACGGCAGGCTGAGACTGGTAGCGGTCGAGTACATCATTCCGTACACCTTCGTTCCGCGCAGCGCCACTCCGCCGCGTTTATTCGACCAGGATTTTCAACAGGTCGACGCGTTTCAGCTTTGGGGACTGCACGCCTGGGTGTGGCGGGACAATCCAAGCGGCATATTTGCGCCATGGAATCCGCAGGTCAACTGTCTCAATGCGACCGCCAGCGTCTCAATGTCTCATTAGTAGCAGTGAACCCTTGAAAGGAGCGAGCAATGCCGAAATACCTGATCGAAAGAGAGATTCCGAATGCGGGCGCGCTTTCGCCAGTGGAGCTGAGCGCGATTGCGCAGAAGTCGTGCGGCGTGTTGCAGGAGCTTGGCCCGAGCATTCAGTGGGTTCAGAGCTACGTGACGGAGGACAAGATCACCTGCGTCTACATCGCGCCGAATGCAGAGATCATTCGCGAGCACGCGAAGCGTGGGGGATTCCCGGCGGACCGTGTCCTGGAGGTAGGGACGATAATCGATCCGACCACGGCAGAAAGCAGCTTGATGTCGGCGGCAGCGTCCTGAGCATTCATATTTCGTTGTAACAAAGCGCCCGATGACTCGCAGCATCGGGCGCTTTGTACATCGTGCCGGACTGTCAGGCCGACTTATTAGCGGTTCGGTTCCTGATAGAGTCCAACGATGTTGCCGCCCGGATCCCGGAAGCGCGCCGTGATCTCCGGCGCATCAGCGCCGATCTTCTGCACGATCGTCCCGCCATTCTGCTCGATCGTCTTGCACGTGTCGGCGACGCTATCGACCATGATGTAGAAGAGCAGGCCCGGGCTGTCCCACGGTTTCCGGTTGGTTACGAACGAGCCGCTGACTTCACCGGTCGTATCGTCAAACGCCTGCGCGCCGTCGCCGCGGGTGCGGACATTCCAGCCAAAGATGTTGGAGTAAAAGGCTGCGGACTTCTTTACGTCCGAGGTCGGCAGCTCGATGTAGCAGATTTTTCCATTCTTGCCCGTTGGCATTGCAGCTCCGCGAAATTTGAACGACGAAATTATACGCCGCCGGTCGCCGGCACTACGCATTCCCAGCGTGCGACGATCGAACATCCGCTCTTCAGTGTTGCGTCTTCGAAGATTACCACGATCGCACTTGTTTCTGCTCGCTTACGAACGGAACGACGACTATCAGCGGCGATAGCCTGACGCGCCGCTCCAGCAACCTGAAGCGCGTAATCGAGCTGTTGCTGCTCGGACCATCGAGTGGCACCGAGGCTTCTGAAGACAATTTTGGTTCGCGCTCCGATCAGGACTTCTGGTGCGCGATCGACCGCGAGAGCAGCGGCGATCTTGTTGGCGACGGATAGATACCGACTGATCCCGACCCGGAGTCGCCTCATTCCCATCTATGCGCTCGAGCTGGGTGATGACTCGGGAATTTCGGGATCAGAAGTAGTGCGCACGCCGTTGCGTAGTGATTCATAATGTGCGACCCACCGATCACGGATCTCCGATTCGGTCATACCGAAGTCGTACGCGGGCGAATCGATGAATTGCGCCTCTTTGATCTCGATCAACACGACTTCCTTGAAAGCACTCACCTTCGAACCGCGGGACCGGTAGAAGTCGATGGCTCGATCGTACGCCGGCCCGGACTCCAGAATCGATGCTATTCCCCTGAATCGATAGCCCTGGCGCGAGAACGGATCGACGACGTTGATGTCGATATTCGGATTCGCACGCAGATTCTCGAGCGTGCGCGGCGACCGGATGTTGCCGAAGGCGAGATGATTATCGTCCCAAACGGCGATCGTTCCTTTGGGCGAGAGATTGGGGGTGCCGTCGGCGCAGACTGTGGCGAAAAAGCCGAGTCGCTGCTCGTCGATCAGCCGCTTCATGTCATCGGTGAGAATTCCCCCATCGCTCATACGGGTGATCCTTACGTTGGGTCAGGCAGTGTTTCCCATGTGACCATTGAAGTCCATGGTGCCCCAGCCGGCGAGAAACTCCTTTGCGTAGCGGCTTCGTCGCGGATCTTCACAATTTCCGGGTTTGCAGTGGCTTGCATGAAGTGTCAGCGAATGGGAATTGGCGCGCTGAGACGGGAGACGCCATTCTCGTCGAAGCTCTCGATCGCGACCCAATACGATTGCCCGACCGTGAGTGCGCGCAGCTCGAGTGTCGTTCCCTGATCGGCAAAGCGTTGATAGGTCTCGTACAACTTGGTGGGTGCGATTCCCCAACGCACGTTATAACCAACAACGTTGGGCACTTTTTGCCAGGTGATGGTTGCGTTTCGCTCGTCGCCATCGCGCGTTGCAGCGAGTCCGGTCGGCGTGGCCGGTGAGGGGCCATCTCCATTGCCAAATACACGGATGTCGCTGATGGCGAGGTTCGCAGCGCCGACGTGGCCGTGTTCATAACGAACGTAGCGTGCGCGTCGTGGAGTGGCGAGCTCGAGATACGCGTTTGGCCGATCGCGCCGAGGACTGTCAGGCACCTCGGCGATCCGAGTCCATGTCTTGTTATCGAGCGAGCTGCTCAAGCCAAACGTCGTGTACACCGTTGAATCTGTTCCGTACAGACCGGATTTGTAGTCGGCGTAATTCACCTGGACCGCCTTCACGGTGTATGGCCGGCCAAGGTCGACGATGACTGTTTCGCGCGGGCGGTTCTCTGCGGCGACCCAGAAGGTGCGCGGGTTCTCGTCGGTCATGTTTCGAGCCGGAAATGAGTCGCGGGTGGACGAAGCAGTCACGCTCTTGTGATACGAGAGCAGCATCCAGCCCGTAAACGCTTCGTCGGTGTTGCGTCTCGCTTTGGTCGGCAGCCAGTGCGGAAAATCTCCGAAGCGAGTGTCGACGTACAGCTGGCCATCCTTGTCGAATCCGGCGGGATGGAGTCCGATGCGGCGCTCGAAGTTCCAATTCACTGCGATCCAAGGCGTGCCGGTATTCCACCAGTTGCCATAGAGATCCTGGAAGGTGTTCCCGTGCCCGGCGCCCTGAACGAATCCGCCCGGTTTGTAGGCGACCGGATTGTATGGCGCGTAGGTGAACGGGCCGAGTGGATTGTCGGCGACGTAAACGCCGGTGGAATAGACGTTGTACTCAGTGCCCGGCGCGCCGTACTGCAGGTAGTAGCGTCCGTTGTACTTGGTCATCCACGATCCCTCGATGAACGGCTTTACCGTCGAGTCGCGATGATCCTGGCCGAACCGCTCCCAGCCGTGGTGGACGGGATCGAGGCCGAAGAGCCAGTGGGGGGTTCCTTTGTAAGCGAGCTGTTTCGATTTATCGAGCTCGATGACGTTGAGCGGATATACGTTCGATGAATTCCAGTAGAGGAACCATCGATCAGTATCGGGATCGTAGAAAAACTGAGGATCCCATGGACCCGGCTGAACGGAATCAGGTTTCGCGAACGAGTCGCGCGGCTCGTAAGCGCGCGCCATCGGCAGCCAGGGCAGCAATCGATTGTAGAAATCAATGTGTCCTGTCGCCGGTTTGGTGAGCATCATGATCGGCAGCGGACTCGTCGTGCTCGGCAACAGGTAGATCGTATCGCGAACAGAGAGTACCGCCGGTGCGACGACGTCGTTCAGAGGCCAACGCGAGGGCGTAATGTGGTACCAGGTGCCGAGGTCTTTCGAGCGCCAGTAGCCGTCGCCGATGGTCTCGAACAGGTAGTACTGTCCGCCCTGGACGACGATTACCGGATCGGCGCCGCTGCGATATGAAATGCCTTCGTTGTGTTGCTCGAAGTTGTAGCGGTAGTCGATGTCGATCGGATTAGTGTAGGTGCGCGGCGGGGTCTGACCGCTCAGTCCGTTGAGGCCGACCAACAGCGCCACTATGACGACGGGCACGACAGGCGAGCGTCGAACCGCTGTGAGTCTCATGTAACTCTCCTGGCCCGGTCGGCGCTGCCCAACTTGTTGATGTCCCAATTCTCGAGTACGCGCTTTTCGTAGCCAACATCGGCGACCGCCAGCATGGCATGCGCGACATTCTCCGACGTCGTCATGTGCTTCGGCGCCAGCTTACTCAGAACTGGATAGAGCGGGTTCAAGATCGCGTACGCCAGTCGATACAATCTTGTCTTCGAGCGCGCACCGGGTCGCGGCCGGATAAAGCCCGGCCGGAACATGTATGCGTCAAGGGGCAGCGCGAGCAGCGCATTCTCGGTCTTTCCCTTCACGCGGGCCCACATCCGTTTTCCGCGCTCACTGCTATCCGTTCCCTCGCCGGTCACGTAACAGAAGGTCGCATTCGGATGTGCTGCCGCCAGTGCATTCGCCGCTGAAAGGGTTAGCTCGTAGGTCTGATGGTAATAGTCCCGTTCCGACATGCCCACCGACGAAACACCCAGGCAGAAGAAGCAGGCGTCGATCTCTTCCAGCTCGCGCGAAAGGTCCCTGTAATCGAAGAAGTCCTTACGCCGGATCTCGCGCAGCTTCGGGTGAGTTATCGACAGTCCTGAGCGCGTGACCGCCAGCACGCTCGTGACGCGGGGATCACCAAGGCATTCGTGGAGAACCCCGTCGCCAACCATTCCGGTAGCGCCGAACAAAAGTACTTTCATAGAGACACAGCCAAAAATGCGCTAGCTTTTCTCCCATGGCGAGCAATCAAAAAACGATCGCGATCCTCACCGGCGGCGGCGACGTCCCCGGATTGAACCCGGCGATCAGAGCAATCACCATTCGCGCACTGCGCGAAGGATATCGGGTTGTCGGAATTCGACGCGGCTGGGCGGGACTCGTCGACTACAGTCGCGACAAAGGCGCTGACAACGCCGACAACGTGCAGGAGCTCTCGGAAGCGATCGTAAATCGCGCCGGCCGCACTGGCGGCACGTTCCTCCACACATCGCGTACGCGCCCCAGTCATCTTCCGCTCGGCAGAGTGCCGAAGCACATGACCGGCTACGACAAGAAAACCAACGACGTCACCAAGGATGTGCTCGCCAATCTCGAGCACATCGGCGTCGATGTGCTGGTACCGATCGGCGGCGATGACACGCTCAGCTACGGCAAGCGACTTCACGACGAGG
>Ga0207665_10000884_pt1 | contig 20220 bp, 14 predicted proteins | sample LARL112metaG_FD_184351 | JGI IMG/M metagenome (GOLD analysis project Ga0207665, IMG submission 184351) | Corn, switchgrass and miscanthus rhizosphere microbial communities from Kellogg Biological Station, Michigan, USA - LAR L11-2 metaG... | ecosystem: Host-associated > Plants > Roots >...
CTCCAGCACCTCAGAATCTTCGGCGATCCGCTCCCGGTAGAACGTGAACGCCTCTTGCGAGATCGCATCCATCGCCTCATCCCAACGCCCAGCCTGCTCCGGCGAAGGCTGGCTGGGGCTGACCAGTGCCTCCAAACTGGCGGCGATCATGATCTCGAGATTCCACTCCGCCAGCACCGCATCGGAATACTTCCAGGTCAGCACTTCGCCCTGCTCAGTGACGCGAATCTCACCCGAAAAATCGCCCGGCGGTTGCGCCAGAATCGCGGCGTGCGTCGGACCGCCACCGCGCCCCACGGTACCCCCGCGCCCGTGAAATAGGTGCAGGTTGACGCGGCTCTCGCGCGCCGCACGATGCAGGTCGCGTTGCGCTTTATGAAGTTCCCAGGTACTGGTCAACATGCCGCCGTCTTTGTTCGAATCGGAGTAGCCCAGCATGACTTCCTGCGCGTGCCCCCACGACTCCAGCAAAGGCTTATAGTCGGGCGACTCCCACAATCGCTTCATCACCGAAGCCGCCGACCGCAATGCGGCAATCGACTCGAACAGCGGCACTGGCTGTAACCCAGGATCACGCCCGCTCGCCGCGCACGAGACGCCGCATACTTCCGCCAGCCGGACAACATTCAGCACATCCTCTTCCGACTGCGTGTCGCTCACGATAAAGTTGCGGATGGCCTCGGGCGCCAGCGTCTTCTTGAGTTCGGCAACAGCGCGGAAAGTCTCGAGCGCATCGGCTGACGGGGCGGGCAACTCGCGAGCCTTCACGGGATCCTGCGGGATAACCGCCGAGGCCAGGTCCGACACCGCCTGCGTCAGCGCCCGCGAATGCTGCCGGATATCGAGCCTGTACAGATGAAATCCGAACGTCCGCACCTTCCGCAGCAGCGGATCGATCAGCAACTCGACCAGCCGCTCTCCGCGGTTCGCGCACAAGCTTTCGCGCACAACTAACAGGTCGTTCTCAAACTCCGCAGCCGACACGTACGCGTGCGCATGCGTCGAAGAATCGCGACTGAACCGGAGGCGCGCGGCGACAAAATCCAGAAAATGCCGGTAGACTTCGACCTCGGTGATGCGCTTCCAGCGCGAGTGCTCTTCACCCAGCGTGGTCTCGTAAACTTTCACGCGCTCCGCCAGTGGTTCCGAGACTCCAATACGCCGCAGCGACATACTGAGCTGGCTCACCAGTCTCGTCACTTCCGAGACGTAGTGATCAATGATGAGGTGCCGAGCAATGCGCAGTGCGTCGCGCGTGCTGGCTGCGGTGACGTACGGATTTCCATCCCGATCTCCGCCAATCCACGAGCCGAAATGCAGAAGCTCCGGAAGCCGTGCCTCCCCGGCCTTGGCGCCGTAAAGATCGGCCAGCGATTCTTCCAGTTCCGCATACAGCCGTGGCACGGTCTCGAACAGTACCATCGGAAAGTAGTCGAGACCCATGTGAATTTCGTCGCGCACCGTCGGCTTCTTAAGGCGCACCTCGTCGGTCTGCCATAGAGCCGTGATTTCCTGCAGAATCTCCGCTTCGTATTCGAGTGCATCTGCTTGTGACAGAAGAACGTGATCGAGTCTCTCGAGCAGGCGCGCGATGCGACGCCGTTTCAGCCGGATGGTATGTCGTGTAATTTCGGTGGGATGCGCCGTAAATACCGGCGTCACGCAAATCTTCTTCAGACCGCCAAGAACTTCATGCAGCGGCATGCCCGCCGCCCGAAAGCGGAAAAGCGTTCCACGAAACGAGCCTTCGATGGGTGACCGCCCGGCCTGCAAACGCGCCGCCCGCCGCCGGCGCTTGCGGTGATTAGTCTCGGCCAGGTTAGTGAGCTCAAAATAAACGGCAAACGCCTTCGTGACCCGATAGGCGTCTTCGACCGACAGTCCGCGAACTACTTCGTGGGCCTGCGCCATCAGCCCCGAATCGAAATTCCGCGACGAGCCCGAACCCGCCTGGTCGCGATGCTGAATCAGCAGCCGCCGCAACCGCTCCACGATCTCAAAAAATTCCTCTCCCTCCTGCTCCACCAGCACGCGCCCCAGCAGAATTCCGAGCGAGCGCACATCGCGTCGCAGCGGAGATTCCTTGGCGGGATCGGAAGTGTCGGCAGTGAGTTCGGCAAGCCGCGTGCGCGGATCGTCCTCACTCCAAAGGGAGACGTCGGCCATGGGCTATTTTAGCGGAACGAATCGACGATCACAGAAGCCTTGCCCAAACCCGAACGACTGAAACCCAAAACTCTGCTTTTGCGCTTGTCGCAAAGAAAAACGTGTGGCAGACTCCCACCAACTCGGGCTCTTCAGAGCCTTGCTATGGTGCGCCAATGCTTCGTTCGTCCCGTTTTCGCCTGACTTTGGGGCTTCTCTGCGCTGTTTTGCTATTGGGGTTACTAACTTCCGGCCGTTCGTCCTTTGCAAGACCGAATCAGGAGCCACCCACTGCAGGCTCCGTCCCGCAATCGACAGTTGCTTCCCTTCCCAGCCCACTTACCGACGCCCTGGCACTTTATCGAAAAGGCAGCTTCGACGAAGCGATCACCAAGTATCAAGGCGTCTTGCACGATAAGCCCAATTCTCCCGACGCCTATGCCGGACTTATCCGCACTTACCTCAAGAAGAAAGATGTGCAACAAGCTGCTGATATCGCCAACCAGGCCATCCAGGTAGCAGACGCAACCCCTGTGCACGTCGCGTTGGGTGAACTCTATTTTCGCCAGGGAAAAATCCACGATGCCGAGGCCGAGTGGGTCAAGGTCATCAACTCGGGCCGCCAGGATGCACGAGCCTACTTGGGTCTGGCCCGCGTGCGCTGGTCTATCGCCATGTACAAGAGCGGCTGGACGATGATCGACAAGGCGCACACTCTCGATCCCTCCGATCCTGAAATTCAGCAAGCCTGGACGCAGAAACTCAGCCGAGCGGAGAGGATCAAGTTCCTGGAAGACTATCTTGCCGGGGACAACAACGAAGATGCCGACGCGCGCTCCTCCATGCAGCACTATCTCGAATATCTGAAAGCCCGCGCCAAGGACTCTCGGGGGGCTTGCCACTTAGTCAGCAAGGTCACCTCAACTGAAACGAATCTGGTTCGCTTGCTCACCGACCCTCAGCATCTGCGAGGCTACGGGTTGGCCGTCAACGTCAACGGACACAACTCGAAACTGCTGCTCGACACCGGGGCAGGGGGCATCCTGATCAGCCGCGGCATGGCCGAGAAGGCGGGGTTGACGCGACTGTCAGAGTACGAGGTGCGCGGAATCGGAGACCAGGGCGGCAAGGAAGGCTACACCGCGGTCGTGGATACCTTGAAGATCGGCGAACTCGAATTTCAGGGATGCAGCGTCCGCGTGCTCGATCAGCGCTCCGTAATCGGCGAAGATGGCCTCATCGGTTCCGACGTTTTCTCGAGCTTTCTGGTTGATCTCGACTTCCCGAACGAGAAATTGCGACTCCAGGAACTGCCCAAACGGCCTGAAGCAGCCGACACGAAACCTACTCTGGCGACGGATGAAGAAGATTCTGACGACGAAAGCGGAGGCGCATCCAAGCCCACCACGGCCGAAGCACAAAAGGATGCCAAGCCGAAGCATCCCGGGCCGCAAGACCGATACGTGGCGCCCGAGATGAAGTCCTATACGCCAATCTACCGCTTCGGCCACATGCTCCTGGTTCCCACGTCCGTTGGACAGGTACCCGGAAAACTTTTTCTCATCGACAGCGGCGCTTTCACCAACCACATCACGCCGGCCGCTGCCCGCGAAGTCACCAAGGTTCACGGGGACTCCTCCATCACCATTAAGGGTCTCAGCGGCAATGTGAAGAAGGTCTACAGCGCTGACAAAGCGATTCTTCAGTTCGGGCACCTGCGTCAGGAAAATCAGGACATGGTGGCCATTGATTTCACCCGCATCAGCGACAACATCGGTACGGAAATTTCCGGCACTCTGGGCTTCACCCTGCTTCGATTCCTAGATATCAAAATCGATTACCGTGACGGACTCGTGGATTTCGAATACGACCGTAAGCGTTGGGGACCCTAAATGGCTCCGAACAACGGAAGGTGCGAGATTGTGGATGCACCATCCTCGTGGTAACGTTCCGCCGCATGCACAAGGCGATCTGGCTAATCGTTCTGATTTTTAGCGGGATGATGTGCGCGCTCGCGTCCGACAAATTCGCCTTCGAGAAACACCGGCAGCGTGTCGCGCAGGAATTTCGTGACGGAATTCTGCTTATCCATGCCGTGTCGCGCATGGACATCGCGGCCGACGGTTACCGTCAGGACCCTTACTTCTATTACCTGACCGGCCAGGAGAATGCCGTCAGCGCTGTGCTGGCCATCGATTGCAAATCGGGCGAGTCTTGGCTGTTCCTTCCATCACAGCCGCCGTTTTCGAAGGCCGGCGTGAAGCCGACCCTGGTGCCCGGCACTGAGGCCGCCCGCCTCACTGGCATCGAACACGTGGTGGACTGGACAGAGTTGCATGCGTTTCTTGCCGCCCACGCCGCATCTTCTCTACAGATCTACTACACGCGGGAAGGCCTTGGCGGTTTCGATGAGATGCCGTCGAACCTTGTCAGCCCGAAGGCTGCCGCAGCTCCACTCTGGCTCCAGATCATCTTGGAAAAGTGGCCCTCGTTCTCTGCGAAGGAAGTCACCGACTCTCTAAATAACCTGATGGCCGTGCAAGATGCGGATGAACTCTCATCGGTTCGCTCGGTGGCGAAGGCCACCGTTACGGCAATCAACACTGGCATGCGAGCCGTACGCCCCAACGTATCGCAACGCACGGTCGAATCCGTGATTGAGAGCGCGTGCTGGGCCGCGGGCGCGCACGGATCGAACTTCTGGCCGTGGGTGATGTCGGGCGAGAACGCCGTCTTCCCCAATCCCTTGGCCTCGCTTGCTTCCTACGATCATCTCGACCGCAAGATGCAGCCAGGTGAACTCGTTCGCCTGGATGTGGGTTGCGAATACCAGCACTACCTGGGCGATCTCGGACGCACCGTCCCAGTTTCCAGCCACTATAGCGACGACCAGCGCGAAACCTGGAACATTTTCGTGGCCGCCTATCGCAAGGCGGTCTCAACACTGCGGGAAGGCACGACCAGCAACGCCGTCTACGACGCATGGAGCAGAGAATTGCTCAGCCATCGCAGCACGGCCAAAAGCGCGCTCGCACAGCATGCGATCGATTCCTGGTCGAAGCGCGAAAACGTTCCGTTCTGGCAAATCCACTCCTCGAACCTGTTGGCTGCGTTCCCGCCCGAACCTTTCCCTGCCGGCATGACCATCAACTTCGAGCCGATCGCATCGGTCGACGGTCAGGGATTCTTTCTCGAGGACATGTACGTCATTCGCAAAGATGGAGCCGAACTGCTCACCCCCGGTGTGCCCTACACGGCTGAGGAAATCGAAGCTGCGATGCAATGAATCGTTTTCGGAATCACCGCAAACTCGCACTCGTGTTGTGCACCGTGCTGGCTCTGACGTCAGCGTGCCACAAAGCGGAGCGCGAGTCCTCGTATCCGGATCACCCGCGCCTCACCCCGAAGGTCGTCCTGCGCGACGTCACTTTTCACAGCGCGTCCCTCAACCGCGATATGCCGTACCGCGTGGTGATGCCGGCCAGCATCCCTTCAGGCGTGAAGTTTCCCGTGGTCTATCTCCTTCATGGCGCCAACGGCAGTTTCCGTGACTGGTCCAATGAAACTGACGTCGCCCACTTTGCCGAACGCGGCCTGATCCTGGTCATGCCGGACGGAGACGAGTCCTGGTACACCAACTCCGCAGAACATCCCCGTGATCGTTATGAGGATTACATTACCCAGGATCTCCTGGCAGACATGGAGGCCCGCTTCCCGGCCGCAACCAGACGCGAGAGCCGCACCATTATGGGCGTATCGATGGGAGGTTTTGGGGCCGTCAAGCTTGCCCTTCGCCATCCTGACCTGTATGCATTTGCAGGCGGTTTGAGTTCCGCGCTCGATGCGCCCGGCCGTCCGTTCTCAATCGCACGCATCGGCCAGTATCGGCACTATCGCTCGATCTTCGGACCCGTGGACAGCGCAAGCCGCCGCGACAACGATCCTTTCGTGCTGGCCAGTTCGGCCGATCCCTCGAAGATGCCCTACTTCTTTCTGACCTGCGGCAATAAGGAAGGCTTGCTGGCGACCAATCGCAGTTTTGCTCGACTTCTTGCGGAGCGCCATTTTCCCTACGAATTTCATGTCGCGGTAGGCGGCCATGACTGGCAACAGTGGAATGGCGGCCTCGACGCTGTATTCAGCAGCCTTTTCGATCACCTGCCCACAAGATGATCTCCTCCCCTGTGATTACGCCTCTTTTTCCACATTCCCTTCCACGCCGTTCTCTGCCATAATTGTTTGTGCACCCCAGCCTGCACAATTTTCCAACCCAAAATAAAGTGAGGAAGCGATGTCGGCAAAGTACATCTTTGTGACGGGCGGAGTTGTGTCTTCTTTAGGCAAAGGCCTGGCCGCGGCTTCGATCGGATGCCTGCTCGAAAGCCGCGGGCTCAAGGTCAACCTGATGAAGTTCGACCCCTACCTTAACGTTGACCCCGGCACCATGTCCCCGTTCCAGCACGGCGAAGTCTTCGTCACCGACGACGGCGCCGAAACCGACCTAGACCTCGGACATTACGAACGCTTCACTCACGCCAAGCTATCCCGCGACAACAACTGGACCACCGGACGAATTTACGAACAGATCATCGCCAAGGAACGTCGCGGCGACTACCTCGGCAAGACCGTGCAGGTCATCCCGCACGTCACCAACGAAATCAAGAGCGCGATGAAGAAGGTCGCGCAGGATGTGGACGTCGCGATCGTGGAAATCGGCGGCACCGTCGGCGATATCGAGTCCCTGCCCTTCATGGAAGCCATCCGCCAGATGCGCCAGGAACTGGGGCGCGAGCACACGCTCTTCGTGCACGTCACCCTCGTCCCCTTCATTGCCGCCGCGCAGGAATTGAAAACCAAGCCCACGCAACATTCCGTCAAAGAACTCCTCAGTATCGGAATCCAACCCGACATCCTGCTCTGCCGCACCGACCGCTTCCTTGCCAAAGACATCAAGTCGAAGATTGCCTTGTTCTGCAACGTCGCGGAGGAGGCCGTCATCACCGCAAAAGATGTCGCTTCGATCTATGAAGTCCCGCTCGTGTTCGCGCAGGAAAATGTCGACACGCTTGCCCTCAAGTACCTGCACATCGAAGCCAAGGACCGCGACCTCGCCAAATGGGAAGACATCGTGCACCGCGTCTACAACCCGAAGGCCGACGTCACGATCGGCATCGTCGGCAAGTATGTCGAATACGAGGACTCGTACAAGTCGCTAAAAGAAGCTCTTGTGCATGGGGCACTGGCGCACAATCTCAAGTTGCAGGTGAACTGGATTGAAGCCGAAGGCCTCGAAGCGGCCGATGCGGCGGTCGATGCGCAACTCGAAGACTATGACGGCATCCTGGTGCCGGGCGGCTTCGGCAAGCGCGGCATCGAAGGCATGCTGGTCGCGATCCGCCATGCGCGCGAGAAGAAAATCCCGTATTTCGGTATCTGCCTCGGGATGCAGACTGCCTGCGTCGAATTTGCCCGCAACGTCTGTGGACTGGCCGACGCGAACTCCAGCGAATTCGATCCGGCCACGCCGCACCGGGTCATCTACAAACTTCGCGAACTGCGCGGAGTAGAGGAACTCGGCGGCACCATGCGGTTGGGCGCATGGCCGTGCAAGATCGAACCGGGAACGCTGGCCCACAAGGTCTACAACCAGACGGAGATTAGCGAACGCCACCGGCACCGCTACGAATTCAACCGCGAATACGAAAGCACGCTGGTCGCCGGCGGATTGCGCATATCCGGATCCACCCCCGACGGCACCTACGTCGAGATGGTGGAAATCCCCGAGCATCCTTATTTCATCGGCTGTCAGTTCCATCCGGAATTCAAATCGAAGCCGCTCGAGCCGCATCCGTTGTTCAAGGCGTTCATCGGCGCGGCATACGAATACGGCCTGCAGCGCCGCACGGAAAAAACCGCCGCCGAGGTTGAGCTGTTCCACCGCCCCGAGAAGGTGGGAAGGCGGTAGCTAGTTTCAAGTTTCGGGTTTCAAAGTTCCGAGTTGAAACCCAAAACCAGTCACCACAGAGGACACGGAGTAGCACCGAGGACTTCCTCCGTGTTCCTCTGTGCCCTCTGTGGTTTAAGCTTTTGACTACGTGCCCATCTCCTTCCAATTCGACAACGTCCGCATCGGCTCTGGAAATCTCTTCCTCATCGCGGGCCCCTGCGTCATCGAAAGCGAAGACCACGCCATCCGCATGGCAGAAATCATCAAGGGCGTCACCCGCTCGCTGAACTTCCCTTTCATCTTCAAGGCCTCCTACGACAAGGCGAACCGCACGTCGCTGAAAAGTTTCCGCGGCCCCGGGCTCAAAGAAGGCCTGCGCATCCTCAAAAAAGTGAAGAACGAAGTCAAAGTCCCGATCCTCACCGACGTGCACGAGGCCGTGGACGTCTCCACGGTAGCCGAAGTGGCCGACATCCTGCAGATCCCCGCGTTCCTGTGCCGCCAGACCGATCTCATCGTTGCCGCAGCCCTGAGCGAGCGCGTGGTCAACATCAAGAAGGGCCAATTCGTCTCGCCCTGGGACATGAAGCACGCCGTCGAGAAGTGCCACGCATCGGGCAACAAGCGAGTGTTCGTTACCGAGCGCGGCTCGACCTTTGGCTACAACAACTTGGTTGTCGATATGCGCTCGCTAGCGATCATCCGGAAGTTCGCGCCGGTGGTGTTCGACGCTACCCACTCGGTCCAGTTGCCATCCGCCTCTCGCGGCGACGAAGACGGCAACGCCACCAGCGGCGGGCAGCCGGAGTTCATTCCCGTGCTCTCGCGAGCCGCCGTGGCAGCCGGCGTCGACGGAGTCTTCATGGAAGTCCACGACAATCCAAAGGAAGCGAAATCCGACGGCGCCAACGCGCTCGACTCCCGCAAACTGCGTGGTGTGTTGAAAGAACTGTTGGCGGTTCAGAAAAGCCTGGCGAAAGTCCACACCACCCCGTAAAAAGCACGATCGCGAAGCGACCGTAGCGCCGGCGTCCCGCCGGCAGTCGCGAGGGCATCCCCGCCCTCGCCCGCGACAACTCCCGACTATTGATCCGTCGAGAGCAACATTGTTCTCATTATTTACTGTCGCGCATCCGAAACATCGAGAACCCCACATAAAACACTCCCGAATCCACTCCCGGATTGAACCGCGCCTGATAGTTGTTCGAGAGATGGTGATATTTCCATCCGATGGTGAATGACCGCCCCGCTCGCGGAAAGAACTGCGCGCCGAACCCGAGTGTGATGTTGTAGTTGAACTGCGATGACCCGATCACCGGCATCTGCCGATGGAAATAAAGAAACCCAAGACTGCTGCTCCCAAAGGGCTGAATCCACTTCGATCCGATGTTTCCCTGAACGCCAATCGGATTCGCTCCCGCCGCATACAGCGTGCCACCCGGATTCACCAGCGGCTTCCCTCCTACCGTGTACATCTGGGTAGGCTGGAATTCCAGCGCCAGAGGCACAACATCGGCCGTGTACTTGAGCGTAAAGGGGCGCGTGGCAAATAGCGTTCGCGCATACTGCAGGTTCAACAGAAAAAGCGCCCGCTGCTTCGAAGTTCCCTTCAACACGAACGAAAAAGGCGAATAGCCAATCCACATACCAACTTCATTCGTTCCGCGCCGCAGACCAGGTTTCCAGGTTCGCGCTACCTCCGCATGCTTTGTAATGTGCGCGTCGCTCTCTTGCGAGTACGACCTGCCCTTGATAGACAGCACTGCCAGTCCCAGCAGGAAAAGGTTTCGAATCAAGAGAACCTCGCGCACCTGAATGCCCGACATGAACCGCTCAGACCACGACTGACTTGTCCTCCCACCACTGACTGTCCCTCCCACCATTCAATTTGTCATCCTGAGTGAGCGAAGGACCTGCTGTTTTTCTGGTTGGCAAATCAATCATGGTGTTCGTCTCCGCACTCCGGACACTTCTGAATCTGATACCATCCAACCTCGTCAGACACCTTAGACATGCACATTTTCGCGGCCATCTCCGGGATCCTCATCATAGTGTTCGTCCTGCTCGATGCCTTCGAGACGATCGTCCTGCCGCGCAAGGTGCAACGTGCCTTCCGCCTGACGTCCTGGTTCTACCGCCACACCTGGGTGCCATGGGTCAAGCTTTCGCGCTGCATCCGCGTGAACAGCTGGCGCGAAAATTTCCTGGGATACTTCGGGCCTTTCTCCCTGATCCTCTTGCTGGTCTTCTGGGCCATCGGACTCATCTTCGGGTACTCCCTGGTGCAATTTGGCATGGGCGAACACGTGCGGTTAGGAAACGAGCACATCACCTTCGGAGTGCTGCTCTATCACAGCGGGGAGACTTTCTTCACCTTGGGCTACGGCGACATTACGCCCACCACGCCCCTGGCCCGCTTGTTTGCTGTAATGGAAGCTGGTACCGGTTTCGCTTTTCTGGGCGTCGTAGTCGGCTACCTGCCCGTCATCTACTCGTCGTTTTCCAGCCGCGAACTGGAAATTTCCCTGCTCGACTCGCGCGCCGGTTCACCCCCTTCCGCCGGAGAATTGCTGGCCCGTCTTGGATGCTGCCCCGACCCGGTTGTCCTCGACAATATTTTTCGCGACTGGGAGCGCTGGTCCGCCGACCTGCTCGCCAGCCATATTTCCTATCCCGTACTCTGCTTCTTCCGTTCGCAGCACAGCAACCAGTCGTGGCTGGGAGCGCTCACCACCATGCTCGATGTCACGTCGCTCGTGCTCGCCGGCATTGACGGCATCCAGAAAGAGCAAGCCAAGCTGACCTTCGCCATGGCCCGCCACGCTGCCGTCGACCTGGCGCAAGTGGTCAACGCCGTATACGATCCGCATGCCCCCGAACGCCTCTCTCCTGAACGGCTCGAGGCTCTCCGCAAAACGCTGATCGCCGCAGGTATGCGTCCGAAGCAGGACGCCGAGGCCGATGCAAAACTCCTGAAGATGCGTTCCCTCTACGAACCCTACTGCGACGCGATGGCTCGCCGCCTCCTGCTCACCCTTCCCCCGTGGATGCGCGATGAGAAGAAGAAAGACAACTGGCAGGGCGGGCCCTGGGACCGGGCGATCCTCGCCAAGGGCTTGGGCCAAGGCGTGCACGTGGTCGACGAACACTTCTAGGCTGAAATATCAACGCTTAACTTCTTGTCATCCTGAGCGACAGCGAAGGACCTGCTTTTTGCAGGCGGCACCGCGGAACATTGCAAGCGCCCATGCGGCAAAATGAAGGCATTTGATAACATCCTCCCTTCCATGAAGCACACGGGTGAAAACGTGGTCCGCATCGAAGCCGACGCGCTGCGCGCCCTCGCCGACCGCATCGCCGGCCCCATGGCCGACACCTTCGACCGCGCCGTCGAGCTCATGGACGCCTGCCGCGGCCGCGTCGTCGTCACCGGCATGGGGAAGAGCGGCATCATTGCGCGCAAGATTGCCGCCACCCTGAGTTCCATCGGGACGCCCGCACTCTTCATGCATCCAGTCGACGCCATCCACGGCGACCTCGGGATGGTGGTGCGCGGCGACGTCGTGCTCGCCCTCTCCGCCAGCGGCGAGACGGAAGAAATCCTGCGCCTTCTCGCCACCATCAAGCGCCTGCAGGTTCCTCTCATCAGCATGACCGGGGATCTCATCTGCAATGGAAGCGCGGGCAAGTCGGGACGTACATCGGTCAAACTCTCGACCCTAGCCGAGGCCGCCGACATCGCGCTCGATTGCTCGGTCGACAAGGAAGCCTGCTCCCTCGGCCTGGCGCCCACAGCCTCGACGACCACCATGCTCGCCCTCGGCGATGCCCTCGCCGTCGCTCTCTCGGAAAAACGCGGCTTCAAAGAAGAAGACTTCGCGAACCTCCATCCGGGCGGCAAACTCGGCAAGAAACTGGCCCGCGTCGAGTCCCTCATGCACGCCGGCGAAGCAATCCCGCGGGTAGCTCCAACCACCCGAATGTCGGACGTGATCTACGAAATGTCACGCAAGAAGCTCGGCATGACCACGGTGGTCAAAGGCGAAAAGCTCCTGGGCGTGATCAGCGATGGCGATCTCCGCCGCCTGCTCGAACGCCGCGGCAAAGACGTCCTCGACCTCACCGCCGGCGAATGCATGACGGGCGCGCCGAAAACCATTTCGCCGAACGAGTTCGCTGCCACCGCCCTGGCCCTGATGGAAGAAAAGAAAATCACGTCGCTAGTCGTGATCGACGAGTATCAGAACGTGAAGGGAGTCGTCCACCTCCACGACCTGTGGGGAACGGAAATGCTTTAGCAGTGCCGGTGTCTCGTCGGCAGTCCGGAGGGCGTCTCGCCCTCCCCGCGCTACAATTCCAGCAGAGGTTCACCATGTACCACTACGATCCGACCACCGCGCTCGACGAACTGAAAGAAGACGCGACCCTACCCAACCCGGTGCATCTGCGCGACATGATCCTCCGCAGACGCTTGAAGCCCGAGGAATCTCTCGAACTCAACCGCCTCTTCACGGAGTATCAGAAATTTTTCGGCGAGACGCAGAAACTCGGCAAGCAGATTCTGGCGGACCTGACAAAGTAGGCCGCCCCGAGCTGCACGCCCTCAAGAATCAGACGCGTGCACTCTGCCGTGGCACGAACAATTCTGCGAGTTGTTCTGCGAAATTCCAGAAGTCTGCGATTGCCGCGGGATTCATCAACCCGCCATGGCGATAGACGATAAGCCAATCTCCACCCTTCTCGATCGAGTACTCCGCGCGACGGTCGAGCGATGCCAACCGGTCAACCAGTTGATCCGTGAATAGCGCGCTAATCTGGAAGTCCTCGTCACCCCGCAGCCAATATCGCTTGTTGAATTCCGGGTGGTGCTCATTCCGGATTGCCTTAAAACCGAGCTTGGGCGCGATTCGGTCCAGAGAAGTAGACGGCGTCAGTTGGAAATCCGGCAAACCTGATATGCCCACGGAGAAGGCAGCGACCGTCTGCGCGTAGCGACGTGAGGCAATGAGCGGAATACCCAAAAACATAGCGAAAATCGAACAGCAGTCGACTCCCGATCGGATCGGAACAGATATTCATCCACTTGCCGCTATTCCCCCTCGAGAAGAGATTGAATTTCTTGCTCTCTCGCTTTGAAATGGGTCTCGTCTTCTTTGGCGCGATGAGACCCAGTGCGGCAGCGGCTGCGCGAAAAGCTTTTCGTCGAGAGCGTGCGGCGTAAACGCTCGCCCCTACCAGTACAACCGCTCCAAGAGCGAGCAGCGAAATCCAGAACCAATCAGGAAGGGCATTCATCGAATCGTGACTATACCTCACGCTGCCTAGTCCAAACCCTGTTCGTCGTTTAGAATCAGCGATCCTACTTATCTGCGGAGAAGTGCATGCATCGCTGGTCCGAACTCTTTATCCCTACCCTGCGCGAAGCCCCGGCTGATGCCGAGGTCGCCAGTCACAAATTCCTCGTCCGCGCCGGGTACATTCGCCAACTCGCGGCCGGATTCTATTCCTACCTGTTCATGGGCAACCGGTCGTTCAACAAGATCATGAACATCGTGCGCCACGAGATGGACACCATCGGCCAGGAATTCTTTCTGCCCGCAATTCATCCACGCGAACTCTGGGAAGCCAGCGGGCGCTGGGCGGTCATGGGCGACAACATGTTCCGCCTCAAGGACCGCAAGGGGGCCGAACTCGCCCTCGGCATGACGCACGAAGAAGTCATGACCGACATCGCGCGCAAAGAGCTGCGCAGCTACAAGCAGCTTCCGCAGATCTGGTACCAGATTCAGACCAAGTTCCGCGACGAGCCTCGCCCCCGGTCCGGTCTGCTTCGCGTCCGCCAGTTCATCATGAAGGATTCCTACTCCTTCGACATCGATGCCGCGGGACTCGACGTCTCCTACAAGAAGCACTATGACGTCTACTGCCGCATCTTCGATCGCTGCGGCCTCAGGTACATGGTGGTCGAGGCCCACTCGGGCGCCATGGGCGGATCGCTGTCGCACGAATTCATGGTGCGCACGCCCGCGGGCGAGGATCTCATTGTCAGCTGCGAGAAGTGCAACTACGCGGCTAACATGGAGAAAGCAACGTCAAAGCTCGACGCGGTCGAAGATCTCAAGCCCGAAGGCGACGGCAAGCCTCTGCTCGTCCACACGCCCGGGCAAAAAACGATTGAAGATGTTGCGCGCTTCCTGGGCGTTTCTCCTAAGAACAAGATGAAGACGCTCGCACTCATGGCGACCGAAACCGACGCCAAGACGCGCAAGACGAAACCGCGCCCGGTGATCCTGATGATGCGCGGCGATCACCAGATGAACGAGGCTAAGCTTTCTAGCGCGGTCGGCGGACGCGAAACGCGTCCCATGACCGAAGAAGAAATTCAGGCTTTGTTTCGCTCGCCCGCCGGCTTCCTCGGTCCGGTCGGTCTCGATCCGGCCAAGAGTTTCGACGACTCTGACCAGCCGATCCTCATCGTCGATGAAGCGCTCAAGGGCCGGAAAAATCTCATCAGCGGAGCCAATAAAGAGGATTACCACCTCAAGAACGTCACGCCCGATGTTGACTTTCATCCAACTGCCTACGCCGACCTGCGCAGCGTGACCGCCGGAGAAGCTTGCCCGAGCTGCGGCGCGCCCCTGCGCATCGACACGGCCGTCGAGATCGGCCATATCTTCAAACTCGGCTACAAGTACTCCGAGTCGATGGGGGCCCGCGTGCTCGACCGCAACGGCAAGGAAGTCATGCCCATCATGGGCTGCTATGGCATCGGGATTGAGCGCATCCTGACCGCCATCGTCGAGCAGAACAACGACGAGAACGGATTCTGGCTGTCGCCCCAGGTGGCACCCTTCCAGGTCGTAGTCGTGCCGACCAATGTCTCCGACGACAAAATTCGTACCACCGCCGAAGAGATCGCCAAGAGCCTCGAAGCCGCCGGATTCGACATATTACTGGACGACAGGGACGAACGGCCAGGGGTCAAGTTCAAGGACGCTGACCTGGTGGGCATACCCTTTCGTGTCAACGTGGGGAAGAAGGTTACCGAAGGTACTGTCGAGGTCGTTCAGCGCTCGACTCGCCAGATGCACGATGCTAGCATCGGCGCGATAACGGAATATTTTCGCAATTTCCTGCCTGCGCGCTGAAGCTTTTCCGCTTCGGCCGCGAGGCCGTTACACGGAAAAGCATTATGGGTACCATAAAACTGATTCTCGTTTTCGGACTCCTTGGCGGCCTGGCTTACGTCGGAGCGGAAGTCATTCCGCCCTACTTCGCCAACTACGAGTTCCAGGATTCCCTCGACACCGAAGCCCGCCTGGGCACCTACAGCACCCGGGGCGACGACGTCATTCGTGATGCCGTCTTCAAGCGCGCGCAGGAGCTGGAGATCCCCATAACCAAAGAAAAGATCAAAGTCCAGCGTGGCGGCACCCTCGGCAACGGTAGTGTCTTCATCGAGACCGAATACACCGTCCACGTCGATTTGCCCGGCTACCCCATGGACCTCGACTTCCACCCGCAAAGCAAAAACAAGACCGCATTCTAGGAACTCACAAAACACCTCAGCCGCGTCTGCAAGTTAGCGGCTGAGGTCTGTCTTCCCGTCACCTCCGATCACACGTTACCCGCACGGTTACTAAGTGTCCGCGACACCCGTAACGTTGTTGCTCGCATGCGGCTGCCCTAATATCCGCACAGTGCTATCAAACCGCCCTGACAGGTTTGGGCGGGTGCGCACGGTTGTCACGCCGGCCCACTGAGTCTCCGAAGGCCAGCCGCAGAAGCTGTTTTCGCCGCGTCCTTCGGTAGGGAGAGTTGAATGAAATACGCGAAGAGTTTTTCACTGCTGGTGTTCGCCGCATCACTGCTGATGCTGGCCGCCTGCAGTCAGCAATCGAACTGCAATGGCATCAGCTTCGGCACGAGCGGGGGCGGCTCTGGCGGCGGTGGAGTAAATTCTGGCGGATCCGTTTGCGGCCCTGGGTCGAACTCTGGCGGCGGCGTGCGCGATTTCCTCTTCTTCCAGCAGTCCGGCAATATCCTCAATACGGCGTCGTTTAATGGTTCGGCCATGACGGCCAGCGTCGGCAGCCTGGTTCCGTCACTAGGCTCGGGCGCCGGCTCTGACATGGTGGTCGTGAATAAGGCTTTCCTGTACCTGACGTGGCTGCCGCAGGGCAGCCCGGTGGGACAGGTGCTTGGATTCTCCATCAACCACAACAACGGCTCCTTGACGCCTCTCGCCGGTAGTCCGTTCTCGACCGGTACCAGCAAAGCCGACACCATCGTCGCCGATCCGCAGGGCCGCTACCTGGTCGTTGGCAATAGTGCTAACGGCGACCTGTCCTCGCTCACCATCAACTCCACTACTGGAGCGTTGACGCTGACGCCGAATTCGCCTCTCGCCAACAGCGGCATGACGCCGACCAACCTGGTCATCGACGGCACCGGCAATTATGTTTACGTAACCGAAGTGACCCACAGCGGCGACGTGTTCGGATTCGCCATCGATCAGACGACCTTCGATTTAACTACCCTGCCCTCAAGTCCGTTCTTCCTGGGCGTGACCCGCGTGGCCTCTGAGCCCACGGGAGCCTACCTGCTGGCCAACGATGGCAGCAACAATATTGACGTGATCACGATTGAGACTGGCACTGGCATTCTGCTCGGCAAAGTTCCTTATCCGACCACCAACGCGGGCGACAGCTTGTTCGTCAGCCCTAACGGCAATTTTGTGTACACCTACAGCATCGGCAATCATTTGGAAGGATTCTCGTTCTCCGGCGGAGCCCTTACGCCGCTGCCGGGATCTCCCTTCACGACGCTTGGGATTCTCCATCCCGAAAAGATCGATCAAAACGGCACTGCCATCTTCGGGTACACGATCACGGGCGGCTTCGGAGTCTATACAGTGAACCCGACAACCGGCGCGGTAAGCGGCGGCATCCCCGACCTGTCCGTTACCTCGAGCCCGAATTTCGCTCCGACAAACTAACTTTTCCACGCAATTGGCCAATCACCCGCATGCTCCCAAAAGCTGCGGGTGATTGTGTCTTTGGAGTGACCAGCAAATTCCCCGGTCCCGGGTTAAAATAAGGACAACTCCCGTATCGTTACTGCTCGATTGGAAGAGCGGCATCGTGCTCTGGCCCGGGAGGCAGGCTGTCGCACCCGTTGCCACGCGGACAGGAATCGACCGCGTAGTCGTGGTGACTCCGCCCTTGTAACGTGGCTATCAAACTTAAGATCCCGAAAACTACCGGACCGGCAAAGGGTTACGGCGTGTTGCCCCGAGACCCTGTCGTCCGCGCCATCCTGATCGTCTTTTTCACTCTGGCGATCCTGGTGGTCGGCGTGTTTTCGTATTTCTACGTCAAATACGATCGCGTCATCGTCAAACGATTCAGCAGCCCGGTCTTCAGCAACTCCGCCCACATCTACGCGACGCCGAAAGTCATTCGTCCCGGCCAGGCCGTTCCGGCAAAAGCCATCGCGGCCGAACTGCGCCACGCCGGATATGGGGAGAAAAGCGACCAGTCGAAAATGGGCAGCTACCGCCTGCTCAACGACGGCATCGAGGTCACGCCCGGACCCGAGTCGTATCACAGCGCCGATCCGGCGCGCATTCTGATGCGTGACGGAAAGGTCGTCAGCATAAGCAGCCGCGGCAGCGATCTCGCCGCCTACGAACTTGAGCCCCAATTGGTCACCGCCCTGTTCGACGCCGAACAGCGCTCCAAGCGCCAGGTGGTGAAATACGACGAAATTCCGAAAGTGATGGTCGATGCGGTCCTCGCCATCGAAGACCGCCGTTTCTTCCAGCATGGCGGCGTCAACTTCCTGCGCCTCGCGCAGGCCTTCTGGGTCGACGTCACGCGCCAGCGCCACGAGCAAGGCGGTTCGACGATCACCATGCAGCTGTCGCGCGCCTTCTTTTTGACGCCGGAAAAAACCGTCAAGCGCAAGTTGTCGGAAATCATGATCGCGCTTGAACTCGAGCAGAAATTCAGCAAGCAGCAGATTTTCGAGTTCTACGGCAACCGTGTGGACCTCGGCCAGCGCGGATCGTTCACGATCAGCGGCTTCGCGGAAGCGTCGCGCTCCTACTTCAACAAGGACCTGAAAGACATCACGCTGCCCGAGGCTGCCCTGCTTGCCGGCTTGATCCAGGCGCCCAGCGCCTTGTCGCCATATCGCCATCCCGAGCGGGCGCTGGAGCGCCGCAACACCGTGCTCGACGCCATGGCTGAGACGCACGCCATTACCCGCGCCGACGCCGAAAAAGCCAAGGCCACGCCGCTGAAACTCGCGCCGCTAAACGTCGAAGCCAGCGACGCCCCGTACTTCATCGACATGGTACGCGATTCGCTCGTCAACAAGTTCAGCGAGCACGAACTGAACGATCAGTCCTACCGCATCTACACCACGCTCGATCCGGATCTGCAGCGCGCCGCCGCGCAATCGGTAGAAGAAGGCATCAAACTGGTGGACGCCCAGATCACCAAGATGCGCACGAAAAAGGTGAAGATCGGCAAGAACAAGTTTGAGACGAAAGTGCTGCCCGGCCCGCAGGCGCAGGTCGCGCTGGTCGCGCTCGATCCACGGACCGGTGCGGTTCTCGCTCTGGTCGGCGGACGCAACTACGGCTTCAGCCAGCTGAACCATGCCGTAGCCAAACGTCCCACTGGATCCATCTTCAAACCGTTCGTTTACGCCGCCGCGATGAATACGGCACTCGACGGCGCGACCAACGTCCTAACTCCAGCATCGATGGTCGACGATTCGGCCACCACCTTCGCCTACGGCGATCAGATCTACGAGCCGCGCAACTACAAAGAGGAGTACCACGGCCCGGTGACTCTCCGTTATGCACTCGCCATGTCGCTGAACAACGCGACCGTAAAAGTTGCAGAAGAAGTCGGGTACGATAAGGTCGCGGATCTCGCCAAGAGCGCGGGCATCACCTCAGTCAAAGCCACGCCCGCAATGGCATTAGGCGCCTACGACGCCACGCCTCTGGAAATGGCGAGCGCCTATACCGCGTTCTCGAACGAGGGCGTCCGCATTTCGCCGATCCTCGTAAGTTCCGTGCGCAATTCAAAGGGCGACGTGATGCAGGACTTCACGCCCGAAAAGCGACAGGTACTTGATCCGCGTGTCGCCTTCGTCATGACCGACATGATGCAGGGCGTGGTGAACTTCGGGTTGGGCTACTCTGCCGTCCGCGGACGAGGATTCAAAGAGCCCGCCGCCGGGAAGACCGGCAGCTCCCATGACGGCTGGTTCGCCGGTTACACCAGCAACCTGCTTTGCATCGTGTGGGTTGGGTACGACGACTACAGCGACCTGCACCTCAGCGGTGCCCAGACGGCCGCACCGATCTGGACCGAGTTCATGAAGAAGGCCAGCGCACTAATTGGGTATTCCGACATGCGCGGGTTCAGCCAGCCTTCTGGCGTGGTGGATGTGCAGCTCGACAAGTCCACCAACCGGCTCGCAACTCCTTCCTGTCCAGAAACATACACGGCCGCCTTCGTCGCCGGTACTGAACCGCGCGAAACCTGCGACCAGTCGAGCGGGATCGGCGGCTTCTTTTCGCACCTGATGGGTCTGGGGGACAAGCCCTTGCCGCCTCCGCCCAACGGCACCCAGGCCGCCAACGAGAACCAGACAGGTTCAGACGCCGACAAAAAGAAAAAAGGCTTTTTCGGCAAGATTGTGGGTATCTTTAAGGAAGACAAATCGTCGTCCAAACCGTCCAAACCAGCGGACGCCACGGGAAACGATCCCCATTAGCGGACGACATTCATCGGCTTGAACCCGTGGGGAAAAGGTTCGCCGATAAAGTTTCACGGAGGTCCTGTCATGCCTCGTCGCCGGGTCTGCATTGTCTCCTTCCTGTTGTTAGCGCTTCTCCTGCCAGTTGGAACTCTCTTCGCCGCCACGCCGCCGCGCGCCGATCAGGTGCAGGTCACGACGCCTGCGTTGCGCAGCATCGAGCCGCCGCCGCAGGAGGCGAGCGCCCAGATGCTTGAGGAGCGCGCCGACGCCCTGCGCGCTGAGAAGCTCTATCTCGATGCGCTGGATTACTATCGCGCGGCCATCTCCAAGAAGCCGCATGACGC
>Ga0207665_10000885_pt1 | contig 20216 bp, 20 predicted proteins | sample LARL112metaG_FD_184351 | JGI IMG/M metagenome (GOLD analysis project Ga0207665, IMG submission 184351) | Corn, switchgrass and miscanthus rhizosphere microbial communities from Kellogg Biological Station, Michigan, USA - LAR L11-2 metaG... | ecosystem: Host-associated > Plants > Roots >...
TGATTAGATATGAGAAGAAGATGGAAAACTATTTTGCATTAGTATGTTTGGGTTCTTGCATTATAATATACAGGAGGATAATTTTGGGATAGGTTCTTAATCAAGATTGCAAAGATCATGGTATAAAAGATGACGTCATAAATAATCTGTTGGACCGAAAGACTATGAATCATGGTCTGGCATTCAGAACCAGAAAATATTCAGATATGCTAATAGACAGTATGAAATAGGCAAAATAATACGGATTAACCGCAGAATGATGAACACACCATTTCAAATAAGATATTTGACTTTTCGTACAAGACAATTAAGCAACTGAGAGAAAGTGGGTATAGCAATACTCTTGACTATAGCGATTTGGAGTATCAGGGGGAACTGTTCTAACCAATATTTATTAACAGTCACGAAATGGGCACAATTTCACATTATGCTAGACTATGCTTTGTTGCATGATTTATTATGTTGTAGGTACTGCTTATTTGACCAATCTGCATTTAGCTTACCAATAGTAGTTATTTTATAATATGATTGACTGGCCTTCCTATAATCAATCACTAGTAAGACGTGGTCAAGTACTCTTGGATTATGATGTACTTGATGGTTGGGATCATGAATTATCTCTAATGAACCATGGTAAGGTTGGTGAACCATACGCCTACCCAGATTCATTTATTCTGCTCCTGGGTTATATGAGAGCTTATTTTCATCTACCATATAGACAAACACAGGGTGTGGTCATAGCTCACGCAAGTACTAAAGTACCATGCATACCAGATTATAGTACCATTAGTAGACGTGTAAACAAACTAGATATCAAAATCAACGAAAAATTGGGCAATGATATTGTCATTGCTTTAGACAGCACTGGCATTAAAGTAGCTAATCGTGGAGAATGGATGCGGCATAAATGGCATGTTAGGAAAGGATATCTAAAGATACATGTAGCAGTTGACATCACGAGAAAAAGAATCCTTTCTTTGGAGGTAACAAGTGAAGAGGTACATGATGGTAAGATGTTAAGCAAGTTAGTAGACAATACTTCTTCTTCTTCTTCTTCTTCTGCTGCTGATGGAGGTAATCATGTAAAAGGCGTATTAGCAGATGGTATGTATGATAGTAATAACAACTTTAGATACCTATCAAGGAACCATATTAAATCTGGTATAAAGACAAGAAGTAATTCCAAAGTCAGATCTAATAACTGTCATGCTAGGAATATGTCTGTAGTAAAACAACAAGCAAACCTCAAAATATGGAAGCGTAGCATGAGCTATGGACATAGATGGATGGCAGAAACTGCCTTTTCATCTATCAAAAGAATGTTTGGAGAACATGTAACGGCTAGGAAATTTCCTAATATGGTAAAGGAGATCTTTCTAAAGGCAACTCTGTATAACATGTTCAGTCGAATGGCATAATTGGTCGCATAAACATTATGATGTACAGGATCATATACAGGAGTAACTGGTCCTGAACCCACATTGATAGTACCTATGACTTGATTGTCAGACCCATTAATTACAGAGACATAATTTTCACCATGAACACCTACATAGATGTCACCATTATCTGGATCATAGCCTACACCACTTGGGTCTGATCCTACTGTTATTGTATTAATTACGCTATTTGTGGAAGTGTCTATAACAGAGACAACTTGTGTATCATGATTTGCTGCATAAAACTGCATAAACATTACCATTAGCAGAATCATACGTAAGAAATACTGGATTTGGCACATTGAATAGCCAGGATCACACCAAAGGCAATTAGTTAGTTCTATCACTGAAAATTATATTTATGTTTGAAAGATTTTTCTTAGCATGTAAACTGTCATATAAAATTGAATCTGAGCTTTTTTGGGAAATCCTTAAATTAAATAACCTGCCAAATTGGCTGTTTGAAGATCGTAGCTGTCTTATACCCAGGAGGAGAAAGAGCAAAGAATAATCCTAATTTACTAGGATGTGCAGAAAATGCCCTTGGTCTTAAAGATTACCTTGAAAAGAATGGGCATGAACTCGTAGTTCTTACCGATAAAGAATCTGAACTTGACAAACATCTTTCTAACACGGACGTTATTATTACCACTCCGTTCTGGCCAGCTTATATAACAAAAGAAAGACTTTCAAGAGCACCTAAACTACGGCTAATTCTAACCGCTGGTGTTGGATCCGATCATATAGATTTAGCAGCTGCTGCTGAGCGTGGTGTAATAGTAGCAGAGATCACAGGTAGTAACGTAGTAAGTGTGGCTGAACAGGTGGTAATGCATATTTTAGTACTAGTTCGAAATTACATACCTGCATACAAACAGGTACTTGATGGAAAATGGGATATTGCTGAAATTGCTACAAACGCTCATGATTTGGAAGGCAAAACGGTTGGAGTAATAGGTACGGGTAGAATTGGACAGAGGGTATGTACGAGACTCAAGGGATTTGATATTAACTTACTTTACTATAACAATTTTCGATTGAGTACTGTTGAAGAATTTGTCCTTGGCATCCAATATACACCTTTAGAGGAATTGATCGAAAGATCAGATGTTATTACAATCAATACTCCTTTGACTCCTGAAACTGATGGAATGTTTAATAGAGATCTTTTATTCAGAATGAAAAAGGGTGCTCATCTCGTGAATACTGCTCGAGGAAAGATTGTTGACACCCAAGCTCTTGTCGAAGCCTTAGAGAAGGGGCATTTAGCAGGATATGCGGGAGATGTATGGTTCCCCGAGCCAGCGCCAATAGACCATCCATGGAGAAATATGCCAAACCACGGAATGGTGCACCATTACTCGGGTACAACTCTGGAGGCACAGAAGAGATATGCGGATGGGATAAAAAACTGTCTTGTAAAATTTCTAAATGGACAAGCAATTGAACGGGACTATTTAATAGTACATGATGGCAAAGTAGTGAGTCCCAGCTACAGCTATGCTTTCAACAAATAATCAAACTATCTGCCGATAAGTCTAGAGAAGTTGAAAGTAGGAAATACGTACGTACTTGTACAATATTGTGACTAATTTAAGGACTCGAAATCTATCAGACTAATATCGGAAATTCCATTAGACCCAGAATAGGTATATCGGAAAAAGTATCTTCTATTACAGTTGTAAAGCCAGAGATTATAAGCATTATCTTTAGCAGAGTTGATGTATAGAATGACGCCTCAGAATGACGCTAAATCTTAGGTGCATTTATATCATAAGGGGCGCGCGCCAGTTTCTTATACATCTAGTTTAAATTATGCTAGAAAGTGCAATTAACTATAGATACTTTAGCAATCAATTCATTAATCATCTTTTGCTGCTGCAAGACTGAGCATGAATAATGATTCAGCTGATTAGTTTTCGCCTTTGCAGTATGTATAGTGGAGTATTTTTCGGGGTGGAGAGCACTCGGAACATTGTACTCATAATGTATATTAGTAATCATAACAATCGTTACTGATTTTTCATTACCGTAGCTTACGATGATTCAGGCTATGTTACTACTCCTTTTCCATCACTGAGCATCCTCTTGCCCAGACTATAATGGAATATACAAAAAATGGGATTCATTATGTGATTGAGACACTCGGCAATAGATCTGCTTGGAGATATATCTAAGGATTCACCTACCCACATACACCCAGATAGTTAGATATGATCTTATTCTTCGAAGAAAGGTCTAAACTGAACATCATAACCAGGAGAGTAGTTTGCAAATTGCTTTATCGTGATCATTTTGCATATTTTATCTTGCAACTCGGAATGTTCACTCATTTTCTTTTTACAAATAGGGCATGATGCCATATGCATTATAACATAACAACAAATTAAGAGGTATTTATTAGATCTGCTACGTAATTAGAAGGTTAGCTATACTTGACTTCGAACAGGATATTTGTTAATTCTTAAAACAGATGAATGAGATTGACATATATTGAAATAACTCACTTCTCAGTATGATGATAAAAAAATTCATTCCTATTACGATGACATTTTTCAAAAGAACTCACCGATGAAGAATCTCTTGCAATATTTCAAAGTCAGAAACGAAAGTATTTGTCCATGACGTACATGGTGCGAATCCAAAACAACTAACCTTTGTGTGACGTTTATCCATGAAACCTCAAATACAAGGATTAGATTAGTAATATCGTAAGTTGTATAACTGACGTAAATCATCCTGACCATACATTGATCACTTATCCTAATCTTGGACATTTCTTCTATCCTTCATCTCGATGGTTCACTGAAATTGGACCAATACAGCAGTATGTATTAGCAGATCTTTATTCATGGCTTGAAGCTCATTCTGGATTTACAAATCATGTTACAGCAGCACCGCATGTCACGTCTACACCATCCTCAAACTCTCCTACTGCTAAATAGAATGATCCAGGGGATAATGTGTGCCACGTATTGGTTGGTTTTAACATTTATTCTGACAGACGATAAAATATTATCACTACTAAGGGGTAATTTTTCTTTCAGCTAGGATGCTTAAGTATTTGCTCTGATGTGCATGTATGGAGTAAGGTACGATTGCATAATTGAAAGTAAAACTACTCAGAAAACGTGAGAGGCGTGCCAATCAGAGTTCTCTAGTAATGTCCTGACTAAATTGATGATGGAGACTAGGATTTACTCCTATTAATAACCAGAATCGCACCAAAAGTCAATAGGTAATTCCATCCAAGATTATACTCATTGAGAATTATCAGAAAATAAAATTAGACTACTTTATCTTAACAAAACTAAGATATAACTAGACGTCTTATGCTTCCAATTTCATATAAATTCCTGCGCCAGTATGTCTACGTCGTTCATCATCATCTTCTCCGCCACCTTTATCCCTTCTATCAAAAATTCATGCAAAATATGTACCCGAATCATGTATGTCAGTCACAGTCGCATTGAGATATCGCTAGAGGTTAATGGTCATTTATATGACCTTAAATTAGAATTAATAGGTGATATTTATTAATATTAATATAATTCTATATTGAAAGAACGAGTCAATGAGGGGTTCTATCTAGGTGGATTAAATATATACCAATTTGGTGTCTATTCTAGTTAAAATATAAACGGACGGTCGTTATAGAATTCAGCCTCTCTTCCGGCAGAATTAGTATAGTATGATGGTAGCACCTATCTCTACCTTTGTAACAGTAGTAGATAAATGATACGGCTGAATTCATGACAGTCAACGACCGTAGTTTCGAATGCCAATATTATAATGGATTCTATCAATATCATTGGTGTCAATAGGCAAAACTTATCTGATAATGCAAAGCGCAGATAGAGGAGTTCCTAGCAGAAATCAGAAAACTGGAAAATGAGTGAATTGAATCATTTGCAACGGGTAGTCAACGAGGTATTAGTTAAGGCACAAGACGCATCATCCAATGACTGAAGAAATATTTAAACAAGAGACAAGTGATCAGGCGATAAGAAAGATAAAAAAAACACAGACATATGAACCGAATAAAATACTTATACCATATCATATAGCTAGCTAAATAAGATCCTGTCCAAGATCTGACTATGTTCCGTATTCTGCTAATCTTCTCAACGACTATTTCGTAATGTAGTCAGGAAATCATAAATAATTCTATATTTATTGGTAGATGATAGATGATTTGTTATTAGTAGTTGATGATGGTTATGATATTGCATCTCTTAGGATCAGTCTTGAAAATATGGGTCTTTCTGTGTCTTTTTTACGATCCCTTGTTAGCCTTACAAGAATTTAGAAAGAAACCATCCGATTATGAACTTGTAATCTCAGATATAGGATGCCTAGCATGAATGGCTATGAGTTTGTAAAACAAGTAAAGAAAATCAACCCAAAAGTAAACATAATCATTATGACTGCATTTGAAATAGAAGACAAGGAGTTTCACAGCATCCTGCCATTAATCAAGATAAATGGGTTTTCTTCGAAGCCATTTTCCTAACAGAGTTAAGTGATATAATAAGGAAAATCAGATGAAATCGGGTTAAAATGATGCTAATATTTATTGCAGGCTATTATTCACAACGGTTATTATAGTTTTTTGTCCAGCATTTATGTAACAGTCAAAATGACACAGGATCCAATAAACTTTCATGTTACTGATGCTTTAAGCCAGATAAACCAAGCAGAATATGGCGCACACCATATCATAATTTACCCAGATTTACTTACACTAAGAGAATTGTATTCCAATTACATAAAAAAACAAATTGAGGAGAACAATGAAATGATTCTTATAAATCCATTTTATGAAACTACTGACTCTGTTAGGCAAATTCTTTCTAAGAACGGCGTAAATGTGTCCAAATACGAAAAAGAAAAAATGCTTGTAATTATTGATTCTCTCAAGGTGTATTTTAGTCAACAACAACCAAATATACTTTTTGTGAAAAGCCTAGCTAAATATGCCAAACAAATGGGAAAAAGCTGTCTTTCAATTCTGGGTGATCTAGGCGCCTATCCTCACAGATCCAAGTATGATAATCTTGTCGATTATGAACTGTCTTTGCCGTCAATGTATGATGTTGATATGAAAGGGTTTTGTCTATACCACCAAAAGGATTTTGACAAATTCTCAGATGAGCAAAAGCAAAAATTAATTAAACATCATGGCAAGGCTCTAAAAATAGAAAGATCCTAAACACTGTCTATAAACAGAAGTATAATCAGAGATGGTTCTAGTATTCGTCTAGATCAGATAACGGTAACAAGACATGTGTCAGTCCTAAGGTGTTATTTTTACTTTAATCAACTAGATCCAAGTGTGGTGTCTTTGCACAAATTCTTTATCATAAATGTAAATCGTATGTTCTGAGTTTGAATTGACTAATTTATTAGCAGGGATGGCACGTTGGCAAAACATTCAAGGGGAAAATCAAAACAAAAACCAAACCGGAATCAGAATGAGTCAAAGCCAGACAAAATTAGCCTAACTATCTATAGCAGGACTCCCGCTCAAATTTTGTCGCACAATACATGACGACAAATAACAGTTAAACATCATATGTACGTAATGATATTAGTATGTCACATAATTCAAAAAAAATAGAATATAGAAAGCTATCCCAAGATGAAATAGGAATTGAGGTTACTAAGATTAAAGGATGGAATACTACTGAAACTGAAAAAATTAGTAAAGAATTTCAATTTAAAAATTTCGTTCAAGCATTCAGTTTTATGACAAAAGTAGCTATGGAAGCAGAAAAGATGAATCATCATCCGGAGTGGTTTAATGTTTATAATCGTGTAAAAATTGAATTGGTGACTCATGACCTTGGCGGCATAAGTACATATGATATCAAATTTGCCGATACTATCAACAAATTGTATGAAGATAAAGAGCAACAATAACAACAGAGAAGATATTCTAGTTTAGAATTTTAGCAATTATAGCATTACTTAACATAAATCAAGCTATAAGACATATGTACTTGAAGTAGCTGAACTATCTAATAATTATTTATATAATACAGCTAATCCATTGAGCCCTCTGTTTAAATCCCGCAAATAAAAAATAGTAAGAAATCTATCGTGAACAATTATTTTGGACATCAACATGTAAAGGCTTTCTCTGATAGTCTTGTCTCAAAATTCGAACAAAGGTGCAAAACCAATCGAATTAAGAATGCCGTATAATCAAATAAATACTAAAACATGAGGATGCTAATCGCTGCCCGAATGCACGAGTTTATCGCATCAACAATAACTAATTCATCAAAGCAAATCTTAGCCGAAATTACTAAAGCAGCACATCAAGTGGTTAATGCTACTCATTATGTTACGCCTTGTACCGCCTCCATAAACCAATTTGGTAGTCTATTATTTCTTACAAATTGACTGAACGCTGAGTCCAACACATAAGTTATAGCCCAGTCGTCTTGAGACCTAATAGATCTCCCACATGTCTGTACAAGTCTTAAGGCAGTTTGCCAGTTATACCAACTAGGGTCTTGTTGTCGTTTCGTATCAGTCCACCTATCACCTTTGCTTGGGTATGGAACTTTAACTAATATCTGAAACCTTGCATAGTCATCTTTTAGGTCTAGGCCGGTGTGTAAAGAAGGCGAAATTAAGACAGTTGGTTTTGTTGATTCAAAGTGTTCGACTAGGACTTGATCTCTAGATCCAGACCGGTCTCGTAACTTATTATTATAACTCTCTTTTTGCTCAGTAGATATCAGCCTTCGTCTATTTTTCAGACTAAGGAATTTTTCTATAAACTCTAGTTGAGCGTATGATGTAGTATGTATAATGCCTTTCTCATCTTTATGCTTTGACATTACTTTGTCTATAGCGTTGGCAATTGTTTGTTGTGTAGTCTTGGACTGAAGACTCTGATAATTTAGATACGCCGTGTTTAGTGGATATATTGGTCTATTTTCTGGTGGAAAGTCTGAGCTTGCTTGTATGAATTTTACCTTATCCTTTTCTTTGTCAAGTCCTATATTTCTACAAAATGTATTCACATCTAAAATAGTCGCACTCATTATGAGATTATAGATGCATTTCTCAAATAATTTTCTGCAATGACTTGAGATATCAAGAGGTTTAAATTCTAGTTTTGTTACCTTGTTACTAACACTATCCCTTGTAATATTTGATACAATCCAATTTTTAGGGTTTGACTTCATATTCTCTATAACAGAATTAATTCTCTCCACATCGTCTTTAGCATCCTGAGCAATTTCTTCAGATTTCATATCTGGAATTGCATCGTCGATTTGTTTTACTAGAGTTTCAAGGAAGACTATCCACTTATCCATGGAATCGTCATAACCATAAGATACCTGCTCCAACTTATATGGCGCAATATACTGCTGTAATATCCTTTTTGATATAGATATGCTCACGCGCCCTACTGTTTGGGTCTCGATCTGGTGTCCTTCATCGAGTATCAGCAGTTCTTTAGATGGTAAAGCACTTGGGCTAGCCTGTGATATTCTCAAGAGTAATAGAAAGTTGGCATAGTTAAAGATCGAATGCTTTGCTACTTTACCTTTGTTTAGCTGATCGTAATATGGGCATGATACAAATTTTTGCTTTCTCTGGTATAAAACGTCTGGAGTTAGATTAGCAAGGTGCAGCCAGCCTCTTAGGCTCTTGGTTGTGTTGGTACTATACTCTAGGTATTCCTGAGATCGTTCAGGAGTAAGATTTAATGATGGTAATGCATAGTCATCTACAAAGGTTCTATACCTACATCCCTCGTGGAAGTTGCAATGTCCGCCACAGCGGCCAGAACGCAGGCATTGTTTGTGATCGTGTGTATAACCTTGGCGGTCTTGCCTGCATGGACCGTATAATGTAGTTGTATGGGAACATTCGGTCATGCTCTGGTCATCACTGCCGCATTTACTACATCTGAACAATTCGCTTGAAATGAGATCATCCTTAACCAAACATGGAAATTCACTCATCCCTTTCACGGTCTGTATAAATGGGAAATCCCTAGCGTACTGTGTCTGCAAATCTTTTGTAGCCGAACAGATATAACTAGAGCCTAATGTCTTACCCACTGCCACAGCTACTGGTGATTTACCAAATCCAGTTGGAGCCTCGAGTACTATAGTCTTGTAGCCTTGGTTGAATGCCTCACAGATCTTTCTTAGTATATCTAGTTGCTTGGGTCTAATATGTTTAAAGGGAAAGTTTGAGGTAAACTCTTGCAGGGTGAATTGTCGGCTTTGCCTTACTTGGTTTAACTCTTCCATGCCTATCAACTGCTGCTACTATTATTACAACATCTCTTTAAACTAGTCTGCAAGTGTGCGCAAGTCAAGTTAGGTAACGCTCGTTTGCTATCCATACCTTCGTAATTAGGCTATTATTTCACTATTGAAAGTAAACGTATTATGATAAAATGATTCAATATTTCATGAATAATAATGTGCAAAACTATTCCAGGCTATTCACAGTTGAATAAATATGTAGCTAATAGTATATTGGTCCTGTTAACTTAGCGATAAGCTATAGCTGCGAGCATTCTCTCATATCCTATGAACTTATTTGAACGTGAGAGAACATCCGCAGACCTGATGCTGTATGCATTGCACTTATATTTTCTAGGCCTAAGTAAGTTTCAGAAATAAATCTAGAGCAATCCAACCATTCGAAGGAGGAAGGAGTCATGTTTGCTATATGGAAATGGGTTCAGAGATTCAACCCTAGACGTCTATACTGTTGTAAAAGAATATCTACTTTTCTGATTGATGAAACCATGTTGCAGATTGGCACTGACCAAGCGTGGTTATGGATTGCTGTTGTAGAACCAGTGCACAGACAAATTCTTGGAGTTTATGTACATCTCAAGACATAGGAATATGATTGTAGCAGAATCGTTCTTGTGAACGTTGATCATGATTTATGGTAAACAGATTATATATTCAGATGAGGTATTTGGTATCTTGAGGCATGCATATCGTTAGGACCCAAGCATAGGCTGCATTCCCCATATGAAAAGAGCATAGTTTGAAAGAATGTTCGAATATTTAAGGATAGAACAAGCATTTGATGATTATTATCCATATATGAGAGCTGGATTATGCAATCTTAGACATGTTCGCAAATGGTTAATTCTGTTTGTCTTCATATATAATAGTGTAGTCAAATCCGCTACTAAATTTGCTAATTTAAGGAGGTGGAAATATTTAAGTTAACAGGGCCTAACTATTAGTAGAAAATTTTAATCCTTCAAATATTTAACATTATTAGACATACCATAATCATCTTCTTTAAGCTTGATCACAATTGTATTACTTATTCTACTAAATATCCTCTGTCTCCTCTTGTTAGTAAATATCCATCCTAATACTACATCGAAAGGAAGTAAAAATGATTTACCAAAGCTTTCTATTGCGGCAGTCTTTACATCTATAAGCTTACCCGATAGATCAGTTGTCCTTAAATGCAATAGTCTTTTACCAATAGATTGTCCTGTTTTAAATTCGAAGTAAGTCCAATATCCCAGAAATACAATACTTGAAATGAGGTAATGTAAGGGTTCTATACTTTTGTATGCCCTAATCATATTATTATCAAACCAAAATGGCAAGGATAATGCAGCAAAAAGTATTGCAAGGCCAATCGATACAATAATAAAATCTATTAGCCAAGCAAGGAATCTGTCTGTCCAGCTAGCAAGAAGTAGGTTAGAAGGAACGTCCATCTGTTCACTTGAAAAATTTGACATTTGATCTAGTTTATAGATACGTGGTTGAGATATAAAAGCATGTAATCATGATACCATTCAATAAATATGCATTATGAGATTAAGGAACCAAACAAACAGTACAATAGTTAGACAAAACCAACACACTATATCCACTGATGATTAAACAACAACTTTAATTGCAGTCTGCATGCCCTCTGTATCAGAAATAAACTACTGATATTTGTCAGGTTTTGGTTCTTGATTTACTTGTAATTACTGTTGGGATTGGCACGCGCTATCAACCATACTTGGGTCGCAAGCATTCAAGGAATTGTGGCTCACAGTACATGTATTATGGCCAAATTATTTGATGAGAAATTGTCGATGCTATGGAATCCAATTTATATTTGATCGAAAATTAGCAATTGTTACATATTATGATTCATTTATACATTTAATATATGAAAGATCTTGAACCATCTCAATTCGACAAATTACTGTCATCGCATGAAAAGGCGCTTGTGATGTTTTACGCAGACTGGTGTCCTTATTGTCAAAAATTCAAACCAATGTTTGAATCAGTCGCAAAACAAGAGCATAAAAAAACTACTCAGAAAAAATACAAAATGTATGGCTCTAAAGTAAATGATGATGATAATCCATTATGGGACAGATTTTCTATAAACGCCGTTCCGACTCTGATAGCCTTTGACAGGGGCGAAATTACATCAAGAAGAGATGCTAAACGCGGGGTTGGCCTTAGCAAAACAGATCTCGATTCTATATTGGGTGAAATAGAATGAGTCTGATTTAATTAGCTGGTTTTGCCAGGTTATGGCTTACCTTTTTATTTATTAGCCAATTGCAGTTGATCGACAAATCTTCTATTAAATATGATCTATCTAACCTAATTACACATCATTAATATGCTAATTTTGTAAATGAATTTGAAGGTTTATCGCGCAAAGTTTATGAATACAAAACTAATAACCATCTGCTAAGACTATAGGTGTGCTGACGGCGAATCGTCCATTATTGTTATTGCAGCTCATAATGACTTCTAATTTCTATATTATAAAGCAGAAGTTAAAACAAAGAAAAATAATGACGCAAGCAAGAAAATTTACAAAACAAAAAATCGTAATAGAAGAACGTAATAGTACTTAGCACGAATGTCATCATACATGTATAGTGTTATGAACTTTAACCTAAAATGGTGTTGTCCTATTTGTGATCATTACATTTTCATGATGAAATCAAGTGAACTCTAGAGTAATAACAAAAACCATAATTAGGACAGATTGGGTTGTGAAATGTTGGATTATATTCCGAATGGCAATTAAAAGACTATGTAAAAACTATTAGCTATGCCTTTGATAAAAGAAAGCGAAAAATGATAGTATATATAAATATACTGAATATATAAATAAATTTTTAAATGCAATAAAGATCATTAAAAGGTAATTGATACATGTATAATTGTATGAATCCCTCCTCAATTTCAGATCAATCTACGAAAGGAAAAAAGAGAATTCCAGTAGATTCAGATATTGACAGTAGTGCTGTTACTACAATACGAACTAATAATAAGAACTAATAATAATACACAAGCAACAGCAGTACATACCGCTTCATCATATCCAATTTATTATGAGGCTAAAGAAAGCCTAATCTCACAACAAGTCTCTCAAAATAGAAGACAATAAATTTATGAATATTTAAAATTATTTGGCTACAAACCTGATAATACAATTCTTCAAATATATGTAACAGGCTTTTTCAACAAAAAGAAATATTCTCAAAGAGAAGTGGAGAAACATAGATCAGCAGTCAAGAGATATGGAGGTATAACATTTGTTATTGTAGGCAGCACACATGATCCATCTATTATGGATAAAATAGTAACTCCTAAGAAAAAAGATCCCTACGATAAAAGCCCTGGATATGTAGGATATTTGTGGAAGAACAAGGATCCAGAGAAGAGACCGCCTCATGAGATTATACCTTTAGATTTTACTCCTATACATTTGCCATACCCAACCGAGTGGAAAACATGTTTGCAACAAAGGGATTTATGATAGCTCTTCACGTACCATCTTCATTTGCAAAATATAAGAATAAATTGACTAGGACACTAAAGTTGGAAGAAAAACTAGCAATATCGATGTTAGAAAAGAATGGTCTTTTCTAGATGATTTAAAAAGTATTAGTGCGGATGCCCCATCTCAGTCTTTTCCTGATAGCAGATATTTACAAGAAGAAGTACCACGAGTAAGAAAACAAAAACATGGAGTAGAAGAAGAACCAATTGATATTCTTAAAACTAGATTAGCAAAAGGACAAAAGATTACTAAGGAAGAATATCATGAACTGAGAAAAAGCAATTGAACAATAATGATATTATCAATACTATTTTTATAACATGTCAATACTTGGCCTCTATGCAGATGTAATAATTCGAATAAAAGCCATGGACTTGCAGCATACCTTGAGCAGGATATTGAAAGTCTACTAAAATAGCTAAAATGTGTTTGACGTAGACACATCGAGGTAGTATGCCAGGGGAAAAATAGTTCAAAATATCACGTAAAGGTAAATCAATGTAAGGTACAAATATGATAGCCCTAATTTTAAAAGGTGTTGCAAAACGTAGGAGTTGTGTACAGGTTACTGGAATATATGTGATAGACATACATGAAGGAGGGTATGCTGAGTTACATCCTGCATATCAAATCTAAAAAGCCTTATGATAAATGAGCAGGGACTATTAACTTAAGAAGTATCATAGGAAATATTGCTCCTAGCCAAGCATGAAATCGCTAGTAAAAGCTACAAATATGCAGTTAAGTTAACTGAACTGATGAGTATAAAATTCATTATGTATTCTTATATTATGAGGCAGCATTTGACAAAGATGTCTACGATCTATCACTTTTGTTAATTTTAAGTACTACAGTTTTCAGAAGAATATGCCAACAATAGTCCACTTTGAAATGCCTGCAGATGATGTTGAAAGGGCGAAGAAATTCTATACTGATCTATTTGGATGGAAAATAGAAAAGTGGCCCGGAACAAGCAGTAAGAATAGTTCTTCTTCTAGTATGGAATATTGGATAGTAAGTACAACAGATGACAAAGGAAATAAAGCAGCTATAGGTGGAGGATTGATGAAAAGACAAGAGCAACATCAACAAATTACTAATTTTATAGATGTAAATTCAGTAGATGAATATTCATCAAAGATAGAAAAGCTAGGTGGTAAAGTAGTTGTTACTAAGATGGCAGTCCCAGGGATGGGATATTTTGCAGTATGTCATGACACTGAGAATAACAGTTTTGGAATATGGGAAACTAATGAAGGTGCAAAGTAAGGGAGTAATTTAATAACATCTTAGGATGATAAAAATCACTGTTATTTATTATATTTATTTCTAGCTATTGTACAAATAATAGAAAGTAAAGTTAGCAAATAATAAATATCTGATTACTATATCGAGCATGAAAGTCTATTCTAGATATGATATACTGACATTTTGTTATCCTTTCTTACTATTGTGATATAAATATACAGGTTTTTAATCAAAATGAGCCGCTCAGTTTCACAGTTGCTATTTTGTTAAGTTTACTTTTTTCATTTTTGGTCGTAGATAGATTAGATCAGGGCCAAATTTCTATTAGATTATTAATAATGAGTAGAAACAATAATGAGTATACAAACTATTAAGACGTATAATTAAGGAATCTTGGGACGCATGCACATATGATCAAGTTCACATTTAGTTCAATATAGATGGGGTATTCAGGTACTTAAATGGTGAAAATGGCTCGGAAATGAAAATGTTATGGATGCGGGCTGTGGATCAGGGTTACTCACAAAACAATTAACCAAACAAGTTCCAAGAGGAAAGTCTATGCTATTGATATTGACTCCAACATGATAAAACAAGCGAAAAACAACCTTAATTCTTTGATAATGTTGAGATAATACAGTCTAGCTTTACAGATATTGGGATTCCAAGAAAAACTGATATAATTTTTTTAATTCTACACTACATTAGATAAAGGATCACAGAAAAGTATTTCAAAATTTTGGGAGGTACTACGGCCAATGAATGACAATACTAAGATTACCGGTATAGGTGTCAGCAGTAGTAACAACAATACTCGTACTAGTGGCCAATTATTAATCCAGTGTGGAGGGCATGGAAATTTACAACAAATCATCACGATGTTAGAACGAATTACACATTTAGACCAATTCAAGGAACACTTTACGGACTGGAAGCAACCGTGGTATTTTGCTAGGTCTGACGATACACACAAGTTACTACAAGAAATAGGCTATGTAAATACAACAGTATATTCTAGTAGTAAACATGTACTTCTCCCAAACCACCAGATATATTCTAAATTTATAAAATAGTAGTAATGAAATCTTATCTAGATCATCTATCACTAGAGAATAATGATGGCATTGATAAATTAGGGACTCAGTTTTTGGACGTGTTTTTGGATGAGGTTGAAAAATGTAGTAATAATAAATCAAATACATGCCGGTTCTTAGGTTTTGTTAGGTTAAGCATTATTGCTCATAGACCTTAATCATAGCAGTATATTTGAATAAAACAGAGCTTTGCCTTATTAAACTGCATATTGTTGGCTTTAACTTTGCTGATGGCCGGCCTGTTTGTAACCCATGCACCTCGAAATGATTTCACATATTTCAGCAAAATCTGCCACGGATTCCAAGCCATGGAATTTATTAATCGGGAATTATTCCTCTAACAGAACAGTCGTTATGTCCATTGCAAGGAAAACAACTATTGTATAATAGAAAGCGAATTACCTATCTTAACTAGAACACACAATGGCAGCACTATAGTAAAAAAAGGGAATGGCAACAGCAAAACAGTTACTAATATTATACCAAAAATATTGAAAAAATTTGTCTCCCCTTAGCATGGGGAGTAATAAGAAATGACTAAACAGCAGCTACTTGTTCTTAATCACTGTACATGTATTATCCCTTTCATTGTTGTAGGATGGTATATGCAATGATATCCAAATGTACCAGTCATGCTAGGTTTAAAGGATAATTGGCTAGAACTTCCAGATAGTATATCCCCACTTGTTGCAAGTTGGTTTCCATTTGGATCATCTACAACTAATTGATGTTTATCATCTGTTGGATTTTTGAGTTGCATGGCCTTAGTATTACCTACCTTGAAATTCATAGTTGGGTTGATTACTCCGCTGGTAGTATTTATCCATCTGTAACCCGAAGTTAGTTCCTTGGCTGATAATTGAATTGTACCTGGGATTGATGGCTGTTGTTGTTGCTGAGTTTGTGACGATGCTGAGTTTGTTGAATCTTTATTCCCTCCATTACTACTTACGTCCTGATGTGCGCCTTTCCTAGCATCTACTATTTGTGTGTGGTATCCATTATACAAATTCGATACCAGACCAAACTGAAGTATACCTGATAGTACTGATAGCAATACTATTGTTTGAAGATTGGATATTGAACTCTTCATGGTGCAGTTACCAAGCTGATGTTATTTAGTCTGGACGTGCACATAAAAGACTAAAAGCTATTGTATGTACTACAATGTACTACACCATATGTCGTTGGTGGACGTCCTGAATATTAGTAATATGTATGGTCGATACCACATATTGGCGAGACTGGTTAAAAAGGATTACAAAGGTCCAATGGAGATTAAGATTGGGACAAAAAGCATATGGATTTGTATGTGTGGTTTGAGCACTAACCAACCATACTGCAATAACTCACATAAGAAAACAGTAGATGAAGAAGACAATAAAATCTATGCATATGAAAAAAAAGGCGACAAAATTGAAGTTAAGAATTGGGAAGTGGCGTACTAAGTCATGTCATTTTGTTATTATCGATTCACTACATATACGCCTCAGAAAACAGATCATGCGGGTTTTGCTCAAGTTAGTATCATATATAGAACTAACCCTAGATACATAGCATCAATTATTTAATTCTGAAATTGCGGTTGTATTCTATGCCTGAGAAATATAGTAGTTTTAGAACTAGGAGTAGTATCTACTGGAGAGCTAAAGTAATAGCCATTGTTAGTATTGTACTTATGATATCATCTTTTTATGGATTATTTTTTTATTTTCAGGATGTTACAGAAAGAGATATGAAAAATAATCTATTTGTCCAACAAAGAGATCGTCAAGTTATGGCAACAAAAGTTCTTTCCAAACATGTTGCATCAGACCTAGGTCTAGTAGAAGCTAGACTTGAGGGATTATCAAATTCAATATATCTCCAGCAAGGAGATTTAGCTAGTGATAAAACGAAAACGTTAGTTCATGCCAATTTTTTAAACTTAGATGATATAGTAGATCATTTTTTTGTTGTAAATAAAAACAATACAATGATGATAGACATTTCTACAAAAGGTGCAAAAACATTTGTAGGTACCAATGTCCTACAAAGACACCATGTAGTGCAAGTAGAAAAGACTCTAATGCCAGTATTTTCTAACGGTTATGTAGGATTAGATGGTAAAACAAGAATTGGTATAATCTATCCTATTATAAATACACAGACAGGTAAGTATTTAGGACTGGTAGGGGCAACTATTCCAATTGTACAATTCCTCTCCAATTATGAAAATATTTATAATATAGAGTCTCGGTTCCTAGTAGCTTACGATAAAAGTGAGAACTACATAGTTACTCCAAGGATACACCTGTTAGGAAAGAATTTTTTTGCAAAGGATGTTCAAGTGTTCTTTCATAATAACCAGATACAAAATAAACTGTACAGTCAAGTTTTCTCAGGTAAGCCAGGATATGCTGTCTATAACTTTGGAAGTGGTGAAAGATTAAATACAGGTTATCCTATATTCCTTTCTGGAAAGCCAACATACTTTGTTTTTGTAATTACACCCACAGGTACAATTTATTCGCAAGTCGACAGAGTTCTTTATTCGCAAAGAATAGAGACTTTTTCATTGCTTGCAGGAGCTACCGTTGCAATTGTAGTATTAATTGTGTTTCTTATCAAATGGAGGAGTTTAAGTGAGGAAGTAAAGAGAAGAGGAAAGGAACTAGAAAATGCAAATAAACGATTATCATTGTCAAATGAGCAGCTAAAGATACGTGAGAAAGCTCAACAAGAATTTATCAATATAGCAGCGCATGAATTACGTACTCCTATACAACCGATCATTGGTTTATCTGAGGTTCTACGTTCCAAGAATATGGAAGGGCAGTCCCAACAATCCCAACAAGAGACCATCTTGGATGTGATAATCAGAAACGCAAAAAGACTTCAGAAACTATCCCAAGTCATATTAGATATCACTCGAATCGAGAGTAGCTTGTTAACTCTCAATAAGGAACAATTCAATCTGCAAAGACTAATAGTTAATACTGTTGATGACTACAGAAATCAGATTAGAACTTCAAATGGGAATGTAAAGATAGTATATGGAATTAACAAAGAGGAAGAGACGACACGATGTGAAGGAGGAGCGGGTCAACAACGGCAAGAACAACTACTGCATAAGCAGGTAACAAATCAAGATAACATTCCGGCAATCCTTATACAAGCAGATAAAGTGAGGATGACACAAGTAATCGATAACCTGGTTAGTAATGCCCTGAAATTTACAACGGAAGGAATAATATCTTTATCAGTAAAGACCAATGATAATGGGCAGGCTGTTGTTAGCGTAAAAGATAGTGGCCAAGGAATAGATCCAAACATATTTCCAAAACTGTTTACAAAATTTGTTACAAAGTCTGAATTTGGAGGCACTGGCTTAGGATTATTTATTTCAAAAAGTATTGTAGAAGCCCATGGTGGCAAAATATGGGCTGAGAATAATCCTAATGAAAAGGGAGCTACTTTTTCCTTTAGTCTACCACTGATGGAATCATCATGGAATTAATTGCTATATTCACCTTTATAATGAGCCAACTGTACAATTAGCATAACTCATGCAATCTGGAGTCGGGTTATACTTATGGACTAGATATACAACCAAGGAGAAATAGAGAAAAGCTAACCAATCACCTTCGTTTGACCTAGAATATTTGGGAAAGATAGGTATGTCTTCCAAACAAGAGACATCGAGGCAGCAATAGAGAAAAGGGAGAAAAATAAAATTCTGATACTTCAATCCATTTTATTTTACTCCAATATCAATGGGTATAGATCCAGCATGGGCCAGTTCAGCATTTGGGATCGTGTTGACACAGTGAATGGATAATCATATACAGATATTGTATGTTAAAGAGTATCACAGGTCAGATTACAATTAAATGCTGTCTGTAATATATGAACTAATGTCAAAGTATGATGCAGACAAAGTACATCTATGGTACTAATCCATATTTTATCAGATCACTAAAACTGCTGATAGGTGAAGGTTCATATAATGATAAATTGATTGCAGGATACAGATCAGAGGGATTAGATGACAACTGGAGTCAGAACATGCGGCTTGTTTCTGTCAACTTTAATGCAGAATATAAGCTATGTTAGAACATTGTAAAATAATGTTTGAAGCAGATGGTAGGAGAAAAATTACTATCAATCCGGATAAATTTGACAAATTGATAAGATCAATTAAAATAGCTGTAGATAATGATGGAACACTAGATAAGGCGCCTAAATCCTATTAGATATCTTGATGCATTTATTAGCTTTGAAGTTTTATCATTTTGAAGAAAGTAGCAGCGATGATTGACATTGATTGATTATGAGAGAACGGTCCTCTCATTAGCTAATTATAGAAAGTAATGTGATTTTTTTCTTATTATTTTATCATTACTATCAACATCATAAGCGATGATCTCATTAGACCATCATTTGAAGATTCGAATGACCTTATTTTATGATTTTTAACTGACCTCTTTCTTTCTCATTTTAATACCCATATAGGATCTGTCTTTTTCATAACTGAAAGCCAGCCCATATCCGGTGGTTGAAAATTCATTTGCCAAAGAATTGCGATTATTTCTCCTCTATGATGCAGTTCTTCTGTTATAACATGAATTAG
>Ga0207665_10000886_pt1 | contig 20201 bp, 18 predicted proteins | sample LARL112metaG_FD_184351 | JGI IMG/M metagenome (GOLD analysis project Ga0207665, IMG submission 184351) | Corn, switchgrass and miscanthus rhizosphere microbial communities from Kellogg Biological Station, Michigan, USA - LAR L11-2 metaG... | ecosystem: Host-associated > Plants > Roots >...
TGAGATAGGTTCTAGTTAGATGGGAGGGCATTTTCGTCCCGTCCCGCCTCGTCCCGGGCTACGCGTTGGGTAACAAAAGGGTAGCCGTCTGTTCGGCGATCGTTCCGGGCCACAATGCCCCAGAGCGCCCCAATTAGCGAGAGCCGACCCTGCTCAAACGCGGCCGCGGTCTTTTCTGTTTCGTGCCCCAACGAGAACCATCTACTCGAGCGCGAGCGAGCTATGTCTGCTTGTGCTGTGACCAAAAAGCTACACTGCGCCGCTTTCTCGCGAGCGCGCGCGACTCTCCGCAATTGTCGCCACCATTGTCCAGCACAAGCGTTCGCGGACACAGGAGACGGCACAACAGCAGATGTCAAACGGGGGATGCCATGCGCAACAGGTTGGACAGCAGAATTCCCGATACGGCGCCCTACAAGGAGTGGCTCGGCATTGTCGGCTCGATGCTGGCGGCGGTCGCGATTTGCGGGGCGCTGTTCGCCGGCGGCTTCTTCACGTGAGAGTTCGCGAGCTGGGCTGAGCGGAAGCAAAGCCCATCTTGCTTGGCCGCGCCGTTCGTCATCCTAACGCGCCTTCACGCGTGAGATCGTCGGCCACCTCGTTGAGCGCGCGGTGAAGCCGCGCGGCGATGTCTTCGATTTCGGCGGCTTCGATCACCAACGGCGGAGCAAACACCAGCCTGTCGCCGATGACGCGCACCAGCAGCCCGTGGCGCTGGGCCGCTGCATCGACGCGCCCGCCCACATTGAGCGCGGCGTCAAAGGGAATGCGCCTTTCGCCGTCGCGCATCAGTTCCATGCCGAAGATCAGGCCGACCCCGCGGACGTCGCCCACGAGCGGATGTGCCTCGAGCCGGCCGAGCGCGGACTGCAGAACGGGGCCGAGGCGTTTGGCGCGGCCGACGATGTCGATCTCCGCATAGATCTTCTGCACCTCGAGCGCGACCGCGGCGGCAACCGGGTGGCCCGCATAGGTGAAGCCGTGCGCGAAATTGCCGAGCTTGTCCGATTGCGCGAGCATCGCCTCGTGGATGCGCTCGTTGACGAGCACGGCCGAGATCGGCTGCATGGCGGCGGAGAGCGCCTTGGCCGAGGTCACCATGTCTGGGCGAAGCGCATAGGTCTGCGAGCCCCACATTTCGCCGGTGCGGGCAAAGCCGCAAATCACCTCGTCGGCCACGAACAGAATGTCGTACTTGCGCAGCACCGCCTGCACCTTCTCGAAATAGCCGGAAGGCGGAACGATCCCGCCGCCGGCGCCCATGACCGGCTCGGCGAAAAACGCGGCAATCGTCTGCGGACCTTCCGCCTGGATGAGCGTCTCCAGCGCCTCGGCCATACGGGCGGAAAACTGCGTCTCCGTCTCTCCCGGCTCGTGGCGGCGGTAGTAATGGGGAAATTCGGTGTGCTTGAAGGGCGCAAACGGCAAGGCGAAGCCCGCGTGCATATCGGGCTTTCCCGACAGGCTGACGGCGGCGCAGGTGCTGCCGTGGTAGCCCATGCGGCGCGCGATGATCTTGGTGCGTTGCGGCTCGCCGACCGCATTCCAGTAGTACCAAGCGAGCTTCACTGCGGTGTCGTTTGCCTCCGAACCCGAGCACTGGAACACCACGCGCGCCATGGGCACGGGTGCGATTTTGAGCAGCGTCTCGGCGAGCGCGACCGCCGGCTCGTGCGAGCGGTGGCGATAAAGGTGGTAATAGCCGAGTGTGCGCATCTGCTCGGCGGCGACCGCGGCGAGCCGCTCCGAGCCGAATCCCAGCGACGCGCACCACAGGCCTGCGACCGCGTCGATGTAGTCGCGGCCGGCATCGTCGAACACGCGAGACCCTTGGCCACGCATGATGACGTGCGGCCCTTCTTTCTGGTGCTTGCGCAGGTTGGTCTGCATGTGCACCAGCGTTGCGACGTCGCGCGCTTCGATCGAGTTGGGAATGTAGGTCACGCTCAATCCTCCGATTCGGCGGCGTTGCGCAGCGCCTGTGGATCCGCAATGCCGTAATCGCGTTGCGCCGACGCGGCGCTCACATAGCCATCGAGCAGGTCGCGGCCGATGGCGGCGCGATCGCGTGCCGCCGGCGGGCCGAAGCCGCCTGAGCCGGGCGTGGTCATCTCGATGATGCAGCCAGCCGGCGCGCTGAATGCGCCTTTGCCGGGTAAAAGATGCGCCGCGCCGTCCGGCGTCGTGAGCTTGACCGCAGCCGCCGCTCCGGCTTTGCCGCCAAGCAGGCCGAAGGGCGGCGAGGTCATGCGCTCCATGCACAAGGCGCCGGTCGCATCCGCGCCGTCGAGCAGCCGCCAGGCCCGGATCGCGCCGCAGCCGCCGCGATAGCGCCCGGCGCCGCCGGAGTCCGGATTGATCGCATAACGCTCGACGCGCACGGGAAACGACGTCTCCATGATCTCCACCGGCGTATTCATCGTATTGGAGATGCCGCTGGCGATACAGTTGATGCCGTCCTTGTTCGGCCTCGCCCCGTATCCGCCCTTGATGGTTTCATAGGAAACGTATTGCCGCCCGTTGCGGGGATCGGTGCCGCCCAGCGTCAGGATCGCGGAAGTGCCCTGGCTGCAGGCCATCACTTGCTGCGGCAGGAAGCTCGCGAGCGCGCCCATCACCATGTCGGCGACGCGATGCGATATCTCGTGGTTGGCATAGACGACGGGAGCGGGAAACGCAGCGTTCACGACCGAGCCCTTGGACGCCCTGATCTCGATCGCGCGCCAGCAGCCGGAGTTGGGCGGAATGAGATTATTCGGATCTATTGCGGTCTTGAGGCCGCAATAGACACCCGAAGCGGTGACGGAGAGCGGCGCATTCATCGGCCCTTTGACCTGCACCGCGGTGCCGGCAAAGTCGACAACCAGGCGGTCCCCGGTCTTCTTGACGCAAAGGCGAATCCGGAACGGTGCATCCTTGCCGCGCGCGTCGTCGGCAATGCCGTCGCCGTCGCAGAAATCCTCGAACACGCCTTCTCCATCCGGCAGGTCCTTGAGCGTCGCGCGCATCAGCCGCTCCGAATAGTCCATGACCTGCGCCATGTAGCGGATGAGCTCGGCGCCGCCATAGCGCCGGGCAAGCGCGCTTAGCCGTTCGCCGGCGCGCCGCGTCGCGGCAAGTTGCGCGCCGAGATCGCCTTTGCGTTCCTCGGGCGTGCGCACATTTGCCAGGATCACCTTCTCCAGGTCCATGTCGAGCGCGCCGCGGCTGATGAGCCGCACCGGCGGCAGGCGAAGCCCCTCGCCGAAGATTTCCGTGACCGCGCCGTAGCTGCCGGGCGTGGCGGAGCCGACATCCGGCCAGTGGGCGCGCAGGCAGGCGTAGCCCAGGAGTTGCCCGTCGTGAAAGGCGGGCCGCACCACGTTCATGTCCGGCAGATGGCTGCCGCCGAAATACGGATCGTTGTGCAGGAAAACGTCGCCCTCGTGCACGTCCCCTGCAAAGGCGCTGACGACCGCGCGCACCGCGTCCGGCATCGAGCCGAGATGGATCGGCAGATCCGGCCCTTGTGCCACCATCTCGCCGCGGGCGTCGAACACGCCGCAGGAATAGTCGCCCGCCGACTTCAACAACGGAGAATAGGCGGTCTTGGCGAGGACGACCCGCATCTCCTCGGCGATTTTGTAAAAACTGTTCTTGACGATCTCGAAGGTGGCGGGATCGCTTTGCGCCGTATCGTTCATCGCCGTCTTGCCCCTTGTTGCCGACGCGTCAGCAGGACGAAGCCGTCGGCATTCATCTCGGCTTGCCATCCCGGCGGGACGAGAATGGTGGATTCGAGCGATTCGATCACGGCCGGACCCGTGACCGCAAATCCCGCCGGCATGCGCTTGCGTTCGTAAATCGTCGCGTCGATGACGCCGCTGTCGCGGAACCAGAGCTGACGCTTGGCCTTGAGCGCATCCGTCCCCGCGCGCGCCACGCTGTCGCGGATCGCGAGCGGCGCCGTCGCGCCAATCGCCGTGAGGCGGACGCTGACGATTTGCACCGGCTCGCTTCGATTGTCATGCCCGTAGGTGTGCAGGTGACGATCGTGAAATGCCTGTGCGATCTCGCCCAGCGCGGCTGCATCGACCGGCCGCGCGGGAACGGGAACCGCAAGTTCATGCGACTGGCGCGGATAGCGCGCGTCCACGGCGCGCTCGAAGTGCCGCCGCTCACGCGCTACGCCGGCCCGCTCGAGCATCGCCGCTCCACGCGTCTCGAGGGCGGCGAACGCGACCTCCAACGCTTGCGGCTCGGCGGCGGCCGCGGGATCCACGCTTTGCACGTAGTCCCGCTTGAGATCGGTTCCGATGAGCCCGAGCGCGGAAAACGCCCCGGGGATCGGCGGGCAGATGATCTCGGCAATGCCGAGCTCGCTTGCGAGCGCGGCGGCGTGCAGCGGCCCGGCGCCGCCGAACGCCGCGAGCGCGAAGCTGCGCGGATCGTGTCCCCGCTGAACCGACACGATTTTGAGAACTTCCGCCATGGCGTGATTGACGACGTCGATCACCGCGGCCGCGGCCGTGCGCACGTCGATACCGAGCGGCTCGGCGAGCCGTTCGCGGACGGCCGCCGCGGCCGCCGCATGGTCGATCGGCAGCTCGCCCGCGAGCAGCGATGCCTTGTCGAGATAGCCGAGCAGCAGGTTGCAGTCCGTGACCGTCGGCTCGCTTCCGCCGCGGGCGTAGCACACGGGTCCAGGGTCGGCGCCGGCGCTCTTCGGGCCCACGCGCAGCCCTCCCGCCCGATCCACCCATGCAATCGAGCCGCCGCCGGCGGAGACTTCGGCAAGATCGATCACCGGCACGCGAATCGGATGCCCGGTCCCGTTCATCCAACGGCTCATGCTCGGTCCGCCGCCGACTTCGTAGTGCGGCGTCGTTTCATAGTCTCCGCCACGGATCAGGCTCGCCTTCGCGGTGGTGCCGCCCATGTCGAATGAGAGAAGATCGAGGCGTCCCGTTTGGCGCGCCGCCAGCGCCGCCGCCACGACCCCCGCGGCCGGCCCGGATTCAACGGCCATCGCCGGCATCGCGATGGCCTCCGCCGCCTCGAGGATGCCGCCGTTCGAACCCATCAGGAACAGCGGCGGCAGTCCACGGCCGCGCGTGAGTTGACCGAGCCGCTCGAGATAGGAGGCGAGAATCGGCCCGGCATAGGCGCAAACCGCGGTGGTGCTGGTGCGCTCGAATTCTTTGACCTCCGGCAACACGTCCGAGGACAAATACACCGGCGCGTGCGGCAGCGCCGCCCGCAGCCGTTCGCCGAGCCGGCGCTCGTGCTGCGGGTTGAGAAAGCTGAACATCAGCGAGACCGCAATGGCGTCGACCCGCGCCGCCTTGAGCGCCGCGATGAGTCCATCGATCTCGTTGTCCGCGAGCGCGGTGACCACCGCGCCGTCCGCACCGATGCGCTCCGTGATCTCGAACCGCCGGCGACGTGGGATGAGGGTTGCCGGCGCGTCCTGGAACAGGTCGTAAAGGTCAGCGCGTGCCGAGCGCCGCAGCTCCAGCACGTCGCGGAAGCCGCGCGTGGTAATGAGCGCGGCACGCGCGCCGCTTTCTTCGAGGATGGCGTTGGTCACCACCGTTGTCGCGTGCGAGAACAATGCCACGTCTTGCGCGGCCAGCCGGTAGCGGCGCATCGCCGTGTCCAGCGCGCGGAGCACCCCCTGCGCGAGGTCGCCCGGGGTCGTCGGCACCTTGGCCACGCCGACGTGGGCGCCCGCATCGTCGACGAGAGCCACGTCCGTGAACGTCCCGCCGATGTCGATCCCGATGCGCCAAGCCATGCCGTGGTTGTCCTTGAGGTGGAGGATTTATTGTAGACTGGATGGCCCGGCCCGCTAGGCACTTCGAGTACGGCAGTCGCGCTCATGACCAATGTTCTTCATCGCCAGATCGGCCATGCCTATCCCGCCGCCGCGAGCGGCCGCGGCGCCACCATCCGCGACGTCACGGGCAAGGACTATATCGATGCCTCGAGCGGTGCGGCGGTGTCGTGTCTCGGCCATTCGCATCCCGATGTCCTGGCAGCGATGCGCGAGCAACTCGACAGCCTCGCCTACGCGCATACGAGCTTTTTCACGACAAAAGTTGCTGAGGAGTTGGCGGACGATCTCGTGGCGCACGCGCCGGACGGCATGGGTCATGCCCTTTTCGTCAGCGGGGGCTCGGAGGCGATCGAGGCCGCGCTCAAGCTCGCGCGCCAGTATTTCGTCGAATGCGGCGAGCCGCAGCGGCAATACATCATCGCGCGACGGCAAAGCTATCATGGCATCACACTCGGCGCCCTGGCGATTGGGGGCCGCGAGTGGCAGCGCAAGCAATTCGCTCCCCTTCTGATCGAGACGCATCATGTCTCGCCGGTCTATGAATACCGCGAGTGCCGCCCCGACGAGACGCCCCAGGCCTACGGCGAACGACTCTGCCAAGAGCTCGAGGCAAAGGTCGACGCGCTCGGCGGCGAGAACGTCATCGCTTTTGTGGCCGAGACCGTGGTCGGCGCCACCATGGGTGCGGTTCCCGCGGTACCCGGCTATTTCCAGCGCGTGCGGGAGATCTGCGGCCGGCATGGCATCCTGCTCATTCTCGATGAGGTGATGTGCGGCATGGGCCGCACCGGCACGCTGCACGCCTGCGAGCAGGAGGGAGTGAGCCCCGATCTGATGGCGATCGCGAAGGGCCTCGGCGGCGGGTACGCGCCGATCGGCGCGCTGTTGCTGCAGGAAAAGATTTTCCAAGCCCTCGCGCAGGGCTCCGGTGCCTTCCAGCACACGCACACGTATATGGGTCATCCGCTCGCTTGCGCCGCCGCTTTGGCCGTGCAGCGGGTGATACGCCGCGACGATCTCTTGGGCAATGTGCGGGCGCAGGGCGCGCATCTTTCGCGCCGGTTGAAGCAGCGCTTCGGCAATCATCCCTTCGTCGGCGACGTGCGCGGCCGCGGCCTCCTGCAAGGACTAGAACTCGTCGCCGATCGCGGCAGCAAGGAGCCGTGCGACCCGAAACTCAAGCTGCATGCGCGCGTCAAGGACGAAGCCATGGCCCGCGGGCTGATGGTCTATCCCATGGGTGGGACGGTCGACGGCAAGCGCGGCGACCACGTCCTGCTTGCGCCTCCCTTCATCGTCGATGCCGCCGCAATCGACACGATCGTGGAACGGCTCGGCGAGGCGATCGACGCGGCGACGGCAGCAATCGGGTGAGCCGCGCATGTCTGCGAAATGCTGCAGGAGGACGCTCATGAGGCGATCAATCGTATTCGCACTAGCGGCGGGTGTGTCGATCGGCCTAGCGCCGCGGGCCGAGAGCCAAGACCTCGAGGGCACGCTGAAAAAGGTGAGAGAGAACGGGGCCATCACGATCGGCCATCGCGACAGTTCGATTCCCTTGTCCTATCTCGACGACAAGCTGCAGCCGGTCGGATTCTCGATCGAACTGTGCAAGCACGTCGTGGAGGCGGTGAAGGCGAAGCTCGGTCTGGCTAGTCTCAACGTCAAGTACAACCCGGTGACGTCTGCTACCCGCATCCCGCTGGTCGCCAACGGCACGGTCGACATCGAGTGTGGCTCGACCGCCAATATGAGCAGTCGACAAAAGCAGGTCGGATTTTCCTACACGTTCTTCGTTCCGCAATTCAAATGGATCGCCCGTGCCAACAGGGACATCAAGAGCGCGGACGATTTGCGCGGCAAAACCGTCGCCGTGACCGCCGGCACCAACACGGCGCTGTTCGTCAACAAGATGAACAATGAGGAGAAGCTTGGGATGACCATCATGCAGGGCAAGGATCACGCCGAATCCTTCCTGCTGGTCGAGACCGGCCGCGCCGGCGCATGGATGGAAGACGATATCCTAATTGCCGGCTTTCGGGCGAATGCGAAAAATCCTGCGGATTTCATGCTGCTCGACAAAGCTTATCCATCCGATCCTTATGCATTGATGCTGCGAAAGGACGATCGGCAATTCAAGACATTGGTCGATGCGACGCTTGCCGATCTGATGCGCTCCGGCGAATTCGAGAAACTCTATACGCGCTGGTTCGAGCGGCCGATCCCGCCCAGGGACATCAACATCCAGCTGCCGATGTCGGATGCCCTCAAACGCACCGTAAAGGAGCCGAACGACAGGCCGAATTCGTAGCCGTCCGCCTTGTCATGAATATCGAGCTCAAGCTCAAGGTGGAGGATCTCAACGGCCGCTATGCTCAGGCGATCGACGACGGCAAGCTCGAGGCCTGGCCGGATTTTTTCATCGAGCATGGCCGCTACCGCATCACCACGGCGGAGAATTTCGAGCGCGGGCTGCCGCTCGGCATGATTTACGCCACATCGCGGGCGATGCTGCGCGACCGGGTGCGCTCGCTGCGCGAGGCCAACGTCTACGAAGCGCAGCGCTACCGCCACGTGATCGGGCCCGCGCTCCTCACGGCCGGGGAGGGCGGCGCGGTCAAGGCGCAGACGAGTTTCATGGTTGCGCGCATCATGCACAGCGGCGAGACCATGCTGTTCGCCACCGGCTGCTACCACGACCACATCGTGTTCGATGCGGGCGACGCGCGTTTCGCCGAGAAGATCGTCATTCTCGACAGCCGGCTGATCGACACGCTTCTCGCCATTCCGCTGTAGTCTCGCACGCATGCCCGAGCCTGCCGCCGCCTCGTCGCTGACGCGCCGCCGCTCGTTCATGCTGTTCTGGTGCGCGCGCACCTTCACCAACGGCGCCTACATGATGCAAGGCGTCGCGGTGGGTTGGCAGATCTACGAGCTCACCAACGATCCCTTCGATCTCGGCCTGGTCGGGCTGATGCAATTCCTGCCGTTGGTGGGATTCTCGATCGTCATCGGCCAGGTCGCCGATCTGTTCGACCGTCGGTTCGTCATCGCCATCAGCCAGCTGAGCAAGGCGGCTGCGGCGCTCGCGCTTGCCGTCGGCACCGCGCGCAACGCGCTCACCCGCGACGCCATGCTGGCGATTTTGCTCGCGTCGGGCACGGCCCGGGCCTTCGAGATACCGACCATCCACGCGCTGCTGCCCGGCATCGTGCCGGCAAAGCTGTTGCCGCGTGCGATCGCCGCCTCGGCGAGCGCGCAGCAGACCGCCGTCATCTGCGGACCATCGCTCGGCGGACTCCTCTATATGCTCAGCCCGACCGGCGTGTACGCGACCTGCACGCTGGTTTTCATCGCGGCGAGCGCGCTGATCAGCCTCGTGCACGTCACGGCGCGCAACGAACCGCGCAAGCCGGTCAGTCTGGCGACGATGTTTGCCGGCTTTCGCTACATCCGCGGCCATCCGATCCTGCTGGGCGCGATCTCGCTCGACCTGTTTGCCGTGTTGCTCGGCGGCGTGACCGCGCTGTTGCCGATCTATGCCCGCGATGTCCTTGAGGCGGGACCGTGGGCGCTCGGGGTGTTGCGCTCGGCGCCGGCGGTCGGGGCGCTCGCCACCTCGCTCATTCTGGCGCGGCGCGCGATCGGCGGGGGCGCCGGCCACATCATGTTTGCCGCGGTCGGAGTGTTCGGGCTCGCCAGCCTCGCCTTCGGGCTGTCAACCTCGGTCGTGCTTTCGTTTCTCGCGCTGATGGTCTACGGCGCCTCCGATGCGATCAGCGTCGTCATCCGGCAATCGCTGGTGCAGATGCGCACGCCGCACGACATGCTGGGCCGGGTGTTGGCGGTCAATTCCATGTTCACGGGATCATCGGGCTCGCTCGGCGAATTTCGCGCCGGCGCGGTAGCGGCGGCATTGGGCGCGGTGCCGTCGGCGCTGATCGGCGGCTTGGGCACGATTGCGGTGATGCTGATCTGGATGTGGGCCTTCCCGCAGCTTCGCCGCGCGGACAGATTGGCGCCGGACGAGAGCCCGGCGCCGTGAGCGCACGCCGGTAAAAGGAAGCCCCGCACGCGCGGGGCTCCAAGTCGTTTCGGAGGAACGTCGAACGTGAGAACCGCACAGAACGGTAACGATCGACGAAAGGACCATACCGTCACCCGGGCGCTGGCACTGTGATCGCCGTCACAAAATGTGCTTTTCGCCACACGCCCCGCATATCTTGAAAGACTTCAACAAGATGCGTCGGAGAGTTCGCGCACTTCAGCGGCATTCAGAACAATTCAGGTCTGCGCCAAGGACTTAAGGCGGCAACGGCGGCACAGTCGCGCGTCGACGGGCGGCAGGCATCCGGTGTTTTTACGAGCAGGGCCCCAGCCGCCGCCCGATGCGCAGCACGGAGATGTGCCATGAAAATGCCGGTCACGCACGTTTCGCACCCGCACCCCATGGTCGAGCGCAATCGGCCGCTCTGGCGTGAGATCATCGACACGGTCATGGAAGGGGGTCCGCGAACGGCCGCGGACCAAATCACCGAATATCTCGCGCGGCACCAATACGACTTGACGCCGGCGGTGCGCATCGAGCTCGAGCGACGCCACGTCTGCGTGTGAAGCAAGGGCCGTCGTGCTGGCAAAACCTCAGTGGGTCCGTTGTGCTCGGCCGACGCTTCGAAGGCGTCAGTTTCGCACCACCAGCACTGAGCACTTGGCGTAACGCACCACGTGACCGGCATTGGAGCCGAGGAAATAGGTGCGCACGGCATGCCGCTGCGGCCGATGCGAGCTCATGACGATGAGATCGGGCGCCATGCTGGTCGCCTCTTCCAGGATCTCCTGATAGATGCCGCCCTGGCGCACTGTCGAGGACACCCGTGAAGGCGGCAAGCCGGTCTCCTTGACGACGATCGAGAGCGCATCTTCCGCCGCCTGGCGTTGCTGCACCTCGAAGTCGGGGGGCACGTACTCGGCGAGCATCACCGGCGTAAGCGGCAGCACATTGATGAAGCGGATCTCGCCCTCGGACGGGGCGGCCATCATCAGCGCGGTCGCCACCGCCGGCTTGGCCAAATCCGGATCCGCAAGGTCGATCGGAACCAGAATTCTCTTGTACATGGCACCGTCCCTCTGTGCGTTCGCCTTTTTTGCACATACTGCCACGCCTGCGGGCGAACCGTGAGTGGGCTCCGGTCCGGCGCGGCCGGGCGCGATGGCGCGGGCGTGGGTCGTTTTCGGCGCGCCACGCATGGGGCAGGCCCTCACACGCACTTTTATCTGGCGCGAATGGGGTGAGCCCCACGCGCGCTTTTGTCTGGCGCGAATGGGGCAAGCCCCACGCGCGCTGGTCACACGCGGTCGGCTTCCGCCAGCGAGCGCGGGCTGACGAAGCGCTCGAGCCGCCCGCCCTGCGGATGCAGCTTGCGCCAATCCTTGCCGGCAAAATCGATCACGACCAAACCGGAGGTCGGCAGGCCCTCATTGAGCCGCTCGCGCGTTTCGACGTCGCCGGAGGCGATCAGCCGCCGCGACGCGTCGTGCAGCCCCGGATTATGGCCGACCACGATCAGCGTGCGCACCGTCGACGCGGTCTTCTTGACCAGCGCGATGATTCCCTCGGCGCCCGCGTTGTAGAGGCGATCCTCGTAGACGACGCGCGGTTCCGTGGACAGGACGGCGGCGACGCGCTCCCATGTCTGCCGCGTGCGGTCGGCGGTCGACACCAGCGCCAGGTCGGGAATGAGCGCGTGCCGCGCCATATAGGCCCCGATCACCGGGGCATCGGTCTTGCCGCGCGCATTGAGCCGGCGTGCGTGGTCGCTCATGCCGCCTTCGGCTTTTTCCGTCTTGGCGTGTCGCAGCAGCATCAAGCGCATGCAGCAGTGTCCTGATTCCGAAGTTCGCAAACCTTTCCACTACCATCGATTTCCCAGGCGCCGCAGTCTAGCATGCCGCCCACCGCTTGACCTGTAGGGAAGAAAACGTGAACGCCTCCGAGCGCGCGCCCTATTCGCCGACCTGGTACACGTCCACCATGGTGCCGGCGTCCGCGCGCCCGCCGCTCACCTACGATCTCGATGTGGACGTCTGCGTCATTGGCGCCGGCCTTGCCGGTCTGACGACCGCCCGCGAGATCGCACGGCGCGGATGGTCGGTCGCGGTGCTGGAGGGCCACCGCATCGCATCGAGCGCGTCCGGCCGCAACGATGGCTTCGTGCTGCCCGGCTTTGCCTGTTCCATGGACAGGCTGGTGAGCCGCGTCGGATTGGATCATGCCAAGGCGTTGTGGGCGCTCTCCGAGACGGGCGTCAAATACGTCCGCACCACCATCGCCGAGGCGCGCCTGCCGGGGGTTGCGCCGATCGCCGGCTGGCTCAGGGTATCCAAGACCGACGACGGCAACGAAATTTTGGATGACGCGCAGCTCTACGGAGGCGAGTTTGGCGCCGAAGTCGAGCTGTGGCCGGCCGAGCGGGTCAGGGACGTTCTGCGAACCAATCACTATTTCCATGCGCTGCATCTGCCGCGCGCCTTTCACATCCATCCGCTCAACTATGCGCTGGGGCTCGCGGAGGTGGCGGAAGCCGAGGGAGCGCGCATTTTCGAGGACACGCCGGCGCTTCAAATCGACGTCGAGGGCGTACGCAAGCGCGTCGTCACGCCGGCCGGGCGCGTGCGCGCCCCCCATATCGTGCTCGCCTGCAGCGTTCATCTCGGCTCGCTCGCGCCGCGCATCGCCGGCACGCTGGTGCCGATCTGGAGCTATACCATCACCACCGCGCCGCTCGGGCCGCGGCTGGCCGCCGCCATCACCTACCGCGGCGGCGTGACCGATACCGAGTTGGCCAACAACCACTACCGCGTCGTGGGCAACGATCGGCTGCTGTGGTCGGGGCACACCACCACGTGGGAGGCCGACCCCAAGCGCTATGCGCACCGGCTCAAGGCCGACATGCTGGCGCTCTATCCGCAGCTCGGCGAGGTCGAGGTCGAGCACGTCTGGTCTGGCGTGCTCGGCAATGCGCTGCATCGGATGCCGCAGATCGGCGAAATCTCGGGAGGCCTCTGGCTTGCCAGCGCGTTCGGCGGGCACGGTTTGAACACTACCGCCATGGCCGGCAACATTCTCGCCCAAGCGATTGTCGAGGGCGATGACACCTGGCGATTGTTCGCCCCGTTCGAACTGGTGTGGGCCGGCGGACACCTCGGCCGCGCGGCGATGCAGGTCTTCTATTGGTGGCTTGATTCACGCGAGCGCCTGGCCGCGCGCGCCGCGCGTCAGCGCGAGGATGAAGACGAACGCGCCACGCAACGCGCCGCGCTGCGCGAGGGTGACAGCGAGGCGGGGGTCGAAGCGCAGATCGGCGCGGTGGTGCCGCCGGCGGAATTGCCGGCCGAGCCGGCGCTCGCCGAACTGCCAGCCGATCCGCTTGCGCCGAAGGACATCGCGCCGCCTTCGATTGAGCGCAATGGCGTCGACGCGCGTATTCCGGCGCGCGCGCCGGAATAATGCTAGGCCAAAAACGTCATCGCCCCTCGCGACGTGCCAGAAAGGCGAGCCGCTCGAACAGGTGCACATCCTGCTCGTTCTTGATGAGCGCGCCATGCAGCGGCGGAATGAGCTTTTTCGGATCGCGCTCGCGCAACGTCTCGGGGCCGATATCCTCGACCAGCAAGAGCTTGAGCCAGTCCAGAAGCTCCGAGGTCGACGGCTTCTTCTTCATCCCCGGAACCTCGCGGATTTCGTAGAACAGCTTGAGCGCCTCGGATACCAGGCGCTGCTTGATGCCGGGAAAATGCACCTCCACGATCGCGCGCATGGTCTCCGCGTCGGGGAAGCGGATGTAGTGGAAGAAACAGCGGCGTAGGAACGCGTCGGGCAATTCCTTCTCGTTATTGGAGGTGATCACCACGATCGGCCGCCGCCGCGCCTTGACGGTTTCGCCGGTCTCGTAGACGAAGAACTCCATGCGGTCGAGTTCGAGCAGCAGATCGTTGGGGAACTCGATGTCCGCCTTGTCGATTTCGTCGATCAGCAGCACCGGCCGCGCGTCCGCGACGAAGGCGTCCCACAGCTTGCCGCGCTTGATATAGTTGCGGATGTCGTGCACGCGCTCGTCCCCGAGCTGGCTGTCGCGCAGCCGCGATACCGCGTCGTACTCGTAGAGTCCCTGCAGCGCTTTGGTGGTCGATTTGATGTGCCACTCGAGCAAGGGGGCGCCGAGGCTTTTCGCCACCTCGAGCGCAAGCACGGTCTTGCCGGTCCCCGGCTCGCCTTTGACCAGCAGCGGCCGCTCGAGCGTGATGGCAGCATTGACCGCGACCTTGAGGTCGTCGGTGGCGACGTAGGCGTCGGTTCCTTCGAAACGCATGGGTTCGCCTGGTAGTGGACGGCGAGCAATAGCGGAGAAAGCCGGCGCACTTCAACCGCATGGTTAGGCGGGTCACGCCGTCATCGCAGGAACGTGAGCCGCTCGACTGCGCCGGCGATGGGAAGATGCGCTATATATTTCCTTATCGCTACCGGCTGCGAATCTCGGGAGAACCGCCATGCGGCGCCAGATGCGGGTGATCGGCCGATCGATCGCGCTGAGCCTATTGCTCTCGCTCGGCGCCCTCGCGGGCGCCATGGGGCAGGGGACCGAGCCGCAGCGGAGCGCCATCGCGACCTTCGCCGGAGGCTGCTTCTGGTGCGTGGAATCGGATTTCGACAAGGTCGACGGCGTGATCAGCACCACCTCCGGCTATACCGGCGGGCACACCGCCAATCCCAGCTACGAGCAGGTATCGCACGGCGGCACCGGCCATGCCGAGGCGGTGGAGATCGCGTATGATCCGGCCAAGGTGAGCTATAAGAAGCTGCTCGACGTGTTCTGGCACAACATCGATCCGCTGGCGAAGGATCGGCAGTTCTGCGATCACGGCGACCAATACCGCAGCGCGATCTTCTATCACGATGAGGAGCAGCGGGCGCTGGCGGAGGCCTCGAAGGCCGCGGTCGAGAAGCGCTTCGAGCAGCCGGTTGCGACGCAGATCGTGCCCGCCGGAGCGTTCTACAAAGCCGAAGAGTACCATCAGGACTACTACAAGAAGAATCCGATCCGCTACAAATTCTACCGCTTCAACTGCGGACGCGATGCGCGACTCGAGGAGTTGTGGGGCAAGAAGGATTAGCCATGCTCGATCGGCGTGTTTTGCTCACAGGTGCCGGGGCGTTCGCGCTGATCGCGGCGCTGCGTTGGCTGCAGACTGGCGAAGTCGAGGCGGCCGACGCGTTCGAAATCCAGAAGAGCGACAGCGAGTGGCGCGCGATTCTCAGCAAGCCGCAATACGACGTGTTGCGCCTGCGCCGAACCGAGGCTCCCGGCTCGAGCCCGCTCGACAAGGAGAAGCGCAAGGGCACTTTCGTGTGCGCGGGTTGCGACCTTGCCCTGTTCTCGTCGGAGACGAAGTTCGACAGCAAGACCGGCTGGCCGAGCTTCTATCGTCCGCTGCCGAACGCGATCGGCACCTCCACCGACCACCTGCTGCTATTGCCGCGCACCGAGGTGCATTGCCGGCGCTGCGGCGGGCACCTGGGCCACGTCTTCGATGACGGCCCGCCGCCGACCGGGCTGCGCTACTGCATGAACGGCATCGCCTTGAAGTTTATTCCTGACGCGCCAGCGTGAGCGCGGCTCGCATCCAACGCCGGCCAACCCCGAAGGAGCTCACGATGGTTCGTCCGATCACGCGGCGCGTGCTGGCGCTCGTCCTGTTCGCAGCTGCCGCGGCGCCGGTGCGTGCCTCCGAGGTCTACCAGATCTCCACCATCTCGAGCCTGCTGGCCGGCGGCTATGACGGCGATACCACCGTCGGTGAGCTGATCCGGCACGGCGGGTTCGGGTTGGGAACTTTCAATGGCGTCGATGGAGAGATGATGGTGGTTGATGGGGAGGTCTTCCGCGGCACGATCGACGGCCGGGCGCATGTGGTTGCCCCCTCTGAGCTGACGCCATTCGCCGTTGTTGTCCCGTTGCGCCCGCAAGGATCGGTGCCGATCGCCGCCGGGCAATCGCTCGAGCAGCTGGAGGCGGCGCTCGATGCCTTGCCCTACAGCGCATCGCGGGTGCTGGCGGCGCGGGTGGAGGGGCGGTTTCGCGCCGTCGCGATTCGCAGCGAGCCCAAGCAGCAGCCGCCTTATCGCCCGTTGGCGGATGTCATGAAAGCGCAACAGGTGGTCCATACAGTCGTTGAGGTCGACGGTATCCTGATCGGCTTCCGTTTCCCCGCCGCGGCCAGCTCGGTCAACGTGCCAGGTTGGCATTTCCATTTTCTCAGTGCGGATAAGACGCGCGGGGGCCATGTGCTGAGCCTCACCACCGGTGCTACCGTGGCCTCGCTCCGAGGAATTCACCGATCTACGCATCCGCTTCCCGGCGCGGGCGCCAGCGGGCAGCGCGAGCGCGGAGGCGATCGGGGCGGTCGAGCGTGCGCAATAGACACCCAGGCTGCGCGGGCGTACCCGGCCGCAGGTGCGGTTCTTTTTGCATCGCGGGAAAATAGGGGTTTCTCGCAATTCCGTTATTGTCGGCCATCGCGCGGCTCGATATAAGCTCGCCCCGCGAGCAGGGGGTTCGCCTTTTCACGGGGTTGCAATGTCTCCGCAAAAAAACGGCGGCGCGGTACAGGATAAAACTAGGCCCTATCGACCTTCCGACAAAGAGCCTTTCATGAATGAGCGGCAGCGGGAGTATTTCCGCCAGAAGCTCACCGCGTGGAAGGAGGAAATCCTCAAGGAGGCGAGGGAGACGCTCGCCCATCTCCAAGCAGAGAACGAGAATCATCCCGATCTTGCCGACCGCGCATCCTCGGAGACTGATCGGGCGATCGAGTTGCGGGCGCGCGACCGCCAGCGCAAACTGATCGCCAAGATCGATGCGGCGCTCACTCGCCTCGACGACGGCACCTACGGCTATTGCGAGGAAACCGGCGAGCCGATCTCGCTCAAGCGGCTCGAGGCGCGGCCCATCGCCACGCTCTCGGTCGAGGCGCAGGAGCGCCACGAGCGCCGCGAGCGCATCTATCGCGACGAGTGACCGCGGCCTCGTCCGGCCAACGCCTCGCGTCGCGTCCGCTATGCCGTCGACCAGATTGGGATCAGGGCTTGGAGGACGGCCGGTTCAACAGGCTCGCCATCTCCTCCTCGAGGCTGTCGTAGAACGATTTCCCCCCCGCGCCCTTGGCGTCGCCGCCGCGCCCGCGGGCGCCGGTCGCGGAGTCTGCGGAAGCTTCGTCGGCCGCCGGCGTCGTCGGCTCGGTCACCGGCTTGGGCGGGCTCAGGGGCGCGCGGAGGTCATCGCCCTTGAACGGGCGGCGCAGCATCGCGTCCGACCGGGAAGATGGCGCAGCCGTCAATGGTTCGGATGCAGGCTCGGACTTCGGCGCTCCTGCGGCGGTGCGCGTGTCGTCCCCCTTGGCGGGGCGGCGTAGCGCGGCTTCGAGCCGCTGCGCCATTTCCGAGAGGTTCTGGTCGGCCGGCGATTTGGGCGCAGGCTCCGGGTTCGGCGGCGCCGGCTGCAAGCGCGGCATGCGGCGTTGCTCGGCGGATTCGGAAACGGCAGGCACGCGCGACAATTCCTCCGCCAGGTCGGCCAGCGGGTCGGCGCCGCGCGGCTTGCGCTCGCGCGCGAAAGGAAGCGTCGCCGGCGGGGGCGCCGCCTGCGGGGGCGCGGCCGGTGCTTGCGGCTCCGAGGGCTGGTCTCCCGGCCACGACATGGGTTCTTCGCTCGCCATGGGCGGACGCCGCGGCTCGGCTCGCAGCGGCGGCGGCTCGACCCGTGGCGTAGCCTCCGCTTTCTGCGCCGGCTCCGGCTGCGGCGGCCACACGCTCTCTTCGCCGAGAGGCACCGCCCGCGGCAGCGTATCGGCCGCCGGCGGACGCACCGCAGCTCCCTCTCGCGACGCAGTCGCCGCGCGCACGATGTTCTGCTCGACCACCACGTCGCTCGGCCCGCCGATGATGAGGAGATGCTCGATGTTGTCGCGGCGAATGAGCACGAGGCGGCGGCGGCCGTCCACGTTGGCCTGGTCGATGACGGCGAGCCGCGGCTGGCGTCCGCGCGCCGCGCCGCTGCCGAGCCGCCCGGCGCCGAACCGGCGCACCAGCCAGAACGCCAGCGCGAGCAGGCCGAGCACCACGACCACGAAGAGAACGATCTTGAGAGGTCCTTCGCCGAATAAGGTATCCATCGCTCCTCCCTGCGTCCCAGGGTGCGGCGCCTCGATCGGAATTGCCCCAATGGTTAACGCCGCCGGCGCTGCGCGTTGCCGTCAATACTAACAGGAAATTAAGAAAGATAGGCCCCGTCGGCGTGGCCCGCCGATTGCAAAGCGCTCGCGTGGTAAACGGCCACGCTGGCGGTGGCCCTGGGCGGTGGAACTTGCTGCTTGCCGGGACCTGGCAGCGAGAGTCTTGCGCGGGCTGACCGGCTGGGGCACTCAGGACGAGGCGGAGGTCGCCGATTCCGCGCCGATCATGACGCAGCCGCAACCGTCGAAGGATAATGCTCGCGCGCCGGGCGAGCGCAGGCAGGCGAGCCGCGGCATCGCCAGCATCGGTCTCATGCTGCTTCTCGCCCTCGCGCTGGTGGCGGCCGCGGGCGCCGTCCTCATCGGCCGCGCCAAGGCCGAGCCCTATGTCCTCGCGGTCATGGCCCTGCTCGCGACGCTCGGTGTCTTTCTATCGTTCGCGCTCGCCGCCGGCATGTTGCGCATATCCGGTCGGGCGGCCAAACGTCCCTTGCTTGCGGCAGTCGTCGATCACGCCAGCGAGGGCATGCTGGTGACCGATGCACACGGCCGCGTCGTTTATGCCAACGCGGCCTATCTCGAACTCGTCGCGGCCACCGGCTCCGGGGACGTGCCGCCGGTCGAGCGCGTGTTCATGGGAGATGCCGCGGTTTCGGAAGCCGTCTACCGCCTGCTCAAGGCCGCGCGCGAAGGCCGCCGCGCGCAGGAGGAGGTGCGCGTCAGCGCGCGCCAGGGCGAGAGCGGCCGGTGGCTGCGCATCCGCGTGCGCCCCCTCGGCGAGGGCTCCCGCCAATCGGGCATGACCGTGTGGTCGCTGGCCGATGTGACGCGCGACCTCGAGCGGCACGAGAACGTGTTCCAGGAGCTGCAACACGCCATCGACTATCTCGACCACGCGCCGGCCGGCTTCTTCTCGGTCGAGGCCAACGGCAACGTCGTCTATCTCAACGCCACGCTCGCCAATTGGCTCGACTACGACCTCGCGCAAGTCGGCTCAGGTGGCCTCAAGCTCGACCAGATCGTGGCAGGCGAGGGCGCCGCGCTCCTCACCACGCTCGCCGCGGTGCCGGGCGACGTGAAGACGGAGGTTCTCGACATCGAACTCAAGACGCGCAGCGGCCGCACCGTGCCCGCGCGGCTGTTCCACAAGGTCGCCTTCGGCCCCGACGGGGCGCCCGGCGCCTCCCGCACCCTTGTCGTCAATCGCGCCCGCGACGGTTCGACCGACCCGCAGCGCGCCGCCGAGGTGCGTTTTATGCGTTTCTTCCAGAACACGCCGATGGCGATCGCGACCGTGGACAAGCAGGGGCGGATCGCCGACTCCAATGCCAGGTTTGCGCGCTTGTTCCACCCCGTGTTCAAAGGCGAAGCCTCGGGCGACCGCTCGATCCTGGCGGTCGTCGCTGAGCGCGACCGGGCCGCGCTCGAAGCCGCCATCCGCAAGGCGGCGGAAGGGCACGGCGAGATCGAGCCGGTCGACGCGGCTCTCGCCGGGCCCGGCGAGCGCTATGCGAGCTTTTTCGTCACCCCGATCGAGGACGAGACGCAGCGCGACCGCGAGGCTGCAATCGTCTACGCGCTCGAGACCACCCAGCAGCGCACCCTGGAGAACCAGGTCAACCAGCAGCAGAAGATGGAGACGATTGGGCGGCTCGCGGGCAATATCGCGCACGACTTCAACAATCTGCTCGGCGCCATCATGATGGCGACCGACTTTCTCTTGAACGCGCACCGGCCGAGCGACCCGTCGTTCCAGGACATCATGCACATCAAGCAGAACGCCAACCGGGCGGCGAGCCTGGTGCGGCAGCTGCTGGCATTCTCGCGCAAGCAGACGATGCGGCCGCAGGTGATCGACCTCGGCGAGGCACTCTCGGATCTGACCGTGCTGCTGCGCCGGCTGATCGGGGAGAACGTCGTTCTCGATGTTCCACAGGTGCGCGACCTCTGGGCGGTCAAGACCGACGTCGGACAATTCGAGCAGGTGATCATCAATCTCGCGGTCAATGCGCGCGACGCCATGCCGCTGGGAGGCAGGCTGACGCTGCGCACGTCCAATGGCGGCGTTGGCGAGGGCGCGCTGCAGCGGCACAAG
>Ga0207665_10000887_pt1 | contig 20188 bp, 23 predicted proteins | sample LARL112metaG_FD_184351 | JGI IMG/M metagenome (GOLD analysis project Ga0207665, IMG submission 184351) | Corn, switchgrass and miscanthus rhizosphere microbial communities from Kellogg Biological Station, Michigan, USA - LAR L11-2 metaG... | ecosystem: Host-associated > Plants > Roots >...
ACGGCGTGCTGGTCGGCCTGCTGAGCCACTGGTACGACACCGAGCGCTTGCGCCACGATCCGCAGGGACGGCAGAAGCTCGGGGCGGATCCCGCCGCGTCGGCGGCCGCGCTCGTCCCGCGCAACGGCTTCCGCTTCGACGGGGCGGGCCGCTCCTTCGAAACCACTCCGGGCACGTCGGCCACCAACGTGGTGGTGGAGGGCCGCGACCCGATCCCGCTCGACGGGCTGCTCGCGCGGGTGCGGAACGGGCTCTACGTGGGCCGCATCTGGTACACGTACCCGATCAACGGGTTGCGAGCGGGAGACTTCACTTGTACGGTGGTGGGTGATTCCTTTATCATCCGCGACGGTCGGATCGCGGCGCCGCTCAAGGCGAACACGCTCCGGATCAACGACAACCTCACCCGGCTGCTCGGCGCGGTGGTGGGCACCACGAAGGACGTGAAGGGCACGCTCGTGTGGGGCGCGGACGAGATCGTGTACGCGCCGACGATCGCGGTGACGAGCGTGCACGTGGACGCAATCGCAGGATTCATGGAGGGAATGGGCTGATGGCGAACCCGGACGTGGCCAAGCTCGAGACCATCGCGCGCGAAGGACGGGTGGAGATCCTCCGGATGCTGACCCACGCCGGCTCGGGGCATCCGGGCGGCTCGCTCTCCGTGATCGACATCCTCACCGACCTCTACTTCAACCGCCTGCGCCTCGACCCGGCCCGGCCGCAGTGGGAGGACCGCGACCGGTTCATCCTCTCCAAGGGGCACTGCGTCCCCGCCCAGTACTTCTGCATGGCCAAGCGGGGGTTCTTCCCGATGGACCGGATCGTCACCCTGCGCAAGCTCGGCAGTCCGCTCCAGGGTCATCCCGACCGGGTGGCCCTGCCCGGCATAGAGGCGGCCACCGGCTCGCTCGGCCAGGGCATCTCGGTCGCGGTGGGCATGGCTCTCGGCCTCAAGCTCGCGGGCAAGGCCGCGCGCGTCTACTGCGTGCTGGGCGACGGGGAGACCCAGGAGGGCCAGGTGTGGGAGAGCCTGATGTCGGCGCCCAAGCTCGGGGCTCCGAACCACCACCTCGACAACCTCTGCGTGATCCTCGACTACAACGGCATCCAGCTCGACGGCTTCGTGAAGAAGATCCTGGACCTCGAGCCCATCACCGACAAGGTCAAGGCGTTCGGCTGGCCGGTGCTCGAGGTCAACGGGCACGACATCGCCCAGGTGGACAAGGCCCTCGACCAGGCGGAGGCCAACAAGGGCGCGCCGACCTTCATCGTGGCCCACACCGTGAAGGGCAAGGGCGTGTCGTTCATGGAGAACGATCCGGAGTGGCACGGCAAGGCCCCGAAGCCCGACGAGGCGGTGCGGGCGATCCGCGAGATCGTGGGCGACCCGGTGCCGGCGTGGGCCGCGCCGATCGTCGCCGAGCTCTCGGCCATGGGGAAGAAGTGATGGCGGCCAAGGCCTCGCGCGCCGCGTTCGGGGAAGCGCTCATCGAGCTCGGGGCGGCCAACGAGCGGATCGTCACGCTCGACGCCGACCTCTCGAAGTCGACCATGACCGGCGCCTTCGCCAAGAAGTATCCGGAGCGCGCGTTCGACCTGGGCATCGCGGAGTCGGGCATGATCGGAGTGGCCGCGGGCCTGGCCCTGACCGGCCAGATCCCGTTCGCGTGCTCGTTCGCCTGCTTCCTGGTGGGACGCTTCGAGACGATCCGGGTGTCGGTGGCCTACAGCGACGCGCCGGTCAAGCTCGTCGGCACCCACGTGGGCGTCGCGATCGGCGAGGACGGCTACACCCAGATGGGCCTCGAGGACATCGCCTGCCTGCGGGCGCTGCCGAACATCCCGATCGTGCAGCCCGCCGACGAGCTCGAGACACGGCAGGCGGTGGCCTACGCGATCGAGCATCCCGGCCCGATCTACCTGCGCCTCACCCGTCAGAATCTCGAGCCGGTGCACGACCCCGATTACCGCTTCCGCTTCGGCAAGGCCGACGTGCTGCGCCCCGGTCACGACGTGACGGTGCTGGCCACCGGCGGGACGGTGTGGTACGCGCTCGAGGCGGCCAAGGCGCTCGCCTCCGAGGGCATCCAGGCCGAGGTCATCAACGTGGCCACCATCAAGCCCCTCGACGAGGAGACCATCCTGCGGTCGGCCGGCCGGACCGGCCACGTGCTCACGGTGGAGGACCACAGCGTCAACGGCGGGCTCGGCAGCGCGGTGGCGGAGATGCTCTCCGAGGTGATGCCGACCCCGCTCAAGCGCGTGGGGGTCACCACCTTCGGCGAGTCCGGCGACATGAAGGGCCTCTACGCCAAGCACGGACTCGACGCGGCCGGCATCGCCGGCGCGGTCCGCAAGTTCCTCGCCCGCTAGCCGCCGCCCTCAGCGCTCCGGCACCACCCACAGGTAGACCGGGGTGGTGCGGCCGCTGACGTCCACCCGGATCATCGCGCGCGGCTCCCAGTCGCCCATGTCGAAGTCGAACGAGACCACCCGGGTGCCCGGCCGCAGCTCGGCCTGGAGCTTGGGGGCGAGCCGGATGTTCATCTCGCGGGTGAGGTAGAGCGTCACCACGCTGGCCGGCGCCACGTCGGCCCGGAAGAAGTCCTGCTGCAGGAACGTCACCCGGTCGGCGACCCCGGCCCGCCGCGCGTACTCCCGGCTACGGGCCACGAGGGCCGGGTCGATCTCGACGCCGATGGCGGCCCGGGCGCCGAAGTCGCGCACCGCCGCGATCACGAGGCGCCCGTCGCCCGATCCGAGATCGTAGACCGTGTCGGCCGGGCCCACCCGGGCCAGGCGGAGCATCTGGTCGACGATCTCGTGGGGCGTCACCAGGAAGGGCACGTCCGCGCCCGGGTACGGGGCGCAGCCGGCCGCGCCGAGGAGGAGAACGACGAGGGCGACCGCCGTGCTAGGCTTCACGCATGCTCTCCGCGGTGGTCTCGTCCCTGCACCTGCTGGCCCTCGCCATCGGGCTGCCCGCGGTGTTCCTGCGCGGGCGCGCGCTGAAGGGCCGGCTCGACGCGGAAGGCCTGCGCCGCGTGCTGGCCGCCGACAACGTCTGGGGTATCGCGGCGGCGCTGTGGATCGTCACCGGTCTCCTCCGCGCCTTCGGCGGCCTCGAGAAGGGCACCGAGTTCTATCTGCACTCGCCCCTCTTCTGGGTCAAGATGGCGCTCTTCGTCCTCGTACTCCTGCTCGAGATCCGGCCGATGATCACCTTCATCCGCTGGCGCAGACAGCTCGGCCGCGGCGCGACCGTCGACACCAGCGTGGCCCCCGCGCTCTACACGCACAACCACATCGAGCTCGCCATCGTGGTGGTGATGGTGTTCGTGGCCAGCCTCATGGCCCGCGGCGTCGGCTACTAGCTCCTACGGGCGGCCGAGGGGAAGCACCGCGAGCTGCACGATCAGGTAGAGCCCGAAGCCGAGCGAGAGGGCCCCGGTGGCCAGGCCGAGCGCCCGCCGCGCGCGCTCCAGGCGGGGCGCGCGCACCGTGAACGGCAGCGAGAGCGCGCCGGTGATCGCAGTCATGCCGAGGATGACGCCCGCTCCGAACACCAGCAGGTAGGCGATCGCCGGCCCGACCCCCCGAATGCTCGAGAGCACCAGCAGCGCCACCGCCGCGCTCCCGGCGAGGCCGTGCACGAGACCCACCAGCACCGAGCGCACCGCCTGCGCCGGGCCCACCGTCTGGAGCGCGCGCAGGAGGCGGCGCGGCGGGTGGGCGTGCGGATGCCGGTGCACGCCCTCCGGATGGGCGTGGACGTGGCTGTGCAGCGCGGGGCCGTCGCCGTGGGCGTGCGCCTCGCCTAGGTGGGCGACCGGCACCGGGTCGGAGTCGCGGAAGACCCAGACGATGCGCGCGGCACCGAGGCCGATCAGCGTGACGGCCACCAGCATCTCGAGGGACAGCGCGATCCGCGGGGTGAGCGCCAGGTTGAAGACGATGACCGCGATGCCCACCGCGGTGACGGTCACGGTGTGCCCCACGCCCCAGAAGGCCCCCACCAGCGCGCCCGCGCCGAAGCGGCGGGTGCGGGACACGATGGTGGCCACCGCCACCACGTGGTCGGCGTCGGTCGCGTGCTGGATCCCAAAGAGCAGGCCCAGCAGCATGACCGACCAGAGCGAGGCGTCGGGGGCGGTCACTCGGAGAGCTTGAGCAGCAGCCCGGTGCGGCGGGCGCGCGTGACCGCGGCGGCGAGCGCCCAGTGGGCGAGCACCACGTAGAGCCCGACGAGGGCCAGGCCCATCGCGAACGGATGGGCGAAGCGCGGGGGAAAACCGTAGCCGGCCCGGATCCCGTCGAGGAAATAGGTGAGCGGGATGCCGGCCGAGACGGTCTGCACCCACTCCGGCAGCACCGAGACCGGATAGTAGATGCCGGAGAGCATCACGAAGAAGTTGACCGCCGCCCACGCCGAGGTCTCGGCGCGGGTGCCCCAGAGGAGGACCAGGGCGCAGACGAGGAGGCCGATGACCAGCGCAGTGAGGAAGCAGCCGAGCAGGAAGAGCGCGACCCGCGCCGCGCCCGCTCCCAGGAAGTCGAAGCCGAACGCGCGGCCGCCGATGACCGCCATCAGGGCCCACACCGTCACGCCGCGGCCCACCCCGACCAGCCAGGAGCCCAGGGCCAGATGGTGGATGCGCACCGGGGTGAGGAACTGGTGCTTCATCGACTTGGACCAGATGTCGAAGAGCACCGCGTAGGCCACGTCGAGCTGGCACACCTGGACCGCGGAGAGCGCGATGGTGCCGACCAGGATGAACGCGGTCATCTGCGGGGTCAGGTCGAGGAAGCGGGTGAGGAGGCCGTGCGAGACCATGGCTACCCCCGGCCAGAACGTGAGCTCGAAGAGGAAGAACACGTTGCGGCGGGCCATGATCAGGTTGCGGTAGGCGAACGCGGAGAGGCGGACCCACTCCTCCATCCACCACTCGGCCGCGCCCGCCCCCGCGGCGATCGGCTCAGCGCGCCAGCTCAACGAAGACCTCCTCGAGCTCCGGCTCGTGCACCTGACAGTCGCGGATCACCACGTTCTGCTCGACCAGCCAGCGCAGGATCTCGGAGAGCCGCTTGTCGGCCGAGTCCACCGTGCAGTCGATGCGATCCCCGCGCGCCTGCACCTGGAGCACCCCCGCGAGGTCGGCGAGCCCGGCGGGCGCGGCCGGATCCAGGCGCAGGGCGACCACGTCGCCGATGCGGATCTGGCGCTTCAGCTCGTCCGGCGAGCCCTCGGCGAGGATGCGGCCGCCCTTGATGAACGCGATCCGATCGCAGAGCTCGTCGGCCTCCCGCATGTAGTGAGTGGTCAGGATGATCGTGGTGGACTCGCGTCGCCGCAGCTCCGCGATCTGCGCGCGGATGCGGATCGACACGTCGGGGTCGAGGCCGAGGGTGGGCTCGTCGAGGAAGAGCACCTCGGGCCGGTTGAGCAGGGCCTTGGCGAGGGCGAGGCGCTGCTTGAGCCCGGTGGAGAGCTCGTTGTACTCGGTCTTGAGGTGCGGGGTGAGCTCGAAGCGCTCGAGCAGCTCCCCCACCCGGGTCCGGAGCGTCCGCCCGTGAAGCCCGTAGAGGCGGCCGTAGAAGGAGAGCACCTCGGCCGGGCGCAGGCTCCAGACGAACGAGGCGTTGCCGCTCGCCATGTTGAGCCGCCGGCGGATCGCGAACGCCTCGCGCACCACGTCGTGGCCGAGGATCCGCGCCGAGCCGCCGTCGGGCAGGAGCAGGGTGGCGAGGATCGACAGCAGCGTGGTCTTGCCCGCTCCGTTGGGTCCGAGCAGGCCGAAGATGGCGCCGCGCTCGACCCGCAGGCTCGCTCCGCGCAGGGCAGGCGTCTCGCGCCGACGCAGCCATCCGCTGCGGAACGTCTTGGCGAGGTCGTGGGCTTCCACGGCGAGGAGCGCAGCGGGCATAACCCGCTCATGGTACCACGCGGGTCACGGCGGCCCCGCGACGGCGGGCGCGTTTGCCCACGCCGGATCGATCTGATAGAACCTCTGCGTGGAGCCGACGGAGAGCCAGGCCACCTGGCGGTGCGCCGCGGACGCGCTCGGACCGGGCGAGACCGCCACCTTCGCCCTGCGGGTGCGCGGGCGCACCGTGCGCGCGTTTCTCCTCAACCACGAGAGCGGCCACCACGCCTACGTCAACCGCTGCCCCCACGCCGGCACCACGCTGGACGCGTGGCCCAACGAGTTCTTCACCGAGGATGGCCGCAACCTCATCTGCGCCACCCACGGCGCGGTGTTCGCGCCGGACACCGGGGTGTGCCTGGAGGGCCCCTGCCCCGGCACCCGGCTCGAGCGGCTGCCGGTGGTCCGGCGCGGCGACGAGCTGGTGGTCGGCGCGCCCGCATGAATCCGTGGATCGCGTGAGTCCGCCCGCCGCATGGCAACATCACGGCTTTCCAGCTCGCTTTCGGGGAGCGTCGCCCCCGGGGGCGTTCAATGTCCAACTAAATGAGAGGGTGCGTCCGTTGAGGAAGGCGCCCTTCGCGTCGAGACGACCATTCTGGATGGTGCCCGACAGATTCGCTCGGGCAAACTGAGTGCCGTCCGAGCGCTCCGCGTGCATCTCGACCTTCACTGCTCCGGCCGTCGACACCTCGCCGGCCAGCTTCACGGTGACGTCGTTCTGGCCGTGCCATTCGCCGACGATCTTACCGTCATGAACGGTTGCCTTCGCGTGGTAGCAGCGGGCCGGTTCGTTGTTGGGACTCGGCCCGTAGCAGACTTGCCCGGCGTAGACCCCGTCGAGCCTGCCCGTCGCGCTCGGCGGCGCCGGAGCCTCACTCGTGTGTTGCGGCACTCCTGCTGTTTGCGGAATTCCGGTGGATCGTTTTGTCAACCTCACATAGCCAAGCCACATCTGACTCGCACGGCGGCCGGTCATGTACACGCCGTCTATCACGACATCGAAGGGGCCGATCTTGAGTTCGTTTCCGCGCAGCGTCCCTTCGACAGCTCGCGTGCGATAGGTATGGGCGCCCGCGCAGGAAACTCCGCCGCCGCACCAGCTTTCCAGGGTGCCAAAGACGCGGTTGCCTTCCACCCGCGTTATCGTCAGCACGTGTTCCCCGGACCACCTCTCGATTCCCCCTCCAGGATCGGTGCCCTCCCCGCTCCACTCGCCGATGAGCGACTGGGGGTCCTCCGGTCGAAACGGTGCCGCGGTCTGGCACGCCGAGACGAGCAGGGCAACTCCGACGCAGACCAGGAGTAACAAGCGACCGCACCCGGTCAGCGGGTGGCACGTCGCAACGATCGGGCCTTCCGTACGATGGGCCTTGATCACCTTGGCCATAGTTGCGACTCCCCATCTAGATGTGAGGATGGCTTGCCGCGAATCTACCACCGCAGCCGGACGTGCGGGGAGGCCAACCTGCCTTTAGTGAGCTATCCCCCCGCGGCGGAAGTAGCGAGCTGCTCTGCCCTCCCTCGGCTCCGGGCCACTTGGTCCGGGGGTTTCGTTTGTGATAGCGTCGTGGCCCAAGTACGGCCCAAGTAGAGGGTGTTCTAGCGAAACCCACTGCGGAAGTGATTGCTAAGGCATGAGTGACGACGAGCGCGCCGAGGTCGAGGAGGCCAACGCGCGCTTCTATCGCGTGTTCGAGACCCTCGACATCCGCCAGATGGACGACGTCTGGGCCCACGCCGAGCACGTCCGCTGCGTGCACCCGGGCTGGGGCCTCCTCACCGGCTGGGACGCGGTCCGCCAGTCGTGGGAGGCGATCTTCAAGCACAGCGAGGAGATGCGCTTCAGCATCACCGACGTCAACGTCTACGTCGAGGGCATCTTCGGGTGGGTCACCTGCACCGAGAACATCCTGTCGGAGAACCGCGGCAAGATCTCGGTGACCTCGGTGCTGGCCACCAACATCTACGAGCGGAGCGCGGGCGAGTGGCGGATGATCCACCACCACGCCTCCCACATCCTGACCGGCAACCCGTCGGCGGGGATCTGAGCGATCGGAGGAGCGGCCCATGGAAGAAGGCGTCAAGGACGCGAGCCATCTCTACGAGGTCGAGCGTCGGGCCCGGCACGCCGAGCGGCCAGGATTCCGGATCAACGAGCTGCAGCTCGGCCCGCGCCAGCAGGTGCCGTGGCACTACCATAGCCGTATCCAGGACACGTTCTACGTGCTGGAGGGCCGGCTACGCCTCTTCCTCCGCGACCCGAAGGAGGAGATCCGGCTCGCCCCCGGGGAAACCTACGCGGTCCCCCCCGGCCGGGCGCACCTGGTCACGAACGGCGGCGAGACGTCGGTGGTCTTCCTCGTGCTGCAGGGCATCGGCGAGTACGACTACGTCCCGCTGACCTGAGCCGTCCGCGCGCTCAGAGCCGGCGCAGCAGCAGGTGCGGGCCGGCCTCCGCCGCCACCGTGTAGCGATACTCGGTCCCGCCCGCGACGATGGTGACCGTCGCGCCGTCCCGGCCGAGGCTCACCCCCGGCAGGTTGCGCCACGGGTAGGTCTCGAGGTCGACCAGCACGTAGTCGCTCTTCTCGATGCCGACCGGGAAGACGAACACGAGCGGCCGCAGGCTCAGGTGGGCCACGTACGGATCCTGGGCGGACACCGCGGCCGCGGGCGGCACCTGCGCGAGCACCCCGTACACCCCCATCTGGGTGGGCGTGGGCCAGAAGCGCGCGACCGCGAGATTGTTCACGGCGCGGGAGTCGAGCGCGAGGCTCACCACCATCGCCACCACCAGCACCGCCACCGGCCAGTGGCCCGGCCGCCGACGCTCGAGCCGGGCGTAGCCGCGGATCGCGGCCAGGACCAGGAACGGCAGCACGAAGGCCTGGTACTGGGCTCGGTAGTTGTAGAGCACCGGATCGACGCTCAGGAGGTTCTGGGCCAGCGCGGGCAGCGCGCCGATCAGGTCCAGGCCGCCCAGGAGCGGCAGCAGCCCCAGCGGCGCCAGCATCGCGGCCAGGTAGACCAGTCGGTCCACGGTCAGCACGCTGCCCAGGACGCGCAGCGGGTGCAGGAGCATGGTGGTGACGATCGCGCCGAGGGAGTCGCCGAGATGGGCGTAGCGCGCGAGATGCGAGTAGGGCTCGCCGCGGTACGCGGGGATGACGAGCCGCACGTCGAGGGCCAGGACCGCCAGCGCGCCCACCACCGCGATCGCGCCCGGAGCCCAGCGCCGGCGCGCGAGCGCCATCCAGGCGCCGAGCCCGATCACCGGCAGCGCCGCGTCCTCGCGGCAGAGCAGCGTGAGCGCGGCCGGGAGGAGCGCCCAGCCCGGCCGGCCCGCCTCCACCGCCCAGGCGGCGGCGAGCAGCAGCGGGATGGCGAGGGCCGCGGTGTGGAAGTCCCGCACGTTGATCCCCTGCAGCGACGGGTTCGCCAGGTAGAGCAGCGCGAGGGCGGCGGCCGGCCGCTCGTCCCCGAGCCGGGCCCGGGCCAGGCCGAACACCGCGACGCCGCCCAGGGCGAGGGCCGCCGACTGCGCCACGAGCAGCACCACCGCCCCGGGGGCGATCCAGAACGCGGGCACGAAGAGGTACATGATCGGCGAGAGGTGATCGCCCCACGCGTGCATCTCGGGCAGGCTCACGTACGGCCCGGCCCCGCGCGCGAGGTTCCACCCGAGCTGCACGTAGTAGCCCAGGTCGAGCGCGTGGGTCGCGAACGTGAAGTGGCGGGTCACGGTCACGAACGAGAACAGGAGCGCGTAGCCCGCCACGCCGCCCGCGACCACCCGTCGCGGGCGCCACGCCGGCAGGGGGCGCGGCGCGAGCCAGACGCGCAGGGCCACGAGGCCCAGGGTCAGCAGGAAGAAGTGCTCGGGCCGCCACGGCCAGTGCTCGCGCCGGCCGGTCCACAGCACGAGCGAGCCGCCGAGGGCCGCCGCCGCCAGCATGGCCGCGACGGCGAGGAGGCGGGCGATCACTGGTAGCGCTGGTACCGACGCCCGATCGAAGCGAGCCGCCTCGATCGCTTGATGCCCGAGCGGTGCAGGAGGTAGCGCGAGACCACCCAGAGGATCTTGAGCCCGTAGACGCAGGAGGCCGCGAAGCTGGCCGAGGAGGCCTCCGGGAAGTAGCGCACCGGCACCGGGATCTCCGCGATGCGGAAGCCGGTGGACACTACCTGGGCCACGATCTCCTGGTCGAACACGAAGCCGTCGGAGTTCATGCGGAAGTTCACGTCCTCGAGCACGCTCCGGCTGAACGCGCGGTAGCCGGTGTGGTACTCGGACAGGCGCAGGCCGAAGGCGAGGTTCTCCACCCCGGTGAGGAAGCGGTTGGCGAGGAACTTCCACCACGGCATCCCCTGCTGGACCGCGGAGCCGCCGCCCGCGAGCCGCGAGCCCAGCACGAGGTCGGCGTCGCCCTTCACGATCGGGGCGATGATCTGCGGCACGAGGGTGGGATCGTACTGGTAGTCGGGGTGCACCATCACCACGATGTCCGCTCCCGCCTTCAGCGCTTCGGTGTAGCAGGTCTTCTGGTTCGCCCCGTACCCGTAGTTGCGGTCGTGCACGAAGATTTCGAGCCCCAGGTCGCGCGCCACCTCGAGGGTGGTGTCGGTGGAGCCGTCGTCCACCAGGATCACCAGGTTGACGGCGTCCTTCGGCAATTCCTCGTAGGTCATGCGAAGGGTCCGCCCCGCGTTGTAGGCGGGCATGACCACCACCACCTTGGGGGCGACCTTCGGGCGCTCGATCTGGGGCGGCCGCTCCATCAGGCTGCGCCCGCGAGGCGGCACACCGCCACGAACTGGTAGGCGAGGCCGCCCGGCCAGATGCGGGCCGCGCGGGCGCTCAGGCGGTGGAGCCCGCGCAGGCCGGCCCCGTGCCAGCGCACGGGCACGACCAGCGGCAGTGGCACCGGGGTGACGTGGAGCTCGTCGAGCGTGAGCCCGGCCGAGCGGAGGAAGGCCACGAACGTGCGCCGCGTGAAGAAGCGCAGGTGCGTGCGGTCCAGGATGCCGCGGTCCGCGTAGTCGAAGCGGCCGGCCAGGAGCGAGAGCCGGATCCAGAGGTGCGCGACGTTGGGCACCGAGACCACGACGATCCCCCCGGGGGCCAGCGTGCGGTCGAGGGCCACGAGCGCGGCGCGCGGGTCGCCGAGGTGCTCCAGCACGTCGCCGTAGACGATGGCGTCGAACGGACCGGGCAGCAGCGGCGGGGCCGCCTCGAGGTCGGCGACCACGACCTCCTTGCACCGCCCCTGCGCCCGCGCGGCCAGGACCGGATCGCGCTCGAGCGCGGTGACGTTCCAGCCCTGGCCGGTGAGGCGCTCGGCGAGGAAGCCGTCCGCCGCGCCGACGTCGAGGGCCTTCCGGCCGCGCCCCTCACCGAGCCGGCCGAGGATCACCGAGTGGCTCGAGTGGGGATCGTCCTTGAGCCGGTAGATTGGGAGCCGGTAGATCGGGTCGCTCATGCGCGTCGAGGCGCGATCTCGCCTGCCATGTCCGTCCGCCTGGCGGTCAGGATATCACCCGGGCCCGCCGGGCCGGTTCGAATAGAGCCGCCGCCCGCCGCCCTCCACGAGCAGGTGCACCTGGCCCGGCGGCAGGTCGCGCACCACGCTCCGGGCCGGGGTCAGCCCGGTGAGCAGGAAGACCCGCCGCTCGCCTCCCCACGCCCGGGCCAGCGCCTCCCCGTCCCAGAAGATGTCGCGGGCCTCGGGGAAGGTGGAGCCGAAGGCGAGGTTCGACTGCAGCCCGTTGACGATCTGCACGCGCCGGTCGAGGCGCAGCAGCGCGGACGCGCTGTTCTCGAGCGCGCCCTCGTGGGCGAGGATATCGCCGGGAGCCGCCCGCAGCAGCACCGCGTCGGTCATGACCCGCACCGAGCGCGCCCGCGCGAAGAGGGTGAGCCCCTCCACCGAGAGCGGGAGGAAGGCGAGCATGCCGGCGAGCATCGCGCCAACGCCGAGCCGCGGCAGCCGGCGCCAGGTGGCCATCGCGAGGGCGGCCGCCACCAGCCCGAAGATCGCGCTGATGCTGCCGAAGAGCGGCCGGAACTGGCCGATGAAGTCGGTGGGGACCGGCTGGCCCTGGGCCGCCATGTTGCGGGCGGAGACGTCGGCGAGCGATACCGCGCCGGTCGAGACCCCGAGCACTCCCCGCCAGACCAGGAGCGCGACCACCGCGAGGCCGGCCACCGTCAGCAGCGAGGGGACGAGCAGGGTGAAGGAGCGCGGGGCGCCCGCGGGCCGCTCGATCGCCTCGTCCCAGAGACGGGCCACCAGCAGGGCCATGGCCGGGAACGCGGGCAGGCCGTAGTGCGGCAGCTTGAACGGCGAGAGCGCGAAGACGCCCAGGATCGACACCACCCAGATCGCGAGCAGCGCCCAGAGCCGCGCCTGGGGTGTGCGCCACGGCCGCGCGAGGGCGCGCCACGCCGCCAGCGGGAGCGCGAGCACCCACGGGAAGAAGCCGGCCGTGGTGATCGCGAGGAACTCGAGGGTCGAGAGCGACACGTCCTCGTCGGGGAACACGCGCTGCCGCGTGACGTTGAGGAGGTGGTTGTCGACGATGGTGTACCAGAGGAAGCCGCGGTGCTGGAGCTCCACCGCCACGTACCACGGCACTCCCACCGCGAGCAGGAGCAGCAGCGCGCGCGGCGGGATCCACAGCCGCCACGCCCGCCCCTCGCCGGTGAGCCCGAGGAAGAGCGCCACGATCGCGATCGGCCCGAGCGCGCCCAGCGGGTCCTTGGCGAGCACCGCGAGGCCGAGGCTTCCGTAGGCGAGCAGGAGCGGCCACCGCCCCTGCCCCAGGTACGCGAGGATGAAGCCGTAGAGGCCGAGCAGGATGCAGGCGACGAAGAGCAGGTCCGGCTTGACCATGCGGCCGAAGAGGAACATCTCGAGGTTGGCCGCGACCATCAGGCCGGCCATGAGGCCGACGCGCGCGGAGGCGAGCCTAGTCCCGATGAGGACGGTGAGCACCGCCACCGCCACCGCGGAGAGCCCGGAGACGAGGCGGGCCGCGCTCTCGGTGGGGCCGAGCCACGCGAAGGCGCCCGCCATCAGCCAGTAGAGCAGCGGCGGCTTGTCGAAGTACGGGACCCCGTCGAGATGCGGGGTGATCCAGCCGGCCCCGCGCAGCATCTCCCACGCGATCTGGGCGTGGATGCCCTCGGGCGGGTCGAGGAAGGGGGCGGCCCCGAGGCGCCCGAGGAAGAGGGCGGCCGCGACGATCGCGACGGCCAGCGGAGGGGTCAGCAGAGCCGCCCGCCGCGGCGGCGGCTCACCGCTCGACCCGGACGATCGCCTCCTTGGGGAGGCGGTCCAGGAAGCGGCCGACCGCGGCGTCGAGATAGCCGCGGTCCTTCGACTCGAGCGTGACCTTCACCTTGTACTCCGGGTTCGAGAACTCCGGGTACGAGCCGAGCAGCAGGTCCGGATGGCCGGCCAGCAGCTCGTTCAGGTGATCGGCGAGGGTGCCCTCCCCCATGCTCACGTAGACGCAGCAGAGATGGAAGGGCGCGTCGCGGAACCGCTCCTTGAGCGAGTCGAACTTCTGCCGGAAGATCTCGGGCACGCCGGGCAGGATGTAGATGTTCCGCACCACCACCGCCGGGAAGACGAGCTCGCCGTCGGCGGTCAGCTCGGCGCCCTGCGGCACCTCCGCCATCTTGAGGCGCGCCTCGTTGAGGCGGCCCTTGAAGTAGCCCTCCAGGAGGTTCACCAGCCGCGGCTCGCGGATCACCGGCACGTCGAGGGCGCGCGCGACACCCTCGATGGTGACGTCGTCGTGGGTGGGGCCGACCCCGCCGGAGGTGAAGACCACGTCGTAGGCCGCGCTGAACGCGCGGACCTCCGTGGCGATCAGGTCGACCTCGTCGGGGATGACCGTGACGCGCCGCACCTCGACGCCCAGGGCGCGGAGCTCACGGCAGAGGTAGGCGGCGTTGGCGTCGATGATCTTACCCGAGAGAATCTCGTTGCCGATCAGGAGAATACCCGCCGTCTTCGCCATAGGCGGTCCACATCGTAGCACGGACTTCTGCCGGGACTCGGCGGCCGCCGGCGGCCCTTCACTTCTTGCGGATGGACTCGGCGCGGGCGTCGGGCTGGTAGTTGACGGCGTAGCCGCGCTGCTTGAGGCACGCCCACGCCTCCGCTCGTCGTGCTTCGGTCATGCCGGCCTCGACCGCCCCCAGCAGGACCACTCCGGCCGGGTCGTATAACCCGCGCTTGAGCCCGCAGGCCTGCAGGTCCGCCACCACGGCCGCGAGGTCCGGGGCGGGGCTCGCGGGCGGGCTGATCCGATGGTCCCAGGGCTTGACGCTGTAGCCGCGGCTCAGGGCGCAGGCGCTGTACCGGAGCTCGGCGGCCGGCAACGGCTCGTTCGGCCCCTTCGTGCTCCTCGTCCAGGATTCACAGGCCGCGTCGTCCTGCTTGAGCAGCTCGACCGATTGCCCCCGGAGCGGATGCACGTCGACCTCGTGGCCGAGGGAGCTCAGCGGCACCGCGGGGCTCGCGGTGCAGCCGGCCAGCGCCGCCATCACGAGCACGAACAGAAGGCGAGTCACGACACGTCGCATGGGTCGGGTCCTCCTTGTGACGAAGCCGGTAGATCCATCATGTCCCGAGAAGGTTCAATTCGGCGACGGTAAATGCCCGGGCCGGCTGCTCTTTCGGACACCCGGGAACCTTCCATAGGAACGTCCTCAGGCAGAGAGGAAGGGGCTGCGGTATCCTGCCGGCTGCCCAGTGAGCGAGAACGCCCTCTTCTACACGTTCAGCACGATCCCCCAGACGCTGGCGGGCGGAGCCGCCATCCTGGTGGCGGTGGTGCTCTATCGGTTGGCGGACGTCGATCGGACCATCGACCAGGCGAGCCACTACCTGGAGACGGTCTGGCGCGGGCGGCCGTTCCGGCAAGCGTGGCGGGCACTCGAACGGGGCGGCTGGAGGGCCGTGGACGCAGTGGTCGGGCAGTGGGAGGGCTTCTCCCTCACCGTGGACGACCAGAGCGCGTGCCGACGCGCCTATCGGGCGATCCGGATCCGGCAGCAGATCATCTTTCTCCTCTACTCGTCGCTCGCCCTCACGGTCGTCGACATCCTGGTCTGCCTGGCCTCGATCCCCATGACCCCCCGCCTCACGCGGCTCGAGGGGAACGCGAACCAGGTCGTCGTCGGGATCCTCACCCTGACGTGCCTGTGTCTCGGGTTCTACGCCCGCCTGATCTGGGCGATGGTCCAGCCCATCACCAAGCGGTAGGGCAGTCACGCCAAGCCAAGGAGAGCACCATGAAGGGGCAAGCCCAACCCTATCAGCCACTGACGTCGGACAATGCCGCCCTCGTTCTCGTCGACCACCAGGTCGGCCTCATGACCGGCGTCCGCGATTATTCGACGGGCGAGCTGAAGCACAATGTCGTCGCGCTGGCGAAGGCAGCGAAAGCGCTGAAGCTGCCGATCGTCGTCACCACCACCGCCCGCGACAGCATGTGGGGGCCGACCTTCCCCGAGCTGGTGGAGGCCCTGCCCGGCATTCCGATCATCGACCGATCGACGGTCAATGCCTGGGATGATGCCAAGGTGGCCGCCGCGATCGAGGCGACCGGCCGCAAGAAGCTGATCATCGCGGGCATCTCTCTCGAGGTCTGTGCCGCTTTCCCGGCCATTACGGCGATCGGCAAGGGCTATGACGCCTATGTCGCCGTCGATGCGTCGGGAACATTCAGCGACACAAAGCGCGAGGCCGGGTTGCTGCGAATGCAACAGGCGGGCGTGATCGTGTCGGACTACGCCACCCTGATGGTCGAGATCCTGAAGGACAACGCGCGGCCGGAAGCAGCCGCGGTCTATGCCGCGCTCGATATGCCTTGGGCGACCCTCGTCGGCCAGATCTCCAAGGCCTACGGCAAGTAGCGCTCCTTCTGCTAGAATGGGCCGGGCTCGAGCCGGTGAAACCTCTCACGCGAGGAGTGGGATGAGCACGGACGCCTCTCCGATCACGCTGCGCGGCTGGGCCCTCGTCCTGGGCGCGTCGTCCGGCTTCGGCGCGGCCACCAGCCTGGCCCTCGCCCGCGCGGGCATGAACGTGTTCGGGGTGCACCTCGATCGCAAAGCGACCCTGCCCAACGTGGAGCGCCTCGCCGGCGAGATCACCGCGCTCGGGCGCCAGGCGCGCTTCTTCAACGTCAACGCGGCCGACGAGGAGAAGCGGGCCGAGGTGGCGAGCGAGATGGAGCGGGTGCTGCGCGAGCGCGACGAGGTCGGCCAGGTGCGGGTGCTGCTGCACTCGCTCGCCTTCGGGACCCTGAAGCTCTTCGTCGCCGATCCGATCAAGGAGGCGGTGACCAAGGCCCAGATGGACATGACCCTCGACGTGATGGCCCACAGCCTCGTGTACTGGACCCAGGAGCTGGTGAGCCGCGGCCTCATGGGGCGCGGCGGCCGCATCTACGCGATGACCTCCTCGGGCGGCGCGCGGGTGCTCCCCTTCTACGGGCCGGTGTCGGCGGCCAAGGCCGCACTCGAGTCGAACATCCGTCAGCTCGCCGCCGAGCTGGCGCCCCACGGCATCACCGCCAACTCGATCCGGGCCGGGGTGACCGCGACGCCGGCGGCCCAGAAGATCCCCAACTACGAGGAGTTCTCCCAGCAGGCGGCCCGGCGCAACCCGCATCGGCGGCTGACCACCACCGAGGACGTGGCCCGGGCCATCGTGGTGCTGAGCCATCCCGACACGCACTGGATCACCGGCAACGTGATCGGCGTGGACGGCGGCGAAGAGATCGTGGGCTGACCGGCCGATGCCCGAGTGGCTGGCCGTCTTCCTGCTGGGGGTGATCGAGGGGGTCACCGAGTTCCTGCCGATCTCCTCCACCGGGCACCTGCTCCTGGTGGAGAACACGCACCTGCTGCCGGGTCAGTCGGACCTCTTCAACATCACGATCCAGTCCGGCGCGGCCCTCGCGGTGCTCGCGGTCTTCGGCGGCCGCCTGCGTGACCTGCTCGCCCGCATCCGCGAGCCGGAGGCGGGCGGTTACCTGGCCAAGCTCCTGCTCGCCTTCGTGATCACCGGCGCGGGCGGGCTCGCCATCAAGCGCCTGGGCTTCGTGCTGCCGAAGGAGGTCGCGCCGATCGCGTGGGCGACCCTGATCGGCGGCGTGGTGATCCTGCTGGTGGAGTGGGGGCTGCGGGGCCGCGCCGGGCGGACCGAGGTCACCTGGGCGGTCGCGGTCGCGGTGGGCCTGGCGCAGCTGCTCGCCGCGGTGTTCCCGGGCACCTCGCGCGCGGCCTCCACCATCATGATCGCGATGCTGCTGGGTCTCGTGCGGCCCGCCGCCACCGAGTTCTCCTTCCTGGTGGGCGTGCCGACCCTGCTCGCGGCGGGTGGGTTCGAGACCCTGCACGCGCTTCGCCACCCGGCGGGGCCGCCCACCAAGTGGGGCATGCTGGCGCTGGGGACGGTGGTGTCGGCGGTGACCGCCTTCGTGGTGGTGCGCTGGCTGCTGCGCTGGATCCAGACCCACAGCTTCGTGCCGTTCGGCTGGTACCGCATTGCCCTCGGCCTCTTGATGCTCGCCCGCTTCGTCTGATCCCCTACTGGTACTGGCGGAGGATCTCGAGGAAGGTCTCCACCACCTTGGGGTCCCAGTAGCCGGCGTCGGTCTCGCGAATCAGCAGGGACACCGCGTCGGATCGCGAGAGGGCCGCCTTGTAGGGCCGCTCGGTGTGGAGCGCGTCGAAGACGTCGACCACCGAGATGATGCGCGCGCCGAGCGGGATGGCCTCGCCCTTGAGCCCGTCCGGGTAGCCCGAGCCGTCCCACTTCTCGTGGTGGTGCCGCATGATCGGGCGCACCAGCTCCATGCTGCGCAGCCCCACCACCAGGTCCGACCCCGCACCCGGGTGCGCGCGGATGCGCTCCTGTTCGATCGGATCGAGCGGCCCGGGCTTGAGCAGGATCCCGTCGGGCACCGAGATCTTCCCGAGGTCGTGGAGGTAGCCGCCGAGCCGGAGCGCCCGCACCATGTCGTGGTCGAGGCCGAGGGCCTCGCCGAGGGCCACCGCGTAGCGTGAGAGGCGATCGCAGTGGCCGAGGGTGTAGGGATCGCGCGCCTCGATGGTCAACGCCAGCGTGGTGATGACCGCCTCCGCCCGCTCGAGCTGGCCCAGCAGCAGCTTCACCCGCAGCAGCGCGGCGAGGCGGGTGCGCAGCTCGACGAACTCCACCGGCTTGGTGAAGAAGTCGTCCGCCCCCGCCGCGAGCCCGGCCACCCGCGCCTCCAGGTCGCCCACCGCGGTGAGGATCACCACCGGCATCAGCTCGTAGCGCGGGTCGGCCTTCAGGCGCGCGCACAGCTCGATGCCGCTCATCGCGCCGAGGTGCACGTCGGTCAGCACCAGGTCCGGGCTCACCACGTTGAGCGTGTCGAGGGCCTGCTCGGCGGAGGCCGCCATCAGCAGCCGGTAGCCGAGGGCGCCCAGCAGCCCCGAGAGGACCTCTCGGATGTGGGGCTCGTCCTCGACCACCAGGATGGTGGGCCGCTCCGAGATGGCGCCCAGCGAAAAGTCGAGCCTATCGTTCATCGATCGCCCGCGCCATCCACGCCAGCACGTCCTTGAACGGCTGCTCCCAGCCGTCCTCCAGCATCAGCATGTGGCCGTGACCGGCCGCCTCCTGGTACTCCGAGCCGTAGCGGCGCGCGATGCGGCGCTGGAGCGCGGCCGGGGTGATGCGATCGTCCTCCGCTCCCACCACCAGGGTCGGGCAGCGCACCGCCGCCGGGTCCACCGCGATCCCGCCGAGGGCCAGCTCGCGGGTGGCCCGGCCGGACTCCGGCCCGAAGCGGGGAAAGGCCCACTCGCGCTGCTCGGGACTCAGGCGGTTCAGGCAGAGGGCGTCGGCGTGCGTGCGGCTCACCGTGAAGGCGCGCCCGGTCAGGATCGCGGGCACGTAGCGGATCGCGCGCGCGAGCACCGGCCAGTCGACGCTCACGATCCCGCGCGGCGGCGCGCTGGTCATGAACACCGCGGCCGCGACCCCGCCGCCCTCGGCCACCTTCTGGGCGATGAGGCCGCCCATCGAGTGGCCGACCAGCACCGCGTCCCCGAGCTCCGCCAGGCAGCGGCGGACGTCGTCGACGTAGTCGAGGAAGGACACGCGCTCGAGCCCGCCCGGGGCCGGGCTCTCCCCGTGGCCGCGCAGGTTGACCGCCCACGCGTCCCAGCCGGACTGGGCCGCCGCGTAGAGATAGTTGCGCAGGTACCAGCTCCCGCCCCACATGCCGTGGACGAAGAGGACGGACCGGGAGTGGGCCCGTCCCGCGGGGGCGGCGTGCTCGAGGACCAGGTCGCCGATGCGCTCGCTCACGGTGAGGACGGTATCTTACGCCAACCGGGAATCCCGCGGGGGGTGGTCACGGGCGGGCGGCCGGATCAGGCCGCGGCGTTGAGGCGGACGGTCTCCACCACCAGGCCGGCGGTGAGCACCAGGTCGCGCACGTCGACCCACTCGTTGACGGTGTGGATCTCGCGCATGCCGCAGGCGAGATTGGCGACCTCGAGCCCGCGCTCCGCGAAGACGTTGGCGTCCGAGCCGCCGCCGGTGGCGCGGGTCGGACAGGTGCGGCCGGTGGCGACCGCGGCCCCCTGCACCAGGCGCACGATGGAGGCGTCGTCCCGGACATCGAGCCGCGAGTACTGACGGTCGACCTGCGCCTCGACCCGCGCCTGGTAGCTCCGATCGCCCACCCGCACCGAGTGCCGACGCACCGCCTCGTCGAAGCAGCGTCGCATGTGCTCGGTCTGGGCCTCGAGCTTCTGCACGCTCAGGCTCCGCGTCTCGCCGCGCACCGTCACCATCGCGGGCACGATGTTGGTGGCGAGGCCGCCCTGGATGAGCCCCAGGTTCGCGGTGGTCTCCGCGTCGAGGCGCCCGAGCTTCATCGCCGCGATGGCCTCCGCCGCGATCCGGATCGCGCTCATCCCCTGCTCCGGGCAGATGCCGGCGTGGGCGGGCAGGCCGTGCACCGTGAAGGCCATGCGGTTGGCCGCGGGCGCACGGGTGATCAGCTCGCAGACTCCGTCCACGTCGAGGACCAGCCCGCGCCGCGCCCGCAGCCGGCCGGTGTCGAAGTGCTTGGCCCCGAGCAGGCCGTACTCCTCGCAGATGGTCAGCACCACCTCGATGTCGCCGTGCGGGCTCGACTTCTCGCGGACCACCCGGATTGCCTCCAGGATCGCC
>Ga0207665_10000889_pt1 | contig 20183 bp, 18 predicted proteins | sample LARL112metaG_FD_184351 | JGI IMG/M metagenome (GOLD analysis project Ga0207665, IMG submission 184351) | Corn, switchgrass and miscanthus rhizosphere microbial communities from Kellogg Biological Station, Michigan, USA - LAR L11-2 metaG... | ecosystem: Host-associated > Plants > Roots >...
GGCGGGCATGTACAGGGTGTAGCCGTCGGGAGCGGCGGCAGCGGCGGTACGCGCCGCGACCGCGCCGCCGGCGCCGGGATGATTAAGCGCGAGGGCCTGTCCCACGAGCGTTCGCGCGGGCCGCATTGACAAATTGGGACGTGGGTAAGCCGACTCACGCGACCTCTTCAAGCGTCGTGAGATTTGCGTTTCGTCGCCCAACTGCGCAGTGTTCTTGCGGTGTCATCGTTCATCGGAAAAAACGATTCGACGCGCAACTCTTGCGCCGTGATGTCCAGAGGAGTGCCCAAGGTAGCGATTGTGGTGAACAGTTGCAGCGATACATCCTGTTTGCGGAAATGTATGGGCAGAACAGGGCTCGCTCCGATCTCGAGCGAGAACCTTTTCAGCACCTCGCGCACGCCCTTATAGGCGAGCAGTCGGTCCAACAACTCGGCGCCCTCGGGCGTGCCATCCGCGGCAGCATCAGCCTCCACGCTTCGGATGAAATAGCGCACGACGTCCTCCCAATTGACGACGAACGGGCGCAACACATCGGGCGCGACCAAGGCGTCAGCGAGATTGACCTTGGCATCCGGCGGCAAGGGCCCAACAAGAAACTCCGTCAGGCGCGTCATGCCATCGTTGGCTTTGAGCAGGTTCCAGTGGCGGTCAACCGCCACCGCGGGAAAAGGCTCCTGCTGGCCCATGATGTAATCGAGCGCTTGACGCACCTGCACGAGCTCGGGTGCGCTGAGCTCGGTCTCGCGCCAAAGCGGGGCAAAACCGGCAGCGAGCAGCAACGCGTTTTGCTGCCGGAACGGAAGATCGAGCGTGGCAGCCAAGCGAGCGACCATGTCGCGGCTCGGAGCGGCGCGTCCGAGCTCCAAGAAGCTGAGGTGACGCTGCGAAATCTCCGCGTGTTGCGCCAAGTCGAGCTGCGACCAGCCGCGGCGCTGCCGATACGAGCGAAGCACCGCCGCAAAGTTCTTCTCGCGCGGCATGGATACCTCCCAGGTAGTTGCAAACACGACGCCGAGGAGGAAAATGCCACATCCGTGTTCGGCAGGGCAGGAGGGCGGGATTGGGACTTGGCGTCCTGATCGCAATGGTCTCAAGCGCGCTCGGCGGCACGGCCGCGGCGGTCACGCGCTATCTGGTCGGCGATGCCGATCCACTTACGCTTGCCGTCCTGCGCTGGGGCATCGGCTTTCTCTGCGTGCTGCCGGTCGCGCTGCTTCTGCGCGTGCGGTGGCCAATGCGTCGCGATTGGCCCGCCGTTGCGGCGTTGGGCATTTGCTTCTTCGGGCTATTTTTCATTCTGTACAATATCGCGGTCGGTTACACGACCGCGGCCCGCGCAAGTCTTGCCCTCTCGACGCTGCCGCTGCAGACGATGCTCATCGCCGCGCTGCTCGGCGCCGAACCACTGAGCTTGCGCAAGTCGGCAGGCGTCGGCGTTGCCATGCTCGGCGTGTTTGCAGCGCTTGCGTCGGGTCTTTCCCAGGCTCCGGCCGGCGCCTGGCGCGGTGAATTGATCATGACAGCCGCGGTTTTGTGCATGGCGGTCTATAACGTCTTGGCGCGCCCGTTGATGCAGAGATCGAGCGCCCTCGGGTTCCTCACGGTCGGCATGGGATTTGGCGCGGCGGGGCTCACGCTCGCCGGCGCCGCTACCAATCGCATTTCGGTTCTCGCCGACTTTGGCGCGCCGCAATGGATTGCCGGCATCTATTTGGGAGTGGGCGGCGGCGCGCTAGCGTTCATTCTCTGGGTGCTGGCGCTGCAGCGCGCAACGCCGACGCAGGTGGCCAACACCATGACGCTAAATCCAATCGCAGCAGCGCTGCTCGCCACTCAGCTCGTCGACGAACCAATCACGTTGAACCTCGTCGCAGGCGTCATCGCGGTGTGTCTCGGCATTTGGATCGCCACCACCGATGCTGCAAAGAAGTGTTCAGACTGAGGCACGTCGCTTGCCGGCCATTTGTCGGACCGCAAGTTCACTCAACGTGGACGTCGTTCCAGAAACCGATCCAGTGATCGACCTCTTTCATCGCCGCGCGCGGCGCCTCGTACGACCACGCCGCGCGCTCGCTGCGCGCGGCCTCTGTCGCAAGGTCGTAGAATTGGACGCCGTGCGGGCAGTCCAAGTCGCTCTGCGTCTTCGGCACGCGCTTAAGCAACTCCATGCGCACGCTTTCGCGCGGGAAATACCGGTAACCGCCCACTTCGAGGGTGCGGTCGCTTTCCGCGATCACCTCATCCCGCCAGATCGCTTTCATCGGGAATATATCCTTGAGCGAGTCCGTCAGTGCCGCCGCGTTCCTGCGAGCGCGGGAAGCGCCTACCTGCCGCCCCCGCCGAAGAAGCCGCTTGCGTCGCGCAGAATCTGCTGACGAATGAAGGGATCGGGGTCGGCGCCCATCACAATGGACCCCGGCTGCCCGCAGGGCGTCCAACAGACGATGTTGCCCGGCGGTGTATTCCGGTACACGCCCGGCGTGCCGTAGGAGTACTGCACCGGGTATCCCGTCCTGGTAGTGGGCTGCTGACGGTACTTCGTCCGAGCATCGGCGGGAGAGGCGAGGAGCATTCCGAGACCGAGGATGGACGCGACCAATCCAAACGAGACCGCTGTCCTAGTGGTGCGCATGGAATCCTCCAAGTGTTTCCGTCCCCGCGGTCGCAAATATGGCGCCCGGCGACGCCGCAGGCCAGTCGAGAGCCATCACAACTCCGTGTCACCACCGCCGGCCATCGTGCGCTGCGGCGCGGGATAGCGTGCGGCTATTGAGCGCCCCTTACCTGCGGTGACACGTGGGGGGCTGATGCCGTGAGCTCGGCGCGCGACCAAACAGTGCGATGCCGGCCCGGTGCGGCTTGCGCCGGCTGCGGCCTCTCCGTAAGTAAGTCGCGGAGCTTCCATGACCGTCGTTCTCGACGCCACCAGCAGACCGCGCCATCCGGAGAAGGCGCATCGGCCGGACGCGCCGGTGTCGAAAAAGCCTGACTGGATCAGGGTCAAGGCCCCGGTCTCCAAGGGCTATGAGGAGACGCGCGCGATCGTACGCGCTAACGGCTTGCACACAGTCTGCGAGGAGGCGGGCTGCCCCAATATCGGTGAGTGCTGGGACAAGAAGCACGCCACCTTCATGCTGATGGGCGATACCTGCACGCGGGCCTGCGCCTTCTGCAACGTCAAGACCGGCTTGCCGGCCCCGCTCGACGCGGGCGAGCCCGAGCGTGTGGCCGAAGCGACGGAGAAGCTCGCCCTCAAGCACGTGGTCGTGACCTCGGTCGATCGCGACGATCTCGACGACGGCGGCGCCGCCCACTTTGCCGCCGTCATCCGCGCGATCCGCGCGCACTGTCCGGCGACCACCGTCGAGGTGCTCACGCCCGATTTCCTGCGCAAGGACGGTGCCGTCGACAAGGTCGTCGCGGCGAGGCCCGACGTGTTCAACCACAACCTCGAGACCGTGCCGTCGAAATATCTCACCGTGCGGCCCGGCGCGCGATACTTCGCCTCGATCCGCCTTCTGCAGCGGGTTAAGGAGCTTGACCCTGCGATGTTCACCAAGTCCGGCCTCATGGTCGGGCTCGGCGAAGAGCGAAACGAAATCCTGCAGGTCATGGACGACCTGCGCGCGGCCGACGTCGACTTCCTCACCATCGGCCAGTACCTGCAGCCGACGCGCAAGCATCATCCTGTCATGCGCTTCGTGCCGCCCACCGATTTCAAGGCCTACGAGACCATCGCCTACGCGAAGGGCTTTGCGATGGTCTCCTCCTCTCCGCTCACGCGCTCCTCCCATCACGCCGGCGAGGACTTCGCGCGGCTGCGGGCCGCGCGGCAAGCGCGGCTTGGCCGTGACTAAGCACGGCGGCCCTCAGTGATTGCTGGAAAGGCACCGATTGCGGTGCGCACGAATTCTGCAACGGATCGGTGATGCCGGAATTTTCCAACACGCGCCGGGTGCGCCACTCCGCCGCTCACATGTTCGACCTCGTCGCCGACGTGGAGCGCTATCCGGAATTCGTGCCGTTATGCCGCTCGCTCAAGGTACGCAAGCGCATCCCCCAGCCGGAAGGCGTCGAGGTCCTCATCGCCGACATGACCGTTGCCTACAGATTCGTGCGCGAGACCTTCACCAGCCGCGTTACGCTTGATCGGTCCAACCTACAGATCCTGGTCGAGTATCTCGAAGGCCCGTTCAGCCGGCTCGAAAACCGCTGGAGCTTTCACCCGAGGAGCGAGCAGACCTGTGAAGTGGAATTTTTCATCTCTTACGAGTTCAAGAGCCGGACACTGGGCATGCTGATGGGCGCCATGTTCGACGCCGCCTTCCGCCGGTTCGCCGCGGCGTTCGAACGGCGGGCCGACATTGTCTATGGGCGCAGCGCGGCGGCCGCTGCGCATGGGACGCCCGCACAGTGATCGGCCCGTTGCGAAGGCCGGACGGCTTACGCTTGCGAACTCGCCCGCTTGATCTCTTCCGTGCCCGCGAGTTCGCCCAGCATGATCAGCGCGTCGATGACGCTGGCGCGGCGGACCTGCGCGCGCCCGATATCGCCGTATCTGCGCTCTTCTAGAATCAGCCGGCCGTTGCGCGCTGCGGCGGCGAGATGCACGAGCCCCACCGGTTTGCCCTCCACCGCTCCGCCTGGGCCGGCGATGCCGGTGATCGCCGCCGCAAGGTCGACCGGTGCGTGCGCGAGCGCCCCCTTGGCCATGGCTTCCGCGGTCTCACGGCTCACGGCGCCCTGCGTCGCCAAGGTCAGCGGCGGGACGCCAAGCATCGCCTCTTTCGCTTCGTTGCTGTAGGTGACGAAGCCGCGCTCGAACACGTCGGACGAGCCGGGAATCTCCGTCAATGTGGCCGCGAGAAGCCCGCCGGAGCACGATTCCGCGGCGGCGAGCTTGAGGCCTTTGCGGCGGCAGAGATCGAGCAGCGCGCGCGCCCGTTCGATGAGTTCGTCTTGCGGCATCAAAGCCCGTCCCGCCACGGCAGTCGCACGGTGGCGTTGGCGAACGCCGCCATACCTTCGCCGCGCCCGGTAAATCCCATTTTCTCGCTGGTGGTCGCCTTGACCGCCACCCGCTCGATGGCGACGTCGGCGATCTCGGCGATGCGCGCGCGCATCGCGTCACGGTGCGGACCGATGCGCGGCGCCTCGCACACGATGGTGACGTCGAGGTGCGCGATGCGTCCGCCGCGCCCGCGCACGCGTTCAGCCGCGAATGCCAAGAAACGATCGGAGGAAGCGCCGCGCCACTGCGGATCGCCAGGAGGGAAATGAACCCCGATATCGCCGTCGGCGAGGGCGCCGAGGATGGCATCGACGAGCGCGTGCAGAACGACGTCGGCATCCGAATGCCCGGACAATCCACGCGGATGGGGGATGCGCACACCCCCGAGCATCACATGATCGCCCGCGTCGAAACTATGCACATCGAAGCCGAAGCCCGTGCGCACGTCGCTCAATGCGGCAAGCTTGGCGGCCTCGGCGCGGACGAAATCGCCGTCGGTGGTGAGTTTGACGTTTTCCGCCTCGCCCTCGAAGGTCATCACCTTGAGGCCTGCCCATTCGGCGAGCGCGGCGTCGTCGGTGAAATCGTCGCGTCCCGCAGCTTTCGCCCGCCGATGCGCATCGAGCAGGGCGGCAAAGCCGAAGGCCTGCGGCGTCTGCACCGTGCGCAGATGCACGCGGTCGATGGTGCCGGTGACGCAGCCCGCCGCATCGACGGTCTTGACTGTGTCGGCCACGGCGAGGACAGGGACGGCGGCGCCGCTCGCCCGCCCGACGGCGATCGCGCGCGCAATCAGCGCCTGCGAGGCGAAAGGCCGCGCCGCATCGTGCACGAGGACGAGTTGGGGGTCGTGCGGCTGCAATGCTTCGAGGCCGGCGCGAACCGAGTCCTGCCGCGTTGCTCCCCCGGGTACGGCAGGCAACAGGGAAATTCCGGCGCTCGCCGCGCGGAACAGCGCCGCGTCGTCGGCATGGATGACGGGCTGAACGAGGGAAACACCCGCGTGGCTTGCCAACGCGGCAAGGCTCGGGCGGATGACGGGCTCCCCGAAGATCTGCCGGTACTGCTTGGGCAAATCCCCGCCCGCGCGCAGCCCGCGGCCGCCTGCCACGACAACGGCTGCGACACCAGAAGCCATGTCCTTCCACGCTCGAAGATGACGGTGAGCATGGCTTTAGCGCGTCGCAGCCGCGGTGCAAATGGCGCTTGCGCCGGCCCCATTCTGGACTGTGATTTTTGCGCTGCAGCACTTGCGCATTCGTGGCTATTGGCTAAACTCTATGCAGCAAAGAAACATCGCCTAATTCGTGTGCAAGGACGCTAAGTGCCCTCAGTAGAAGGACTTTTCCGCCGCCGGCCGGTCAGCATCGGGGATGTGACGCTCCCAAACCCGGCGATCTTGGCCCCCATGTCGGGGGTGACCGATGCGCCGTTTCGGCGCCTGGTGGCCGAGCTCGGGGCAGGCCTGGTCGTGTCGGAAATGACCGCAAGCGCCGCACTCGCTCAGAGCCGCCCCGAAGCGCAGCTACGCGCCCAAGGGCAGGGACTGCGCACCCATGTCATCCAATTGGTCGGGTGCGAAGCACGCTGGATGGGGGAGGGCGCCCGAATCGCCGAAGCCACCGGCGCGGCGGTTATCGACATCAACATGGGCTGTCCAGCGCGGCAGGTGATCGGCGGGCAATCGGGCTCGGCCCTAATGCGCGATCTCGATCATGCCTTGGCGCTGATCGAGGCAACCGTCGGCGCGGTATCCGTGCCGGTGACGCTTAAGATGCGGCTCGGATGGGACGATCGCACCATCAATGCGCCCGAGCTCGCCCGCCGCGCGGAAGCGGCAGGCGTGCGGCTCATCACCGTACACGGGCGAACGCGCTGCCAGTTCTATGACGGCCGCGCCGATTGGGCAGCGGTTCGTGCCGTCAAGGCGAGCGTTGCCATTCCCGTCGTGGTGAACGGCGACATCGCGACTTGCGCCGACGCCGTGACCGCGCTCGCAACCTCGGGCGCCGACGCCGTGATGATCGGGCGCGCCGCCCGCGGTCGTCCGTGGCTGCTGGGACAGATAGGCGAGTTTCTTGCTTCGGGTACGATTGCGAGCACGCCTCCGCTCGCCACGCAATTCGCCATCATCGATAAGCTCTACGAGGAGATGCTCTCGCACCACGGCCGCGCCATTGGTCGGCGCCATGCGCGCAAGCACCTCGGCTGGGCCCTCGATGCCGCGGCCGAAACGGCGCACGCATCCGAGGCGTTGCTCAAGGCATATCGCGCGCGCGTGTTGACCGCCGAGGATCCGGCCGCGGTCCGCCGTCACTTGGCCGACGCCTACGCCGACTTTGGCTCCCTCGCCGCCGCCAATGCGGCCTCCACCCGGCCGCTAAAGCCGCAGCGCACGTGGCCCGGGGGGGAGAGGAAGGCCGCATGAGCCGGCACGAGCCGATGCCCACGCTTCCCTCCGGCACGGCGGATGCGGTTCTCGACGCACTGCCGCATCCGGTCATCATGGTCGCGGCCGACGGACGCATCGCCAATGCCAATGCGGCGGCGGAATCCTTCTTCGAGGCGTCGTTGCCGCTGCTGCGCCGTCACCTGCTGCGCGACCTGGTGCCGTTCGGCAGCCCGCTGCTCGCACTCGTCGAGCAAGTGCGTGGGCGCGGCGCGGCGGTCAACGAGTACAAGGTCGATCTCGGCACGCCGCGCAATCCCGGCGAGCGCCTGGTCGACCTCTATGTGGCGCCGCTGCCGGAGCGGCCGGATCACGTGGTCGTCATGCTGCAAGAGCGCACGATCGCCGACAAGATGGACCGCCAGCTCACCCATCGCGGGGCCGCCCGCTCGGTCACCGCGCTGGCGGCCATGCTCGCGCACGAGATCAAGAATCCGCTCTCCGGCATCCGCGGCGCGGCCCAGTTGCTCGAACAATCGGCCGCCGACGACGATCGCACCTTGACGCGGCTGATTTGCGACGAAGCCGACCGCATCGTGAAACTCGTCGACCGCATGGAAGTATTCACCGACGAGCGGCCGATCGAGCGCGAAGCCGTCAACATCCACGTCGTGCTCGAGCACGTGAAGCGGCTCAGCCAATCGGGCGTGGCGCGTCACATCAAGTTCGTGGAGGACTACGACCCTTCGCTGCCGCCGGTACTCGCCAATCGCGACCAGCTTATCCAGGTGTTCCTCAACCTCGTGAAGAACGCCGCCGAGGCGATCGGCGACAACGCGGCCGATGGCGAGATCGGCCTTTCGACCGCGTTTCGACCGGGCGTGCGGCTGTCGCTTCCGGGCAACAAGACGCGCGTTTCACTGCCGCTCGAATTTTGCGTCAAGGACAACGGACCCGGCGTTCCCGAGGATCTGTTGCCGCATCTGTTCGATCCGTTCGTGACGACGAAATCCACCGGATCCGGGCTCGGCCTGGCGCTGGTGTCGAAGATCGTCGGCGACCACGGCGGGATCATCGAATGCGAGTCGCAGCCGCGACGCACCACCTTCCGTGTGCTCATGCCCATGTTCTTGGGTAACGACGCCGAGCCGGGCGACGCTGCCTAAAGAGGATGCCAATGCCCGCTGGAAACATTCTGGTCGCGGACGACGACGCGGCGATCCGCACCGTGCTCAACCAAGCGCTATCGCGCGCAGGCTATGAAGTCCGCTCGACCAGCAATGCCGCCACGCTGTGGCGCTGGGTCAGTCAAGGGGAGGGCGATCTCGTCATCACCGACGTGGTGATGCCGGACGAGAACGCATTCGACCTCTTGCCGCGCATCAAGAAGCTGCGGCCGGAGCTTCCCGTGATCATCATGAGCGCGCAGAACACTTTCATGACCGCGGTGCGGGCGTCGGAGCGCGGCGCCTACGAATATTTGCCGAAGCCGTTCGATCTCAAGGAGCTGATCGGCATCGTGGGGCGCGCGCTGGCGGAGCCGAAGGAACGCACGCGCCCGGCCGCCAAGCCGGACGACTTCGAATCCATCCCCCTCGTCGGCCGCTCGCCGGCGATGCAGGAAATCTATCGCGTGCTCGCCCGCTTGATGCAGACCGATCTCACCGTGATGATTTCCGGCGAGTCGGGAACCGGCAAGGAGCTGGTTGCGCGGGCGCTGCACGATTACGGCAAACGCCGCAGCGGACCGTTCGTGGCCATCAACATGGCGGCGATCCCGCGCGATCTCATCGAGTCTGAACTGTTCGGCCACGAGAAAGGTGCCTTTACCGGCGCCAACACCCGCAGCTCCGGCCGCTTCGAACAGGCCGAAGGCGGCACGCTTTTCCTCGATGAAATCGGCGACATGCCGATGGAGGCCCAGACACGGCTGCTGCGGGTGCTGCAGCAGGGCGAATACACCACGGTCGGGGGCCGCACTCCGATCAAGGCCGACGTACGCATCATTGCCGCAACGAACAAGGATCTGCGCATTCTCATCCAGCAGGGGCTGTTCCGGGAGGATCTGTTCTTCCGCCTCAACGTCGTGCCGCTGCGCCTGCCGCCGTTGCGCGAACGCCTCGAGGACGTGCCCGACCTGATCCGGCACTTCTTCGCCCAGGTCGAGCGCGAAGGTCTGCCGGCCAAGCAACTCGAGCAGGCCGCGCTCGAACGGCTCAAGCGGCATCGCTGGCCGGGTAACGTGCGCGAGCTCGAAAATCTAGCGCGCCGCCTGGCGGCGCTCTATCCGCAGGAAACAATCGCGGCGGCGGTGATCGATGCGGAGCTATCGCAGCCCACGATGGTATCCGGCGCCGACGAGCCGCGGGCGGAGGAGGGCCTTTCGGCTGCAGTCGAACGCCACCTGACGTCGTATTTCGCGAGCTTCGGCGAGGCGCTGCCGCCGCCCGGCCTCTACCACCGCATCCTGCGCGAGATCGAGCATCCCCTGCTCTCGGTGACGCTCGCGGCAACGCGCGGCAACCAGATCCGCGCGGCGGACTTGCTCGGGGTCAATCGCAACACGTTGCGCAAGAAAATCCGAGATCTCGAGATTCAGGTCTTCCGCAGCGGCGGCTGATCCGTTTCTGGGATTCTGCTCGCAAGCGGGCTTCCTGCCGTGGTGCTGATCGGCCACAGGGGCGGCTTTTCACGCCCCGGAATTGTCGCAATCCGGCAACATTGTTGTAGAAAAGCATCAGTGATCGAGCACCATCGATCAGCGGGGGGCACCTAAACGGGCGTATTTCTACGCACTGTTGCAGGTTTCCCGTTTGGGACGAGACGAGTCGATGACGAGCGTCGGCCAGGCCGCGACCACCGAGCTGATGACCTCTGCCGCCGCGCCGACCTCGGGGTGGATCCCGCGGGCGCTCGGGGTGGCCGCCGTCGCGCTGGCGCTGCTGTCGGCGCTATTAACCTTCGTCGTCCTTGCCGGCCTCACCCCCATCGCGCCCACGCATGAGGTCGTCGTCACGCTGCTGCTCGCCAACGCCGGCACGGTCTTTCTTCTGGTTTTGGTCATAGCGCGCGAGGTATGGGGCATCGTGCAGGCACGACGGCGCGGACGCGCGGCGTCGCGGCTGCACGTGCGCATCGTCGCCCTGTTCTCCATCATCGCCGCCGTTCCCGCGATCATCGTCGCCGTGGTCGCGAGCGTGACCCTCGACCGCGGCCTCGACCGGCTGTTCTCGCAGCAGACGCGTTCCCTGATCGAGAATTCACTCATCGTCTCCGACGCCTACGTGCGCGAGCACGTGCAATTCGTGCGCGCCGACAGCATCGCCATCGCCATCGAACTCGCGCGCGCCAAGCCGCTGTTCGATCAGTCGCGTGAGCAGTTCCATCAGTTCCTGGCGGTTCAGGCCTCGATCCGCGGGCTGCCGGCGGTCATGCTCATCGACAAGGACGTCAACGTGATCGATCAGGTGGACTCGCGGACCAGCGAGGCTTTCGTCAAGCCTTCGCCCGACGTCCTGGCCGCGGTCAACGACACCGAGCCGCAGGTGGCGATGTTCCCGGACGACAATTACATCGCCGCCATCATCAAGCTGCGCGGTTACGACGATACCTATCTGTACGTTGCCCGCCTGCTCGACCCGCGCGTGCTGGCGCAGCTGCGCGCCACACAGGCCAGCGTCGCCCAATACGCCGACCTCTCCGCGCGCCGGATCGGCATCCAGATCGCGTTCGCACTGATGTATACGGTGATCGCGCTCATCGTCCTTTTATCCGCGGTCTGGATCGGACTGAACTTCGCCAACTACCTCGTGGCGCCGATCCGGCGCTTGATCGGCGCGGCGCAAGTCGTCTCGACCGGCAATCTCTACGTTCAAGTGCCGACGCGACGCTCGGAAGGCGACCTCGCTCAACTCGGCGAGACCTTCAACAAGATGACGCAGGAGCTGCGCACGCAGCGCGACGATATTGTGCGCGCCCGCGACCTGATCGACAGCCGCCGCCGTTTCACCGAGGCGGTTCTGGCGGGCGCGAGCGCCGGCGTCATCGGCGTCGACGCCGACAGCTGCATCAGCATCATGAATCGATCCGCTGAGCAGCTGATCGGACGGATTGAAGCCGACGTGTTGGGACAGCCCCTGGCCGAAGTCGTCCCCGAACTTGCCGACATGCTTGCTGCCGCTCGCTCCGGGACGCAGCGCCTCGTTCAGGGCCAGGTGACGATCAACCGCAACGGCCGCGAACGCAATCTATCGGTGCGAGTGACGAGCGAGCAGTCGGGTGCGGCCGAGGGCGGCTATGTGGTGACGCTCGACGACATCACCGAGCTCGTCGCCGCCCAGCGCACCTCGGCCTGGGCCGATGTCGCGCGCCGCATCGCGCACGAGATCAAGAATCCGCTCACCCCGATCCAGCTCTCCGCCGAGCGCCTGCGCCGGAAATACGGCAGCATGATCAAAGAGGATGGCGGGGTGTTCCAGCAATGCACCGACACCATCGTGCGCCAGGTCGACGACATCAAGCGCATGGTCGACGAGTTCTCGCGTTTCGCCCGCATGCCGAAACCGGTGATCACGGCGGAGGATGTCGCCGACACGGTGCGGCAGGTGGTGTTCCTGCATCGCGTCGGCAACGCCGACCTCGACATCGATCTCGAGATTGCCGAAGACCCGATGCCGGCAAAATTCGACCGCCGGCTCATCTCGCAGGCGCTCACCAATATCATCAAGAACGCCACCGAAGCGATCGCCGCGGTGCCGCCGGCGGAACTGGGCCGCGGCCGCATCCGCATCTGGGCCGGTCGCGAAGGAGGCGACGTCGTCATCGACGTGATCGACAACGGGATCGGGCTGCCGAAGGAAAATCGCAGCCGGCTGCTCGAGCCCTACGTTACGACCCGCGAAAAGGGCACCGGTCTCGGTTTGGCCATCGTGGGACGGATCCTGGAGGAACACGGCGGACGCATTGAGCTGGGCGATGCCGCCGACAAAATCCCAGGCCAGCGCGGGGCATGGATGCGTCTGCGCATCGCTGAGGAAGTTGCCAGCTCGAAGGAAGCCGATACCGCGCCTCAACCTCAAACCCCTCAACTAGCGACGAACGCTTAAGCCATGGCCGATGACATCCTCATTGTCGACGACGAAGCGGATATCCGGGAACTGGTTTCGGGCATCCTGCAGGACGAAGGCTATATCACGCGCTCGGCGCGCGACAGCGACGACGCGCTGGCACATGTGGCGAGCCGCCGCCCCAATCTGGTGTTCCTCGACATCTGGCTGCAAGGCAGCCGACTCGATGGGCTGCAACTCCTTGACGCGCTCAAAGCGCAGCATCCCGAATTGCCGATCGTGATGATTTCGGGCCACGGCAACATCGAGACCGCGGTCGCGGCGATCAAGCAGGGCGCTTACGATTTCATCGAAAAGCCGTTCAAGGCCGACCGGCTCGTTCTCGTGACTCAGCGAGCGCTCGAGACTTCGCGGCTCAAGCGGGAGGTCAAGGCACTCAAGCAGTTGGCCCCCTCGACGCTGGTCGGCAAGTCCTCGTCGATGAACCAGCTGCGCCAGACGATCGAAAAGATCTCTCCGACCAATAGCCGCATTCTGATCGTCGGGCCGGCGGGCGCCGGCAAGGAACTGACCGCGCGCGCCATCCACGGCCAGTCGGCGCGCACCAACGGCCCGTTCATAGTGATCAACGCGGCGGCGATGATGCCGGAACGCATGGAGGTCGAACTGTTCGGGGTCGAGCAGCCGACAAACGGGGGAGGGCGCAAGGTCGGCGCGCTCGAAGAAGCGCATGGCGGCACGCTGTTCATCGACGAGATCGCCGACATGCCGCGCGAGACGCAGAACAAGATCTTGCGAGTACTCGTCGAGCAGACGTTCCAGCGCGTCAGCGGCACGCATAAGGTCCAGGTCGACGTGCGCATCATCTCCTCGACCGGCCGCAACATCGAAGCCGAGATCGCCGCCGGCAAGTTCCGCGAAGATCTCTATCACCGGCTTTCGGTGGTACCGATCCGCGTGCCGCCGCTGGCCGAGCGGCGCGAGGATATTCCCAGCCTGATCGAATATTTCATGCACCAGATCTCGCAAGCGACGGGGCTACCCAAGCGCCTGATCGGCGACGACGCCATGGCCGTGCTGCAGTCGCACGACTGGCCCGGCAACGTGCGCCAACTGCGCAACAACGTGGAGCGGCTCATGATCCTCGCCGGTGGCGATCCGGAGGCGGTGATCAACGCCGACATGTTGCCGCCGGACGTGGGCTCCATGGTGCCTTCCATGCCCGGCGGCGACGGCGGCGAACATCTCATGGGGCTGCCTTTGCGCGACGCGCGCGAAGTCTTCGAGCGCGAATATCTGGTCGCCCAGATCAGCCGGTTCGGCGGCAATATTTCCCGCACCGCGGAGTTCGTGGGCATGGAGCGCTCGGCGCTGCACCGCAAGCTCAAGGCGCTCGGGATAGACTGAGGGCCGATGTCGCGCATTGCCTATGTCAACGGCCGCTATCTGCCGCAGCAGGCGGCCGCCGTCCATGTCGAGGATCGCGGCTACCAGTTCTCCGACGGGGTCTACGAAGTCTGCGAGGTGAGGGGCGGCTCGATCATCGATCAGCGGCGACATCTGGTGCGTCTCAAGCGCTCGCTCGACGAGCTTCGCATCGACATGCCGATGTCGGAGGCCGCGCTCGCGACGGTGATGCGCGAATGCGTGCGGCGAAACCGGGTGCGCGACGGCATCATCTATCTACAGATCACGCGCGGTGTGGCGCGCCGCGACCATGCATTCCCGCCGGCGGGCACGCGTCCCAGCATCGTGATCACCGCCCATGGCCTCGACGTCGTGGCGAACGAGCGGATCGCCGCGGACGGCGTTGCCGTAATCACGGTGCCCGACAATCGCTGGCAACGGGTCGACATCAAGTCAATCTCGCTGTTGCCCAATGTGCTGGCGAAACAAACGGCGCGCGAGCGCGGAGCCAAAGAGGCGTGGTTCGTCGACGGTGACGGAAATATCACCGAGGGGTCGTCGAGCAACGCGTGGATCGTCACAAAGGGCGGCAAGGTGGTGACCCGGCCGGCGGATCACGGCATTCTGCGCGGCATCACGCGCACCGTGCTGATCGAGGTTATCAGCGCCCAGGGGCTCCAATTGGAGGAGCGGCCGTTCACGGTCGAGGAGGCCTACGGCGCCCGCGAGGCGTTCCTGACCTCGGCCAGCCAAATCGTCATGCCGGTCGTTCGCATCGACGAGCGTGCGATCGGCAATGGGGCGCCGGGGTCGATTGCAACCGCGCTGCGCGCGGAATTTCACCGCCACGCCGAGTGGACCTGATGGGCCGGCTTGCCCAAGCCGAGGCGGTTCCTGCCCCCAACTTGTGCTTGCGCCGTCCGCGGACGTGGCTTGTAATAGTGGGGTCCGGGTGCTGTTGGGCTTCATAACCAAAAAATGGGTAACAGCGGCTTGGCAATAAGTCTCGCGGCACGGGGCGCGCGGGCGAGAAAATGGAACAACGGCAATGGCGGCAGACCGCTCGCAAAATCTGCAGGACACGTTCCTCAATCATGTCCGCAAGAACAAGACGCCGCTTACGATCTTCCTGGTGAACGGCGTGAAGCTTCAAGGTGTGGTCACCTGGTTCGATAACTTCTGCGTCCTGCTACGACGCGACGGGCATTCTCAGCTCGTCTACAAGCACGCCATCTCGACCATCATGCCGGGTCATCCGATCCAGCTGTTCGAAGGCGCCGAGGAAGCGCCCGCCGCGGAAAAGGTCTGATTGGAGCCACGCCGGTTCGATAGCCGCAGCGACCGCCTGAGCCCGCCGGAAGGCGGGGAGACTGGCCGCGCGCTCGTGATCGAGCCGGATCTGCGCTCTCGGGCACCTGCCGCCGCGGGCGCGCGCAGCAAAGCCGTGCTGCGCTCGCCCGAGGCTAGGCTCGAGGAAGCCGTTGGGCTCGCGCGCGCCATCGACCTCAACGTAGTTGCATCGGGAATTGCGCCGCTCGGCGGCATTCGCCCGGCGACGTTCATCGGCAAGGGCAAGGTCGAGGAGATTGCCGGTCTTGTCAAAAGCGACGAGGTCGGGATCGTGGTGATGGATTGCGCTCTATCACCGGTGCAGCAACGCAATCTCGAGAAGTCCTGGGGCGCCAAGGTTGTCGATCGCACCGGGTTGATCTTGGAAATCTTCGGTCGGCGCGCCCGCACCCGCGAAGGCGCGCTGCAGGTCGAGCTTGCGCATCTGACCTATCAGAAGAGCAGGCTCGTGCGGTCCTGGACCCATCTCGAACGCCAACGCGGCGGCTTTGGCTTTCTCGGCGGGCCGGGCGAAACCCAGATCGAAGCCGATCGGCGCATGATCGAGGAACGCATCGGCCGCATCGAGGTGGAGCTCGAGAAGGTCAAGCGCACGCGCAAGCTCCATCGCGACAGCCGCAAGCGCGTGCCGTATCCGATCGCGGCGCTCGTGGGCTATACCAATGCGGGCAAATCGACGCTGTTCAATCGCCTGAGCCGAGCCAGCGTACTCTCCGCCGACATGCTGTTTGCCACCCTCGACCCGACATTGCGCGCGGTCGGGCTGCCGAGCGGATTGCGCGTGATCCTGTCCGATACCGTCGGCTTCATCTCGGATTTGCCGACCATGCTGGTGGCGGCGTTTCGCGCGACGCTGGAAGAGGTCATCGAAGCCGACCTGATCTTGCACGTGCGCGACGTCTCGCACGAGGATGCCGACGCACAGTCGCTCGACGTCGAGGACGTGCTGTCGCAACTCGGCATCGCCGGACGCGACGGAAGCCGGTTGCTGGAGGTTTGGAACAAGATTGACCGGCTCGAGGGTGACGCGCGCCTGCGCTTGCGCAATCACGCCGAACGTCAGGAGGCACCGCGTCGTCCGGTGCTGGTCTCCGCGCACAGCGGGGAGGGGCTTGACCGGCTCGCGGCCGAGATCGAGCGGCGGCTCGCCGCGGGGCGAGTGACGCTCGACTTCGTTCTCGACGCGGCCGATGGTGCCGGCTTGAGCTGGCTGCACCGCCATACCGAGGTCATGTCCAAGGCGCTGCGCGACGACGGCGCGCTCGCGGTCACGGTTCGCGCCGATCCTGCCAATGCGCAGAAGGCGCGGGCTAAATTTGGACGGCCAGAAGCGCACGCGCATTGACGAACGCCCCCAGCGCGGCTCGATCCGCCAACGGCTCAGTACTTCTCGATGCCCTTGATATCCACAATGCGGCTCCAGCGGGCTGCATCCCGTTCGATATAATCTTGCATCTGCTCGGGCGTGGAGGGCATGGGAATGTTGCCGACGATCGCGAGCTTGTCGCGGATCTCCGGCAGCTCCAGGATCGCCCGCACCTCCCGGTTGAGCCGTTCGACGATGGGCCGCGCCGTCCCGCCCGGCGCAGCAAGGCCGAGCCACGACATCACCTCGAAGCCGGGCAGCGTCTCGGCGATGGTCGGGATGTCGGGCTCGAGCACGAAGCGCCAGCGCGAGGACACCGCCAGTCCGCGCGCCGTGCCGCCGTTGATCTGGGCAAAGGCGATCGTCCCGGTCTCGATCATCACGTCGAGCCGCCCGCCCAACAAATCCTGCACGATCTGGGAATTGCCGCGATAAGGAATGCCGCGCAGCGAGATGCCGGCTTCGATGTTGATCAACTCGCCGGTCAAGTGATGCACGCTGCCGGGCATGTTCATCCCGTAGGTGATGCTGAACGGGGCGGCCTTGGCGCGGAGGACGAGATCTGCAAACGACGAGATGGGCGAATTGGGGGCGGTCGCGACCACCATGGGATAGGCCGATACCAGGGTGATGAAGGCAAAGTCCCTGATCGGATCGTAGGGCAATGATTTGGCGACTGCAGCGCGCGCGGAAAACGCGCCCGTCAACATGGTGAGCAGGTAGCCGTCCGGCTGCGATTTGGCGACGGCATTCCAGGCGGCGAGCCCCGTCGTCGCCGAATGCTCCACCAACACGGTCTGCCCCAGCCGCTCGCTGAGCTTGTCTGCGAGCAGGCGGCTAACGAAGTCCGGACTGCCGCCCGGGGGCGTGCCGGTCACAATCCTGAGCGCGCGCGCGGGCCATTGCTGCCCGGCGGCGGGGACGGACACCGTCGCGGCCAGCACGACGGCGAGGAGGCGACAAAGAATTCCCATGCGAGGGATGATTGCTACTGCGTCAGCCGGCTTGATCGGAACGAGCCGGCGCAGATGTTACCACCGCGAGCGATTGCGCGGACAGCCAGGGCAATCGACGTCGGAGTGCTCAGCGTGAAGCGTCGGCGCCCTCGGCTTGTTCGGCAGCCTTGGCTTGGTTCCAGAGGTCGTCCATCTCCTCGAGCGTTGCGGTCTGCGGGGTCTTGCCGCGATCCGCCAGCGCTCGTTCGATGGCCGCGAACCGGCGCTCGAATTTACTGTTCGTGGCCCGCAGCACCGCTTCGGGATCGGCGTCGAGGTGGCGGGCAAGGTTGACCAACGCGAACAGGAGGTCGCCGACCTCCGCCGCCGCGGTCGCGCGGTCGCCCGCGGCGAGCTCGCGCTCGATCTCGTCCGCCTCCTCGCGGATCTTGGCGAGGACGGCGAGCGGATCATTCCAATCGAAGCCGACTTTGCCGGCCTTGGCCTGCAGTTTGAGCGCGCGGGTGAGGGCAGGGAGGGCAACCGGAACGCCGGCGAGTGCAGTTTCCTTGCCGCTCGCGTTGCCGGCCTTTTCGGCGCGCTCGGCCGCCTTGATGCGCTCCCACAGGCCCTCCACGCCTTTGGGCGTGAGACCTCGCGCCTCGCCGAACACGTGAGGATGGCGCCGCACGAGCTTTGCGGTGAGGCTTTCGACCACGTCGGCAAAGTCGAACGCACCCTGCTCCTGCGCCATGCGGGCGTGGAACACGACCTGCAGCAGGAGATCCCCGAGCTCGTCGCGCAGGTCGCCAAGATCGCAGCGCGCAATCGCGTCGGCCACCTCGTAGGCCTCTTCGATGGTGTAGGGGGCGATGGTGTCGAAGCTCTGCTCCAGGTCCCACGGGCAGCCGGTCCCCGGCGTGCGCAGCGCCGCCATGATTTCGATGAGCCGAGCGATGTCGCGCGAAGGAGTCATCGGAAGATCGGGGAGGGAGAGCACAGACGATGCGGACCTTACAAAATGGCCGCCGCCTGTGCCACCCGCTGCATCAGTATCCCGAGACGTCGCCGGCCGCTGCCGGCCGGAATACGGCCGGCGCAGCCACGGTGCCGTTGCTCTCAGTGGCCCGAGCGCTCGCCCTGGCGGCTCGCCTCGAACAGGAACCAGCAACGCTTTTCCGCCTCGTCGATGAACACCTCGAGGAAGCTTGCGGTCGCCACGTCATCATGCTTGTCGGCGACCTCGTGCGCCGCGCGCATGTGACGAATGTGCGCCTTGTTGTCGTTCGTCAGCTCGAGCAGCATGTCGATCGCGGGTACATAAGCCTTATCGTTGTCCTTGATCCGTTGCAGCTTGGCGATGTGACCGATCGACCGGATCGTGGTGCCGCCGATTCTGCGCACCCGTTCGGCCAGAATGTCGATGCTGTTTTCCAGCTGGCCGGCCTGCTCGTCGAGCAGAAGGTGGTAGTCGCGGAAATGCGGTCCGCTCACGTGCCAATGGAAGTTCTTGGTCTTGAGATAGAGCGCGAACGTGTCGGCCAGAAGCGCATTGAGCGCAGCCGATACCTCGCGAACGGCATCGGACGAAAGGTCGGTCGGCGTATCGAGCCGTGCGGGGGCGGTGCGCGGTTGAAGGTTTCTCACTTTGCTGCTCACGGGGCTACCTCGTGGTTGGGAAGGGATACGGATAGTAAAGCGGCGACGGGCACTGACGTTCACTCAACGGCACATACTAAAGGCAGATATTCGTCCCGCGTGCGGCTTGCCACGAGTGATCGACGATTCGCATAAGAGATATTATGGAACATGTCCGGTAGCTCGAGGATAGCGGCGCAAGTGCTTGATTGCAGCCCAAAATCAAAGTTGGCCTCCAGCTGAATTTCAGGCGAGCGCAGCATCCGGCAGCATGAGCTTGAGCCCGTCGAAGGCGGGCTCCACATGCGGTGGCAGCTTGCTCCGCAGCTCCTCGTAGTCGAGGTCGGAATGAAGGTTGGTCAGGATCGCGCGCCCTGGCTTGATCCGAGCAATCCAGGCGAGCGCGTCCTCGACGCTGAAATGGCTCGGGTGCGGGTGGTAGCGCAACGCATCCACGATCCAGACTTCCGTCCCGGCGAGCGCCGCGACGCTCGCCTCGGGCAGCCCGCTCAGATCGCAGGAATAGGCGAGCGGCCCGAAACGGAACCCCAAGGAGGAAATATCGCCGTGCTCCTGCAGGACAGGGAGCGCGGTAATCGGGCCGCCCTCTCCGGCCACGGTGACGGCCGACCCCGGCCTTAGCCGATGCTCGGTCACGATCGGCGGGTACTCACTGCCCGCGGGCGCCTCGAAACAATACCCGAAGCGGGCGCGCAGGGCCTTCGAGGTCGGCTCGTCGAGATAGACGTCGACCCGCCGGCGCTGGTGGATGAACAGCCCGCGCAGATCGTCGATGCCGTGGGTATGGTCGGCGTGCTCGTGGGTGAAGAGCACCGCGTCGAGCCAGTCGACCTCGGCATCGAGCAGCTGTTCGCGCAGGTCGGGAGAGGTATCGACCAGGATGCGGGTGACGCCGGCGCCGTTGCGCCGTTCCACCAATAGCGAGGTGCGCCGACGCCGATTCCTAGGATTGCGCGGATCGCAGGCGCCCCAGCCGAGCGCCGGACGCGGAACGCCC
>Ga0207665_10000891_pt1 | contig 20118 bp, 17 predicted proteins | sample LARL112metaG_FD_184351 | JGI IMG/M metagenome (GOLD analysis project Ga0207665, IMG submission 184351) | Corn, switchgrass and miscanthus rhizosphere microbial communities from Kellogg Biological Station, Michigan, USA - LAR L11-2 metaG... | ecosystem: Host-associated > Plants > Roots >...
ACGGGCGTGCTTGGCCGCGTTCGTCAGCGCCTCCGATACGACGTAATAGGCGGCAACCTCGGCTCGTTCCGGCAGCCGTCCGCGGACGCGGACGTTGAGCTCAACCGGGACGCCGGCGCGGCGGGCGAGAGCACGGAGGGCCGGCCCGAGGCCGCCTTTCTCCAGGATCGCGGGATGCAGGCCCCGCGAGATCTCACGCAACTCCTCGGCCACATCGTTCAGGCCTTGCGCGGTCCGGGACCATTGCTGCGCCGGGCCCCTCTGCTCAGGCGGCAGGCTGGCTTCCGCGGCCCGCAGTTCGAGTGCGAGCGAGATTAGCCGCTGCTGCGTCCCGTCGTGGAGGTCGCGCTCGATGCGGCGGCGGGTCTCGTCGGCCGCAGCGACGACCCGCGCGCGGGAGGCTGTGAGCTCAGCGCGGCTCTCGGTGTTCGCAATCGCCGTGGCGACGAGTTCGGTGAAGGCGAGCAGGCGATCCTCAGTACCCTCAGGGCGCGGCCCGGCTGCGCCCAAGAACGCGATGATCACGCCCCACAGCCGTCCCTCGACGATGATTGGGCTGCCCACCCCGGAGCGAATTCCGTGCGCCCGGGCCCAGGCCGGCACCTCCCCGTCCGCAGCCTCGTAGTCGGGAACGCGGGCCGGCCGGCCGGTCCGCTGCACCTGCCCTGCCACGCTTGCCTCGTCGGCCGGCCAGCGTGATCCCAGGGGCGGCGCCAGCCCAGGGTCGGCGGACCTTGCCCAGGAGCCGACGATGGTGGCCCTCCCGTCCGGCTCGAACCGAGCTATCGCTGTGCATTCAGCCGCCAGCACGTGGCCCGTTTCGGCCGCCACGGCGCCGAACACCTCTGGTGGCGAGACGCCGCGGGCGACGAGGGTCGCGACCTGCCGCAGCGCCGCCTGCTCTTCCGCAATCCGGCGGAGCTCGCCGCGGCCCGTCTCCAGCGAGCCCGCCATCGTGTTGAGCGCACGTTCGAGTGTGCCAACTTCAGCGGGGCCGGTCTCGGGTATCCGTGCGGTGAGATCCCCGCCTGCCACCTGGCCGGCCATCGCGGAAGCCCGGCGGACCGGCCGGACAACCGACCGGGCCAGGTAGCCGCCGGAGAGCAGGATGAGGACAATCGAGCCCGCGACGCTGACGGTCGCGGCGACAAGGGCCCAGCGAGCGGTCACCGCAGCCCGATCCCGGCCGGCTTCGAAGATCTGGCCCTCGACCGCGATGAACCGGTCGAAGTTGTCACGCAGTGCATTGACACGGCGATTGCCCTCCACGGTCACTGCCGCGGTCCGGGCGGAGCCCAGGTCGCTCTGTGCCGCGGTCACGAGCGGGACGGAGTACTCCCTGATGTAGGAGTCCGCCGCCCGCGTGAGCTGCTGGGCCCGGACGCCCTGGCCTGCGTTGCCCGCGGCTGCCAGGTGGTCCAGGGCGGCGGCCTGCTTCGCGAAACCTGCCCGGGCCTGGTACCACGGCTGGAGGAAACCGGTCTTACCGGTGATGATGAACCCGCGCTGAGCCGTCTCGACATCGATCACCAGCCGCTCCAGCCGGTTCGCGGCTACCAGCACCTGCAGAGCATGATTCGCCCGTTCTTCCGAGTCGCGCAGGGCGTCGATCGCCAGCGCCAGCAGGGAGAATGCGCCGCCGATGACGGCCGAGAGGAGCACACTGACGGTGACGGTCCGCCTGGTCAGGCGGCCGCCTCCGCGGCGGGACTCTCGCGTCCCAGGCACCCCCCTCGCGCCGTGCCGGTAGCTCTGACCAGCCGGAACCGGCCGGTAATGTGGCTTACCTACCAATCCCACTGTATGGCGATGAGGCAAAGTGGGCGAAACGCGGACGCGCATTGTGCTGGCGGACGATGACGCCCTGCTCCGGGAGGGGATCGGGAGCCTGCTCGAACGGGCCGGGTTCGATGTGGTGGGCCTGGCCGATAACGCGCCGGGGCTGCTGGCCCTGATCCGCGAGCATCGTCCGGACGTCGCCATCGTCGACATCCGGATGCCCCCAGACCATCTGGTAGAGGGCCTCGACGCGGCCCGGGCGATCCGCGAAGAATTCCCGGCGACCGGCATCCTGATCCTGTCGGCACATGCCGAGGTCGAGCAGGCGATGGAGTTGCTCGCCACCGGCCACCGGGTCGGTTACCTGCTCAAGAGCCGGGTGACCGACGTGGCCGACTTCACCGAGACGGTCGGCCGGATCGCCGCGGGCGGCTCCGTCGTGGACCAGGCGCTGGTCCAGGAGGTCTTTGCGGCCCGCCGCCGGGATGGCCTTCTGCAGCAGCTCACCGAACGCGAGCGCGAGGTGCTTGCGCTGATGGCAGAGGGCCGCTCGAACGCTGGCATCGCCCACCGGCTGTGGATCACCGAGGGAACGGTGGAGAAGCACGTCCGCAGCATCCTCGCCCGGATGCGGTTGCCGGAGACGGAAGACGACCATCGCCGCGTCCTCGCGGTGCTCGCTTATCTTGAATCCAGCTCAGGCAGCTAGACAGCGCCGCGGCCTCCGCGGGTTAGGATGCCGCGGATCGCCGCCCCCGACAGGCCCGCTTTGGGCAGGAACGAGAGAGCAGGACTCTCGGCGATCATGTCCGCGAAATCCTGCCCGGAGTACGCGGAAATCAGGATCACGCGCGGCGGCTCCGTACCCTCACCGCCAGCGATCTGACGGGCTACATCAAAGCCGTTCTCCTCGCCGAGATCGATGTCGATGAGGGCGACATCCGGCTTCAGCTCACGGCAGGTGCGGCGTGCCTGTGCTCCTGTCGTCGCGACACCGACAACGCTGATCCCCTGGCGCTCGAGCAGGTCGCGCGCAGCCCGGAGGAATTCATGGTTGTCGTCGACGAGGAGGCAGCGCACGGCCATGGTCCCAGCGTGCCGGATGCAGCCGTTCTCGGCATTGCGGCCAGCCGGAATGCCTGCCCCCCTGCCAGCCTGCATGCAGGTTGGGTGCTAGCTGCGAAGACGGGCACCGCGCGGGGCGCGAGCATGGAGAGCGGAAGAAGTTCACAGTTGCCCGACGTAGCGGGTCCCTCGCACAGGGCCAGGCTGATGAGCACACGGAAGCTCCAGAGGCACCACGGGTCGGAGGCTCACATGCTGAGACGTCGATCCAGATGGCAGCCGGATGGAGGATGCCCCGCGGCCGCCCTGTGTGCATGCAGGCCCTCCCCCGCATCATGCGCCGCGGATTGCGCCGTGAGAGGAGGGAGTGAAGACGGACACCTCCGCGCCGAATCCAGGCGACTTCCTCCCGCCCGAACTGATGCGTCTGCTCGGCACCGCCCAGCAGGTGATCGACGAGCACGTCAACGATCATGGCAACTGCGCTGCCTGCAGGTTGAGCTGGCCGTGTCAGCGCGCCCAGCTGGCCGAGTTCGCGCTAGGCGCGTTTTGAGCCATCACGAGCCGCGGGGCCGGCACTGGACCAGGGAACCCTTGCCCCCCAGTCCCTGGCGAAACCGGTGCCGGCCCTGCGCACCAGGTCCCGACGTGCTGCAGCGGGCAGCGCGCACCGACCGCTGGCCGGTCAGGAGTTCCCGGTGAGACAACAGCCTGCGGCACTGCCCGCCACTTACGACACGGGTACCACGGACATGAACCAGGCCCTAAGTCACGGAACCCGGCTCCGGCAGCTGAGGCTAGCGGCGCTGCCTTCCGCCGTGCCCTGGGGCCGGCGCGTGCTGCGGCAGACGCTGCGCGAGTGGCAACTGGAGAGCATGTCCGACACGGCACTGCTCCTGGTGTCAGAACTTGTTACCAATGCCGTGAAGGCTTCGGGAAACAGTGCCCGCGGGGATCATCCGCCGATGGAGTGGCAGATCATCGCGCTCACGGTGCGGCTCACGGACACGAGCCTGGCATTGGAGGTCTGGGACGCCAACCCCGCCCCGCCGGTCCCTCAGGGACCGGACCTCACCAGCGACGGCGGGCGGGGGCTGGTCATCGTCGAAGCCCTGAGTGACAAATGGGGCCATCATGTGGCGGACTGCGGCAAGCTCGTCTGGTGCGAAATCGCGTTCCCCAGCTAGCAACTCCGGCCGAGAACAAGATCGCCCGTGACGGCAGTCCGCACGCCGGTGGCGGCCAGCGGGCAAACTCGGGCTTACGCCGCCGTGAGAAAATTTGCTCGTGCAGATCGGGATATTGGGACCCTTCGAGGTTCGCACGGACGACGGCGCCCTCGCCGACGTGCCGGGTGCCCGGTTGCGCGCACTGTTGATCGCGCTCGCCCTCGGCCCAGGCCGCGTCATCCCGAAGTCGATACTCATCGACTGGATCTGGGGTGAGAACCCACCCGCCGATGCGGCGAATGCCCTGCAACGCTTGGCTTCCCGGCTGCGGAAGGCGCTGCCCGGAGGCGTGATCGAAGGGCAGACGGGCGGCTACCGGTTCACGGTGGACCCAGACGCCGTCGACGCGCTGCGGTTCGAGCGCCTCGTCGCTCAGGCTCGCCAGGAGGAGGGCCCCGGGCGGGTTCGGCTGTTGCGCGAAGCCCTCGCCTTGTGGCGCGGTGCGGCCCTGCAGGATGTCGCGTTGGAGGACAGTGAAGCGTTTGGCGCGGTGACGACCCGGCTCGAAGGGCTGCGCCTGACCGCGATGGAGGATCGGTTCGAAGCGGAGGTCAATCTCGGCCACGGCGCGGAGGTGGTCGCGGAGTTGACCGACGCGGCGGCGGCGCATCCGCTGCGGGAACGGCTGGCTGCTGCGCTGATGCGTGCCCTGGTGGCAGCCGGCCGGGACTCCGAGGCCCTGTTCATCTACGAGCGCACGAGGGAAGCGCTGGCCGACGCGTTGGGCGTCGACCCCTCGCCGGAGCTGTCGGCCTTGCACGTCGCGTTGCTGCGGGGCGAGCTGGGACGGCGGGAGGAGAACCGGAAGACCAACATGCGCGCCGAGCTCACGAGTTTCGTCGGCCGGGACGCTGATGTGGCCGAGGTCCGCGAGCTCATCGTGAAGCATCGGCTGACCACCTTGGTCGGGCCGGGCGGCTCGGGAAAGACCAGGCTGGCCACCGAAACGGCGCGTACGTTGATCGGCGAGGTGCCGGATGGGGTCTGGTTGGTGGAACTCGCCGCCATCGGCGCCGACGGTGACATCGCGCAGGCGACGCTCACCGCTCTCGGGCTCCGGGATGCCCTGCTCGGCGCGGCGCCGAACGCGGACCCGGCGGACGGGCTCATTGCCGCGATCCGCGAGCGGGAGGCGCTGCTGATCCTGGACAACTGTGAGCACGTGATCGATGCGGCGGCGAAGTTCGCCGATCGGGTGCTCGGAGAGTGCCGGCGGCTGCGCATCCTGGCGACAAGCAGGGAACCGCTCGGCATCACCGGTGAGGCGCTGTGGCTGGTCGAGCCGCTGGCCTTGCCGCAGGCGGACGCCAGCCCTGGCGAGATCGAGTCCTCGCCCGCCGTCCGGTTGCTGCGCGACCGGGCGGACGCCGTGCGCAAGGATCCCGGAGTTGACGCCCACGCCCTGTCGACGATGGTGCGCGTCTGCCGGGCGCTGGACGGGATGCCGCTGGCGATCGAACTGGCCGCAGCCAGGCTGCGGACCATGTCCATCGACCAGCTCGCCAACCGGCTCGATGACCGGTTCCGCCTGCTGACCAGCGGCAGCCGAACCGCGATGCCGCGGCACCGGACGCTGCGCGCGGTGGTCGACTGGAGCTGGGAGTTGCTCACCGACAACGAGCGGACGGTCCTGCGCAGGCTGTCGGTGTTCTCAGGCGGGGCGAGCCTGGAGGCGGCCGAGCGGGTCTGCGCCGACGATGCGGTCGAGCGGGACGAGGTGCTCGAGTTGCTCACCTCGCTCGCCGAGAAGTCCCTGCTGCTCACCGAGGGCGAGGGCGCTCCGCGCTATCGGATGATCGGCACGATCAAGGAGTACGCCGCGGACCGGCTCGCGGAGGCCGGCGAGTCGGACCTGGCGCGCCGCGCGCACCTCGCCTACTTCACCGAACTCACCGAGGCCGCGGATCCGCACCTGCGCCGCGCCGAGCAGCTGGACTGGCTCGCCACGCTTGAGGCTGAGCACGACAACATCGGTGCGGCGATGCGCGGCGCGCTCGCGGCGGGCGAGGCGCAGGCGGCGATGCGGCTTGCGGCGGGCGCGGGCTGGTACTGGTGGCTTGGCGGGCACAAGACCGAGGGCATCGAGCTGCTCACCGCGGCCACCAGCCTGGAAGGTGAGGTGACCGATGACGTCCGGGCCACGGTGTACGCGCTTGTCGTGCATTTCGTCAGCTCCGGACGGGGCGACGAGCACACGGCGGCGGTGTGGATCCACCAGGCATACCGGTTCAGCCAGCGCAGTCGGTCCCGCGACCCGCGGCTCGCGTTCGTCGCCCCGCTGGAACGCATGTTGCAGGCGCCCGGCGACTTCCTGCCCGCGTGGGAAGCATTGCTGGACCACGAGGACCCCTGGGTACGCGCACTGGCCCGGCTGCAGGTGGGCAAGATGCGGATCGTACTCGGTCAGGGCGGGCGGGAGGCGGACGCGTACCTGGAGATGGCGCTCGCCGAGTTCCGGGCGCTCGGCGAGCGGTTCGGGATCTCGATCGCCCTGACCGAGCTCGCGGAACGGCTCGCCGTGCGTGGCGAGTACGCCGCCGCGTGCGAGCACTACGAGCAGGCGATCGCGGTCGTCACCGAGGTCGGCGCGATCGACGATGTCATCGCGCTGCGGTCGCGGCAGGCGCGGCTGCACTGGCTGCTGGGCGATAAGGACGCCAGCGCGGCGGCCATTGCCGAGGCGGAGCGGTGCGCGGAGCGGGTCACCTGGCCGGACGCGCTCGCTGAGCTGGCCCTCTCGAAGGCGGAACTCGCTCGGTGGGGCGGACACGCCCAGGAGGCATACCGGCAGCTCGGCGTCGCGACAACCGTGCTGGGCGACGAAGCGGACCGGGCGAACATCCGCGCGGTGACGCACGACCTGCTCGGCTACCTCTCCGACAACCTCGGCGAGGCCCGGGCGCACCGCGCGGCGGCCTGCGCGGCGGCATCCGAGGCGGGGCACGCGCCGCTGATCGCGCATGTACTCGTCGGGGTGGCGGACCTGGCGCTGCGCTGCGGCCAGTACGAGCAGGCCGCACGGCTGCTCGCGGCGAGCGCCGCCGTGCGCGGACTGCTGGATCGCTCCCACCCGGATGTGGCCAGGATCGAGCAGGCGGCACGGCGCCGCCTCGGCGAAGCACGGTTCGCCGAGGCGACGCTGGAGGGAACCCGGACGAGCTGGTCCGAGCTGGTCGAGGTCACACTCGCTTGCTGACGGTCAGCTTGCCGCGCGCTGAATGATGATGTCGCCGTGCCGCGTGCGGGCGTGAACCATGACCTTGGGGTCCCCTGGGTCAGAGTTTCCCTGCGACGAAACGAAGTTGTGCACCGCCCCTCGCTCGCTGTTGGCGTCGATGGAGGCAACGGTGCCCTCGCTGATGCCGACCTCGATGTTGCCCGAGCCGTTCATCAGCTTCGCTTGACCGTGTGTCATCCGGCCGATCCGAATGGCACCGCTGGCCGTCGTGGCCGTGACGCTGCCGTCGGCGCGGTCGATGTCGAGGCCGCCGCTGCCGCTGCTGAGCTCGAGGTCGGCCGCGGCGTGACCGATCCAGGCCCGCCCGCCCGAGCCCGCGATCCCGACAGGGCCGTCGACCTCGCCGATCCGCACCGCGAACACCCCGCCGTCGATCTCGGCGCGCCCGGCGATGTGGCCGATCGCGACCTCACCGGCCGAGATGTTCGCGCGCAGCGCGTCGATGCGATCCAGCCGGACCCGACCCGATGCCATGTGCAGCTCGCACCCGCCAAGTGGGCCGTCAGCGTGAACACTGGAGTACGCCAGGTTCGCGGCCAGGCGGGAGCCGGCGGGCAGGTCGATGGTGATAGCGACCGAACCGTTCTTGTCTCCCGAGGCGGTCGTCTTCACTTTTAGCTGGCCGCTGGCGAAGTCGACCTTGGTCTTGTTGGCCACCTTCACGTCCGACTGGCTCGCCCTGTTGATGGGCTCGACCAGCACCGCGGTATCGGTCCGGTCGCTCGCGGTGACCCGCACCTGAGCGCCGGCGACTTTCACGGTGGCGGTGATGGGCCCTGGCGTGGCGAATGTAGGCATGACAGTTCTCTTTCTCGTGCGTGATCTTGTTGGTGGGCGCGGGCCAGGAAGGTCAGGCTCGCTTCTTGAAGGTGGCGAGCGCCCACAGGTATCCGGCGAGGGCAACCCCGGCGCACCAGGCGACGGCGGCGATCGCGTCACCGGCTGAGGGTTGACCGGCAAGCAGCCCGCGCAGGGTTTCGATGATCGGCGTGAAGGGCTGATACTCCGCGAACTGCCGTACGACGGGCCCCATCGTGTCGGTCGGCACGATCGCGCTGCTCAGGAACGGCAGCATGATCAGCGGCACGGTGGCCAGACCCGCCGATTCCGCGGTCTTCGCGAACAATCCCAACGCGACCGTGAGCCAACTGGCTGCGAGGCAGACCAGCACGACGAGACCGATCACGCCGAGCCAGTCGAGGAAGCTCGCGGACGGGCGGAACCCGATCAGAAAGGCCACCCCGATGATGGCCGCGACGGCGATCAGACTGCGCAGCATGCTGGCGATGACATGACCGGTCAGTACGGCACCGCGGGAGATGTCCATGACCTTGAACCGGTTGATGATGCCCTTCGTCATGTCGGAGTTCACGGCCAGCGCGGTCGCACTCAGCCCGTAGCAGATGGCCAGCACGATCATGCCCGGCGTCGCGTAATCGATGTACTTGACGCCGACGTGGAAAGCGCCGCCGAGCACGTAGACGAACATCAGCAAGAGCACGATGGGGAACAGGACCGCGTTGAACACCGCGGTCGGGTTCCTGAGGGTGTGCTTGAAGTTGCGGCGCAGCATGACCGCCGAATCGGTGCTCATTGTGCGTTCTCCTCTGTGCTTGCGTGGCCGGTCAGGGCAAGGAAGACGTCATCGAGGTCCGGGGTGTGAACGGAGAACTCTGCGACATTGATCGAGTGCTCGTCGAGGTTGTTCAGCAGCGCCCGCAGCGATTTCGCCCCACCATCGCTGGGAACCCGCAAGGTCAGGTCCTCGTCGTCTCGCGTGGAGCCGGTCAGGACCCGCGCCGCCGCGTCGAGATCGGCGACGTCGCTGAACCGGAGCCGGACATGGCTGCCGGGAACCTGGCGCTTGAGCTCGTCGGGAGTGCCCTGCGCGACCAGGTGGCCCTGGTCGAGTACCGCGATCCGGTCGGCGAGCTGATCGGCTTCCTCGAGGTACTGGGTGGTGAGGAAGACGGTGACACCATCGGCCACCAGCTTGCGGATGATTCCCCACATCGTGCGGCGGCTACGTGGGTCCAGTCCCGTCGTCGGCTCGTCCAGGAAAATAATCCGGGGGGCGCCGACCAGGGTCATCGCCAGATCCAGCTTCCGGCGCATGCCCCCGGAATAGGTCGACACCAGCTTCTGCGCCGACTCTGCCAGGTCGAACCGCTCCAGCAGGTCCGCGATGAGCCGCTTGGCCTCGGCGGAGCCCAGATGCTTGAGGTCCGCCATCAACTGCAGGTTCTCCTGCCCGGTCAGTAGCTCGTCCACCGCGGCGAACTGGCCGGTGACCCCGATCGCCGCGCGCACCGCCTTGGTCTCGGTCGCGACGTCGTGCCCGGCGACCCGGACCGTCCCGGCGTCGGCCTTCATCAAGGTGGTCAGCACGTTTACCGTCGTCGTCTTGCCCGCCCCGTTCGGGCCGAGCAGGGAGAAGACCGTGCCCGCGCGAACATCGAGATCGATGCCATCGAGGACGGTCTTGTCCCCAAATGCCTTCCGCAGCCCTGAAGCTGCAATCGCTGAATCACTCATGCGACCACCATCGACGCCGGGCCTGACGCCGGCCTGTCACGCCCCTGACACGATCACTGACACCGGCCAGCCCCTGCGGAGAGCTACCGAAATATGGCCGTGATGAGGGGCGGCCCTATGGCGCGAACGACACCCCGTCGAGTGAGGTGAAGCACTGCGCGTTGGAGAAGGGATCCCCGCTCTGCTGCTGCACGGTGACCACCCCGGTCGGCTGGATGAAAAGGCGCCCGTTCGTGGCGCCGCACAGGTCCACCTTGGCGTAGACGGCCTTGGCCGGGCGGAACCTGGACGGCAGGGTGAACAGGACCCCGCTGCTACCGGACGCGACCGCGCCCTTGAAGTGGACGACCCCACCGACGAGGGCTACCGCGGCGACCTGGACGGCGTGGCGAATTCACAGCACGGCCGTGCGCTCGTGCAACTGTGTCTCGGGCGAGTGGCAGAGGCGCGCGCCACCATCGCGGCGGTGCTCGTGGCTTCCGCAGACCTCGGTGAGCGGCGGAGCCGCGCGCATTTCCTCGACTCGGCGGCGATGATCGCGCTCGTCGAGGGGGACCTGGACGGCGCGTGGAGGTTCCTCGCGGAAGCGGCTGAAGCGGCTGCGGGGATGGCCGAGCCGCTCCTCCTGGCGGGTATCGCCTTGCACCGGGCGCTCGCCGCGTTGTCGGCGGGCGACATCCCGGCTGCTCAGCGGGATGCTGATCTGGCCGCCGAGCAGATCGCCAGAGGTGGGCCCGGAGTCAGCGCGGGCACCTTGGACACGCTGGCCGTGACCGCTTGCGTGGCACTCGCCGGTGGCGACGTTGCCGGTACCGCCGAACTGGCGGAGCAGGCCGCCGGCACCGGTTTCGTCCTGTGGGAACGCGCGGCCCAGCGAATCGCCGCCACGGCCTCGGCGGCACGGGCCGCAGCAAGCCCGCCCGATCCCTGCCGGTATCCGGCCCTGATCTACGTTGATCAGCCCATCCCTGCCAACGACTGACGTCGGTTCGAAGACGGCCGCCTGGCTCCCTGCCGCGTGGCTCCCTGCCTAGACCGTCGGGCCGGATCCGGTCTTTGCCACGAGCGGAGAGTGGCTAGAAGGCTCGCATGCCGGAACCGTGGCTATGCCGATGATGGTGGGGCTGGCGAACTTCGGGGCCTTCGGCAGAGCCGTGTGCTCGACCTGCGTGATGATGAAGCCGGCTTGCTGGATCGTGCTAAGTGTGGGGCGGTTGCAGTCACAGCAGACGACGAGCCGGTTCAGCCAGTTCATCCGGTCCTGCAGGTGGGCTCGGCGCGGGTCGTCTGAGCGCACGTGCTCGATGAACAGCAACTGGCCTCCCGGCCGCAGCACCCGCCGCAGTTCCCGCAGCGCCCGCGGCTGATCGTCGACCCCACAGAGCACCAGGGTGGAGACCGCCACGTCGAAGGTGTCATCGTCGAAGGGAAGATCCTCAGCCGGTGCGCGCAGGACCTTGGTGGCGGGAGCGTGCTCACGGGCCTTGCGCTCCAGGCGGCGCACCATCGGCGGTTCGGGTTCGGTCATCGTCAGTGACTCGACGGCCGGGCCGTAGAAGGGCAGGTTGGCCCCGGTCCCGCCGCCGATCTCAATCACATCGCCTTTCGCCCCGGCCAGCAGGTCCTGCCGGAAGGCGCGCAGCCCGGCCCGCTCGGTCCTGGCTATCTGGCGGTCGTAGGTCAGGGCGAAGAGTTTGGTCCGGAGGGTCATGGCTGCCTCATTTCGGTGCCGCTGAGATCGCTGGTGACGCGAAAATAACGAGACGGCCGGCCCCGGCACATGAGGAGAACACCCCATCTTTCCCACGTGCGCAACGGCGCCGTTGGGCGGGAGTACGAGCAGGTTGCTGCCGGGTCATGCCGGGTTAAACTTCGCTGATGGGAGGGGGAGCGGGCGGTCCGAGGGCCCGGCTGGCCGAGCTTGTCGCCGCGCTGTCGCTTGGCGTCGATCTGGGGTTCGGCCAGCCGATGGAACACGTGCTGCGCCAGTGCCTGATCGCGCTGCGGCTGGCCGACCATGCGGGTCTCGGCGGGCGCGACCGGGTGGCCGTGTATTACACCGCACTGCTGGTCAACGTCGGTTGTCACGGCGACGCACATGAGCAGGCAAAGTGGTTCGGGGATGACATCAAGCTGAAATCGGGCAAGTATGCCCATGATTTCGGCAGCGTGCGCGGGACGCTGGCAACCATGCGGCTGGTCGGGGCCGGTAACCCGCCGTTGCACAGGTTCCGGGTCGGGCTTGAGTTCGCGCTGTCCGGGCATCGCGAGCTGGATGGCATGATCTCCCAGCACGCCAGGCTGGCGCGGACGCTGGCCGAGCAGCTTGACCTGCCGGGCCAGGTGCGCGAGGCCGTGGGCGCGGCATACGAGCAGTGGGACGGCCGAGGCTGGCCGGGAGACCTGCGCGGCGAGACGGTGCCGGCCGCGGCGAGGATCGCGCAGTTCGCCGAGTTCATAGAGGTGGCTCACCGCGTCGGCGGGATTGCGGCCGCGACGGCGCTCGCCCGCCGCCGGGCGGGCAGGCAGTTCGACCCGGCGCTGGCGGCGCTGCTGTGCGACCACGCGGAGGAGATCCTCGGCGGTTTGGACGCTGTCCCGGCATGGCGAACCGTGATCGCGGCCGAGCCCGCCCTTGCCGTCGACCTCTCGGCGGAGCAACTCGACGGCGCGCTGACGGCCATCGCGAACTTCGTGGACCTGAAGTCGCCGTTCACGCTCGGCCACTCGGTTGCGGTCGCCGACCTGTCCGGAGAAGCCGCCAACCGGCTCGGCTGCCCCCGCGCGGAACAGGTAATGCTGCGCCGCGCCGGGCTGGTCCATGGCTTCGGGCGGCTGGGCGTGTCGAATTCGATCTGGGACCGGCCAGGACCGCTGAGCGCTGGCGAGTGGGAGCGCATCCGGATGTATCCCTACCTGACCGAGCGAATGCTGCACCAGTCGGCCGCCCTGGCGCCGCTAGGTGAGGTCGCCGTACAGCACCGAGAGCGCCTGGACGGTACTGGATACCCGCGGGGCCTTTCCGGCGGCGCGATCTCCAGGCAGGCCCGCGTGCTCGGGGCGGCGGAGGCGTACCAGTCGATGCGCGAGCCAAGACCGCACCGGCCCGCGCTGTCGGCTCAGGAGGCAGCCGCGGAACTGCGCGCCGAGGTCCGGGCCGGCCGCCTGGACCGCGCGGCCGTCGATGCCGTGCTCGAGGCGGCCGGCCATCGCCTGCCGCGCCGCAGGGAAGCCCTCGCGGGCCTGACCGCCCGCGAGGTCGAGGTGCTCATCCTGCTCGCGCGGGGCCTGTCCAACAAGCAGATCGCCGAGCGCCTGGTGATCACGCCCAAGACCGCGGGCAACCACGTGGAACACATCTACGCCAAGATCGACGCGTCCAACCGCGCCGCCGCCGCGATGTTCGCGGTCCAGCACGGCCTGCTCCCCGAGGAGCGGACCGCCACGACGTCGGCGTTCTGACTCCGGCCCAGCCGGAATCCGGTGGGCCTAGAACATGAGCGTGAAGTATCCGGCCCTGCCCGTGGGAGTCTGGCTGTATCCCCAGCTACTCGACAGGCTTGCGAGCAGCATCAGCCCTGCGCCGGTCGGCGAGTCGGCCGGCGCGTCCACCTGTAACGCCGCGGCGGGCGAGGTGTCGTAGACATCCACCTGTAACTGGCCGAGTGCGCAACTGACGACAAGCTCGATGGCCCTGCCTGCCTCATGCCTGAGGGCATTGGCCACCAGTTCGCCGGTGAGCAGAACCGCGACGGAAGGGTCGACGGGGACCTCCCAGGCGCGGATGGCCGCCCGGACCTCGTTGCGTGCGGCCTCCGCGGCGTGTTCCGCGGTCAGCGTGACGCGCAGTTTGCGCGGCGCGGCTGGACGGGTGAGCGCCCTGGTATTCATCGCTGTTTCCTTACCGGGCTGAGAGAATCGGCCCTGGCTGGCAGGACTCGCTCCGGGTGGCCGGCCCCAGGGAAGATCCGGTCAAGCTACTTGGCACGCGATCTTGCTGTTGCAACACAAATACTGCTGCAACTTGCAGTGAGAGACATCGGTCAGCTGACGGATCTTTGCCAGCCGCCGCCATGACCACGAGCCAGCGCCGGTGCTGCCGCACCGTGATCTGCCAGGCTAGATGGGGCGGCGCAGCGGCCCCAGGCCTCGCCGGCATACGATTACTGCGAGCGCGGGGATATTCGACCCCCGGATGGGGACCTTGCCCCTGTCCGGACGAGCCAGGGCAGAATGGGCTGGTGACATCGGCGGGGTCCGCAATGTCCGGGATGCTGCCTCTGCGCGAGAACGACCCGCGCGAGGTGGGTGGATACCGGCTGCTGGGCCGCCTCGGTGAGGGCGGGCAGGGCGTCGTTTTCCTGGCCCTCAGCTCCACCGGAACCCGGGCGGCGGTCAAGCTGCTGCCGCCGACCACGGACCCGCAGGTCCGGAGCCGGTTCCTGAAGGAAGTCGCGGCAGCCCAGCAGGTCGCCGGATTCTGCACGGCGCAGGTTCTGGACGCCGGGATCTTCGAACGGCGGCCGTTCATCGTCAGCGAGTACGTCAGCGGGCCATCGCTGGTGGAGGTCATCCAGCAGCACGGGCCCCGCAGCGGCGTGGTCCTCGAGCGCGTCGCCGTCGCGACGCTGACCGCGCTGGGCGCTGTGCATGCGGTCGGGATGGTGCACCGCGACTTCAAGCCCGGCAACGTCCTACTCGGGCCCGACGGCCCAGTCGTGATCGACTTCGGGCTGGCGGCGGTTCCCGGCATGACCACCACGGGCCTCTCCGGCCAGGTCGCCGTCGGAACCCCGGCGTTCATGGCTCCTGAGCAGCTGTCCGGGGCGCGGGTGACCGCAGCGGCGGACATGTGGGCGTGGGCCGTGACGATCGCGTTCGCGGGCACCGGCGAGCTGCCCTTCAGGGGCGAGTCGCTGACGGCCACGGCGTACGCCATCCTCCATGCCGAGCCCACCGTGGGCCCGCTTTCCGAACCACTGGGCTCCATCATCCATCGCTGCCTCAGTAAGAACCCCGCCTTCAGGCCGTCGGCGCGTGGCGCGCTCAGCCAGCTTGTGGACGCCGGGGCACGGCCCGAGGGCCCGCTCCCGCCGGAGGCCCCCGCCGTCCCCATCGACGAGGAGACATCCAGCCCACAGCCCACGTTCACGGTGGTTCCTGTGCCGCGCCAGGGCAGCGACGACGGCCCGAACGGCGCTCGTCCGGCCGCCGCCGAACCGCAGGCGGCGCAGCGTAACGGTGGCCGCCGCTGGCGCTGGGCCGCCGCCGTGCTGGTTCCAGTCCTACTGGTCGCCGGTGTCGTCGGAGTCGCAGTCAGCCTTGCCGGGCACAACGCACCACCGGCGCCGCCGACGGGCCAGCGCCCCAGCACGAACTCGCCACCCAGCAACGAGACCGCGGTGAGAAACCGGGCCGTCACCTGGATAATGCATCAGGTCAGCCGGGCCGCCGTCGTGGCATGCGATCCCCTGGTATGCGCTGATCTGGCCCGCAGGGGGTTCCCGGGCGCGAACCTGCTGAAAATCGGCCCCCAGTCCAACGATCCGCTCGGCGCTGACCTGGTGGTCAGCACCGCCGCCGTCCGGGCTCAACTCCGTGACCGGCTGGCCACTGTCTGGGCCCCGGCCATCATCGCGGCTTTCGGCTCAGGGAGCGCCAGGACCGAAATTCGGCTGGAATATCCCGGTGGCGCCAAAAGCTATCGCGCCGATCAAGGGGCGTATCTAAACGCCAGAAAACTCATAGACGCCCAGCTGCTGACCAACAGGAGTATCAAGCTCTCGGCTAAGGCCAGAGCGCAGCTTCGCAGCGGCGAGATTGATCCGCGGCTGCCGGAGCTTATCGCCGCCATGGTCCACATCCACCCGGTGCGGATCGTGGACTTCGGCAGTCAGTCACCCGGTGGCGGACCTGCCAGCCTGCTGCGGTCAATGGACTTGGCCACGGCCAACCCGCCAGCGCACCTCACTCCTTCGACGTATATCAACTGGATGCGGTCGTTCACCAAGGTGCAGCGATCCGTATACCACCCTGGGTTGAGCGTCGTCACGCTGCCTACCGGCCAAGCCGTGCTGAGGATCGGGTATGGCGCGCCAAGCCCGCTCAACCCGAGGGACAGCTGACACCGACTCGGGCAGCGTGACCCGAGCCATTCCGAAGGCACACGCCGTACTGGAACCTGCGGGGGCTAGCATTCGGCCATGAATGGCAAGGTCTGCGTAGTCACCGGCGCGACGTCCGGGATCGGTAAGGCGGCAGCGGCCGCGCTCGCCAAGATGGGCGCCCAGGTCGTGCTGGTCGGGCGCGACCAGGGTCGGGCCGAATCGACTGCCGCCGAGATCGGCGCGAACAGCGCGGTGCCGCCGAAGGTCGAGATCGCCGATCTCGCCTCGATGGAACAGGTGCGCGCGCTGGCCGGGCGCCTGGCCTCGCTGGAGCGCATCGACGTTCTCATCAACAACGCCGGCCTGGTGCTTGGCGAGCGCCGGGTCACCGTGGACGGGTTCGAGCACGTCTTCGCCGTCAACCATCTGGCGCCGTTCCTGCTGACCAACCTGCTGCTGCCGAAACTGACCGGGTCCGCGCCCGCGCGGGTGGTCACGGTCACCTCCGACGCGCATTCCGCTGCCAAGCTCGACCTCGGTGACCCCAGCCTGGAGCACGGCTGGGATAGCTGGCGTTCGTATGCCAACAGCAAGCTGGCGAACATCCTGTTCACCCGGGAGCTTGCCCGCAGGCTCGACGGCACCGGGGTGACCGCCAACTGCGCGCACCCGGGCGTGGTACGGACAGGATTCGGCCGGGAAGGCAAGCCACTGCTGCGACTCGGCACGATGATCGCCCGGCCGTTCTTCCTCTCACCCGAGCGCGGCGCGGACACCGTCGTCTATCTGGCCAGTTCGCCGGATGTGGCGGGTGAGACCGGCGGTTACTACGTCAAGCGCCAGCGGCGTGAACCGTCGGCCGCCGCCCGCGACGATGCGGCGGCGCGCAGGCTGTGGGACATCAGCGAGAAGATGACCGGTCTCACCCCGGCACAGCCCGCCGGGACCTGACACGCCACGATCCCCGGCGCTTTCGCAGGGCAGGCACCTATGACCGGAGAGGCGGGAGATTCCTCTCGCGCCGTAAGCCGCCGTACGATGGCCTCCCGTGGCCGTGGGTGCGGTCCAGGGCGAGGGAGCATGCGGGCTTGACGGGCTATATGAGGGACTGGCTTGAGCGGCCGGGTGAGCCAGCATCCGACCTGGACCTCGTTGTGCTGCTGCTCAACTCGCTCGACCTGCTCGAAGATCCGCCCGACCGGCTGACCGACCTGAACTGGCTGGGTGAGGTGCTGGCCGCGGTGGGCCGCGACGACATCGGTGGTGCGCTGACCGCCGCGGACCTGGCCGGGCTCCGGCAATTGCGCGAATCACTGCGGGCTGTCTTCCAGGCCAGGTCCCCCGCGGAGGCGGCGTCGCTGCTGAACCCCATGCTCGTCGATGCGTCCGCCGTGCCACGCCTGATGGCATCCGGCGGTGGCCTGCGCCTTCAGGTGGCTCCCGAGGCACGGGGGCTCGCCGCGCTGTCGGCACGGCTTCCAGCGGCCCTGGCCGAATACATCGCGCACCGTGGCATCGGCAGGCTCGGCACCTGTGCGGCGCTGCCCTGCCAATGCGTGTTCCTTGACCGCACCCGGGCCCAGACACGCAGGTTCTGCTGCACCGCGTGCAATGACCGGGCTGCCGCTCTGCTCTACCGCCGCCGGAAGCGCGGCGCCGCCAGCTAACGACCGCCGTGGGGCAGCGCCTGTCACGAGCCAGCGGCCGCCGTGAGCCGCGGCAGGTAGGCCCCGTCCTTGCACGGCGGCGGCCGGTTCGCAAGGACGGGGCAGCTTACCTGCCCCGGCAACCTTTCGGTATACCTTCGCGTCAGTTCCTTGACGACTTATACCACCCACGCTAGCTTCGTCAGCACCAAAACGCTCTATTCAACTGACGGAAGTGGGTTCCATGGTGCGCAAGCTGATCGGTAAGGCCGCCCTCGCAGTTGCGGCGACATGCGCCCTGGCAACGGTGGCGGCCGCGTCGCCATCCCCGGGGAGGGCGGCCACGTCACCGCCGGCCGCTCAGGTGAGCGTTCAGGACGTCCGGGTGCCGGTTCCCGGCCAGCAGCCGGTCCCGGCCTATCTGGTCCGGTCCGCAGGCGCCCTCAAGCCAGGCAGCCAGGCCGGCATACTCTTCCTGCACTGGCTCGGGCAGATCCACAGCGACAGGACCGAATTCCTCGCCGAGGCCATCCAGTTGGCCCCGCGCGGCGCCGTGTCCCTCCTGCCACAGGGCGTCTTCCCCTGGCGGGTGGCGCCCAGCGGGAAACCGGCCGATGTGACGGCCATCAAGCGGCAACTCGCGGTGTTCCAGGCCTGCCTCAACTGGCTCATCTCAAAGAGCTATGTCAGCGGATCACGGATTGCCGTCGTGGGGCACGACTACGGGGCGATGTACGGAGCGCTGCTCGCCAACTCCGACACGCGCGTGCACACCGCCGTCCTCGCGACCCCGGACGCGACCTGGGGCCACTGGTTCGTCAAGTACTGGCTGGGCTTCACCGGCAGCCGGGCGGCGCACTACAAGGCGCTGTTCGCCAGCCTCCAGCCGGTACGCCACGTCTCGCGGCTGGGCAGCCACGAACTGTTCCAGTGGGCGGGGAACGACATCTTCGTCAGCGCCAGCGTGCGCAAGCGCTTCGCCGCTGCCGCGCCGCTGTCGCCGGTCGGCTTCTACCCCGCTGCGGACCACCAGTTGGACACCGCCGCCCAGATCGCCCGCGACAAGTTCCTTGCGGCCGAACTGGGCCTGACCGGCTGACCGCGCCGCAGACCGGCCGGAAATGGGAAGGCTGGTCCCCTGCGCATACCGGCCCTAAGGTGGCAACCAAGGTCACCATCGGTCTGCGCTGGTCGTGACGTGGGCGCGGCCCCGACGCACTACGCGCCCGGGGCCGCGCCGCAGCCACCGGCCGGTCCGGCAATCAGGAGGGATCCATGAAGACCAAGGCCGCGGTCGTGCGCGGAACAGGCCAGGACTTTGAGGTCACCGAACTGGAACTCGATCCCCCCAAGGCCGGTGAGGTGCTCATCCGGTACGTGGCCGCCGGTCTGTGCCACTCGGACGAGCATCTGCGTAGTGGCGACCTCTTGCCGCGCTTCCCGATCGTCGCCGGTCACGAGGGCGCCGGGATCGTCGAGGAAGTCGGGCCCGGCGTCACTCGGTTCGCTCCCGGTGATCACGTCATCTGCTCGTTCCTGCCGGTCTGCGGCCACTGCCGGTGGTGCGCCACCGGCAAGTCGAACCTGTGTGACTTGGGCATCAGCCTCCTGGACGGGTGCCTGCCCGACGGCACCTACCGGTTCCACGGCGGTGGCGAGGACTTCGGCGGTATGTGCATGCTCGGCACGTTCTCGCAGTACTCGGTCATCTCCGAGCACTCCGCGGTCAAGGTGGACCCGGACCTGCCGCTGGACAAGGTCGTCCTCATCGGCTGCGGCGTGCCGACGGGCTTCGGCTCGGCGGTGCACGCCGCGGCCACCGAGCCGGGCGACACCATCGCCATCTACGGCATCGGCGGCATCGGCATCAACGCCGTCCAGGGGGCCGCGCTGGCCGGCGCACGGAACGTGGTGGCGATCGACCCGCTGGCCAACAAGCGCGAGGCGGCCGAGCAGCTCGGCGCCACGCACAGCTGCGAGACCGCCGAGCAGGCGCAGGAACTGATCACCCAGCTGACCCGCGGCGTGGGCGCCGACAAGGCGATCGTCACGGTGGGGGTCGTGACCTCCGAGGTGGTCTCGCACGCGTTCAACGCGATCCGCAAGGGCGGCACGGTGGTGGTGACCGGGCTGGCCGACCCGATGAAGAACACGATCGAGATCTCCGGAGCGATCCTGACCCTGTTCGAGAAGCGCATCCAGGGCAGCCTGTTCGGTTCCGGCGACCCGTTCCACGACATCCCGCGGATGGTGGAGCTCTACCAGTGCGGCGACCTGAAGCTGGACGAGCTGATCACCACGACCTACACGCTCGACCAGATCAACGAGGGGTACCAGGACCTGCTGGACGGCAAGAACGTCCGCGGCGTGATCGTGTATGGCGGCTCCTGAGCCCGGCCCGCCCATCGTCGGGCTGCGGCGGGAACGCGAGGTGCTCACCGTCGCGCTGGAGGCCGGCCGGCACGTGGTGATCGAGGGCCCGCCGGGCACCGGCAAGTCCACCCTGCTGCGCGACATCG
>Ga0207665_10000893_pt1 | contig 20068 bp, 16 predicted proteins | sample LARL112metaG_FD_184351 | JGI IMG/M metagenome (GOLD analysis project Ga0207665, IMG submission 184351) | Corn, switchgrass and miscanthus rhizosphere microbial communities from Kellogg Biological Station, Michigan, USA - LAR L11-2 metaG... | ecosystem: Host-associated > Plants > Roots >...
CTAGAGGTGTGGTGGCGCATCCGCGTGAGGTGCGCGGCCCGAGATGATGCGATGAGATTTATCAGGCACCAGGCCGTCATCACCGTGGCGGCAGTGGTTGTGCTTGCTGGCTTCGTAACCGTGCTGCTCGCGGCCTGCGGGCACGCGTCGGCGCCGTCGCACGTGCGCCAGCTCCGGTCACCGTTCACTGGCAAGCCGGTGCCCTCGCTGAACCGGGTGCTCGCGGTGAAGATCGACAACATCGTGAACGCCAGGCCGCAGACCGGGCTTACCCACGCGGACATCGTCTATGTGCTCCCAGTCGAGGGCGGGCTGAGCCGATTCCTGGCGATCTTCTCCTCCGATTACCCGCGTGTCATCGGCCCGGTGCGCAGCGCGCGGGAGGACGACCTGGAGCTGCTTCGCCAGTTCGGCCGGCCTGCCTTCGCCTACTCGGGCGCGACGGCCACGCTGCTCCCGTACATCCACCGGACCGCCAGGATCGTGGACCTCTACGACGGCATCGCCAGCGGGTACTTCCGGGACAACAGCCGCATCGCTCCCTACAACCTGTACGCCCGCACCCGGCAGCTGCTGCGGCAAGCTCACCGCGCGAGCATGGCCCATGACATCGGGTTCCGCTTCGGCCCGCCGCCGCCGGGCGGCAAGGCCACCCAGTCGGCGTCGGTGTCCTACCCGGCGGCTTCGTTCCGCTTCACCTGGTCGGCGGAGAAAGGCCGCTGGCTGGTGTCGATGGACGGCAGGCCGGCGGTGACCACCGACGGCGGGCGGCTGTCGCCCGCCACCGTGGTGATCCAGCACACTACGGTGCGCACCTCCCGGTTCCTGGAGTACGGCAAGCCTCCGCCGTACGCGGAGAGCGTCGGGTCAGGCACGGCCCTGGTCTTGCGCGACGGCAAGGCCTGGACCACGCACTGGTCCCGGCCGAACGCGAACGGCGGCACCACCTTCACTACAGCGTCCGGTCAGCGGATGACTTTCGCCCCGGGGCAGGTCTGGGTGGTCCTCGCCTACCGATAGGGGCGTGCCGACCGGCGCCTGGTTCTCCCATGCCCTGCGTAACATGCCGCTGACCTGCGCGTTGTAACCGAAGACCGTTGCGCCTCGCCCGCCGAGCCATCCGCGCGTAAGCCACGGCCTGAGATCCCGTGCCAGCCTGATCTGGCATGGGCTCGTGTTCAGCGCAATGGATCGTCCAGATCCCTCGGCCCCAGAGCCCCACTGCCCATGGCCACGCCGAACCAGCAGGTATGCGCGCAGATGATGGTCCAGTTGATCGTGCTGTTCACAATTCATACTCGGCAGGGAGGATGTAGTCCCAGGCTCGTTGAGTCAAGACTCTCGGCACTGCACGTGCCCAGACAGCGAGTCGTCCCTCTATCCGGTACCAGGCTTACCCCGGGACCTGTTCCCAAAGCAGGAACCGCTCTACCCGCCGATCAGCAAAGCACCTGGTCACGAGCACCTGCTCCATCTGGCGTTGCCACTCAAAGGCCGCCCGCCGGGAAGAGGTACTCGGTTTCATATTCCAAAAAATCTCATAACCTGGAGCCCGCTTACGGAATCGAATCGTAGACCTTCTCCTGACCATGAACAACCGCGCTGTTCCGTAGTTCCTGGTCACGCGGTCTGACCAGGCAGAACACGAGCACAGGCCAGCGTCCACAAGCTCTGGACGGGCTCTGGCGAGCGCCATCTGCGACTCAATCTGCCACTCACTTTGATCTTGTATCGGAGAGGACCGCCGCCACCGGAACGGGCTTCGAAAGCGGGTTCGATCAGAGGCCGACGTACCGTCACCCGCTTGCCTCCTATTCCGCTCGGTCAGACCTTGACCATCGTCGCCGCGGCTGCGTACGGCGCTGGCTCCCCTACGGCCCGCCTTTCAACTTGACTGTGGCCCCGGACCCGGGCAGCGGGGTCTCCGCATCGTCACTGCACCTTCCGAGGAGGTTCCAGGGCTAGACGGCGCGTTCCAGCAGGACCCGCCCCGCACTGCTCGCGGATGACAGCTACGTACGGTCCGGCGGATTCCCGCGCCTGGGATCGCGCCGCAAAGGCCTACAGGCGCCGCTCAGGCGAAGGCGACTGCCGCGTCCAGAAAGCGCCCGACATCGGCGACGAACAGCTCCGGGTACTGGAACAGTGAGCCATGGCCGGAGTCGGGGTAGATGACGAGCTGGGCTCGTGGGATGTGCTGGGCCAGGAAGTACGAGTTGATAGTGGGGACCATGATGTCGCGGTGGCCGTTGATCACCAGGGTGGGTTGAGCGATCGTCCTCAGGTCGGCAAAGGGCGCACCGTGCGGACGCTTCCACTCGACGATCGCAGCTGCCTGCGCCTGCATAGTCTGCTTGGAAGTCGGCGGGTCCACGTCGATGGAGCGCTGATGGCGGCGCTCCCAGAACCTTTCACCTGCCGCCTGGCTGGCCGGCGAAGGTGTGAAGAACAGGAACCGGAAGTCCTCCAGAGTTAGTACTTCGTGCCTGGTAGCCACGGTGTTTACCTCGGGGGGCCGGTCTGTGTCGTCGCCAGCACGGGGCTTGGTGCCGGCGAGAACGAGCCTGCGCACTAGGTCGCGATGGCGGAGCGTAAGGGCCTGCGCGACGTAGCCGCCGATCGAGAACCCGACCAGGTCGACATGCGTCAGTCCCAGCGCGTGAATGAATGCGGCTGCGTCATCAGCCTGCGCTTCGACCGTGTCCGGAGTCTGACCGCTGGAGCTAGCGACGCCGGTGTTGTTGAACAGGACGACTGGACGATTGGCGGCCAGTCCGTCAGTGACGGCCGGATCCCAGTGGTCCATGCCGCCGCGGAAGTGCTGCAGGAACACCACCGGCGTGCCGGTTTCGGTGCCGAAGCGCCGGTAGGCGTACCGAACTCCGTTCGCTGTGACGTATTGCGTCGGAGCCGTCCCATGGGAATGCCCAAGTGGACCGGATGGCTCGGTTGTCATCTTCTACTACGTCCTGTTCTACCATTTGGCTTGGTTGAGCATTCGCGGGGATTGACGCTTATTTGGGGCATCGTCTCCGAGCACTGCCGTTCCGGACAGAAAGCTAGCCAGACCTAGGCCTGCAGGCGGCGGCGTCTAATCGTCTGCTCCGGCGGGCCCGGCGAGCTAGCTTGCGTTCATAGCTCGGCTGCTTCGGCCGCGAGCCTTCCGGCTAGGAAGCGATCGATCTCCCTGGCTACGGCGGCCGGGCGCTCGGTGTGCGGCCAGTGCGTGGACTGTCCGATCTCGGCCAGCGTCAACTCGGCCGGGTCGAACCGGGGGGCGATCGCGGAAGCGACGACCTCCGCGGTGATCAGCGGGTCGTCGGTCCCGGAAAGGATAAGTACGGGCCCGGTGAACCCGCTGGGCCGGTCGCCAGCGGGGTGGCCGTTGTTCCACATGTCTGCCGCTGCGCGCACCGAATCGGGACGAGTATTCGCGGCTGCCGCGGCGATCCTCTCGAACTCGGTTTTCGGGGTCGATGGCGCGGCTTGACGACGGATATCCAGAAAGCCGCTCACTGATTTGAACGACTCGATGACTCCTGCGGGCAGCCGGGCTCCTGCCGTCGGGATGGGCGCCACCAGTATCAAGCCCAGCGCGCATTGCGGCCGCGCCGCCGCGACCAGTTCGACGACGGGGCCCGCCATGCTGTGGCCCACGAGTACGAACGGCTTGCCGATTGCGTCGACGATAGCGTTCAGGTCAGCGGCGAACCGGTCGAAGGTGACTGGCCCTGTTGCCGCAGCCCGGCGACCGAAGCCGGCCTGGTCAAACTGGACGGTCTCGAACCCGGGCGCCGACAGGTCAGCGAGGACCGGGTCCCATACGTGCTGATCATCGAGAAAGCCGTGCACGAACACGAGAGCTCTGGGGCCGTCGTGGTCACGACGGAACGCGATGTCGGTGTTCGGGATGCTTGCTGAGGTAGCCATGCCCGCCTCCTTCTTGCCTGTAAAGCGGATTCCGATCCGGACGCGGGCGACGAAGTGCTGCCGCCGCCGAAGGCGTCACCGCACCGGCCGGAGCTGGTCCGCCCGGCAGGCCCTTCACGTGACTTAATCATAATTATTTTGCCTCTGTCAACCGCTGCCGGGCAGCGACGTGGGCGCGGCAGGCCGGCTGAGGCGCAAGGTGGCCTCCTGACTGGAGAACCTCGCGGCCGGAACGCAATCTCACACGTGGGCAGTGTTCGCGAGCTTCGACAGTAGGCAAGATACTGAATGAGGCAAAGTGCGTTAGTCTATGTCGTATCTGCTGTCGTCTCTCACCTGGAGTCCACGTGCGTGCCATCCAGATCACAGAATTCGGAAGACCAGGGGACGTCCTGCACGTCATCGACGTGCCGGCGCCGCCTTCTCCTGGCCCCTTCGAGGTCAAGGTCGCTGTTGAGTTCTCGCCGCTGAACAAGCACGACCTTCTGCTTGTCAGCGGTGCGCTCCTGCGGCCGCCGCTCCCGCTGGTCCCCGGCAACGAGGGCGTCGCCCGAATCATCGAGGTAGGCAAGAGCGTCGACACGGTCGCTGTCGGCGATCTGGTGGTCCTCCCGTTGTTCGCCGGAGCTTGGCGAGAACAGCTGCTGCTGCCCGCCGAGGGGCTGTTCCGTCTACCGGACGGGGGCGCCGAGCAGTTGTCGATGCTAGGTAGTAATCCGCCCACGGCCGGCCTGATCCTCAGCGAGTTCGCCGACCTGAAGCCCGGCGACTGGATCGTGCAGAACGCGGCGAACTCCGGCGTCGGGCGTTCCCTGATCGCCCTGGCGAAGGCGCGCGGACTCCGGACCATCAACCTCGCCCGGGACGAGTCCGTACTCGCTGACCTGACCACGGCCGGTGCCGACATCGTCCACCTCGACGATGCGACAGCGGCCGAAGACGTTCGGGAGGAGATCGGCGCCGCCCGGGTCGCGCTCGCTGTCGACTCGGTGGGTGGCTCCGCCGGGGCCGGCCTGCTCGACCTGCTGTCTGACGGCGGTTCGCTCGTCAGCTATGCCACGGCGACTGGGCAGCCGATACCCGTCAGCGAACTGACGCTGATAATCAAGCGCGCGACGGTTCGCGGGTTCTTCCTCGGCCATTACGACTATGCGACGAAGGTGCTGCCCGTCATCCGTGAGGCCGCGCCCTTGGTGGCGAGCGGAGCCCTGTTCGTCCCGGTTGCCGCCGTGTTCGACCTCGAAAACATCCATGCCGCCATCCAGCAGCTCGAACGCGGCGGGAAGATCCTGCTCAAGGTGGCCCGATCGTGACCCCGCGCTTTCCAGACGCTGCCACTCCCACGAAAGGCGCCGAGAACCACATCATGATGAACTCCGGATGAGCCTCGGCCATGGCGGGACCCGCGCAAAGTGAGCGAGCCCACGACCAGATGCTCACCCGGATCACCATCCGGCATGGTCCGGTTACGTCTTCCCGGCGTGCCGCCGTGGCCCGTGGCCGCCCCGGCATCAGCCGAGCCGTCGCAGGAGGCCGAAGGGACGCTCCCCGCCGGAAGGATCCTCGATGACCACACCCGCGCCCTTGTTGCCGGGCACGAGCGGAGGCGCCGCTGCGCGCGGGTGCAAGCCGGCCAGGACAGTGCGGCCCAGCGGGGTCACGCCCGCTGAGGTGACATGTACCAGCGCCTGGCCGGCCCGAGGCTGGGGCGGAGGAATGTCGACCAAGCGCAGTGCATCGTAGCCGCCGCGGCTAGCCCTTGTATGGCTTTCATCGGGCACCTCCGAAGATGGCCGTGCGCGCCGTTGGTCGCGCGCTCCGCTGGGGTTCTGTCCCGCCCGGAAGGTTCCGCGAGGCACGAGAATCACAGCGACCTAAGCATACTTCTTATGCTTGCGTCGCAGTCTCGGATCACATAGCCTGGCCCTCATGGTCGACCCTGCCAGCGAGCGCTACGCGGCAGCCCCGGCGCCTGTGTTGCTGAGGCGCGTGCAGTCATTCCTCAATACCCGCTCCACTGGGCGTCCGCCCGAGGCTGACCTCCTGGCGGGCCCGGCGTCGGCGAACAGCTGGCTACGCACGCTTGAGTGGCCCGCCAGACCCCGATTGACTACCGACGACCTGCCTCCCCTGTACGAGCTGCGCGCAGCCCTCCAGGCGCAGCTCGAAGCCGGCCGAGCAGCGGCGGACCCCCGGCCCCAGCCGGACCTGGCGCCCCTCCTCGAGAAGCTCCGCTGGAGGATGACGCTCGATGAGGGGCGGCTTGCCCTCTTGGCCGAGGGCGACGGCTGGCGCCAGGTCGCCGGCATCGTGCTGGGTGACATCCTTCTCGCCCAGCAGCACGATCTGTGGCCCCGCCTCAAAGCATGCCGGAATGCCCCTTGCTCGGTGGTCTTCTACGACAACTCGAAGAACCAGTCCCGTGTCTGGCACAACACCTCGGACTGCGGCAACCTCGTCAACCTTCGCGCGGCCCGAGCTCGCCAACGCGAACAGGCGTGACTGGCAAGTAGAAGCATCCCTGCGGGCTGCCTGGGCTACTCTGGCGGCACCCGCAGCATCACAGGCAACCACGCGGCCAACCGGGCCGCCGATGGCAGGGAACAGCGGTTCTGCAGCCCCGTTGGCCTGACATGCCTAAAAGCACTACAGCTAGTTCATAGCCTCGTGACAACCAGCCGCGGAAGCGCGTCCCTTCCACTCTGCGGTCCACGAGACGGCTTCCGGGGTGGCGGCTATATGCACGCCAACCTTCGGAGGGGCCTGGCGGAGAGCTGGGTCCGCAATACGGCGGCTGATCACGACTTGCGGCGGCGGGCTGCTCTCGCTATCGCCGGAGCCGGGGCCGATGCGCACGTACGCCGCCCAGGGCTCTGTGTCCGACGCGTTCCTGTGGGGAGGCAACCCACCGACTGCCGGGCGTCCCCAGAGTCAGCCACCCTCGGAGAGAGCCATATTGCGTGTCTTCGACCCTACGGCCAGAGCGCTTCCGCACCCGGAACGGCTCCCCAGCCGCTCGGCACACCACGTCCCGGGGTCACGCACGCGACCGGCACCCAACCCGCATCAAAAACTGCCCCCAGGGGGCAGTTTCCAGCCTTCCGCTCACCGATCACCTATACGGAAAAATTCTCTGATTAGAGCCCCCTTACGGAATCGAACCGTAGACCTTCTCTTTACCATGGATCACTGTTGGGATTTGTAACAGTGCTTCGAAATCCAATTCGGCTGAAGCGGACACGTCCAAGCCCACACTCACCGTCGCAGTCCCCGGGTACTGCTTCAACTCCCGGGCTTGCTCGATGGGCGGGCCGACCGCGCCCGGCGGCCCGCCAGCCGACTTTTACTCACGCAAAAGACTTCGCAGCTGCCGGCAGCAAGGCACCGGACCACCCGGTACCGCCCAGCGGAGCTGTTTGCGGCCGAGGAGGCGCCGCGGCTGCTGCCTGCGGCCGTGTTCCCCTACGACCTGCCCGTCTATGCCAGCCCGAAGGTGCACCGCGACCCATCACATCGAGGTGGCCAGGGCGCTGTGCTCGGTCCCAGCGCGGGGCCGGGAGCCCCCGCGGCCCAAGCTACGCCGCCCCGGGCGAGGTCGCGCCCGCGCGCAGCCAAGCCGCAGTGTCCGGCGGCAGCACATCGTGGTCCAGCGGGCTGCTGCTGATCAGCACTTCGGCATCGGCTGGCAGCTCGGCCGGCTGGGCGGACAGGTTGACCAGCACAGTGATGCTGTCAGCGCGGCGGTAGCAGAGCACGCCCTCGGGAGATGGCAGCCAGGTCAGGTCACCGCCGGCCAGCGCGGGCTCGGCGCGGCGCAGCCGCAGTGCCGCCCGGTACAGCTGAAGCATCGAATGCGGGTCCGCCGCCTGCCGCTCCGCGGTGAGGTCCTTCCACTCCGCAGGCTGCGGAAGCCACGGCACGCACCCATCCGGCCCGAAGCCGAACGGCGGTTCTTCCCCCGCCCAGGGCAGCGGGACCCGGCAGCCGTCCCGGCCCCGGTCGGTGTACCCGGAGCGCTCCCAGAACGGATCCTGCAGCATCTCATCGGGAATGTCCTCGACTTCCCACAGTCCCAGCTCGTCGCCCTGGTAGAGGTAGACGCAGCCGGGCAGGGAGAAAGTCAGCAGTGCAGCGGCCCGGGCCCGGCGCTGCCCGAGCTCACGATCAGCGGGCTCACCGATCCGCCGGTCGCTCATGCTGAAGGCTGTGTCAGCCCGTCCGTAACGGGTGACATGCCGCACCACGTCATGATTGCTCAGCACCCAGGTCGGTGTGGCACCGACACGGGCGTGCGTGGTCAGCGTGACGTCAATCACCTCGCGCAGCCTGGCCGCGTCCCACGCGCAGCAAAGGAAGTCGAAGTTGAACGCCGAGTGCAGCTCATCGGCCCGCAGGTAGCGCGCGAGCCGCTCGGGGTCGGGCAGCCATACCTCACCGATGAGCACTCGCTCACCCGGGTAGGAGTCCGCGATTTTCCGCCATTCCCGGTAGATGCCGTGCACTCCGTCACGGTCCTCGAAGGGATGCGCGCCTGCGCCCTGCCCGGACCGCAGATCACCCAGTGCTGGGTCCTTGGCCAGCAGCGCCGCGGAGTCGAGGCGGAACCCGTCGACGCCGCGATCGAACCAGAACCGCAGCACGTCGGCGAACTCGGCCCGCACGTCGGGATGCGCCCAGTTGAAGTCCGGCTGCCCAGGGCTGAACAGGTGCAGATACCACTCCCCTGCCGTCCCGTCCGCGTTCGTCGTGCGTGACCAGGCGGGCCCGCCGAACACCGACGGCCAGTTGTTCGGCGGCAGGCTCCCCGCATCGCCCTGGCCGGGCCGGAAGTGGTATCGCGCGCGCTCCGCCGAGCCAGCCGGGGCGGCCAGCGCATCGGTGAACCACTGCTGCTGGTCAGAGCCGTGATTCGGGACGATGTCGATGATGATCCGGATGCCGAGCGCATGTGCCTCGGCGATCAGCTTCTCCGCCTCGGCGAGACTGCCGAACAGCGGCTCGACCTCGCGGTAGTCGGCCACGTCGTAGCCGGCGTCCGCCATCGGCGACGGGTACCAGGGGGCGAACCAGATCGCGTCGATCCCCAGCTCGGCCAGGTACGGCAGGCGCCCGCGGACGCCGGCCAGATCGCCGATGCCGTCGCCGTTGCCGTCCGCGAAGCTGCGCACATACACCTCGTAGATGGCAGCTGTCCGCCACCATTCCTGCGCCACGGCGCGCTGGCCAGTGTGGGGCACGTTAACCTCCTGGGAAACCGGCGGCAGTCGGCCGGTTTCTGGTTGTGGGCGCGCTGCGCCCGCGATAACTGGTGATGCGGGACCGCAGTGCTGTCAGCCTTTCAGGCTGCCTGCGGTCAGGCCGGACAGGATGTTGCGCTGGAGAATCAGGAAGAAAAGGATCGTGGGAATCGCGGCGATGGCGGAAGCGGCGATGATGAGGTTCTCGGGTGTAGTCGTCGCCCCGGTGATCCCGACATTGATCGTCTCCCTGGTTGGGGTGTAGCCGCTCTCGACAAGTAGCGGCCAGAGGAAATCCTTCCAGACAGCGACGAACCCGAAGATTGTGACGACACCGAGGATCGGCCGGGAAATCGGCAGCACTATCTTGCGCAGAGCCCGCAGCGGGGACGCACCATCGATCGCCGCGGCATCCATCAGCTCGGAGGGAATCGAATCGAAGAACCGCTTGAGCAGGAAGATGTTGAAGGCGTTAGCGACGGAAGGCAGCCAGATGGCCTCAGGGGTGCCGATCAGGCTCACATGCAGGATGGGCAGGCTGGCGACGGTCAGGTACTGCGGCACGATCAGGACGGTGGAGGGGATCATCAGAGTGGCCAGCATCATGCCGAAGATGGCGTTACCGGCCACCGGCCGGAGCTTTGAGAACGCATAGGCCGCGGCAACGTCGAAGGTGAGCTGGAACGCGAGCGCACCGAACGCGTAATACAGGGTGTTGAACATCAGCCGCCCGACGCTGAGGGTATTCCAGGCGGTGACGTAGGTGCTCGGATGGATGTGGGCCGGAAAAAGCGTCGGCGGCACCTGGCCCGCTTCCTGAGTCGACTTGAGCCCGTCGGTGAACAGGAAGTAAAGCGGGCCGATGAACACCAGCGTGAAGACCACGACGACCAGGGTCAGGATGATCCGGTAGGCGATCTTGCTGCCCCGCCGGTTCAGCTGGGCGTGGGATATCAGGGTCCGTGACGATGCGCTGCGCTGCGCCGTGCGGCGCTTCGACGTCCCGGCTCTGGCGGCGACCACTGACACGTGAGCTCCTGTCTCCTAGCCGCGGTTGCGGCTCAGCCAGAGGTAGGCGCCGGAGAAGGCGCCGAGCACCAGCAAGAGCACCACGCCGAGCGCCGAGGCGCTGTTGTAGTTGCTTGAGCCACTCATGGAGAACGCGTACATGTAGATGAGGTCGACCACCGACAGCGTGTTGTTGTTCACTCCTGGCCCGCCGGTCAGGATGAAGGCCTCGATGAACATCTGCATGGTGGCGACGATCTGCAGCAGCAGCAGCGTCGAGAGGATCAGCCTGGTCTGCGGCACCGTGACGTGCCAGATCCGGCGGAACAGCCCGGCGCCGTCGAGTTCCGCGGCCTCGTACAGCTCGCCGGGAATGTTCTGCAGCGCGGCGAGGTAGATCAGTGTCGCAGCGCCCATGTTCATCCAGGTGGCCGCGATCACCACGGAGATCATCGCGATGGTCGGCATGCTGGTTCCTGGCGACTGCACCCACTGCGAGGTCGGCAGGTGCAGGAGCTGCAGGATGCGGTTGAACAACCCGGTGCTTGGGTCGTAGAAGTAGGCGAATAGCAGCAGGGCCGAGGCCGGCGGCAGCATCACCGGCAGGTAGACCAGGACCCGGAGATAGCCCTTGGCGTGCCGCAGCTCGTTGAGCAGGATCGCGGTGAAGAACGGCACCGCGTAACCGAAGACCAGTGCGAGCCCGGTGAACTCCAGCGTGTTGCTCCAGGCCGTCCGGAACTCCGGATCGTGGAAGATCCGGCTGTAGTTCGCCCACCCAGCCCACGTGGTCACGCCCAGGTGGGTCTTCTGGAAGCTCATGATGATCTCGCGCACCATCGGGTACCAGGAGAAAAGCGCAAAGCACAGCACCGCACCGATGAGGAATCCGTGCGCGGAAAGGTTGCGCCGCAGCTGCTGGCTCCGCCTGCTGCGGACGGCCGGCCGCGCGACCCGGCCAGGGCTGCCCTTGGCCTTGCGGAGCGGGACCGCGGTGTCCGTCATCGATTCTCCGGATTCTCCTGGGCGAGGCCAGCCAGCAAAGGCGCGATGACTCCGCTGGGATGCGAGGGGCCGGGCTGACGCGCAATCAGGCGCGCTGGCGCCGGGACTCGCCGCGGGGGCCGGAAACCCGGCCCCCGCGGCGGCCGCTCACCCGCCGCTGTTGGCTAGGAGGGTGTTGACGTTGGCCGCTGCCGCTGAGAGCAGCTTGCTGTAATCAGGGTTGGGTTCGGTGAGCGCGTCGAGCATCGGCGTGTTCAGTGCTGCGTAAAGCGCCTGGGCGTCGGGCGGCTCGCCCATGCCCTTCTCGTGCGCGCTGGCGAACGTCGAGTAGTAGGACGTGTGGATTGTCGCGCTGGCCTCCTGCAGCTTCTGGTTCTTCTGCTGGGTGGCGCCGGTGAACAGCTGGGGCTCGGGGAAGCCGACCGGGAACCCGTCGGCCTTCTGCCGCGCGTAGTTGAACTGGCCCAGGCCGGGCGTCAGGTCCTCGAAGTTGAGCCACTTGATGCCCGCCCGGATCTGGGCCGGCGTGTCGCTCTTCGCGAACATGTAGCCGTTGCCACCCGACAGAGAGCCTGCGGGCGTGCCGCTGGTACTGGGCAGCGGGCCCATGCCGTAGTCGTTCACATTGCCGTGGTCGACCGGGACGATGGTGTTGTAGATGTCGTCAGGCGCCGCGATGTACATCCCGAGCTTGTTGGCGGCGATCTGCTGCTGCAGGGTGCCCCAGGCGAGCTGCTGATTCGGGCTCATGCTGTGGTCGACGAACCGCATCTGGTGCAGGGCCTGCAGGATCGCCGTGGCCTGCGGTGCGCTGGCCGAGCTGTTGAAGGCCGCCTGGCCGTTGGCGCCCACGATCTGGCCGCCCATCGCGTCCACCTCGGAGGTGAAGTGCCAGCCGCCGACGGGGCTCGCACTGTAGTCGCCGTAGCCGTAGATGCCGTGGCCGAGAGCGGCGATCGCCTTGGCGTCCTTCTCCACCTCGGCCCAGGTGGTCGGGGGCGTGTTGGGGTCGAGCCCGGCCTGCGTGAACAGCTTCCTGTTGATGACCAGGCCCTGCGTGTAGTTGGACGTCGGCAGTCCGTAGAGCGTCTTGCCCGCCGTTTCCGCGGCCATCGCCGACGGGACGATGTCGTGCAGTGCCGGGACCGTCTTGGTGTTCACGTAGGAGGTGATGTCGGCGGCCTGGCCCGCGTCGAGGACCTGGTTGAGGTCGGTGAAGTAGGCGTAGAAGAGGTTGGTCTCGGTGCCAGCCTTGAGTGTGGCGGTGAACTGGGCCGGGACTTCACACTGGCCGGTGTAGCTGACGCTCTTGATGGTGATGTTGGGGTTGGCCTTCTCAAAGGCGGCGACGTCCTCGTTCCACTCCTTGCGCTGAGCCGTCGCGGTGGCCGGCGGTTCGCAGTTGACGCTGATGGTCACGTGGCCATCGCCCGAGGCTCCGGAGGAGCCGCTGCTTGAGCACGCGGCGGCGGTGAGTCCCAGAGCCGCCACAGCGGCGACCCCGGCGATCGTCCGGTGGCCGGGCCGCCGGCAGAGCTGTCTGTTCGTGGTGCCAAATCTCTTCATGACAACCTCGATGTCGGGTGGAGCGGTGAGTTGGGCCAGGGGTGATGTGAGCTCCGTCACCAGGTACCGCAGACGGTATATGTCCTTCCATTTACTGGCAAGACTTGAACTATTTTTTAAATGATAACGACTTCACAACGCACGACATGGACAGTCCTAGATCGCAGGTGGTAACGCCGTGGTTCGTCCTGACCTGCGGGAAGTGGCTGGGCAGCCACAGGCCCCGAACTGCGGTCCGAGTCGGGGACGCCCAGTGCAGAGCAGGCGATTCGGTTATCGAGCAGAAAAGTCTTACTCAGTGCTGCAAGCTCTTGCAAATACTTGCGGCAACCGCCGTATAATTACGTCATGACACGGCGGCTTGCGGATGTGGCGAAGAAGGTCGGGGTCAGCGAGGCGACGGTCAGCAGGGTGCTGAACGGGAAGCCGGGCGTCTCCCAGACAACCCGGGACGCCGTGCTGACCGCGCTGGACGTGCTCGGCTACGAGCGGCCCACCCAGCTGCGCGGCGAGCGCGCCCGGCTAGTCGGGCTCGTCCTGCCTGAGCTGCAGAACCCGATCTTCCCCGCCCTCGCCGAGGTGGTCGGCGGCGGCCTCGCCCAGCGGGGGTTCACCCCCGTGCTCTGCGTCCGCGGGGCCGGTGGCCTGTCCGAGGACAGTTACGTCCGGATGCTGCTCGACCAGCACGTAGCCGGGATGGTGTTCGCCGGGGGCAACTTCGCCGAGGCCGATTCGCCGCATGATCACTACAAGCTGCTGCTGGAGCGGGGCGTGCCCGCCGTGCTCGTCAACGCGGCAGCGGAACACCTTGGCTACCCGCGCGTCTGCGTGGATGACGCCGCCGCCGTCGAGCAGGCCCTCGGCCACCTGCTGTCGCTGGGCCACCGCCGGGTCGGGCTGGTGATCGGGCCGGACGACCACATGCCGTCCCGGCGGAAGCTGGCCGCCTTCACGGCCCTGGCGCAGCGGGCGGGCATCGACACCGCCGATGCGGTCGTGCACACCATGTTCTCCGTGGAGGCCGGCCACGCGGCCGCGGCCCGCCTGGTGCAGGCCGGCATCACCGGCATCGTGTGCGGCAACGACCCGCTTGCACTGGGCGCCATCCGGGCAGTGCGCCGCCTGGGTATGTCCGTGCCCGGCGATGTCTCCGTCGTGGGGTACGACGACTCGGCCCTGATGACCTGCACCGACCCCCCACTGACCACCGTGCGCCAGCCCATCGACGCGATGGGCCGGGCAGTGGTGAGCACGCTGGCCCAGCAGGTCGAGGGCAGCACCGTCGCCTCGGCGGAACTGCTCTTCGAGCCCGAGCTGGTGGTCCGGGGCTCCACGGCCCAAGCTGCCGCAAAGCACTAGCTTCCGGCCGGGGCTCAGTCACCGGCACCGGCAGCGTTGTGCTCGACCTGCCAGGCAGACTGAGGCGCCTGGACGGCCGCTAGCTGTCCAGCCAGGCACGGCTTGAGATGCTGTTCGCGCCAAAATGGCGACCGCCGACCTGCTTGTACTCGACGCGCAGCGGGCCCCGTTCGGCGGCGGCCCACTCCGAGGCCCACTGGCGGACCTCGGCCAGGTACTCGCCGATCTGCCGGGCGGACGGCCCACGGATTGGGCTGCTGAGCGGCTCCCACTCATGCCCGGCCAAGAAACGCGTCAGCAATGCGCCGGAGTCCCACTTCTTCCGGACGGCCGCGCGGACGTCAGCCGGGCGGGTCCAGCGCCCGGGCCTGCCCCACAATCTGCCCGTCCGCGAAGACAGCCAGGTCAAGAGACCAGTCGTCCGCGGACCAGTCACCACGGCGCCGCCAATGGCGCTGCACGAGCGAGCGGGCCCGTTCCTTCGGAGGAAGACTCGGCCATCAAACCAGGAACGGCTCGCTCCCCGGCTGGTGCATGCCCTCGGCCGCAAGATCAGCCAGTTCGCTGAGTTCGGTGTCAGATGGCATGCGGAGCTGCAGCCGGGGCGTGATCAGCTGGAGCCTGAGAAGCGGCCAGTAGTCAATGATCATGAGCCATTGTCCCAGGGCCGGGCTCCGGAGGTAAGTTCTCGCGAGCAAGGTCGTTCGGCTGGCTAAGTGAGTGTGTGATTAATGGGTGGCGAGGCGCTGGGTCATGAGGGCGATCATGGCCCTGTACCGCTTCAGGACTCGCCGCAGGTGCTGTGAGCTGCGGCTTTGGCCAGATGCGTCGGTTGCGGCAGGATCGCCGTTCATGTGTGTCCGGCTGCTCTACCTGTTCATGGTCCGGGTCTTCGGCTGGCTGGTCCTGCAGGGCACGCCCACAACAGCACCAGTTGGGTGTCAAGCGGGCGACGGCCTGGTGATCGGCTTTCCTGGCATGCGCACGGGCGGGGCAAGTCCCTGTCCCGGCATGGGCTTGCGGCTACTGGAGCGCGGCGCGGGCGCTTGCCAGGTCATCAGTGGCAATCACGATCTTCACGCCCCCGAACGCGGTGTAGGCAAGATCGACGTTGATGTTAGCGTCGGCGAGCTGGCGGGTCAGCTCGCCCAGAGCCATGGGCCGGTCCTCGACGTCCACCACCAGGACCTCGCGCTCGTCGGCGATCCCTATCCCAGCGCGCCCGAGCGCCGCTCGGCATCTGGCCACGGTCTCGCCGTCTAGGAGCACGTGGACAACACCCCTGCCATCTCCGGTGAAGGCCGCCAGGCCACGGATACTGACACCGGCTTCGCCAGTGACCTCCCCCAGCCGGGCCAGTTCTCCCGGCCGGTGCTCAAGAATCACTGTCAGGTCCGTGGACATCGCGTCTTTATCTTCCCACCGCGCCGGGCACCAGGGCAATCTAGCCGTCACCGGACCGCCGGGCGCTACGGCCAGGCGGACGTTTTTGCTGCGCTTACGACCACACTCTTTGCCGCAAGCAGAGTTAGCGTCGCGGTATGGCACCAAGCAGCCGCAGACCGGACGCGGCCGAACTCAGTCACCACGTCTGGGACTACCCTGCGCCGCCGAGCAGAAAATCTGCCGGATGAGTTCACCCCAGAGCCAACTACTTCAAGCACGCGGTCTGCAAACACGCCCTGAAATCCCTGGAAAAAGCTTCGTGATCCGCTGGTGGAGGAAGCTGCACCGCTGGAAGGGGGACGACGTCCGCCGATGGCTTACCGGCTCCCACGCATCGGCACCGCGCCCGATGGAAGGCATCTGAAGCCTGCCGGGGCGGCGGCCAGGGCCGTCAATGCCCGGGCCACCGAAGACAGCACCAGTCCCATCCCAAAGAAGCAAGCCCATGAACTCAGCCCCTTCCCGGACAAGCCAGAGCAGTCAGGGGTTCTGGCTTGGCCGGGGCGCCGGGGGTGGCAACAGGGCAGCGATCATTGCGTCAGCGATGAAGATGCCGTACTCCTGTGGTGGCCAGCGGCGGCTCACGACGAGCAGTTCGTAGAGTTCGGGCGAGCTGTAGGTCCACATTATTTCACCGGCGTGCTCGGTGGTCATCCCGGCCCGCAGGTGCCCACCCTCGGCGAGGGTGCGCGCGTTGCGGATCATGCGGGTAAGGCGGCTAGCTTCGATCTCCCCGCGTAGGCTGGCCATCTGCGGATCGGTGAGGGCAGCGGCGCGAAGCAGCAGCAGGATGGGTGACACCAGGGGGGCGATCTCAGCCGAGAGCCTGCCCCAGCCCCGGATGATTTTGCGCGGATCGGGTTCGCTGGCTTGCAGGTGGTCGGAGCGAGTCTCGGCCGGGATCGGCCCTTCGCCGGCCAGTGCCTGTTCGCAGATGGCGCGGACCAACCCCGGCTTACCGCTGAATGCCTTGTAAATCGTCTCTGCCGACACTCCTGCCTCGGCGGCGATCGCCGCGATGGTGGTCGCGGCGAACCCGTCACGCAGGAAGAGCCGCTGCGCGGCGCTGGTCACCGCGGCGCGGGTCTGCCGGGCCTGCTCGGCCCGCCTCGGTGAGTCGTACCGGCGTCTGGGCTTGACAGCCACCACTCTTCCGTTCCATAGTCATGTATCGATTACATAAAACTGTAACAGAAAAGCGGAGGCCCGCCGATATGCATGACGACGAGACTGGCACCGGGCCGGCGGCGATGCCCCGCCGCCTATGCCAGGCCACCAACGATCACAACCTTCCGGAGCTCGTGGCGTGCTTCGCGCCTGGTTACCGCAACACGACCCCGGCCCACCCTCAGCGCGGGTTTACCGGCCGGGAGCAGGTGCGCAGGAACTGGGAGCAGATCTTCGCCGCAATCCCCGATCTGAACAGCGAGATCCTTTGCAGCGCGGTGGACGGTAACACGGTCTGGACGGAGTGGGAGCATCGTGGCACCCGGCCAGATGGCTCCCGGCACCTCATGCGCGGCGTAGTGATCTTTGGCGTGACTGACGGTCTCGCCGACTGGGCCCGCTTCTACCTTGAACCGGTCCGGGAAGGCGGCGGCGATGCCAACGCGGCGGTCCGCACGCAGGTCGGGTCAGGCGGCCAGCCGTGATCCTTCTGGCCGGCGGCACTGGCCGGCTCGGCAGTGTCCTGACAACCCGGCTCACCGGCCGCGGGCTGGCGGTCCGGGTCCTGACCCGCAATCCCGGGCGGGCCGCTCACCTCGCCGGGGACGGTGTCGAGGTGGTGACCGGCGATGTGCGCGACCGCGCCAGCGTTGCGGCCTCCGTCCGCGGCGCGACTGTCGTGGTGTCCGCGGTTCACGGATTCGCCGGACCCGGCCGTATATCGCCGGCCACGGTCGACCGGCAGGGCAACATCAATCTCATCGACGCGGCACGAGGCGCGGGCGCAGAACTCGTACTGGTGTCGGTCGTCGGCGCCGCAGCCGACAGCCCGATGGAGCTCTCCCGAATGAAGTACGCCGCCGAGCAGCACCTGCGGGCCAGCGGGGCCAACTGGACCATCGTGCGGGCCACCGCATTCCTCGAGCTCTGGGTCGACGTCCTCACCAAGACCGCAGACCGCTCAGGCCGGCCCGTCATCTTCGGCCACGGCAACAACCCCATCAACTTCGTGTCCGTGACAGACGTTGCCGCCCTCGTCGAACACGCCGTCACCAACCCGGCAGTCCGCGGCCGAATCCTCGAGATCGGGGGCCCCGCTAACCTCACATTCAATCAGCTGGCCGCCGCATTCCAGGCCGCCGCCGGGCGCACTGCCACCCCCCGCCATGTGCCCCCGCCCATCCTCCGGCTCATGGCCAGCACCCTCGGCCGCGTCAAGCCCGAACTCGGCCGCCAGGCACGCGCCGCGCTCGTCATGGACCGCGCCGACCTCACCCACGACGCCAGCAGCATCCACCAGGCCTACCCCAGCCTTCCCACCACACCCCTCAGCACCTGCCTCCAGCCATAACAACCACGCGCCCACCCAGTACCACAACAAGACCCCGCAGCTACGGACGGGAACCTTCCGCTCACCACGACCCGGCGGCCTAACTTGGTTCCCTCTCGTCTCCCTGATAGGTCGGCGCGCTCACCTGTGCCTATGCGGATAATGTCTGGTATGTCCCGGCTCTACCGCACCTCCGGGGCGGCCACTGGACCCTGGAGGTCGTCGAGCTGCTTGCGACCCCGGATGACCGGGACGGCGGCTGGTACCGGGTCCGGCGGGACGGCGTCTACGTAGCCGATGGTCGCGCTGTCGCCGAGCTGGAGTGGTACTTCCCGCTGGCTGAGCTGAGCACCGAGGACATGGCCTTAGCCTGTACCGCTCCAAACTGTCGCGTTTCCCCGAGCTACGGGTTCGGGCGCATGCAGGTGTGCGGCGCACACAGGTGCGGCGCATGTGCAGCATCAGGCGGCCGATCGGCGTATGGAGGCCCGCTGATCCAGTCCGGCCAGGTGCCTGGATGCCGCGGCCGGTGTTCCGGTGTGCTGCCAGGTGACGGTGGTCAGATCCAGGCCCACCTCCCGCTGCCCGAACCCACCAGCCAGCAACCCGCCATCGGCGAAGTTCTCACCCTCTTCGCGGGTGCCACCGCGGGGAGACAGCTGACCAGAGGAAACCAGCCTGGGGCCAGCACCGCGGCCCGCCAGCTGACCAGCGAAACCGCCTCTGACCTGGGAGCCCCCTTACGGAATCGAACCGTAGACCTTCTCCTTACCATGGAGACGCTCTGCCGACTGAGCTAAGGGGGCGAGTCTTAAGTTGTCTGACCTGGGCTGTCGTGCCTCGCGGCCGTCAACGCAGGTCGTGCACAGCGGTCCTACAGCGTTGATCTGACTGAATGCCTGAGACCAAGTTACCCGCCCCGGGCGTTGGAGAGCTTACCGCACTCCTGCCGTCGTAACGCCCTCACCTGGAAGCGTCCAACCTGCCCCCCGCGCCATCCGGGCCTGCACCGACGACGGGGCACTGCTGGCCGCCTTCAGAGTCATCTAGGGGTACGCCAACAGCCATCCTGGGCATCCGCCGTGAGCACGGCAGAATCGTGCCGCCAGGCGTTCTCAAGGTGTGCCTATCACGGCAGGGCTGGACACCACAGGGCCGCCGCGCTGCATAGAACCGCCGCTGCAAGGAGGCCGTCCAAGCATGGTGCGGGCCTGCGTGCTCGCGCTATTGACGCAGCGGACCGCATGCAGCTAAACCACGTCATGGTGTCGGGGAACCCTGATGACCGAAGGGAGAGGTAGCACGAGTTCGCGATAGTGGCTGGCCACCTTGCTGATCCGGGCCAACAGGGCAGACTGCACACAGGGGCCTGGACCGGGAGGTTGGCATGGGGGCTGTTGCCTTGGTACTCCGTGTGCGGCTGCGGCAGCACTGGAGATCCTGGCTAGCCCTGGCCGCGCTGGTCGCGCTGGTAGGCGGATTCGTGATGGCCGCGGCGTCGACCGGCCGGCGGACCGCGGCTGCCCTTCCTGACTTTGTCGCCCGGCACGGTTACGACGCTCTGGTCTACAGCAGCCACCCGCTACCGGGACTGGACCGCATTCCCCAGGTCGCCCTGGTGACACGGGTCCTTCTGCCGTTCGCCTTCCCGGCCCGCTGCGGGTCCTGCAGCAGGCAGATTGATACAAGTGAGAGCTTCTCGGTTTTCGAGGTCCCGCCGTCCAAACTGCCCCGGGTGACCAAATTGCTCTCAGGACGGATGCCGGACCAGTCCAACCCTGATGAGGTCCTGGCCTCCTACACCCTGGCCAGGGATAACGGGGTCCACATCGGCTCGGTGATCCGAGTCCTGACGCCGACCCCGGCGCAGGTGCAGCTGGCGCAGAAGGTGGGCCCGGCCCACCTCAACTCGGCGGCTGTTCCGCAGCGCAGCCTGCGGGTAGTGGGACTGGTGGTGGCCGAGAATGAGCTCCACTCCGGGCAAGGGAGCCGCTACGACCTCTTTACGACCAAGGCGTTC
>Ga0207665_10000894_pt1 | contig 20058 bp, 14 predicted proteins | sample LARL112metaG_FD_184351 | JGI IMG/M metagenome (GOLD analysis project Ga0207665, IMG submission 184351) | Corn, switchgrass and miscanthus rhizosphere microbial communities from Kellogg Biological Station, Michigan, USA - LAR L11-2 metaG... | ecosystem: Host-associated > Plants > Roots >...
GCCGCGGCCAGGCCGAGCTCGGTGATGGACGCCTCGCGCATCTTGAACTTCTGCACCTTGCCGGTGACCGTCATCGGGAATTCGCCAGTGATCCGCAGGTACCGGGGGATCTTGAAATGGGCGATCTTCCCGGTGCAGAAGGCCCGCAGTTCCTCCTCGGTCAGCTGCTGGCCGGGCCGCAGCTTGACCCAGGCGCAGATCTCCTCGCCGAGCCGGGCGTCCGGCACCCCGATCACCTGCACGTCCTCGATGGCCGGGTGGCTGTACAGGAACTCCTCGATCTCCCGGGGGTACACGTTCTCCCCACCCCGGATGATCATGTCCTTGATCCGGCCGACGATGTTCAGGTACCCGGCCTCGTCCATCACGGCCAGATCCCCGGTGTGCATCCAGCGGGCCTGGTCGATCGCGCTGCTGGTCTGCTCCGGGTCGTTCCAGTAGCCCAGCATCACCGAGTAGCCGCGGGTGCACATCTCACCGGTGGCGCCGCGCGGCACGGCCAGCCCGGCCTCCGGATCAACGATCTTCACCTCGACGTGCGGGTGGACCCGGCCCACCGTGGACACCCGCCGCTCCATGTCGTCGTCCGCCCGGGTCTGCGCGGACACCGGCGAGGTCTCGGTCATCCCGTAGCAGATCGTCACCTCGCTCATGTGCATCTCGCTGACCACCCGCTTCATCACCTCGACCGGGCAGGGTGAGCCGGCCATGATGCCGGTGCGCAGCGAGGACAGGTCGTAACTGGCGAAGTCCGGCAGGGCCAGCTCGGCGATGAACATGGTTGGCACGCCATACAGCGATGTGCACCGCTCAGCGGCCACCGCGCTCAGCGTGGCGGCCGGGTCGAAGCCGGCCGCCGGGATGACGATGGCCGAGCCATGAGTGGTGCAGGCCAGGTTGCCGAGCACCATGCCGAAGCAGTGGTAAAACGGCACCGGGATGCAGACCCGGTCCTGCTCGGTGTACCGGCAGCCCTCGGCGATGAAGAACCCGTTGTTCAGGATGTTGTGGTGGGACAGCGTGGCGCCTTTGGGAAAGCCGGTCGTGCCGCTGGTGTACTGGATGTTGATCGGGTCGTCGAAGGACAGCAAGGCCTCCCGGTCGGCCAGCGGGTCCCCGCCGCCCGCCACCGGCAGGGCGCCGACCACGAACAGCTCGTCCCAGTCGGCCGAGCCCAGGTACACGACGCGTGCCAGGTCAGGAAGATCGCCGCGGACCTCCTCCACCATGGCCCGGTAGTCGCTGGTCTTGAACGACTCGGCGCTGACCAGCAGCCTGACCCCGGACTGGCGAAGCGCGTAGCCCAGCTCGTGGCTGCGGTAGGCCGGGTTGATGTTGACCAGGATCACCCCGGCCTTGGCCGTCGCGTACTGCAGCAGCACCCACTCGGCGCAGTTCGGCGCCCAGATGCCGACCCGGTCGCCCGCCGCCATCCCCGCGCCGATCAGGCCCCGGGCCAGCACATCGGTATCCGCGTCGAACTGGGCATAGGTCCAGCGCCGCCCGGTGGGCACGTCCACCACAGCCTCCCGGCCGCCGAATTCGGCGGCGACGCGACGCAGGTTCGCGCCGATGGTCTCGCCGAGCAGCGGAAGCGGCGAGGTTCCGTGGCTGTAGGACAGCCGGGCTGGACCGGTCATGACATCCTCCGAGGCTCGACAGCACCCATAATTGCCGGTCCTGGGCCTGATGGGAATGATCGCCCGCAGTTGGTCGCGGCAGGGCCGCGGCGGGGTTACTGTCGGAGATGGGGGCTGGGCAGCCGGGTGCGCACGCCGCGCACGCCGTCGCTCCCGCCCCGGGAGTAGCCCATGGGGTCGTCGTGGATTTTCTGGCTGGTCCTGGCCGCGGTACTGGGCGTCGCCGAGGTGCTGACCACGACGCTGGCCCTGGGGCTGATCGCGGCGGGCGCTGTGGTGGCCGCCGTCGTTGGTGTGCTCGGCGCTGGCCTGCCCTTCCAGCTGGCCGCGTTCGCCGTCGCGACTGGCGCCGGGCTCGTCGTCGTCCGCCCGATCGCACTCCGGCACATCAGGCAGCCACCGCCGCTGCGGACCGGCACCTCGGCCCTGGTCGGCCGGTCCGCGCTCGTGGTCGAGGAAGTGTCTGCGCACAGCGGCCAGGTCAAGATCCGCGGCGAGCTGTGGACCTCCCGCCCCTATGACGAGTCTCAGGTCATCCCTGTCGGCTCGACCGTCGACGTCTTCGCGATCGAAGGCGCCACCGCACTTGTCCATCCCCGGGAGTAGCCATGGAATTGGCCGCGCTCATTGCCGCCCTCGTGGCGGTCATACTCGTGTTGATCGTCGTCAGCAGGACGGTCCGGATCGTGCCGCAAGCGCGGGCCCGGAACGTCGAGCGGTTCGGCCGCTACCGCAAGACGCTGGAGCCGGGGATGAATTTCATCCTCCCCGTCGTGGACCGGGTCAAGCCGCTCATCGATCTGCGCGAGCAGGTGGTGTCGTTCCGGGGCCAGCCGGTGATTACCGAGGACAACCTGGTGGTCAGCATCGACACGGTGCTGTTCTTCCAGGTCACTGACCCGCGGGCGGCGGACTACGAGATCGTCAACTACATCCAGGCGATCGAGCAGATCACCGCGACCATGCTGCGCAGTGTGATCGGGAACATGGACCTCGAGGAAACTCTGACCTCGCGGGACAAGATCAACACGATGCTGCGCAGCGTGCTTGACGAGGCGTCGGGCAAATGGGGACTCCGGGTCACCCGGGTGGAGATCAAGGCCATCGACCCGCCCAAGAGCGTGATCGACGCGATGGAGAAGCAGATGCGGGCCGAGCGGGAGAAGCGGGCCGCCGTGCTCACCGCCGAGGGTGTCCGGCAGGCCAAGATCCTCACCGCCGAAGGCGAGAAGCAGAGCAGCATCCTGCGCGCCGAAGGGGATCGGCAGAGCCAGATCCTCAAGGCCGAGGGCCAGGCCCAGGCGATCGGCACCGTGTTCCACGCCGTGCACGAGGGAGACGCGGACCCGAAGGTGCTGGCGTATCAGTACCTGCAGACGCTGCCGCAGCTGGCCCAGGCCGAGGGCAACACGTTCTGGGTCATCCCCAGCGAGGTGACCTCGGCGCTCAAGACCCTCAGCACCGCGTTCGGTCCCGGCGAGGGCGCGGCGACGCCAGCCGGCAGTGGCCCGGCGCCGCCGCCCGGTGGTACGGCACTGCCAGATGGCGCGCTGCCCGGGATCGCCGCGCCGCCGGCCAACGGGGTCGCGCCCGGGCCGGCGCAGCCGCCAGGAGACGACGCGGCGGACCGGCGCTAGCCGCCCGGCCGGGCCGGGGCGATCCGGCTAGGCCGGGGCCGTCCGGCTAGGCCGGGGGCAGGTCGGCTTGCGGTGACGGGCGGCTCCGGTACCGGAGCCGGAACAGGCCGTAGGCGATCGGCCCGGCGAGCAGCGGCGCCCAGTAGGAGGCGAGCCGGTAGGTGAGCGTGGCCAGCACCGCCTGGCTGGAGTTGACCTCGGCCAGCACCAGCAGCCCGGTCAGGCTCGCCTCCACCAGCCCGAGGCCGCCCGGGGTGGCCGGGATCATCCCCACCACCCCGGCCACCGCGTAGGCCACCAGGATCAGCGAGGGGCGCGGGTGGCTCCCGGTGGCCCGCAGCGCGAACAGCAGGCAGAGGTAGTCGAAGGCCAGGCGGCCCGCGGAGAGCAGCAGCGCCTGCCACCACTGCGCGCCCAGCACCGCCCGGATGTCGTTGCGCTGATCGAGCAGGGACTGGTCGAGCCCGGTCAGCGGGGGCCGCTTGCGGAAGATGGCGTTCCTGAGCCGCTGGGCCACGCGCCCGATCCAGCGCAGCGGTGCGTCGTAGGCCAGGATGACCGCGCCGAGCGCGGCGAAGACCACGAACCCGACCGCGCCCAGGATGGCCGCGTTGACCAGCCCCCGGCTGGTCGGCGCGCCGAACAGGATGACCGGGAGGGCGAAGACCGGCAGGGCCAGCAGGCCCCCCACGCCGAGCAAGGAGAACGCCGCCAGCCCGCCCACGGTCGAGCTGGTGTCCCGCCCGCTGGCCGCCAGCATCCGGAACTGCACGGCGGCACCGACCGCCGCACCTCCCGGCACGATCAGGGTGATCGCGTTGCCCGCCAGCTGGGAGGTGACCACCGGGAACCATGCTTTCGTCCGCAGGGCCAGCCGCTGCAGGGCGAACGTGCAAACAAAGTGCCCGATCTCGGCCGCCACGGCCAGGCCGAACCACTTGGGGTCCAGGGTGGACAGCCGTGGCCAGGACGCGAAAACCTCGGTGATGGTGGGGAACACCAGGTAGATGGAGACACCGGCCACGAGGACCACCGCGGCGCGCTTGGCCACCGTCTGCCACGCCAGCGGATGAGCCTTCTGCTGGTCGATCCGGTCGGCGAGGGACCGCTCGCGTGAGGACGCGGGACGGTCATTCACCGTACCGGCCCGACGCCTCGGCCGGGCAGCGTCGCCGTCGTCACCGCAGCATGCTAACGCGCCGTCAGAAGCGGATGGCCAGGCCCAGGGTAAGCAGGGCGCCAAACGCCAGCTGAAGCCGGCCGGTCTTGCCCAGTGCGCCGATCAGCGCCGGGCCGGCCGCGCCCGTGTGCACCGCGCGGACCGGGATCAGCGCCAGCGGCAGGGCCGCGAACACCAGGAGCACCAGCGGCCGGGCAGGCGCGACGGCGGCGGCGACGGCGAACGGGAGCAGCGCGCAGGCGATGTAGAGCCAGCGGGTGTCCTGGTCACCCAGCATGACCGCGAGCGTGCGCTTGCCCGCCAGCCGGTCGGACGGGATGTCGCGCAGATTGTTGATCACCAGCAGCGCACAGGCCAGCAGCCCGACCGGCACCGCCGCGATCACTGCCAGCCAGGGCAGCGATCCCATCTCCACATAGGCCGTGCCCGCCACCGCGGCCAGGCCGAAGAACGCGAACACCGCGATCTCGCCGAAGCCGTGATAGCCGTACGGGTAGCGGCCGCCGGTGTAGGTCCAGGCCGCCGCCACGGCCACGGCGCCGAGCAGGATCAGCCACCAGGACGTGACCGCGGCCAGCGTGAAGCCCGCCAGGCAGGCCACGGCGAAGCAGCTGAGCGCCGCGGTCAGCACCTGGCGGGCCGGGGCCAGCCCGGACGCGACCAGGCGGACCGGGCCGACCCGCCGCTCGTCGGTGCCGCGCACGCCGTCGCTGTAGTCGTTGGCGTAGTTCACCCCGACCTGCAGGGCCAGCGCCACGATCAGTGCCAGCACGCCTCGCCACAAGGAGAAGTGGCCGTAGCCGAACGCGACCCCGGAGCCCACCACGACCGGCACCACGGCCGCGGGCAGCGTGCGGGGCCGCGCACCACTAGCCCAGTCCCGTACCCCGGCCACTAGGGTGTGTCCTGCCAGGCCGTCACTGGCCTGCGGCGAGGCGGCTGATGTCCCGCACCGCGCCGGTGGACGCGGACGTGGCTAGCGCCGCGTAGACCCGCAGCGCCTCGCTGACCGCCCGCTGCCGGCTGGCGGCCCGGTAACCGCCCAGCGCAGCGGTGATCCGCTCCCGGCGGGCCTGCAGCTCCGCGTCCGGCACGGCCAGTTCCAGCGACCGGGCCGGGATGTCGATCTCGATCTGGTCGCCATCCTCAGCCAGCGCGATCACGCCGCCCGCGGCCGCCTCGGGGGCCACGTGGCAGATGGACAGCCCGGACGTGCCGCCGGAGAACCGCCCGTCGGTGATCAGGGCGCAGGCCCGGCCCAGCCCCTTCCCCTTGAGGAAGCTGGTCGGGTACAGCATCTCCTGCATGCCCGGGCCGCCGCTGGGCCCCTCGTAGCGGATGACCACCACGTCGCCCGCCTCGACCCGGCCGCCGAGGATGCCCTCGACCGCGGCCTCCTGGCTCTCGAACACCTTGGCCGGGCCGGTGAACCGCCACAGCTCTTCCGGCACGCCCGCGGTCTTCACGATCGCGCCTTCCGGCGCCAGGTTGCCGTACAGCACGGCCAGCCCGCCATCGCGGGTGTAGGCGTGCGGCATGTCCCGGATGCAGCCGTGCTCCCGGTCCTCATCCAGGCTGGTCCACCGGGAGGCCTGGGAGAACGGCCGGGTGGTGCGCACCCCGCCCGGAGCGGCGTGGAACAGCTCGACGGCGTCGGCGGTGACCGACGGCGAGCGCAGGTCCCAGGCGTCCAGGAATTCGGCCAGCGAGGCGCTGTGCACCGTGTGCACCTGCCGGTTGAGCAGGCCGCCGCGGTTCAGCTCGGCCAGGATGGCCGGGATGCCGCCGGCCCGGTGCACGTCCTCGACGTGATAGCGGTCGCTGCTGGGCGCGACCTTGCACAGGCACGGGACCCGCCGGGACAGCTCATCGATCTCCTTGAGCCCGAACCCGACCCGCGCCTCGTGCGCCGCGGCCAGCAGGTGCAGGATCGTGTTGGTCGACCCGCCCATCGCCACGTCCAGCGCCATCGCGTTCTCAAACGCGTCCCGGGTGGCGATGGCCAGCGGCAGCACCGACTCGTCGCCGTCGGCGTAGTAGCGCCGGGCCAGCTCGACGACCTGCGTCCCGGCCCGCTCGAATAGCGCCCGCCGGGCGGCGTGCGTGGCCAGCGTGGTGCCGTTGCCCGGCAGGGCCAGCCCGATCGCCTCGGTCAGGCAGTTCATCGAGTTCGCGGTGAACATCCCGGAGCAGGACCCGCAGGTCGGGCAGGCGTTCTCCTCCATCAGCGCGAGCTGCTCATCCGACACGTCCGGGTCGGCCGCGGCGACCATCGGGTCGATCAGGTCCAGCTTCTCCGGGTCACCGGACGCGGTCACCTCGCCGGGCCGGATCCGGCCGGCCTCCATTGGGCCGCCGGACACGAACACGGTGGGGATGTTCAGCCGCAGCGCGGCCATCAGCATCCCTGGGGTGATCTTGTCGCAGTTGGACACGCAGACCAGCGCGTCCGCGCAGTGCGCGTTGACCATGTACTCGACGGAGTCGGCGATCAGCTCGCGGCTGGGCAGCGAGTACAGCATGCCGCCGTGGCCCATGGCGATCCCGTCGTCCACCGCGATCGTGTTGAACTCACGGGGGATCGCGCCCGCCGTCCGCACCGCGTCGGCCACCACCTGGCCGACCTCACGCAGGTGCACGTGGCCGGGGACGAATTCGGTGAAGCTGTTGGCCACCGCCACGATGGGCTTGCCGATATCCTCACGGGCTACCCCGGTGGCCCGCAGCAGCGCGCGCGCCCCGGCCATATTCCTGCCGTGGGTGACCGTCCGGGACCGAAGCGGTGGCATGGCCTGCTCCCCTCAAGACTGTTGGTGTTTCAGCCTACCGGCGGCCGGGTACCGGGGGCGGCCCACCCGGCCCGGGCTGGGCTATCCGGGGGGCAGCGCGAGCGCCGCGGCCGCGTACACGCGCTCGATCTCCGCGTCATCGGGCCGCAGGGACCGGCGGGCCTTGGCCTGGGCCCGCAGGTACCAGCGCAGCCGCCGGCCGCTGAGCACGTCCACCCCGCTGATCCGGGCCACCGTCCACGGCACTCGCGGGCCGTAGATCACCATGGCCGGCCGGACCCGCAGATCGCGGTCCACGGCCGCGCTAACCAGCCGGGCCGCCTGTGCCGCCGCCTGCTGGGCGTGCCGGAGCCGGCCGGCCTGGCTGTACGGGCCGTGGAACAGCTGCTCGTCCCCCACCGTCCGGACCGGCAGCCGCCTGTCCCAGCGCTCCGAGTCCACCGCGAACATGCCGGCCGGGCCAATCACCAGATGATCCACGATGCAATTGGTGCCGGGCACGGCGCGGGCGTGCAGCGTGCGGTAGCCGGCCCGGTTCAGCCGGCGCAGCCGCCGCCGGGTGCGCCGCTGCGCGGTGGTCACCCGCACGGCGCCCGGGATGACCGCGGTGGCCCGGGAGCGGTACACGGTGTCCAGGCTGGCCAGCACCACGGCGGCGGTCAGGCCGACCCGCCAGTCGACCAGGATGCCGGCCGCGATGCCGCCCGCTGCGGCCAGCACGAAGCGGCGGACCCAGATCGGCATCCGCGGGTCGTGGGCCAGGCCAGCCAGGGCGGGGCGGACGCGGGGCCTGCCGCCCGGCCCGGGCCGCCGCGGGCCCGTGGTGGTTACGTCGGCGGCGCGCGCCGCGGGCGCGCCCGCCGGGGCCCGCGGGCCCGCGGCAGCAGCACCCCGGGGCCCGTCCGGCCCGGACGCGCTGGCTGGCCGCGTCGTCCGATCCACCGTCCGAGCGTAACCGATCTAATCCGTCGCTTCCCGGAACTGCGGCGTGACACCCCGTGAGCATTTGCCGCGGTGCCCGCTGGGTGGCAGAACGCCAGCTCGCAGCGCTGGTGACGCGCGCCGCTGGCCCGTTTCTGGACCAGCGCGTCGTACCCGACTACGGTGCGGAAACGTGACTGAGATTCACGATCTGACCGTGACCGAACTGGCCGCCGCGATCCGCCGCCGCGAGCTGTCACCAGCCGAGATCACCGCGCACTACCTGCAGCGGACCGAGCGGATGAACACGGCCGTGGGGGCGTTCTTCACGATCACCGCTGACCTGGCCACCGATCAGGCCGCCCAGGCCGAGAAGGCGGTGGCCAGGCCGGCCGATCAGCAGGCCCTGCCCCCGCTGACCGGCATCCCGATCCCGATCAAGGACCTGAACATGATGGCCGGGGTCCGGCAGACGCTGGGCTCGGCCGCGTTCACCGACAACGTGCCGGCCACCGACGACTACGTCACCGCGTCGCTGCGGGCCGCCGGGGCCGTGCTGACCGGGAAGACGGCCACTCCCGAGTTCGGGCTGCCGTGCTACACCGAGACCGCGATCGGGCCGCCGGCCCGCACCCCATGGGACCTGAGCCGGTCGGCGGGCGGGTCGAGCGGCGGCGCGGCCGCGGCGGTCGCCGCCGGGCTGGCCCCGGCCGCCCAGGGCAGTGACGGCGGCGGGTCGATCCGCATCCCGTCCAGCGTGTGCGGGCTGTTCGGGATCAAGCCGACCCGGGGCCGGGTGTCTAACGCCCCGCTCATGCCGGACCTGTTCGGCCTGGGCACCGAGGGGCCACTGACCCGGTCGGTGGCGGACGCGGCGCTGCTGCTGGACGTGATGGCCGGGAACCAGCCCGGGGACCTGTACACCCCGGCGCCGCCACCGGCCGGTGAGTCCTTCGCCGGCTACGCCGCGCGGGAACCGGGCCGGCTGCGGATCGGCCGGACACTGCGCCATCCGGTCGGCGACGGGACGGTGCACCCGGACTGCGTGGCCGCCTGGGAGGACGCCAGCCAGCTGCTGGCCAGCCTGGGCCACGAGGTCGAGGACGTGGAGCCGCCGTTCGGCCCGGACGCGGTGCCCGCGTTCGAGACGCTGTGGTACGCGATGGCCACGCTGGCCCCGGTGGACCCGGCTCGCGAGGACCGGCTGCTGCCGCTCACCACCTACCTGCGCGAGCGCGGCCAGCAGGTGACCGCCGGGCAGCTGGTCCAGGCCCAGGCCGTCCTGCAGTTCCTGGTGCGTGCCGCGCTGGCCACGCTGAACACCTACGACGCTGTGCTGATGCCGACGCTGGCCGCGCCGCCGGCGCCGGTTGGGTACTTCGAGGAAGTGCCGCCGCCGGAGAACTTCGAGCGGCAGAAGCGCTTCACCCCGTACACCGCGGTGTTCAACGTGTCCGGGCAGCCCGCGGTGAGCCTGCCGCTGTACTGGACCGACGGCGGGCTGCCGATCGGCGTGATGCTGGCCGGGCGGATGGGCGAGGAGAGCACGCTGCTCTCGCTCTCCGCGCAGCTGGAGTCGGCCCGGCCGTGGCGGGACCGGCATCCCCCGCTGTGGTAGCCACCGGCGCTGACCCGGTCATCCCGCGCCGCCGCTGGCCCGCCGCGGCCCGGCGGGTGCTGCGCGTGCTCATCCCGGTGATCGTGGCCGCGGCCGTGCTCGGTGTGCTCGCCTTCGGGTACGGCACGATCCCCGGGCTCGGCCCGGCCCTCGACCCCAGCCGGGGGGTGTGGACCTCCGCGTCCGGCGGGGAGCTGCCGCACTCCCAGGCGCTGGCCGTCCCCGGCCTGGACCACCCGGTCCAGGTCTCGTTCACCAGCCACGGAGTGCCCTCGGTGCACGCCGCCGACGACCACGACCTGTTCCTCGCCCTCGGCTACCTGCACGCCAAGTTCCGGCTGGCCGAGATGGACCTGGAGCGGCGGCTCGGCGAGGGCCGGCTGGCCCAGCTGGCCGGGCCGTCGGCGGTCGGCTCGGACAAATTCGAGCTGCGGCTGGGCCTGCTGCGCACCGCGCAGCGGGAATGGTCGCTGATCCCGCGGTCCAGCCCGGCCGCGCAGGCGCTGCTGGCCTACTCCCGCGGGGTGAACGACTACCTGGCCCAGACCCGGCGTGACCACCAGTGGCCGGCCCTGTTCTCGCTGGCCGGGGTGTACCCGGCCAGCTGGACGCCGCTGGACAGCCTGGTCCTCCAGGGGGACCTGACCGAGGAGCTGGACCTCACCACCGCCCCGCTGGACTACGCGCTGCTGGACAAGACGCTCGGCCGCGAGCGGACCATGGACTGGTTCCCGGTCCTGCCGCCGAACCGGCAGCACCCCTACGACCCGGGGCCCTACCGCAAGGCCGGCATCGCCCCGATCACCGCCAGCGGCACGCTGACCGCCGCCAGCACCGGCACCGGCCGGGCCACCGGCGGGCCGGCTGCGGCCACCGCGCAGCCAGGCACGGTATCCGGCAGGACCGCGCGGGCGGCGGCCGATCTGCTGGCCCAGATGGCCGCGCTGCCCGCCGGCCAGCTGCACAGCTACCCGGACAGCAACGCGTGGGCGGCCAACGGCCCGGCCGTCCAGGGCCGGGCCATGCTGGCCGGCGATCCGCACCTGCCGCAGACCATTCCGTCGGTCTGGTACCAGGTCGCGCTCAGCGCGCCCGGCCTGTCCGTCACCGGGGTGAGTGTGCCCGGCCTGCCCGGCGTCCTGCTCGGCCACAACCAGCACATCGCCTGGTCGCTCACGAACACGCAGAACCAGGCCGCGCTGTTCTACACCGAGCAGACCAGCAAGGGCCGCCCTGGGCAGTACTTCTGGGACGGCGCGTGGCGGCGGATGCGCCAGGTGCACTACACGATCCCGGTGCGCGGCGGATCCGCCATCCCGCTCACGGTGAACCTCACCGTGCACGGGCCGATCATGACCCGGGCCGGGCAGACCACCGCGGTGGACTGGATGGGCAACGTCCCGTCCCCGGACCTGGCCGTGCTTCTGGCGGTGAACAAGGCTCACGACTGGGCCCAGTTCCACGCCGCGCTGGCCAGCTGGCGGGCACCCGCGCAGAACTTCGTGTACGCCGACGACCATGGTCACATCGGCGCGATCTCGGCCGGCTACTACCCGCTGGTCCGCCACGGTGACCCGTGGCTGCCGATGCCCGGCACCGGCGCGGACGACGTGGCCGGCACCATCCCCTACCAGGCGGTCCCGCAGGTCCACGATCCGCCCACGCACCTGGTGGCCACCGCGAACCAGCGCCCGGTCGGCGACTCGTACCCGTACTACATCGGGACCAGCGCGAACTTCTTCGACCCCGGCTACCGGGCGGGCCAGATCTATCACCTGCTGGCTGGCCAGCGCGGCATGGTCGAGAGCAGCTTCGCCACGGTGCAGAACAACCTCACTGACCCACTGGCCAGCCGGATCGTGCCCAGGCTCCGTGCCGCACTGCACGGCGCGAAACTGACCGCCGAGCAGCAGCAGGCGGCCACCATCCTTAACGATTGGTCCGGGGCCATGACCGCCAGTTCGCCCGGGGCCGCCCTGTGGTGGACGTTCTGGACCGGCTACCTGTCCGCGGTGTTCCAGCCGTGGTGGAACCGGGCCGCGGTGCCGGTGCGCAAGGACCGGGCCGGGCTGCGGGTGTCCCCGCTGCAGTTCAGCCTGGACGAAGTGCTGGAGAACTGGACGCTGACCGACCCGCACAACGCCGCATTCACCGCCCCGGGTGGCCACCCGCGCACCGCGCCCGAGGTGATGCGCACGGCGTTCGCCACCGCCGTCGCGCACCTGGCCCGCAAACTGGGCGGGGCGCCGTCCAGCTGGACCTGGGGGCGGCTGCACAGCCGGCAGTTCCCGTCGCTGACCCAGGCCGGCGCGCTGGGATATGGCCCCCGGCCGGCAGGCGGGGATGACTGGACGGTGAACGCCGCCGACGGGAACCCCGTGTCCGAGCAGGGACCCAGCTGGCGGATGATCGTCCGGTGGACCGGCCCGGGTGCGGCCGCGGGCGAGTCGGTGTACCCGGGCGGGCAGAGCGAGAACCCGGCCTCCCCGTGGTACCAAGATCAGGTGGCCGACTGGTGGAACGGGCGTTACCTGCCGCTGCCCCCGGCCGGCGGATATGCCTCCGGGATGATCCGCTGGATGCTGCGGCCCGGGCCGGTGCCGCATGGCTGAGCTGCGCAGGCTGGGCAAGCGCGGGGCGTACCGGCTGGGCCGGCTGGGTTCCCCGCCACCGGAGCGGGCCGCGCCGCCGAAACCGCACTACCCGTCCTGGGTGCCTGGCCACCGCGGCCCGGTGTGGCTGTGGCTGCTCGGCTGCCTGGCCGCGATCGCGGTGATCGCGGGCGGGGCGGCGATCGGCTGGTGGTTCGTGCCGTTCCTGGCCGGGCTGGCCGCGGGCATCGCGTCCCGGCTGGGCGGCTGGCGGATGCGGGCCACGCTGCTGGCCACCGCTTGCGTGGCCGCGGCCGGATGGGCCGTCCCGCTGTGCTGGCAGGCGGCCAGCGGCCAGCCGGTCGGCGCCACGGCCCGGGTGGTGGCGGCGCTGGCCGGGCTGCCTGCGTACGCCGCGGTCGCCATCGCCGTCACCCTGCTGGTCGCCGTCATCCAGGCCCTGGCCGGCCTCTGGCTCGCCCGCGCCGTCTTCCCCCGCCGCGCCCGCGCCTAACCCACCCTCACCTCCCCACAACGTGGTGCATTTGGTCACTGCGGTACATCGTGGGTGCCCCGGCACCCACGATGTACCGCGCTGATGGTTTGCCCTCGCGCGGGTCTGGGCTCGGGCACCTCCGGTTGGCCCGATCATTGAGGGGTGAGGAGTGATGAGACGAGGCGGCTGGCGGCGGCCCGGGGCATCGCCACGAGTTACCGGGACTGGCACGGGCGGCAGGTCGAGGTAGGCCAGCAGACGCTCGACGCGATCCTGGCCGCGCTGGGGGACGCGCCCGCTGGTGGCCGGGCGCCCAGTGGCGACCGGGGGGCTCCGGAGGGCCGTCCCCCCGGGCCAGCACTGCCCGAGCCGGCCGGCCGGTCGTGGGGGTTCGCGGTGCAGCTGTACTCGCTGCGGTCCCGGCAGTCCTGGGGGCATGGCGACCTCAGTGACCTGGCCGACCTGGCCGCCTGGAGCTCCACTGACCTGGGCGCCGACTTCGTGCTGATCAACCCGCTGCACGCGGCCGAGCCGGTGCCCCCGGTGAGCGCGTCGCCCTATCTGCCGATGAGCCGGCGCTTCACCAGCCCGCTGTACCTGCGCATCGAGGACATCCCCGAGTACGCCGGCCTGACCGCGGGCGACCGGGTGCGCATCGACTCGCTGGCCGCGCCGCTGCGCGCGCGGAACGCCACCAGCGAACTGCTGGACCGGGACGCGGTGTGGCGGGCCAAGCGGGCCGCCCTGGACATCATCCACCGGCTGCCGCTGAGCCTGTCGCGGCAGGCGGAGTTCGACGCTTACCAGGCCAGGGAGGGACAGGACCTGGCCGACTGGGCGCTGTGGTGCGCCCTGGCCGAGCTCCACGGGCCCGACTGGCGGACCTGGCCCCCCCGGCTGCGCACCGTGCGTAATGCCGAGGTATCCGCGGAGCGGGCGCGACTGGCCCGCCAGGTGCAGTTCCATGCCTGGGTGCAGTGGCTGGCCGAGGGCCAGCTGGCCACGGCCCAGGAGGCCGCGCGGGCGGCCGGGATGCGCATCGGGATCGTCCGGGACCTGGCGGTGGGCTGCCATCCGGGCGGCGCGGACGCCTGGGCCTGGCGGGACGTGCTGGTCGAAGGGGTCAGCGTGGGCGCCCCGCCGGATGAGTTCAACCAGCTCGGGCAGGACTGGAACCAGCCGCCGTGGCATCCGGAACGGCTGGCCGGGCAGGGCTACGCCCCGCTGGCCGACCTGATCGGCGCGGGCCTGCGGCACGCCGGCGGGCTGCGGATGGATCACGTGATGGGCCTGCTTCGGCTGTGGTGGGTACCCGCCGGGCTGCCCCCGGAGCAGGGCACGTACGTGCGCTACGACCACCGGGCCATGGTCGGCCAGCTGACCGGCCAGGCGGCCGCGGCCGGGGCGCTGGCCATCGGCGAGGACCTGGGCACGGTCGACGACTGGATCCGGGACTATCTGGCTGACCAGGGCGTGCTCGGCACGTCGATGATGTGGTTCGAGCGCGGCCCGGACGGGGCGCCGCTGCCTCCGGGCAAGTGGCGGCGCAACTGCCTGGCCATGGTGGGCACGCACGACGTGCCGCCGATCGCCTCGTTCGTCACCGGGGAGCAGGTCGACCTGCGGTCCCGGCTCGGCCTGCTGACCCGGTCCTACCAGGCCGAACGGGCCGAGGCCGAGTCGGCCGTGGCCGCCTGGCGGGATGTCCTGACGGCCGAGGGCCTGCTCCCGGCCGGCCGGATGCCCGGGCCCGCCGACTTCACCGTGGCCTGCTACGCGTTCCTGGCCCGGACCCCGGCCCTGCTCGTCGGCGTCTCCCTGGCCGACGCGGTGGGCGACCGCCGCCCGCAGAACATCCCGGGGACCACTGATGAGTACCCGAACTGGCGCATCCCGCTGTGTGACGGCGAGGGCCGGGCGGTGTCCCTCGATGACCTGGCCGATTCCCGTGGGGTGCGGGCGGTGGCGCGGGCGGTCGCCGGGCTCCGGTGACCCCGGCGGGACCCGGGGGGCGGCCTGCCGCGCCGCTGTGGCGCGACCGCGGCTTCGCCGTGTTCCTGGCCGCGCAGACGCTGTCGGTAGCCGGGGACTCATTCGCGCTCATCGCGCTGCCGCTGCTGGTGCTGCGGGCCACCGGCTCAGTGGCCCAGATGGGCCTGCTCACCGGGGTGGCCGGGGCGGCGGCCATCGGGGCAGGGTTCCTCGCCGGGAGCCTGGCCGACCGGCTGGACCGCTGGGCCCTGATGCTGGGCTGCGACCTGGCCCGGCTGGTGCTTTACGGGCTGATCCCGCTGGCCTGGGCGGTGCACCCGCAGGTGTGGCTGCTGTACGTGATCCTGCCGGTCTGCGCGGCCATCGGCATGGTGTTCGAGGTGACCTACGTGACGGTCATCCCCGCGCTGGCCGGCGGCGGCCGGATCACTGAGGCGAACGGCCTGCTCTACGCCAGCGCCGCCGGCGCCGGCATCGCCGGGCCGCTGCTGGCCGGGCTGGTGTCGGGGGCGTTCGGCCCGGCCGGGGCGGTGGCGGTGGACGCGGCGAGCTTCGCGGTGTCCGCGGCTGGGCTGCTGCTGGTGCGGCGCTGGCGGCCGGCCCGCGCGCCGGGAGGCACTGACGGCGCGGGGGCCGGCCGCGGGTGGCACGAGCTGCTGGCCGGGGCGCGCTTCCTGTGGCGCCAGCCGGTGCTCCGCGCGCTGACCGTCATGCTGGCCATCTTCATCTTTGCCACTTACGGGCTGACCGACGTGCTCATCTACTACCTCAAGCACGACCTCGGCCAGCCCGACGGGGTGGTCGGGCTGGTGCTCGGCGCGGCGGCGGTGGGCACCGTGGGTGGCGCCCTGGCCGTCGCCCCGCTGCGCCGCCGGCTGGGGTTTGGCCGCTGCTGGATCGGCTCGCTGGTGCTGGGTGGCCTGGCCGTCGGGGGGCTGGGCGTTTCCGGCCTGGTGCCGGCCGTGGCCGCGCTGGCCGCGTGCTACCTGGCCTGTGTCAGCGTGGCCGGGATCTGCTCTATGTCACTGCGCCAGCAGCTCACCCCGGACTACCTGCTCGGCCGGGTGACGGCCGCGTTCTGGACGATCCACTACGCGCCCGGGCCGGTGGGCGCCGCGCTGCTCACCTGGACCGCCGGGCACGCCGGGGTCACCGCCACCTGCCTGGCCAGCGGGGCGGTGTGCGTGCTGCTCGGGCTGGCCGCGGTGGCCAGCCCGGTCCGGTCGGCGGCCTAGCCGCCCTGGACGCCGGCCTGGCGGTCCCGGGCCTGGCAGCGCAAGGCCCGCTGCACGCTGTCCCGGCACTCCACCAGCAGCCGGAGCAGTGGCGGGGGCGGTGCCGCCGAGGCGATGTAGTCGTCGGTCAGCTGCACGGTCCGCTCGCTGATCTGGGCCAGCGGGTAGGCGTTGCTGGCGAACCACTGGGCCATGTCCGTGCTCCAGTCCCGCCACACGTCGCCGACCACGTCGAAGTACCGCTTCGCGTAGGGCTCGAGCAGCCCGGCCTGGTCCGGGTCGGCGAATCCGTTGAGCGTGGCGCGGAACGTGGCGTTGGGCAGCGTGCCGCTGATGATCTGCTGCCAGGCTGCTTCCTTGGCGGCCGGCTCGGGGATCTCGGCCCAGCAGGTGGCGGCCCGCCGCTGGCCAGCGTCGGTGGCGTCCCGGGCCAGTTCGGCCTCGATCTCGGCCGGGCCGGCCACGCCCTGGCTGACCAGGCGCTGCAGCAGCCGCCAGCGCAGCTCGGTGTCCACCACCAGGCCGTCCAGCTGTGCTGACCCGTCCAGCAGGCCGGCCAGCACAGCCAGGTCGCCGGGCTGGGTGGACACGCTGGTGAGCGCCTGCAAGTAGGCCAGCTGCCGATCGGAACCGGGCTCGGCCCGCTGCATCAGGCTGAGCAGGGCGCTGGCCGCCTGCTCCGTCCCGGCCGGCCGCCAGGCCGGGTCGGAGAACCGGCGCAGCGCGCTCGTGGCCTGCCGGAGCAGCGTAGAGATCACCGAAATGTCGCTGGCATGGTCCACCCCCGAGGTGACCAGCTGGACGTAGTCCCGGGCGGCCATCTCCGCGTCGCGGCACATGTCCCAGGCGGCGGCCCAGCACAGCGCGGCGGGCAGCGATTCGGTGAACTCGCTGATCCCGGTGATCAGCGTGCCGAGCGACTGATCGTCCAGCCGGATCTTCGCATAGGTGAGGTCGTCGTCGTTGACCAGCACGAGGTCCGGCTGCTGTTCCCCGGCCAGCTCAGGCAGGACGGTGCGGTCGCCCGCGATGTCGGTCTCGACCCTGCGCCGCCGGACCAGCCCGGCGTCGGTCCGGTCGTACAGCCCCACGGCGATGCGGTGCGCGCGGAGCACTGGATGCGACGGCGCCGCGGTCTGCACGACAGCGAACTCGGTCATCCGGCCGCCGGCATCCAGCTGGAAGTCCGGCCGCAGCGTGTTCACCCCGGCGGTTTCCAGCCACTGCTTGGACCAGCCGGACAGCTCCCGGCCGGAGGCGTCCTGCAGGGCGGCCAGCAGGTCGCTGAGCGTGGCGTTGCCCCAGGCGTGCTGGTCGAAGTAGTGCCGTACCCCGGTCAGGAACTGGTCCCGGCCGACGTAGGCCACCAGCTGCTTGAGCACCGACGCGCCCTTGGCGTAGGTGATGCCGTCGAAGTTGACCTCGACCGCGGCGATGTCCGGGATGTCCGCGGCGATCGGGTGCGTGGAGGGCAGCTGGTCCTGCTGGTAGGCCCAGGCCTTGTGCAGCTGGCAGAACGTGGTCCAGGCCGAAGTCCACCGGGTGGCCTCGGACTGGGCCAGGGCGGACGCCCAGGTGGCGAAGGACTCGTTCAGCCACAGATCATCCCACCAGCGCATGGTGACCAGGTCGCCGAACCACATGTGCGCCATCTCGTGCAGGATCGTGTCGCCGCGCAGCTCCCGGGCGAAGTCGGTGACCCGGGAGCGGAAGATGTAGTCCTCCAGGAATGTGACGCACCCGGCGTTCTCCATCGCGCCCGCCTTGTACTCCGGCACGAACACCTGGTCGTATTTGCCGAACGGGTAGCGCACGCCGAACGCGCCGTGGAAGAAGTCAAAGCCCTGCCTGGTCACCTCGAAGATCTCATCCGGGTCAAGGTACCCGGCCAGCGACTGGCGGCAGTAGATGCCGAGCGGGATGCCGTCATGCTCGCTGGTGACCTGGTGATAGGGACCGGCGATGACCGCGGTGATGTAGGTGGACATGACCGGCGAGGGCGGGAAGTGCCAGCGCCGGGCGCCCTCCGGGCCGGGTTCGCCAGCCACATCGGGGGCTGTGTTCGACAGCACCCGCCAGCCGTCCGGGGCGAGCATGGCGAACTCGAACGAGGCCTTCAGGTCGGGCTGATCGAAGCACGCGTAGATCCGGTGCGCGTCGAAGGTCTCCAGGTCCGAGTACAGATAGGTGCCGCCATCGGACGGGTCGGTGAACCGGTGCAGGCCCTCGCCACTGCGGGAGTAGGCACAGTCGGCGACCACCCGGAGCTCGTTCTCGGCCCGCAGCCCGTCCAGGGTGATCCGGTTGCCGTCGAACGCGCTGAGGCTCACCGGGTCGCCGTTGAGCACGATCTCGCGGACGGCTGGCGCGGTCAGCTCGATGAAGCTGGCCGCGCCCGGGGCCGTGCAGCGGAACCAGGCGGTGGTGACTGACCCGAAGGTCTCCCCGTCCCCGGTGAAGTCGAGTTCCACCCGGTAGGCATCGACGTCGAGCAACTGCCGCCGCTCCCGCGCCTCGTCGCGGGTGAGGTTGTTCGCCACGTGACTGGCACCTTCCTGTCCGGTGTCCCATGTTCCCGCCGACCCGGGGTCCTCCGGTGCGGCTGCCGACGGGCATCTTCCCACGACCGGTCCTGGAATGCGGCCGGCCGCACGCCGGTTGTCAGCTGGATGGGAAGCAGGCGCGCCCCCCGCGCCTGGCCCCGGGTCCCTGGCGAGCGTCACCCAAGCGATGAGAAGGAGCCCCCCATGGCTGAGCAGGAGCTTACCCCGGTCGATTTCTGGTTTGACCCGTTGTGCCCGTGGGCGTGGATCACCTCGCGCTGGATGCTCGAAGTGGAGCAGGTGCGCCCGGTGCAGATCCGCTGGCACGTGATGAGCCTGGCCGTGCTGAACGAGGGCAAAGACGATATGTCCGAGCGGTACCAGGAGCTGATGAAGCAGGCCTGGGGGCCGGTACGGGTGGCCATCGCCGCCGAGCAGAAGTTCGGGCCCGAAGTCCTCGGCCCGCTGTACACCGCGCTGGGCACCCGGTTCCACCACGAGAAGGCACCCAAGGACCGGCCCACGATCGAGGCCGCGCTGGCCGAGGCCGGGCTGCCCGCCGACCTGGCCGAGGCGATGGACTCCACCGAGTACGACGCGGCGGTGCGTGCCTCGCACGCCGAGGGCATCGAGCGGGTCGGCTACGACGTGGGCACGCCGATCATCTCGATGAACGGCACCTCCATTTTCGGGCCGGTGGTGACGCCGATCCCGCGCGGCGAGGCGGCAGCCCGGCTCTGGGACGGGGTCAACCTGGTCACCCAGACGGACGGCTTCTTCGAGCTGAAGCGCAGCCGGACCCGCGACCCAATCTTCGACTAGGGGCGCCTGGCACCGCATGACATCTGGGGGCGGCCATGGGGGAACGTGGTCGGCCGGGGGAGACGCGCCGGGCGCCGGTCTGAGAGACTGGCGTCCGTGCGCGTCTACCTGGGATCTGACCACGCCGGATTCGAGCTCAAGGCGGCGTTGATCGACTGGCTGCGCTCGGCCGGCCATGAAGCCGTGGACTGCGGCCCAGCCAGCTACCAGCCGCTGGACGACTATCCCGTGTACGTTATGCGGGCGGCGGCCTCGGTGGCCGCGGACCCGGCCAGCCTGGGCATCGTGATCGGCGGGTCCGGGAACGGTGAGCAGATCGCGTCGAACAAGATCCCGGGCATCCGGGCGGCGGTGGCCTGGACCACCGAGACCGCGCGGCTGGCCCGGCTGCACAACGACGCGAACATCCTCAGCCTGGGGGCCCGGATGTACCCGGTGCCCGACGCCGTCGGCTTCGCGCAGGTATTCGTGGAAACACCGTTCTCCGGCGAGGAGCGGCACGCCCGGCGGCTGAAGATGATCGCTGACTACGAGCGGGACGGCAAGCTGCCGGCCGAACCCGGCAGCGGCTGAGCGGGCCGGGCGGGCGCCGGT
>Ga0207665_10000895_pt1 | contig 20048 bp, 20 predicted proteins | sample LARL112metaG_FD_184351 | JGI IMG/M metagenome (GOLD analysis project Ga0207665, IMG submission 184351) | Corn, switchgrass and miscanthus rhizosphere microbial communities from Kellogg Biological Station, Michigan, USA - LAR L11-2 metaG... | ecosystem: Host-associated > Plants > Roots >...
CAAGAACATTAATTATTATGAGTAATGTATCTGGCATATCGCCTTGGTGTCAAAGGGGTGACCACGAAAACTGTACTGTTAAACAGGCAGATATTGGATATCCTACATGTCAGTGCATTTGTCATAAAGAGACATTTCTAAGTTAAGACCAGTTAAGCAATCTACTGGCAGTATGTAACCCCGGCAAAGGAAATATAGAAACCTGGATTACCTATTCCTACTCGCGCTATCCTCTTTTCCTCGCTGACTAGATTTGATAGTCATTTATAGGATCAATTTCCCCAGACTAATTACAACTTCGATTCTTAGAGGCAAAGGGTTCAATCATCATTGCTAAATTCTAAATACCATTAGTTTCATAAGAATGGTGTTACACAACATTTCTACTTTTAAGAGTATGTTGTAATTGCTTTGAAACAGCAATTAGTGATATCTTTTCATTTGTTAGCGAAAACGCATTTCCATTTAATTTTATAGACTCCACTTCATTGATGAAGTTCTTCAGCTGATTGTTTAATTCTGTATTATATCCATTTTCCATCTTTATCATTTCTTGTATTTGATAAAGATTTTCCTGTATATCTTCTATCTGCTTTCCATTTTCAGATTTAATGTGTTGATGTATTTCGACTAATTTCATAACTCCATCTTTCATTCGCTGCAAGTCCATTTGCATTGATGCATCTTGGTATCCCACATCCATTAGCTCAGCTATTGTCTTGAAAGAGTAATCGAATACTTTATCATGAACGTCATTTCCATCGTCTTTGCGATCTATACGTACTACTTTGGTTAATCTAAAGCGTCCTTCTAAAAGTTCTTTGAACCTTCTCGTCTTTCCCTTTGTATTAATACTACTTGCAAATCCATCAAGGATATAATCTATCTCTTCTTTAGGTACACCACTTCTTTTTGCCAAATTTTTTAAGCGTCTAGCTAAATCAATATAGTCAGTTACTACATTTGATACTTGTTCATCATAGGATGTTTTATCACTTAGAATTAAATCCCACTGCCTATCCTGAATAAAGTCACGATCGAAAGAAATTGGCTCTTCCTTAAGTTCAGAGGGCCATAAATCGGCTATATAGACTTCTAGATCTGGAACATCATTTTCGTATTCATAACGTTTCTCGCCTTTGTGTTTCTTCCTTGCTATGGATAGCCAATAATCTCGATGGGCTTGTACTAACTCCCTTAGTGGTGTATTGCTTCTAAAGCCGCCATCCCAAAATATGTGCTCTTCATGTATTATATTATTTCCAGCATCTTTCATATTCACTTTAAACTTTGGATAGTCAAAAAAGTCTGGAAAAGCTCCACTTGCTAGTGCATGTTCAACCCTAATACCATCATGATTATATACAGTGTTTCTATCATCATGATATTTTGCTTCCTTAATATAGCTATCAAATGTAACAGCATCACCTGTCTTTACATCAACAGTTACTAAAAGTAGTCTTGGTTGATTTTCCTTAACAGATGTATTTATTGGAAAACGCGCAAATCGTTCTAATGTTCGTTTAAGGGAATACAAGACATAGTGTTTGTTATCTGGTCTAGGAATCCAATTTGATTGTTCGCTAAAATCAAGGAACTTGCCACCTAACGACCAAGGCCGAATTCCAGAAGCCACATGCAAGGGTCCTAGACTTAATTTATGAAATTGCTTTGCAGAATAGTATCTTCTTGCAGATTCCGCTGTGGCTGGTATATACCAACCATCTTCAATGTAGTCATTCAAAAAACTAGGCTCCCAGAAAGACCAATATGGTACTGTATCTTCATACCATTTCTTAAGATCCGGATTAATAATGTTCGAATAGGATTCTATTAACTCAGTAAATGATTGTTTGAATACTTTGCTGGTATCATGGAAAACATCCCACCAGTTATGATAGAAGGGATTCATATCAAGAAAATCAGCATATGTAGGAAATTGTTGTTGAGTCTTCCAAAAATCTACAACTTTTTCAGATGACTCCTGCCACTTTACGGGATCTTCTATGCTTCTACCATCTTTCTCTGTGACGCTACTTACAACAATTGCGGCATTCATTGCACCAATAGATGTACCTGCAACAATATCAAACAGAGGTCTTTTTTCGTCAGCTGGAATGTTTCTTCCTCCATCTTTATCATTTTTAATAATCTTTTCAACTATAGCACGATATGCTCCTGCTTCGTATGCTCCAAGTGCAACTCCTCCTTGAAATATTATAGCTCTATGTACACGTTTGACAACTACATCTACATTATGTGGAGAATTTTTTTCTTCGCCATCCTTATCTGCAATGGTTAATTTAAAACTTAGGATAGTATTGATCTCATTATCTTTAATGTAAGGTGCTGTAAATGAAATAATAGATTTATCATTCTTAATATTATCATCGATGTTAAGATGGGTATCTACGGCTGGTTTCCATGAATAATTCTTGATAGAATTGGTAGTGTCTATATCCTTTACGAAATCACGTGCATCCAAAAGAACTTGTGAGCCTTCAGATACGACATAGTTAAAAACTGCTTTTTGATCTGTTTCTTCTTTCTTTGTAATTTTTGAATTATGACCTCCTTTTCCATTCATATGATCTCATTTGTTAGCTTGAATATCCTTGTACATAAGCCCTTCTTCAATTTGATTGGAATCTATTCACAAAGAATGATAGTCCTTATTAATCAGCTACTATGGATTAACAATGACTTATAATTTTATTCAGCCTAAACCTATAGAAATTATCAAACGGTTTTGACTAAACTTTGATGTGAGGCTTCACTTTTTTATGCAGCACTGAATACCTCATGGTATAGGCTACTGTTATAGGCTTGAGCATATGTATACGTGCTGTTACAGGTTATTAAATGTGGCAGTTGAGATCAGAGGATCGCAACATGGTATCACGCTTTGTACCCTATCAGTAAAGCCATTTCAAGCCACTTCCAATAACAATCTGCCTCTACAAACCCAATGTCTTTAAGCCAGCCTAACTGTACTTCCATTGGCAATAATCTATTGGCCTTATCTTCCTTTTCTGGACTATACCCTATTGCCTTGAGAAAGCGAACGTGCATTTCAACCGAGGGTGACGCAACATGTTCTAAATTACAAAATATGCCTGTCGGATTAAGGATGTCATAAATTTCTTCGTACAGTTCATGCTTGCGTTCATGTTTAAGATGATGGATAGCAAAGCTTGATACAATAGCGTCAAAATAACCTAAATCCGGCAGAGGCTCGGCTAGATTATGCTCTAATATCTTGACCCTAGGATCACTAGAAAAATGCTCCCGTGCAGATTTTAGCATTGTGGGTGATACATCTATTGCTACTGCATCTATGTCAGGGCGATTCACCTTTATCAATCTGATTAATCTACCATCTCCGGTCCCTAAATCTAAAACTCGTTTGGTATTTTCAGGCAAATGATCTATAAGGACTGATTCACCTTCTGATCGGTGTGGAAGGTTATCAGCTACATTTAGATATGCTAAAGCATTCTGAGGATTGGACCACTCTTTTACGGATCGACTCATGACAAAATTCTATATTCGAAGTAAAAAAGTATTGTGGGTTCTGCTTTGCTCAGAATAGTTAATGCAAAATTAAAACGTAGTTACTGACTACGCTTAAATGCATGTGATAGCAAAACTAATTCATCAGATATATACCCGTAGTTTTTTATCCAACATCTGCCCTCTGGGATTCATTCTCTAACATTCTTCTAGCGGTCAGTTCTAGTTACTGAGCAGACATTTATTCTTCTTACAGAAGAAAGTTATGGAACCTGACACAGAGGGCTCTTGAGGTAAGAAAAAGGATGACCCTATTTCAATTATTTAGACGAGAGCACCTGTTTTTGTTTCAATATGATGAGGATTCCTCTGCAATTCTCTAACCACTATACCATTTATTGTTAATAATATACCAGTAAGGGTTAGGAGATAGTGTAGGTAATTTCGCTTATGTTTACATTTTATCATGATTGAAGACTGGAGATAGGTATTACAATTGCGATTGAGTATGCTGTGCAGGCACAATCAGCCATTCAATCACCTGCAAGCGCTATTAAATGTGCAAATAGATCTATACCGTTATTCCGTGTTGTTGGATTAATATCGATGGTCCTAAGATTTGAAAATGCATGGAACTAAACTTTAAGAGGAGATAAATGCATTATTTGAGATAAGAGTTGCATAAATACGAGATCGAAGAAAGAAGACGGAAAGTTGCAACTTTATTAGCACAATCAATGAATGAGACTGAAATAGCACTTGAACTGAACGTAAACCAATCAACCATCAGTAGAGATGTTAAAGCTCTAAAGGAAATGTCCCAAAGATTTGTGTTTGATTTAGCCAAGTCTGACTTAGCTTATTATTATAAACAGTGTATTGATGGAATCGAGGAAGTTAGAAGGAAGACTTGGGAGATATTCAAAGGTCAGAATAATAGCAATTTGACCCCAAAGGACAAACTTTTAGCTTTGAAAGTAATTAAAGAATGCAATGAAGCCAAGTTTGCATTGTTTAAGGATGGTCCATCGATTATGCATATCAAGTCATTAGAGGAGAGATTAGAAAATATTGAATCTAAAGAGATTAATTAACAATCTCGATAAGAGTGAATTTTATAATTAACTTAGTCCGCTTTATGACTACTTGAATCACGGCTACCACCGCCATTATCTTTTTTGTCATTATCTCCGGATGATGGCGGTGAAGACGGATTTCCACCGTTGTTGTCATTATTATTATCGTTGCCGCTTGGAGGAGGATTACTAGATGGTGGTGGATTGTTATCTGTTGGAGGATTATTGGAAGATGGATTATTATTGTTATTGCCGTTAGGATTCTGAGGATTTGATGACGGTTGATTGTTAGGACAATTACCGCTAGAATCAGGTTGTGAACCGTCAGGACATGATGATGTTGGTGGTGACGGTGACAGAGGCAAAATCTCCTGTGTCAGATTATTATTACCCCCAGTCTTACCTGAATGCCCACCTGTCAGGGCGCTGGAATTACCTGTAATGTTATTGCCAGGAGATTGGGCTGTGTATGGATTCTTAATGCATTTGCTAGTAAAGTTGTCAATAACTAGACCATCTGGACAATGTGATGGTGGAGGGTTCCCGTTCTCCTCACATTTGTTAGTAAAGTTATTGAAAACCAAATTGTCACCACACTCAGGCTGGGATGGACAGTATGTCATATTGCCTACTGGACATATAGGTGGTGGGGATGGATTAGGATGATCAGGTACACATTGATGTATGCCAGCAATAATGATAATATGGTAATCTGCTTGACATTCATATGTCGTATGGATAGATACCCTTACCTTGACCACTCGAAAGCTCTCTGTGCCCTTTATAATGAAATTAGCAGGAACGTATACTGTCATAACAACTACATGTAATCCGTTCTTTAACGTTTCTACGACATAATTGCATTTGAATATTTGATCAGAACTTTCTTGACACAATAATGTGTGTGGTGGAGGTGGAAGTTTAGAAGTAGTCAAGATACATTGCAAGTTCTTGCCTGTAGGATCGGTACAATTTGACAATACTTGAATTGTTTGTGAATTTACAACTGCTGTTGTCGCCGCAGAGCCACTAATCATGAACGGAACCAAAACCAAGACTATGCCGACTGAAATCCATCTCTTAGCTCTAAGCATTTTTCTTGTAGTATATTTCCAGTATTCTGATTTATTTTTTATCATCTTACTGTATACTGTCTACTTAATGTAATCGGTTTTATTTAAGAACGAGTCTCATTCAATTATGGGTATAAATAAGAATTATAGAGAGTATTATTCAATTACAAAAAGACAAACTCATCTTTAAAGGTGATAATAATAGAATATAGCGAAAGTAAATCTGCTTATTCAAAGAAGGCATTTCAATAATACATATAAAGTTGTTAGAGGAAAAATTGAATAGTATTGAATCTAGAGAGTTCAATCAATAGTTTATCTAAAAGAGTTGAAAGATTTGATTCTTTTAATGGAGATAGTAACGACTCTTACCGTTGGAGAGGTAGAGAAATAATTCCTTTAAATGACTGGATTCAACTTAAGGGAACACCCTATGTACTACAATACTTTCCTGATGATTTCAATAATATTCGGACGTTTCTAACAGAAAGTGAATTAATAGATTGTGATGAACAGACTAGGAAATGGTATTCTGATTACTTGGATTTAATGGAACATAAAAGGAATGCAAATTATGGTAGGGCAAAGTGTTTTTATTGCTTGCTAAGTCCTGATACAGACGACCCAATATTCATAGGGATTAATAGATTAGTTGCTAAAGGATTAGGGCAGAACGAAGATGAAAACAAGAAAAAGTCCATACAGTATCCTTGTCGTGTAGCTAACAAATTTGAATGTCCTTATGAGAATGGAAAACGATCAGATACAAAGTTTGATGTTGAAGATCTGTTTGAGTTGGCTAGCATCGCTTTTGCGATAGAAATTGCGTTAGCAGTAGCCAGAAAAATACTTCCGCTATCAAAATAAGAAATAAACAAGATCTTTATCAAGGACTAACAAATCGACAAATGTTTGATATGATACTGGAACAAGGATTTAATTATATTTTGTCTGATAAAGAAACATTCAATGATAAGTCTAGATCGATCAATTACAGAAAGGTGACAGGGATGAAATTGTGGATTATTTTATGAATATTAAAGACAAGATAAAATTGGAAGATTAACGCCTCTTTAATATATTCTACAACTTCGATTTCATACAAATCATGTCCTTTTTCTTTTACTTTTCTGAATTTTGTTTCTGCCCCTCGGTTTTTTAAAATTAAAGGCTTACTATTGATACAGTCATAATTATACTGAATCACTCATTCTCTTTTTATAATCCCATTCAAACATACTGACTGGTGCGACTTCAATTGCAACTTCGTCTTGCAGATGTTTTTCTGACAACAATAATTTATATAATCTTGAACTTTCTTTTCCCTTGAAGTATTTTTGCACTAACAGGCGAAGGATTTCTTCACCTTTATCCTTTAGTATTGATGCCTTACCATATCCTCTAATACCACGATAGGGAAAACGATCTCCTGCAATCTCAAAGCCACATTTTGGAGAACATCTTAGATATTTTACGATCTTTGCTGTATTTTGTGTTGCACAATAGAATTTCTCACCACTGTATATATACCATAATGAGATAACTATAGGCCAATCTGAAGTAGAGAGACAAGCCAATCGTATGGGTATATCACTATTTATCAAATATTGAATCATATTCTTACTAGTCACAATATTCCATTTGTATTATAAAACACTTGAATTTGAACTCATTGTTATTGTATACTTGTGCTGATGCTGTAAAATTAGAAATCACGTAGTTAGCTCGTTAGAATGCAAACCTGTCATATCACGATATTGTCAACATCGTTACTTATTGGCAATGCTCGTTACTTATTTCATCAACCAGGAAATCTGTGAATTTCTTTCGGTGTGACCTACAGGATCATGTTGTTCTTGTAGAAAGCCTGTTTGCTTAGTATTCAATGCAACTGCTAATCAAAGGCTTGACGTACTTCCCTCTCTCAAGAAGGTGATTTTGAGAAAATCTCTTATACCAGAAGGCGATGATAATAATATTGTACTTCCCGAATGTCAAACATCGATGCGTCAAACCGATCAACACCCTCCAATCCATTTACACAATTAATATTAGACTTTAGGGGAAAGAAGCTTCCATCTGACCAGATTGAAGCCGATTACAATAATACTGTGAATTATCCAAACAACTATTTCATCGCCCCTGAAAGTTGGCGTGAATGTTTCTATACTACATCTAGACAGAACATGCTCTTACTCAGCAAAGGGATAGAGAACATCGTGAGAATAAAACCACCATTTAACAAATTTGTATTGGTATCGTTGTTTCAAACGGTCAGCAATTTCAATAGTGTCAGGGAACAATATATTGCGATCGCGCCGCTTACAAAGAAGTTGTATTTGATAGGAAAAAGAGGGCTGGCGGCTGAGATTAGTCTGCCCAATACTGAGATTATTGATAGCACCGGTTCTGGGCTGGAAAAGAATTGGGTGATTATCGTACTTGCCCAAGACGAAGGTTGCGCCTTAATTGCCGAAGAATTTGAAGCTGGAAGATACAGAGGATTCTTTACTACGAATCAGAATCTTGCGAATGGATGCTTGGGAGTTTTAAAAGGCCTGCTACGAATTCAAGTGGATATTTGATATAATGATCCCCTACATAGAATAATGTGCAAGGAATAATGTGCAAAGTTGCGATCGATCCAGGGTTTGGCTTCGGACAAACAACATATAGTCTCATCAGTGATTTTGCTATCTCAGCTTCTATGTTGTAGATAATTAGATTTACGTCATTTATTATGTCATCGTAGTGCAACATTGTAAAAGCAAAAATTAATTTTTGTTTTTTAACTCATTTCTTAATTTGACATACTCTTGTTCATTGGCCTTGTCAATAGCCTCTTTAATCTTATTCTGTGCCTAACTATCTCTATTACATCTCTTGCTATCTTTAATATCCTTGCCAAGGAGTAATATGATAGATCTTAGTGTCATAATACTAAATGAATTAAGCAAATTTGGTCATTTTTTCCCAATGAAAACGATCTCTCTTTGTGATTCTGAATTAAAGGCTGACATGTAACTGACGGTTAGCACTAGTTTGTTTTATTACCACGAGTTTATATATTTGATTTTACCTTTTTTAACTATGAACACAACAAGAAGAATAACCTGTGGACTTGTAACTGCGACATTTGGAGCATTAGCGTTAGGGGCATTGAACGGACAACCAGCATTTGGAGTTGCAACTGTAATATTAGGAGGAGCTGCAATGATAGGTTCTTTGATGATAAGACAACAAGTGCAAAGAAAGAAACTAAGCAGCCAGATAGCCATAATGTTACGCTAATTTCCATTTGTTTTATCTCTTTTATTTTTTCGAATGCATTTGAAGGCTAGAGCTAGATCTAATGATCAGATGCACCAGTTGTTTTGGAATTAACTGTTTTCCATTCCTCTAGCAAGTTTAGATTAATTCTTTAGGTCATCTTATTGAACTCAAGAAGACTATTTTATAAGTCCAACTACAAGGCCGAGGACAATACCATACAATATATGACCACTTAGGCTTGCTAGGGCTGGCAGATGGCCTAAAGGATGATTCCAAGGTGAAAATCCTGTTATTGGTCTATGGAGAAATCATATGCTGTTCCGGATTGATTCTGAAACACTAGATGAAATCGTCCTTACCTCAATTTACCGGGTTTTGATCATTGAAATAAGGCAATACTCTTTTGCCGAAATCCTGGATAAACTTTATTTCATCTGGACTAGTGCTATGAGGATATAGCGTTGTATAACCTGCGTTGAAGTATTCTTCTAATGGCTTGATACAATCTTCTATTGACGTAACTATTAGAGTTGATTGTCTTAACTTTTCATCTGATACTTCATCTTTTGCCTTTTGCTCGAGTTTCCTTGGATCACTTATGTCTAGATTAAATGCGTTTTCTAGAAGAGAAGATCTCCAAAATTCTGTGGACTTTAGAGCTTTTTCATAATCCTCAGAATATGATATTTTTGGTTTTGCTATTTTCTCCAAAGAACCAGGATCTTTTCCTTCCTTAATTGCAGCTTTATCGAATATCTCAAATGTTTCATTTGCTTTATCTGGTTTTGCCAACGTAATTAAACCATCAGTATATTTTGCAGCAGTTTCTATTGCTTGTTCTCCAATTGCTGCCATGTATAATGGTATTTTTCCGGCGGGTGGTGTGTATAGTTTTGCGTTTTTAACTTTAAAGTATTTGCCATTAAATTCTACAAATCCATCATGATCTTCGTTATTATCTTCTCCCTTTGGTGTAGTTGTTCTTCCCTGCTTCCATAATCTGCTTATGATTCTAATAGATTCGGTAGTCCTCGCAAGTCTAATATCAGCTGATGGCCAATCAAAACCTGCTGGAACTTCATTCATAGCTTCCCCAGAACCTATACCAAGGCCTATCCTACCAGGATAAAGTACATCAAGAGATGCAAATGCTTGAGCAATGATAACCGGATTGTAGCGATAAACAGCAGATGTAACTCCTGTTGTAAAGTGCATCTTCTTAGTATGCTCAGCAGCAGCCGCCATCCAAACCCAAGTAAAATTTCCATAGCCATTGTCATGCCACCAAGGATGGAAATGGTCACTTGTCAAACAGCTATTGAAGCCGCCCCTTTCAGCCTCAGACACAAAGTTGAGCAAATCTTGCATTGAGTATTGTTCCTGAGATGCCCAATACCCGATAGTCTTATTCTTATTATTATTACTCATATTCCTGACCTTGATATGTGATCTAATGTCCCTTGTTTAGCGCATCTCTGCTTTATTTGGCTCCCATAGTGCACATATTCCATGTGATGCTATTTCGCCAGAGCTTTTATCGTATACATCTACTCCTTCATCTGTTACTATGGCGCAATGATTTGGTTTCATAAAGTAAATGCAATTGTAACAGAAATATCCTGTATGATGATCGGAGTCTTTGAATTCTTCCATTTCCATATATCTAGCTGTTGTTTTGGATAACTTTTTGAGTTTTGTTGCTTCTTGTGGTATATTCTGAGTAGAGTTCTTTGACATACCTATATTGATCACATCTTATATTATAGAGGTTAGTATTCCAAACCCATTATACTAATTTAGAAACCCTATCTTGTGAAATTGTTTATCTATGTATGCAATAAGACACATGTAGCAAAAATAATCTCCTTACCTAGCCACGGTCGGATTAAGTATGTGTAAATATATTAGCGATTTACAGTATTTTGACTGACAAATTGCCATATTCCTCAGGTATTAATCCCAACTCTGAAACACGGCTATCGTGTACGGCTGCCTCTAGTAATCTATTGCTCAATGCTTTCCGTTCAGCAACTATCTTGTCCTTGTCACATGTGTCACGATATTTACCTGAGACTAGCATCTGGTATCTATGTGCCTTGGAGCCTAGTTCCAAATTATTGTAGTTTATCTTACGCTTATTCTGTTCTTCTACTTCTGCGTCTGTTATGTTGGAATTGGCAGCGCTATCAATATCGTTTCTAGCAGTCGTTTTAAGAACCCTCCTGTCTTGGATGTTGACAATATTCTTGTGAAGGTTATCGATCGCCCTATCTAGATTATGCATTTTTATGTATTTATCCCCTATGTCACCTCTATTTTCTCCACTCTCTCGGTTAGTCCCTAGACAAGAAGTATAGAGCCCAAGTTCTTTTCTCTTAGATCAGAACAGAGTGGCAAAATTGAGTCAAATTTGTTTTGCATCCACTCAACCCGAATCAAACCAACATAGTTGTGGGTAGTAATCCATCTCCATTTAAGACAGAAGATCCAGCGTCATCTTCAGATCTGCTATTTCTTTTTCTATGATCTGTCTATCGTGCTCCTCTGAGGTGTACTTTAACAGCCTTTCACATGCAGTTAATTCAGAAACTATAATGTCTTTCTTGTCTATACAAAGGCTATGGTAAGAGTCAATAAGTGCGTATGTAATTTTACGTCTATTTCTTTGAGCACATCCGCATGTTTTTGCAACCATTGTAAGAGGAGACTCTGATTCTATGATATTCATTTAGTTGTGTTTCTCACCTCCCTATTATCCTTATTTTGCGTAATTCCATCCTGTTAATCAAAAAAACTTACTGATCCTGGCTTACGATCATAATCAAATCTATGAGTTTCGCCATCGGCGATTGGTATTCTTTCTATTTTACAATTATCACAGGAAGGACACCTGAGGGGCGGATTCAACCTGATACAAGTGGCACACCAGTAACAAGAGTCGCATGTTAAGAAATAGATTGCTTGTTTGCAGTAATTCTCATAAGTGCTATCATTGTTGTTATTGTTATACCCATTTTTGTCTTCATCAATTTCTTTGCCAGTTTGAAGGATACTTACAATATCCACTGCATCCTCCTCGAGAGTGATTGCTGTTTGATAAAGGATGCCGTCTCATTTAATTGAGGAAAAAAGAGACAACGAGAACACAAACACACTGTCTTAGGGTCTATCATCTGATATTATAGAATATTGTACTATATAACTTCTCTAAATTCATTCTACAAGTGTGTTAATGCATGTTAATAACATGAAATTTAAATTTAATTATCGTAGTGTGAGTTTAACTTCCGCATGTATTGAGACGATGGATCAATTGTGTCAATTTCTGGTGTCCTAGTCCAAACTACCCCAGAGATAGATATATTCTGACTGCTGAAAAGGGTTAACTTATGATATACGAGTCATTATTTTAGATCAAAGAAAATCAAAGTTATTGGGTCAATAATAGACAATATCATGGGCTGAAACATTAACAATGCTCGATCTTTTTGTCTGGAATGCCAAAGGTGCTTATTGATCATATTATTAAATATGACACCAAAAACGAGGACAAAAACCTATAGATGGAGAACTTCCACTTCTGCACCGGTCAAGTTACAATGTCATATAGCTTTGCATCGATAACGGTATTAGGATTAACGTTGCATGTTCCGAATAGTCCTTCATCAGAACCGTAACGATTACTACGAAAATTACTTTGATTGCCTTAACAGCTTCTAATCCTGCTTTTAGACGCTATGAGCGGGTGGACTAATTGCATTAAATTTGGTCCACATTCCACCGAACCTGGACCATCGACTTGCTGGTGGTTGCGAGATTTGTGGCTTTATTGCTATCTGGTAACGACACAACATCATTTCAAATTTAATTCGCAATCCTTTCTACTCATATTATCCGATTAATCCTAAATCTCGAACTTTAATCAGGAAATAATTGATAGTTCTATAATTTACGTTCAATTCCATTCTGCGTCTCTCTTGTCGGAAGACGATGCGAGGCAAAGGTAGAGATAGATGATAGTAATAAATGGAATTCAGAATAAAAAATACACAAAACATTATCGATCTCCGGTTGACATCAAAGAAACAAAACCAACCAAGGATCATTTGACTGTTACTAAGATTAAGAAGGATGCTAACAAGAATATGGTTTCACCCTAGCCATTGATATTGATCTTTGGAAAAGCGATTGTTATTGCTACATTTTTTAAATTATAATGGCTCAATTGGCAGTCCCGGTATTGGTTTATCGTAATCTGTTCCCGTGATATTAGGATTGACGAGGGCTTTTTGTTACTAATTGGCATTGAGTGTATATAGTCAATAATCAATAACGTTTCAGACACCGGTGCACCCTTAGACCTGCAATATGTTTTAAATGCGGCTGAATAATTAAGACGACTGACATAATCCCTCTAACCTCAGCGTTCTGTCTATCATATTAAACGAGACCGTAAAGTTTGTCAATATGGATCACAAACCACTGTCCCCCTACGATATCGGTGCTTTTTAGTGGGTCCTGATAATAAGAAGGTGAGAAAACAAAGAGTGTTAATTGATAAAGGACCATCAATTTTATCATTAGAGGCTTAACTAAAGAATAGGAATAACGAATTGGATCCATGGGTGTTAATCCAAATGATAAAACCGCGTATGTAACGGCAACAGGTTATCTTTGTATGTATGCGGTTTCAGAAATACAGAAAAAAGTCTAATGATCAGAAAGTGGATTCATCGACGCATTGCTAGTCTTAGTAAAGGGATTTACTTAACAGGAAATATAAGAAATATTTGAAAAAATGATAATCATTCTTGCAGCTTGGTAGGATAATAATCTTGCTTAGGGTCTGAGCAGATCAACAACTTTCTTACTATTATTTTTTCCAACAACTTCACTATCTATTCCGAATCTGATTTCCATCATATTTGCTTCATCGACAAAGTCGTAAAGATGTTTCATAACCTTATCATAAGAATAATGATCGTTCATTTTGTCTCCAAGACTATCTCTGGCTTCTTTCAAATGTTTGTGCAGACTATTCCTCATGTCGCTTGGCACTTTTTCCTCCAAATTCTCCAGAGTGGATGATAAAGTATTGATCAGCTTATCAAGTGCATCCCATTTCCCAGATGCCATCAATTGTCTTATAGTGTGGGCTGAAAAATCTGCCATAGCGAGGCCGACGGCATATGTATCATCCTTGCGTTCAATTCGCATCACTCTGTCTATATCAAAGTTACCTTTCAATAAATCACGATATGTTTTTATTCCCCTTTTATTAAAGGCGTTGTCAATAATTGGTAAATTCAGAATTGCTTTTGTAGCAGCATTATCTTTACCATTCAACGTCTTTAACAGGCTTTCAACCAAATGCATATAATGAGTTATCATTTTTGTTACGCTTTCTTCATATTCCGTCTTGTCCATTAGTAGCAGGTTCCCTTTTCTAGACATGACAAAATCGTTGTCTGATGGAACCGGATAGTCTGTAATTTTAGCTGGCCAAACATCTGTTATGTATACATCAAGCGCAGGAAGCTTAGTTCCTTTCTCTCCATCCCAAATTTCCTCATGTCTTTCCTCTTCTATATTATGACTCCAATACTCCTTGTACTTACTTATCAGTTCTCTTAAAGGAGTATTACTGGACACACCGCCATCCCAATATGTTCTCTTTCTCTCACCTTTCTCGTGTGCCATACTCTTATCTTCTAAAGTTGCATATCTATAAAGATCAGCCATACAAAAAGTTGTACTTAATTGATCCCATTCTATACCCTCTGGATATCTTATAAGGTGGGTATATTCCTCATCTTTCCTATCTTTGTCCTTTTTTTTCTGATCAGCATTTTCATTATATTCATCGTACTTTGTTCTAGTATCATAACTATCAAATGATACTGTATCGCCGGATTGCACATCAACAGTTACAAATAACAGGCGGGGTTCTTTCTGTTTGGGATCGGTTTTGATTGAATCAAGAATATAGCCACGGCAGGCCTCTCTCAAGGAATAATTAGGATACTTCCAGTAAAATGGGACCTGTCTTTGCTCGCCGCGGAATCTAAAGTCGCGAGGGTCCCAGAACTTTAGATCATTCCGAGGAATCGCTCTAGCAACATTTGGTGAAGCAAAAGTCATAGTACTCCAATGCCTTCTAGCTGCCTCAGTCGATGCTGGGATATCCCAGGCCTCTGTATGAAAACGTAGAAAATCGAACCATTCTTTTACAAACGGGTTATTATTATTATTGCCCTTCCAGACATTGATCATGGACTCTTCTGATCTATCTAGTATCTCATCCCAGCCTTCTTTCATCGTTTTGGTTGCAACATGAAAGAAGTCCCATGGCCAAAAACCTAAATCATACCAGTTCATAAAAAAATTATCAAGTGGTAGACTGTTCCAAAAATCTTCCAAAGCATCTGCAGAACCATACCAATATTCTGGCCAATTCCTCGGTTCGTTATCACCTTGTTTTCTCCTTTGCTCTACCTCTCTCTTATTTTTCAGGACATAACTTACAACAATAGCGCCGTTGATTGCGCCTATAGAAGTGCCTGCTATTATATCAAAGAAATTTTCATTTTTCTTGCCAGCGATAAAATTTTTGTAAATCCAATCATGTAAGACCCTATAAACGCCTGCCTCATACGCTCCAAGTGCTCCTCCTCCTTGGAAAATTAATGCACGCTGTTTCGGAATTATAGTTCGTGTGCTTTTATCTCGCTCTGCAGTCTCTTGTGATCTTTCTTGAGACATAGTATAGGCTAATTCACCCTATTTAGATAAGTATTTCTGCTAATTCTAAAATACCGGAAGTCGATTTTGTTGAAACTGATCCGGATCCATGTCATTCCCTAATCTATACTGTAGTCGACCATCCGTTACAGGGTGTACTAAACCCCCAGTTCTCGTAACGATATGATAACATACACGGCAAATAAAGGCTACACAGGACTGGAAGAATTCACATACATCGTCGCTGCAGTTTTGCATAAAACATTCCGCTTTGTATCCGCCCCTCAGTAGATCAGCTAGTTTAGATGCGTCAAGTTTGTCCGTCTTTATTTTAGCTGATACAATAGCTCTTGTCTTGACTGGGTGGGGTAAGCGTACCTCGAGGCGTCTCTTGTCCAGGCATTCATAAATGTTTACCACATTCTTGTCGATTCCATTACAACCTTAATATTATTACCAGGATGAAGACTATTGCAGAATATCATTTAACGATAACCCCCACAAACTGAATGTTACTACCTAGCGTACAGTCTCAATTGGCTTACTAGAACATAAGTTGTAATTAAGATGAATTAGAGATTGTCTCTATATACGCAATACTCTAGCAGCTATTATCTTTCAGTAGTTTTACCATAAAAAATGATTTATTGTGTTCGGTTAATTGCTTACACGAGTAATGCGCTGAATCATTGAGGTTATTAAATCTGTTATCGGCAATTCTGCTAAAGTAGAATAACTATCTTTAGTACCGTTTTATTCATGTTCGGATATTGAATATATTGAAGAAACTAGTATTTGAATTCTAAATTTGGCTAGAGATATTCTACCACTTTACAATACATTAGATATCAAAGATGACGACAAATGGTATAATAAACAAGCTGCTGAATTTTGCGCTTGGGAGTGCGCCACATAAATGGAATGCGGAAGTCGTCTTCTCGAATGCCATGTGCCGAATTATTAATCCGATATTAATTTGATTAGCAAAATGTTAGAACTATACTGGTATAAGATTGAATCGAATCACTAGCCACTAGATGACCTAGATATATTCAGGCCTTAGTGCGATGATTCCGGTTTCGTATTGGGGTGGGGGTGTTATAGCGGACCTCATTGTGAAATGGAAGATCAAATATTGATTGCGTTAATAGTGAAAGATAAATATCTAAAATCACCGAACCCTTTTGTATGCGGGGACCTAATCCCATAGAATGATCACCATAATAGAATAATGAGAAGGGTCTGGACACTATCAGACCCAATATGAAAATAGACTTTTATAGTCGAAGTGAAAATCCAGTTGCAAACTCTGCCATAATAAAAATGATTATAAATTGAGACACTGCCTGCATCGCAACTACTTTGACATATCTTCTCATGAGTTTCTGGATCTTTGACATGTCTGGTTCATTCCTCCTTAACTCAAAATAGACTCGAAGGTTAGTAGGCAGTAATATTCCCAGGCCTTGTATGAGCATTGCTGCTACGATCACCAAAACTGCAAATATCCAATATACTGTAGGTGGGTGCAAAGTGATTAAACCTATTTTAGAAGCAAGGTAGTAACCTGCTGTGGTTGTCACAGCGGCAACAGTTGGCATGTAAAAAATCATTTTGGGCATAAGCCAAAAAATAACTTCTTTACGTGTAGAGAGGCTAACGTTTTTTAATATAGGTCCAAGTAGAAAAGCCATAAAAATGTCAGTCCCAGTCCAAAGCATAGAAGTAAATACATGGACATAATTGAGAAGTAAATTAGCAGTCAGAATTGCTACTATTAAAGCAGCTATTGGTATAGTAATCCATATGTTTGCACGTATAGATATTGTTGGGATTCTAGCTTGCTGCATGTATACCCTCTACTGTTGTCCTTGTCTGGTATATGACGATAGCTATTAATCATGACAAGTTTGATTACCTAATTACTGCGTTAAGAACAGCTATTGATAGTGATGGCATATTGGATAAAGAAGGAACCTCACATAATGACATATTTGATGCACATAGATTAGTTTTGCTAACCTTACGTTTTAGGTAACTAGCAATCTCTTGTTAGGTATATGCAGGACATATGCATTCCACAGATATTATCATAGCAGTATTTTATCATTGGAATGTAGTTATATCATTTGATCAAGTACTTACCAATGTCAAATCAGAACGAACTAGTCGACGGGCCCACCGGAGATATAGAAAGGAGCTATCAGAAGACATAGAAAAGCTTTGCAATCTTAAGTAAAAATAATGCGCACAATATTGACAGCCAATTAATCACACACCGCTGTCTAGTTCAGTACTACTAGTCATGCAGTGCTAGACAAAACGGTGTCTATAGATTTTAGCAAACAACAGGACGGTAAGTTTTGATGTTCTTGAAAAATAAGGCTGTTTATCTTGCCAGACTACTTGTGAGCCAGTTAGTCCAGCAAGAAAACAACCTCGTCGGATACTACTTGACTTGTATAGGCTTCCTGCGTATAATTTTTCTAATTTAGCTACGACGCTATTTAGAAATTTCGACTAGGCTATATCACTAGTATAACATGGCTGTTTGCGAGTGTTTTGTGGTTGATCCTTAAGAAATGAGGTAGCTCAGAAGTCAATATAACTACAACATTCATTTTTAACTATCGGTATAGTAATAGAGCTAGTAATATATGCAGCATATAAAATTAAGCCATTTTAACAACATTCCTTTTTAGGTACATACACTAGATAAACAAGAGTATGGCTACATCAGGTTCAATGCGTGAGTAGACTCATGAATTTTCATTCACATCTCTCTGTAACCGCTTGGGTCACGTCAGCACATTGCTCTAAAATACAAGCCGCGTTCCTTTATGAAGCCGGATGATATTCACATCACAGTGATACTGTCTCAGAACCGGATGGGAGTATTGGAGAAGTTTTCAGCGGCTTCGTCAACCATCTCTCTTTTTAACTGAACAACATATTCTTCTAATATTTTTATTACCTGCTCTCTCTGTGCATTTTCTGTCAAGCTCCATCTATTTATGCCAACTCGCCTATGAGCCAGTTTGTATTTGAGTCCATCCATTGATGTTGTGTAAGTATTTGCATCTAGTTTTCTGACATTCTGATGAGCAAGAATATACCAATGATACTCTGTCCCGACTGGAGTCCCTGAGCCCTCTGGAGCATTCCATGCTCTTTTCTTATTAGTTGCATAAGTGAATTCCCATTTGTCTGGTGCTATTTTTTTCTCCTTCCACTCACCATTCTCGTAATACCAATGGTGGACTCCTCCTACCCTCATACCAGTATATTTTCTTCCTTCAAACTCTTTATAATCATTGTAGGCTGTAGAAATGTTGTTTCTTGTTTTACTTATTTTATGCTCTTTCTCCTTAATAGATTCAAGGTCCATAGTATTCCCCTCCATTCTCATAATCGTATCTATTTCATAACAAGCAAAAAATCGCATTCGTGACAAACGTAGCCTATACAATCAAAGTTAGACGACAATGTCATGACATTGTAGCAGCGTGGACATTCAATTTCTTGTTCTATATCTTTCGCCGCCTTAGTATCATTTCTCTCTTGCTTCTCCTCTATACTAGGATCTGGCTCAGGAGATAGTAGTTTTGTATTCATTATAATTAAAGTCATTATGAAGATACTTATAGTAGCTAATACGACATGGGGAGGGAGGGTAGCTTTAGAGGACGGTAATGTACCGTACATTATTTGGGACAAAATTTGAAATATGTTCTCTTTTTGGTAATAGCTCGTTTTTTACTATCAAAGGATCAGTAAGAGTGCGAAATCCTATAAACTCAGTTTATCGATTACAGTATAGTAATATGAATAGTAGTATTACGTAGGGAGCGAAGATTACAAACCGAATTAATTTGTCTTGTCGAACTATTTGCATTACTACTTGGGGACCTTCCAAATAAAAAAGCTCTTTAATACGAAATTGTGCTGGTGTTGCGTGGCGCCAAAGATTCTCAAACATAAAGAGATGTGCCTCTACCATTTCTTTTTGCGTGCAATAGATGGCATTTCTATTTTCGGGCTCTTCTATCTTCCCCACAAGAATGGCAAAAAGTATTTACTTCAATTCCTCTCTTGTCTACTTTTAAATTATTTTCCCAAATAAGTAGTTCGGGGAATCATTTTCGAATTAAATCGCTACCTATACCTCAGTTCCAATTTTTACCAACATCTTGCCAAAGTTTTCTCCATTAAATAAGCCAATAAATGCATTAGGTGCATTTTCTAATCCCTCAACAATAGTTTCCTTCCACTTAATTTTTCCTTCATTAATCCATTTGATCATCGAAGAATGAAACTCATTTAGCATATCGTAATGATCTCTTACGATAAATCCATGCAATCGAAGTCTATT
>Ga0207665_10000896_pt1 | contig 20037 bp, 18 predicted proteins | sample LARL112metaG_FD_184351 | JGI IMG/M metagenome (GOLD analysis project Ga0207665, IMG submission 184351) | Corn, switchgrass and miscanthus rhizosphere microbial communities from Kellogg Biological Station, Michigan, USA - LAR L11-2 metaG... | ecosystem: Host-associated > Plants > Roots >...
AAGAAATCTAGTTGCGCGTCTCGTGGCCGCAAGCTGGCCAGCAGCGCTGAGAAGCGAAAGGGCTTCTGCAGAGAGAGCGCTCCGGGGGGAATTATAGCCGCATTCGCGCCGGAATTCACCGATAGCATGCACGAGCGCGGTTTCGTCGTCGACGAGCAACACCGTTGCGCTTTCTGACATGGAAGTGCCGCGCGCCGGTTCCAAGGTAACAGGCACAGCCTGCGGCGGGGCGACTGGCGGCAAATACGGCAAAGCGAAGCCTTGCGAGCGCGAAGGTGTTGCGAAGAGGGGAAATCCGTTCAGAGTGGCCCAGAGATTACTGGAAGTCTGTCATTCGGGGGAGATGTGGCACAGCCCTGAAGCCTAGGGACGGTCTAACCCGACTGGCGTTCCATGCGGGTAGTTTTCAACGTGGCGTTTCCAAAACTGCTATCCTCAGCGACGCATGGGACCGGACAAAAATAAGTTAGTGCGTGACCGCGAAGCGAGCGACGTCATAGGTGACCGTAGTACGGGGAATGGGCTGGAGCGTGGGCTGGGTCTGAAAGAAGCCGTCGCGCTCAACATGATCGAAATCGTAGGGATCGGCCCGTTTGTGGTGAGCGGCATTGTGATCCGCGAGATGGGCGGCCCACAGGCTCTGCTGGCGTGGCTGGCGGGCGCGGTGCTTGCGACGCTGGATGCGTTCGTATGGTCCGAACTCGGCGCAGCCATGCCGAAAGCGGGCGGCACGTATGTATTCCTGCGCGAGGCGTATGGACCCCGGCGCTGGGGACGATTGATGTCGTTCCTATTCGTGTGGCAGACGTTTGTACAAGCGCCGCTTTCGGTGGCCTCGGCGTCCATCGGATTCACGCGCTACGCGGGCTACCTGCATCCGCTCTCGCCGTTGCAGGCCAAAGCGGTTTCCGGCGGCCTGGTGATTTTTCTGGTGATTCTGCTTTACCGCCGCATCACGACCATCGGGAAAATCTCATTATTTTTGTGGGCGGGCGTGATCGCAACACTGCTGTGGCTGATTTGGGGCGGTATGACGCACTTCAATTCGAAGATGGCATTCGATTTTCCTGCAAACGCGTTTTCGTTTTCGTGGGTCTGGTTCGCCGGACTCGGCTCCGCGATGGTGAGCACCATTTATAGTTACTGGGGCTACTACAATATCTGCAATCTGGGAGGAGAAATTCGCGAGCCGGAGAAAAACATCCCGCGCGGAATTTTTCTTTCTGTCCTGGGGATCACGGTGCTCTATCTAGCGATGCAGACAAGTATTCTTGGGGTGATCCCGTGGCGTGAAGCGCAAAATTCGAAATTCATCGTGAGCACGTTTGTTGAGCGGCTGTACGGTCACGGCGCCGCTTCCGTAGCAACCGCCATGGTGCTGTGGATTGCGCTGGCGTCGGTGTTTTCGGTGCTTCTTGGATATTCACGCGTGCCGTACTCAGCAGCGCTCGACGGCAACTTCTTCCCGGTCTTTGGCCGGCTGCATCCTACCAAACATTTTCCGCACTTTTCGCTGCTGGCGCTGGGCGCTCTGGCATTTTTCTTCAGCATCAAGCTGGACCTGGAAACCTCGATTGCGGGAATTCTGGCGGTACGGCTGATTGTGCAGTTTATCGGGCAGGCGGTTGGCGTGATGTTGCTGCGAAGGCGATTAGGAGCGGACTGGCTGCCTTTCAAGATGTGGCTATATCCGCTACCGGCGGTGCTGACGATGATTGGGTGGGCATGGCTTTTCTGGCATACCGGCAAAGCGCGCATTTGGGGACTGCTGGAGATCGTACTGGGCGTGCTGGCGTTTTTGGTTTGGACCGCGACGATGAAACAATGGCCGTTCAACAAGAATCAAATGGATGGAACGACGGAATCAATTGAGGCGTCCCAATAGAGGCCTGCACGGAATTGCATTCGAATCCGGGAGGAAGCATTGAAAATTCGCCGCGCAATATTTTTTGTCAGCGTATGGGTGACGCTGGGTAGGGCTCCGCTTCGCGCGCAGTCTTCCGGTGCTCCCGGAACGGAGCACGGGTTGCCAGAAACGATTGAAGCCATCGACAACGCGCGTGTAACCACCCGGATTTTGTATATCACCGCGCACCCCGACGATGAGAGCGGCGCGGTGCTGACGTATCTCGCACGAGGCTTGCATGCGGAAGTGGCGTTGCTCTCGTTGACACGAGGTGAAGGCGGCCAGAATGCCCTGGGTCCGGAGCAGGCGCCGCAGCTCGGGCTCATTCGAACGCAGGAATTGCTCGCGGCCACTCGCGGCTACGGAGTGAAACTTTATTTCACCAGCGCAAAAGATTTTGGCTTTTCGAAAACGTCGGAAGAAGCGCAGAAAATCTGGGGCGATCAAGTGCTGGACGATATGGTGTACCTGATCCGTGAATTTCGTCCCAACATCGTCATCAATCACTGGGGTGGCGTGCATGGAGGGCATGGGCATCACCAGGCATCGGGGATTCTCACGCCAAGAGCAGTACAGCTTGCCGCGGATGAATCTTACAAAACGAAAGCAAGTTGCGAGGATTGCGGACCGTGGATGACATCGCAGGTACTCGACGTGGAGCGCGGAAGCGACCATCCGCGCGGGTACGTACTTCCACTGGACGAGATATCCCCATTGTACGGGCGATCGTGGCGTCAGCTGGGGATCGATGCGTTTGCAAATCATCGCACGCAAGGCATTACGGGATTTCTGGCGTCTTCGTTTCTGCAACGCCCGATTGCATTGTTCAGAGAGGATGGCAAAGCGCCCGATCCAAAATCGTTTGCAGTGAGTCTTGCAGAACGATTCAAGGGATGCGCGCCAATTCAAGAAGCCGATCGCGACCTGAGCGAAGCGCGCGTCGCGGCTTTACAACTTGCCTGGAAAGACGCCGGCGAAAAGGTGAGCAACGCAGCGGATTTGCTGGATGAGGCTCCGAAAAAGTGCGGGCCAACGCCTTACTCTCAAAAAGAAGAAGCCTGGGAACAGTTGCTGGATCGCTCGGGAGCGAATGCGCGCGTTGCGAGAGCCGCCAAATTAGTAGCCGGACTGGACGTCAACGCACTCGCGGATCGAAACGATCTTGCTGTCGGCGAAGAATTTCACGTGACAGTGCACGCCAGTTGCAGGTTGGAAGCCGATTGCAAGCTGCAAGAATCGAAACTGGTTTCTATTGCAGGATTAAGCCCGACAAAACGGGAAGGCGATCTGGAGAAAACGCAAACGTTTACAGTGCAGGTGCAGGACGATGCGAAGGCCGCAGGGTTGATCGGAAGCAACTCCTCGCCGCAATCGCAATACCAGAACCAGGCAATCCCTCCGCCCATATCGCAGGTCGCGATCACTTTCAAACTGGCAGGGCATGAATATGTGGACCGAGAGACCGTTAAGTTTTTCGACGCGAATTCAACACATGCGGACCTGGTACCTTTGCGGATCGTGCCGGCATACACGCTGGCGATCGAGCCCAAGAGCGCGATTGAGATTCTCTCGCGCCATCACCAACCCATAGATGTTTTGCTGCGCGTGCATTCTTATTCGACGAAACCGGCGGCCGTGAGCGCCGGCGTGGACGTACCGAGTGGATGGACGTCCAGCGGAACGGCGGAGATAAAGTTCGATGGAGCCGGCGACCGTTACGCCAAGCTGAAGGTGACGCTGCCGGCGAAACTGCCGGAAGGAAACGTGACCATCGCCGCTTACGCACAGCGTGGCGAGAAAAAATTTACGACCTCGCTGCAGCCGCTTCCGTCCATGCCCACGCTTTTGTGGGAAGAGCCGTCGCGATGCGTGGTGCACGCGTTTGATATAAACGTGCCGAATCGTTTGCGCGTCGGCTATATTACGGCGGAAAGCGAACCGGTTCCTGACGCTCTGCGAATGCTGGGTATTCAGGTGGAGATGCTTGATCCCGCGACGCTGGCGTTTGGTGATCTTTCGAAATTTGACGCGATTGCCGTGGGGGTTCGAGCGTACGAATTGCGCAGCGATCTGCCCGGCGCCAATCAGCGGCTGCTCGACTACGTTTCGAATGGCGGGACGCTGGTGGTGCAATACGAGCGCGATTTTGCGTGGGAAGGCAAGAATTACGCTCCGTATCCGGCCAAAATTACGACGAACAAGCCGGGCGAGCCGCTGCCGCGTACCACGGACGAGAATGCCGCAGTCACATTTCTGAAGCCGGACGATCCTTTGCTCACCAAGCCGAATAAGATCACGGCAAAGGATTTCGAAGGGTGGGTACAGGAGCGCGGCCTTTACTACTGGACGGAGTTCGACCCGAAATATACGCCGCTGCTATCGATGCACGATCCGGGAGAAAAGGATTTGAACGGGTCTCTTGTCTACACGAAATACGGCAAAGGAACCTACACCTATACCGGCCTGGCGTTCTTCCGGCAGTTGCCCGAAGGCGTTCCCGGAGCCTATCGGCTCTTTGTGAACCTGCTCAGCGCTTCCCGCTCGCAATAGAACTCCATTCCTGTGCAAGATTGAAATAGTTGTTTGCGAACGTTGCACTGAAGGGGAATCTGATGAATTGTGTCCCAATCCGCCACAGTACTGCGCGGTTTTACGCATTGATGGCGATCATCGCCGTGTTAAGTTTTTCCGTACTGCCGTGCGAGGCGCAGCAGAAAGACAAAAAGAAGAAAAAGGAGACTGCGCCGCTCGTCGATAACAACAGCGCGAACCCGATCGTGCCCCTCTCCGATGAGCAGCAGATCGACTACATGATTTCGGAAGTGCTGGGCGCGTGGCAGATCGGGGATTCCGAGCGCATGCACAAGAGTTATGCGGAAGACGTTTCCGTTGTGAATGGGGGCTTTGCGCCTCCTGTGCTGGGCTGGGCAAATTATCAAGCGCTCTATAAGGAGCAGCGCGCAAAAATGAAGCAAGTGCGCATGGATCGCAGCAACACCTACATTAAGGTAAACGGAAATACGGCGTGGGCCTGTTTTCAGTGGGAATTCGCAGCGGTAATCGAAGGAGCCCCGTCAGCGGCTCGCGGACAGACGACCTATGTGTTTCTCAAGAAGGACAATCACTGGCTGATAGCGCACGACCACACTTCAGTTGTACAGTCCGTGCAGCCACAGCCTGCAGGCGCCGCCGGACCTTTAAAGCCAGGCAATTAACCTGCAAAGCCTAGAAGTGCTTCAAGCCTTCATACAACCACATGCCCGCAATGAGCAATAGCAATACTCCTGCGGTAACGCCACTGGTCATAATCGGACGCGAGAGGGTGTTGATTTTTGCAACCAACTCTTGCTGTTCCCTGGCCATGTGGTTTTGTGACGCATCGATGAAGATCTGATCGTCTTCATGAGATTCCAGAAGGCTCCGCCAAATCAGCAGGATCAGGAAGATGGCGGTAATAATGCCCCAGGCGATCAGCAGGTAAAGAATGGGCCCCGTAAGCGTTGATTCCATGGTGACCTCCCGTTGGAACCGAACCGCGGTGGCAGGACTTGGGGTTGGCCCAAGGCACTGCCAAGGGGTAGGACAGCGTTCTGCGCCGGAGTATAGCACCGGGGAAAAAAAAAACCAGTGTGTCGTCGCGAAATGTTCAATCCATGAATTTGCTATGAATCGGATTGCTGAAACTCCTAGTTATGGCTGCGGTGTAGCCACGGCCTGCGCTGGCTCTGGCCAGCGTGAGCTGCGTATAGCGGCTATTGCGTTATCTCGTGGCGGCTTCAGATCTATTGTTCACCGCATCGCCAAAGCCTTCCTGGTAGCCGTCGGAATATGCAGTGTGATCGAGTTGAGAGGACCAGCGGTCTGCGGAGATATGTCCTGCTTCGCCGCGTTCGCGCGCAAGCTTTCCCTGGAATAGTCCATCGCGGTACGGCGCGCCGGTTACGTAGGCCACTGCGTCGGCTTCTGAAATAGTTTTGCCGGACCGCGCCAGCGACCGTGTGGCTCGTTGCCGCATGGCCGCATGGGTGGTTGCGGTGTCGCGGACTACAAGAGTGAACAACAGTGCGGTTCCAGCGAGTGCAACGACCGCGGTGAAGAACCGATTCCTAGTAGCAATTTTCATTTTTCATTTCCTCAACTTTTTAGATGGGGACGCTGCCTGAAACCCTCCGTCGTGATGGGAGCCATCGTCCGTGAGGGAAAAGATGAGCAGCAGCAGTGACGGGTTGTGAAAAGAATGGCCAAATTTACGTTCTTAACTCACTCTTTACTGGCTCTTTACGCAAACCGCCGTTAAGCTAATTCTGCGGGACAAAACTGGCAATGCCCGCTTAAACACAGCATGAAACTCTCCTTGCCATCGCGGCACGCGTGGATTTACGGGACTGCTCTTTTTTTACTTGCGGCGGTGTGCGGAATCCTTGCCTTCCTGCAATATCGCTGGATTGGAGAAGTTGCCAGCGCGGAGAATCAGCGATTGCGTCAGGAACTGCAACGCAACCTGAATCTGGTGCGGCGCGATTTCAATGCGGAAATTGCCGCGGCCGCTGAGGCGATGGTTCCCAGCGCCGCCGAGGTGGAGCAGCAAGGACGCCCGAAGGCATATCTCGATCATTACGAACACGCCGGAGACGCGACAAAAAGATTTTTCACCCGCGTGGCCATCGCCGTCCCGGAAAATGGCGAGCTCAATCTGTTGCTGCTTACCAGCAAACAAAATGAATTTCGCGAAGCGGACTGGCCGCTCGGATGGGCCAAACTCCGTGAAGGCCTGGGTGCTCGTTTGTCCGGAGGATCGCCCATTTCCGAGCAATATCGTCCTGAGGGAGTCATCGAATTTCCGCGTTTCGGTGACGCTACAAAAGGCGGAAACCGCGAACGGCCTCTGAAAGAACAGGAATGGCTGATTCTGGAATTCGATCGCGACTACTTACGAAATGTTGTGCTTCCACCGCTGCTGCAGCGTTATTTGAGCGAAGCGGGGCAACCGCAATACGGGGTCATGGTCAGTGAGACGGCCGACAGCTGGCAGGACGTTTACCGGTGGGGGCCGAAAAGCGCGGAAGCAAAGGAGCGAGCCGACGCATCGGTCACGCTGTTCGAACTCGACTGGGGCCCATTTCGTGGCATTCGCGCGCCCACCCCAGGCAGCAGCTCGCAGGTCGCTGCGCTGCAGGAACGTCTCGAAGAGGCAGCAGGCTCGCCTGCTCCGGGCCACGGTGTCTGGACCATTCGCGCGAATCATCCGGCGGGATCGGTTGAAACCATTGTGGCTCGCGCGCGTCGCCGCAATCTTCTGCTGGCTGCGGGACTGCTGTCGCTTTTGATCGCGACGGTCATCGCGCTTGTTCGGTTTACACGCGGCGCGGAAAGGCTGGCGCAAATGCAGATGAATTTCGTTTCCGGAATCTCGCACGAGCTGCGCACGCCGCTCTCCGTGATTCGCGCCGCCGGTTTCAACCTGCGTACACAATTTGCGCGTCAGCCACAGCAAGTGGAACGCTACGGCACGTTGATCCAAGACGAAAGCGAAAAGCTTACCGCGCTAGTCGAACAAATTTTGCGGTATGGCAACGTGGAGACCGGACGCATCCTTGGCCCGCGCGAAGTCGTGGAAATTCAGCCGCTGCTGGAAGAGAGTTTGCCGGGTACTGCTGAATCCCTGGCCGAAGAGGGAATCACAATCGAGGAACGAATTGCCACCAACTTGCCTGTAATCAGGGCTGATCGGCAATCACTGACGCACGCGCTGCGCAATCTTCTTGAAAACGCTGTGAAACACGGGAAAAACGGGCACACTTGCATTTGCATCAGCGCGGATCGGGCAACATTTCGCGGGGGACCCGCGGTCTGCATAGGCATCCAGGATAACGGTCCAGGCATTCCAAAGGAGGAACGCGAGCGCGTGTTTGAACCTTTTTTCCGCGGAAAACTCGCCACGGAAAATCAAGTGCATGGGACTGGCCTGGGACTGAACCTCGCGAAGCGCATCATTGAAGCGCACGGAGGAGTGCTGGTTTTGCATAGTGAGGTAGGAAAAGGCACGGAGCTGCTGGCCACTATCCCCGGTGTGAGCGAAAAGGAAATTCAGGACGAGGCTCCAGAATACAGATGAATCCGCGGATTCTTTTGATCGAAGATGAGCCGGGATTGGTCATGACGCTTACGGACCTGTTTCGCGCCGAGGGTTTTGACGTGGAGTCCGCCTCGGACGGCGAAACGGGTTTGAGTCGAGCGCTCTCGCGCGAGCACTCGTTGATTGTGCTCGACGTGATGCTGCCGAAGAAAAATGGTTTTGAGATTTGCCGCGAACTGCGGCAGTCGGGCGTCGACACGGCGATCCTGATGCTGACAGCAAAAACCCCGGTGGGTGATCGCGTGACTGGCCTGCGGCTGGGCGCCGACGACTATCTGGCCAAGCCGTTTGATTCTTCAGAATTGCTTGCGCGCATGGAAGCGCTCTTGCGCCGCGTTGAAAAACGCAGCCGTGTGCCGCTGAAATCTTTTTCCTTCGATGACGTGGAAGTCGATTTTGAGCGCGCCGCAGTGACGCGCGGCGGCCGCAAAGTCTCTTTGGCATCCAAGGAACTGCAATTACTTGAATATCTGGTGCTGAATCGCGATCGTGTGCTGCCCCGCGAAGAAATTCTTCACGAGGTCTGGCAATACGACAGCGAAGTCAACTCCCGCACGGTGGACGTGCACGTAGCGTGGCTTCGCCAGAAGCTGGACAATCCGCAGAATCCCAAGCGCATCCAGACGGTTCGCGGCAAGGGCTACAAGTTCACGCCCTAGCTCAGGTTTTCCGGTGGAAAGGCCTGGGAACTTTTCTGCGACGCAGGAGGAATTCGTAACGGGGATAAAAGTAACAGGAATAAAATGAAATTGCCGTTCAATTTTAGTCTGGCACTGAAAACTGCCGTTGCTCTCCTGGTTGGCGCAATTCTTTTCGTTCCCGGAATCGCTGCTCAGGCGCCTCCGGGCCCTCTTCCGCAAACTCCGTCGAACGATGTTCCGTCTGCTTCGCCGGCCAAAGCGTCTGCTCCAGACGTGCCACGCACAAAGAATCTCGCAGGAATTTGGCGCCTGAATACCGATGATAGCGATTACCCGAGCAAGAAGCTACAGCAAGCTCGCGGTTCCGGTCGCGGTGGCCAAGGTGGAGGCCGTCGATCCGGCGGAATGGGCGTCGGCTGGCCCGGTGGAGGAATGGGCGGCCGTGGCGGGATGGGTGGACGCGGCGGAGGCGGCGAAAGCGACTCCGATCGCCAGAAAATGCAGCTGTTTCTGCAGCCCGCACAACAACTGACCGTTGCTCACAAGGAACCTGAAGTCGATGTCACAGACGACGAAGACCGCAAACTGGTTTTGTATACCGATGATCGTAAAATTGAAAAATCAAAAGGTCCCAGCCATGAGGAACTGACCGCAAAGTGGGATAAATATCGCCTGACCGCCGAAGGCAAGGATCCACTTGGCAATAAATACCAGCGCTCTTATGAGGTCTTGGAAGGAAATCGCCAGCTGCGCGAAACGCTGCTCTTGAAAGTCGGAAGAAATCAGACGGAAATTTCCATTCGTTATGTGTACGATCTCGTTTCTCCGCCGGCGAATGCGCAGGTTCGTCCAACCTCCTGAACCGCAACAAACACGACGAAACCACCCGCATTTGTGCACTGTACCCGCGTTGACGCAATGCCGCTGCGATGCTAATCTTTTTGTTCCGAGTCGGCAGCTCGAAGCCCACCGTACGCTATGTGGGGTGTGTACGGCGAGGCTGCCAGCCAAGGTCCAGGCTAAATAAATTTTTCAATGGCAATTGTTCACCAACTAGGCGAACTCTTCCTTGGGGCTGTGCCCACAGTCCTGCTCATCCTTATTTTCTACTTGTTGATGAAGTCGCTGTTTTTCAAACCGCTGCTCGCCGTGATGGCGGAGCGCGATGCCCGGACCATCGGGGCGCAGAAGGCGGCAGAAGCAGCGGAGAAAGCCGCGTCCGAGAAGCTCAAGCAGTATCAGGATGCGCTGCGGCAGGCGCGCGCGAAGCTGTACGCGGAGCAGGAGGCGGAACGCAAGAAATTACTGGATGAACGTGCCGCCCTGCTGAAGGACGCACGCGCAAAGTCCGCGGCTGAAGTCGCCAATGCTAAACAGCGCATCGCCAGTGAACTTCTCGCCGCACGGCGTGATGTCGAAGCCGGCATTTCGCAACTGGCCTCGGCAATCGCTTCCAAAATTTTGCAGTCGCCCGCCAATCCTTCCCGAGAGGTTCGATGATACCTCGCAAGCGCATCGTTCCGTCGCTGTTCGTGTATAGTGCGATGCTGTTTCTGGCCGGAGCGGCGCGCGCCGCTGAGGAAGGTGGCGCCAGTTCCAGCGCTGCTCCAACGGAACTTTTCAAGTGGATCAACTTTACTGTGGTTGCTGCCATCTTGATTTGGCTTTTTGGAAAAGTGCTTCCGCCAATATTTCGAGCCAGAGCGGAAAAAATCAGCGCGACCATTACCAAGGCAACCGGAGCCAAAGCCGAGGCTGATCGTAAGCTTCGCGAGGCCGAGCACCGCCTGGCACAGCTTGAGGAAGAGGTTCGCGGTTTGCGCGAACAAGCGCAGCGTGAAATCGCGGCCGAGGCGGAGCGCATCCATGCACTCGCAAAATTTGATGTGGAAAAAATCGGCGTTGCCGCAAAGAGCGAAATCCAGGCCGCGGAGCGCGCCGCGCGTATCGAACTGAAAGCGCTGGCTGCGAAGTTGGCGGTCGATGGCGCGGAGTCGTTGCTGGCGAAACAACTGACGCCGCAAACGCAGGATGCACTGATCGAAGGTTTCGTCAAAACGCTGCAGGGGAGCCCGAATTGAAGTCCGCCAGTCTTCAATACGCCAATGCGCTTGCCGATATTGCGCTCGCCCAAGGCGCATCGACGCCCGTTTTACAGCAGCTGAGCGATTTCGCTTCCGCGTACCAGGAATCGGCGGAGTTGCGCAATTTCTTCGCGAGTCCGGCGGCCTCCACGGAAACCAAGCGTGGCGTTGCGGAAAAAATTTCCGCGCGTCTTGGCGCCAGCAAAATCGTGCGCAATTTTTTGTTTGTAGTGATTGACCATCAGCGCATGCACGAACTACCTGAAATTCTAACAACTTTTCAGAATGTGCTGCGCGAACGTCAGGGAATCGCCGAAGCTGAAGTTTTTTCCGCGGTGGCCTTGAACGATGCGCAGAAGACCGAAATGACGCGGACGCTCGAGCGCGTCACCGGTAAGAAGATCGAAGCGAAATTTTCGCTTGATCGCAATCTGTTGGGCGGCGCACTCGTTCGCGTCGGCGACACTATTTATGATGGATCGCTCCGCAACCGGTTAAACGGTATGCGCGAGCGTCTCAAGGCCGAATCGCTGTAAATTTCAGGCCCCGCCTCCGCGGGGCTGCAGCACAAGCGTTCAGGAGATTTGGAGCAAGAATGGCGAATATCAAGGCAGACGAAATCAGCAAGATTCTGCGCGAGCAGATCGAGAATTACGAACAGACCGTCGCGGTCGAGGAAGTCGGCTCGGTCATCAGCGTCGGCGACGGCATTGCGCGCGTACACGGACTCGAGAAAGTGATGTCCGGCGAGATGATCGCCTTCCCGCACAATGTTTTCGGCATCGCGCTCAACCTTCAGGAAAATGAAGTTGGCGCGGTGCTACTGGGCGAGTACAACGCCATCAAAGAAGGCGATACCGTCAAGCGCACCAACACGATCATGTCCGTGCCGGTCGGCGAAGCGCTCGTTGGCCGCGTGGTCAATCCGCTTGGCGAACCGCTTGACGACAAGGGTCCGATCGCCTCCACGCGGCGCAATCCGCTGGAAAAAATCGCTCCCGGTGTGCTGGATCGCCAACCAGTGAGAGAACCGTTGCAGACCGGCATTAAGGCCATCGACGCGATGATTCCCATCGGCCGCGGCCAGCGCGAGCTGATCATCGGCGACCGCCAGACGGGAAAGACCGCAGTCATTCTGGACACCATCATCAACCAGAAAGGTCTGGGGATGATTTGCATCTACTGCGCGATCGGGCAGAAGCGCTCGACCATCGCGCAGGTCGTCAAAGCTCTGACGGATGCAGGCGCGATGGAATACACCATAGTCGTCGCCTCTTCCGCTGCTGAGCCTGCTTCGCTGCAATACATCGCGCCGTACGCCGCATGCGCGATGGGCGAATATTTTCGTGACAGCAAGAGACACGCGGTCACTTTTTACGACGATCTTTCCAAGCACGCGCAAGCTTATCGCGAAATTTCTCTTTTGCTGCGCCGCCCACCGGGACGCGAAGCTTTTCCCGGCGACGTTTTTTATCTGCACTCGCGCTTGCTGGAACGCGCCGCAAAATTGAATGACAAGCTCGGCGCCGGTTCGCTCACGTCGCTGCCGGTTATCGAAACGCAGGCTGGCGACGTTTCTGCGTACATTCCGACCAACGTCATTTCAATTACCGACGGCCAGATTTATCTGGAAGCCGATCTTTTCAACGCGGGTATTCGTCCCGCCATCAACGTCGGCATCTCCGTCAGCCGCGTCGGCGGTAACGCACAAATTAAAGCCATGCGTCAGGTGGCCGGCACGCTGCGTCTGGATATGGCGCAATACCGCGAGCTTGCCGCGTTCGCGCAGTTCGGCGCGGACCAGCTTGATAAAGTCACGCAAGCGCAACTCGGCCGCGGCCAGCGCCTCACGGAAATATTGAAGCAGGATCAGTTCGCGCCGTTTCCTGTCGAAAAGCAGGTGCTCAGCTTGTTCATTGCCACCAGCGGTGCGATTGACAGTATTCCCGTCCCGGAGATTCGCCGCTTCGAAAGCGAGTTTCAGCAATTCGTTGAAACCAGCCACCCGCAAATATTGAAAACTATCGCAGAGAAAAAAGCGCTCGACGATTCCATTAAGGGCGAAATCAAAAAGGCTGTGGAAGCCTTCAAGGAACGCTTCGCGCCGGCTGAAAGCAAACCGGGTGAGAGCAAGTCCACGGAGAGCAAAACCGGGAGTGACAAGTCATCCGGAAGCAAACCTGAAGCGAAAAAGACCGCGGAGAATCATGCGGCGAAAAATAAGCCGGCCGAAGATAAGGTGAAGGAGCCTAAGCCGGCGTAAATTTTTTTAGCGGCCGCCTTCTGCTTGCCTCGGCTTTGCGGGGAGGCGGGCGCAAGGTTTTGTGAAGTGGCTCGCGAACAAAGATAACAGAGACCAAGGGTAAGGACGACAGCAGCACAAAAATGGCAACACTTCTCGATTTCCGGCGCCGTATCCGCTCGGTGAAAAACACCCAGCAGATTACCCGCGCCATGAAGTTTGTGGCTGCGGCACGTCTTCGTCGTGCGCAAGAGGCGGCCATCGCCGCGCGCCCTTACGCTAACGAGCTTTCCCGCCTTCTGCGCTCCATCATGACGCGCATCGACGAGCCGGAGCATCCGCTTCTGGCCAAGCGTCCCGAAGAACGCATTCTCGCCATCGTGCTTTCCGGCGAACGCGGCCTGGCCGGTGCATTCAACACCAACATTCTGCGCAAAGCTAACGAATTCCTGCGCGAGCGCCGCGATAAGAAACTTACCATTGTCCCGGTAGGCAAAAAGGGGCGCGATTCACTGAAACGCGCCGGGTTTCAATTTGCCGCGGAGTACGTCAATGTCCTCGCCAAGGTGGAATTCACTACCGCGCGTGAAATTGCGGGCTTGGTTTCCGATCTCTACATGCAGGACGAAATTGACGCGGTCTATCTGATCTTCAGCGAATTTAAAACCGTCGTCACGGCGAATTTGAAAATCGACAAACTGCTTCCCGTCGAGCCTGAACGGGCCCAAAGAGCGGCCGACGAAAAAAGCGGCGAGAAAAAATCCGATCAGCCGGAGTCGCAGATCGATTACATCTACGAACAGCCAGTTGAAAAACTGCTGGCCGCACTGCTCCCGAAATACATTGAGGCCCAGGTCCTTCGCGCCATGCTGGAAAGTTCCGCAGCCGAATACGCGGCCCGCATGGCCGCAATGGAATCCGCCACGCGCAACGCCGGCGAGGTTATTCAGGCGTTGACGCTGCACATGAACAAGGTTCGCCAAGCAGCCATCACCAAGGAAATCATCGAAATTGTAAGCGGCGCCTCGCACGGCGCGTGACGTGGTGACTGGTAACTGGTGATTCGTGAAGCTTAAGAGTTATGGCGAATTGCAGGTTTGGCAGAAAGCACATGAATTGACACTGCTTGTGTTTCGGACGACGGAAAGTTTCCAAGAAGCGATCAGTTTGGAATCGTTTCACAGGTAAGGCGCTCCAGCTCTTCTGTAGCGGCGAACATCGCGGAGAGAATTCGGAAGGGGCACCAGGAAAGAATTTCTCAGGTCATTCCAGATTGCGCGAGGAGAGCTGGAAGAGACGCGCTATTTTATGTTCTTGAGTAGAGACTTGGGCCGGATTTCCATGGACGAATTTTTAGCAATTAATGCAGGATGTCATTCGACTGGGAAACTAATCAACGCTCTAGGACGGTCGCTGCGAGAAAAATTGATGCGCAGAGTCTAGTCACCAGTCACAAGTCAGACGTAGCAGGAGATAAACTATGGCAGAGAACAAACCAGGAATCGGCCGCGTGGTCCAGGTCATCGGACCCGTGCTCGACATTCAATTTGAAGAAGGGCACTTGCCCGCGATTTTCAACGCGGTGCGCATCACCAGCGAAGGTTTCGATATTCCTGAGCCGCTTGATGTGACCGTCGAGGTGCAGCAGCACCTCGGTGAAGGCCGCGTGCGCGCCGTGGCGATGGAGCCGACCGAAGGCATGGTTCGCGGCATGAAGGCCATCGATTCGGGAGATTTCATCAAAGTTCCGGTGGGCCGCGCAACGCTTGGCCGCGTGATGAACGTGCTCGGAAAGCCCGTCGATCAGCTTGGCCCCATCAACGCGCAAACCTACTATCCGATTCATCGGCCCGCGCCAAAACTTGACGAGCAATCCACCACGTTAGAAATGTTTGAGACCGGCATCAAGGTTGTCGATCTGATGGAACCGTACGTGAAGGGCGGCAAAATCGGATTGTTCGGCGGAGCCGGCGTCGGCAAAACCGTTCTGATTCTCGAACTCATCCACAACGTGGCGATGAAACATGGCGGTCTTTCGGTCTTCGCGGGCGTCGGCGAACGCACGCGCGAAGGTAACGACCTGTGGCTCGAAATGTCCGAAGGGGGCGTCATCACGCCGGGCGATACGGAAAAATCCCGTTGCGCTCTCGTATATGGACAGATGACCGAGCCGCCCGGTTCGCGTCTTCGCGTCGGCCTCACCGGCTTAACCGTCGCGGAATATTTTCGCGACCAGGAACATCTCGACGTACTGCTTTTCATCGATAATATTTTCCGCTTCGTTCAGGCCGGCTCGGAGGTCTCCGCGCTTCTCGGCCGCATGCCTTCCGCCGTCGGTTACCAGCCGAACCTCAACACGGAAATCGGCGAGTTGCAGGAGCGCATCACTTCCACGAAATCCGGCTCCATCACTTCCGTGCAGGCCATTTACGTTCCTGCCGACGACTACACTGACCCTGCGCCGGCCGCAACGTTTACGCACCTTGACGCCACCACCAACCTTTCGCGCCAGATCGTCGAACGCGGCATCTATCCCGCTGTCGATCCGATCGCCAGCTATTCACGCATCCTCGATCCTCGCATTGTTGGCGCGGAGCACTATGCCGTCGCGCGCTCCGTCAAATCCATTCTGCAGCGCTATAAAGATCTGCAGGACATCATCGCCATTCTCGGAATCGAAGAACTCTCCGATGACGACAAGCGCACCGTAGCTCGCGCCCGGAAAATTGAAAAATTCCTGTCGCAGCCCATGTTCGTCGCCGCGCAGTTCACCGGACTCGAAGGCAAATACGTCAAAATCGAAGACACCGTGCGCAGCTTCCGCGAAATCATCGAAGGCAAATACGATGACATTCCAGAGCAGGCCTTCTACATGGTTGGCACTATTGACGAAGTGCACGAAAAGGCGGAAAAGATGAAGGCGGGCGCCTAAGGAAAATATGCCTGGCGATTCCATCCAGCTTGTTGTGGTCACTCCAGTGAGCCAGCTTCTCAGTGCAGCGGTCAACGAAGTGACTCTGCCCGGGGCGGACGGCTATCTCGGTGTATTGCCGGGCCACGCACCACTCATCACTGAACTGGGTATCGGCGAGCTGACTTACGAAACTGCGAGCGGACAGACCGGACTTCTTGCAATTATCCGCGGCTTCGCGGAAGTCTTGCCCGAGCGTGTTTCTGTCTTAGCGGAGACTGCCGAGCGTCCAGAAGACATCGATTTGAATCGCGCGCAACAGGCATTGAAACGCGCTCAGGAACGTATTGCTGCCGGCGGCGAAGATATCGATTGGGACCGCGCATCCATGGCCTTGCAGCGAGCGCTCGTTCGCATCCAGGTCGTCCACAGGCACCAGGGCGTCAATATCGTCACAGCCCGCTAGTATGAACGCGAACTTTGGTTGAGTGCGCGGCATCTAACCTATTAACGATGAGTGGACTACCAACCGAAACGATCATCATGTATTCGACTACGTGGTGCCCTGATTGCCGCCGCGCTAAATCCTTCATGACAGATCGGGGCCTGCAGTTCCGCGAAATAAATATTGAAGAAGATCCGGACGCCGAGGATCTCGTTCTCCGCGTCAACCATGGCCGCCGCAAAGTTCCCACCATTCAGATTGGCGAACGTTTTTTTGCGTGCAGCCCTTTCAATCCCGTCAAGCTTGCAGCAGAACTGAACGTCCCGCTCAACCGCGGCTAGCGCTTCTATCGAATCTGAATTGAGATCGTGCGTTTTCCGCGTCTCAGCTTTACCCTTATTGAACCGCAATTCCGCGCGCCCACACGCGCGAGAGCTCCAGACCTTCATTCAACAGCAAAATGTCCGCATCGGCTCCCGTTCTCAGGGCGCCTTTTTTAAACTCAATTCCCAGTAGCGTCGCGGGATTCAACGTCAACATGCGCACGACATCGGAAAGCGGCACTCCCAAATTAATGATGTTCCGCAGAGCGCGGTCCAGCGTCAACGTGCTTCCAGCCAGCCGGCCCTCTGCATTCCGGCAAACCCCGCCGCTTACCGTCACTTCCAGGCCGCCCAGCATATATTTGCCGTCCGGCATTCCGGTCGCGGAAGTTCCATCGCTGATAAGAATCAGCCGTTGCGGCCCTTTAGCCTGCAACAGAATTTTCATCGCGATCTCGTCGACGTGCACCCCATCGGCAATCAATTCCGCGCTGACTTCCGGCGTTGTCAGCACCGCGCCAATCACGCCGGGATCGCGATGCGTGAAAGGACGCATTGCGTTATATACGTGAGTTGCATGATGCGCGCCGTGCGCGACAGCTGCTCGAGCCTGCTCGTATGTCGCGTCCGTGTGGCCGATCGACACCACCATGCCGAGGCTCCGCGCGGCATCAATGCACGGCATGGCGCCCAGCAACTCCGGCGCAATCGTCAGGATGCGGGCGGTTCCAGAGGCGGCTTGCAAAAATCTTTGCAGCAGCTCAGCCGATGGCAATTGCAGCCACTCTGCCGGATGCACGCCGCGCCGCTCCTTGCTCAGGAACGGCCCTTCAAAATGAATTCCCAGAATTTCCGCGCGCGCATCGTTGGTCTGATACTGCCTGGAAATGTATTTCGAAATTCCTTCCACGGATCGGCATGTTTCGTCCGCGCTGGCAGTGATAGTTGTCGCTAGCAGCGACGTGGTTCCGAAGGCTGCGAGTCTTCCGGTGATGATGCTCAGCGCCGTTTCATCCGCTTCCATTACGTCGTGTCCACCGGCGCCGTGGATATGGACGTCCACAAATCCCGGAATCGCGGTGCATTCGGTTGCGGTTACCTCTTCCGCGCCGCCGGGCAGTTCCATCCCTGATCGCGGCCCGATAGCCTCAATCACGCCGTCGCGGAACAAAATCCCGGCGCCGGCGATTTCGCCCTTGGGAGTGATCACCGTACCTGCATGCAAAAGTGTGGTTGCCATGGATACCGTTATCGTAGCCGAATCCGAAACTCCTGCAAAACAAAACGGGCGGAGCCATCGCTCCGCCCGCTTCATTTCTTCCAGTTAAAAAGTTATTTTCCGTGTTCCGGCGCCATCTCGATCGCACTCAGCTTGATCGTGTCCCCGTCCACATTTCCCTTCACGACTACGTGATGGCCGGCGTGCGGAGCAACCTGGTCCTGCGCATCAATCGCATAAATCTTCTTGTCCGCATCGTTCACGAAAACGTATTTTGCGCCGTGCTCCTTCACGCATTTGGTAGTACATTCGCCAGCCTGCGCATTTGCCCCTTTGGCGCCGCACTGGCTGTCGGAGATCCAGCCCGTCCAGGTGCCATCGGCCGCCATGGACATGGCTGCCGCGAAAAGTGTTGCTGCTGCAATGGTCGCGATTCGGAATTTCATAAGCTCTCCCTCCAAAACTATTGTGGCTTTAGACTCTGCCAATGCCATTAACGCGTAGCTTGGCATAGCGGCACGAACGTGTCTAGAAGCGCCCCCGGTCACACCTTCCGAGCGCGCAGCATGTGGCCCACAAAAAAAAAGGGGAATTCGTATGAACTCCCCATACTTCGCGCCGTGCATCCAGTTGCGTGCACTGCTGATTCAGGACTGGCCAGCTCTTATTGGCCGGATCCATTGTTAGAAGACGTCGCCGTAGCCGGCACGGACTTCGGCACGCTCAAGTAGCCGGTCGCAGTCGTTTTACTGACCTTGTTGATGACCAGTTCCACTGCCTGCCGCGTGCCTCCGGTGTAAAAGAATATTGGTTCGTTGACGGAGCGATTCTTCTTCTCAAAACTCTTGTCGTCCGCAAGCACGTTGATGGTGTATTGATTTTTCTTGACGTCGGTCCCCTTTAACTCCACTTGAATCGTTCCGACTTTTTGTGCCCCGGCCTTGCGCGTGACGGTGAACTCGTAATAATCGCGCTGGCCCATGCGGCGCAGTTGGTCGATTTCGTCGTGGTTGCGCGCGATGAGGGTGCCCATTTCGCTGCGCGCCATTTGGATACTGTTCTTCGTGGCGTCCAGATCCGTCTTCACTCCGGTCACATCGCCGCCGAGTTTGCTTATGTCGTCGGTACTTGCCTTCGTCGCCAGTTGCGTGTTTACGTTGGAGCCAAGCTCGTTCAATTTCTTGCTGTACGATACTGCCGCTGCTTTGCTCTGTTTACGCGCCGCGATCAGATCTGCCTGCGTGACGTTCAGCTTGTCCGTCACCACTTTCAAATCGCTTTGCAACTGTTGGTTTTCGTCCTCGGCTTTCGCGACTCGTTCACTGATCGCGTCGTTCTGTTGCTTCAATGCCGCTTGCGTAGACTGCTCCACGCTCTTGGCGTGATTCATCGCGCTCCACGCGACACCCAATCCAACCACCGACAGCACAGCCAGCACCGCCACCGCCAAGCCGATCCACCGGGGTGTTCCCGCCACGACTGTAGTATTTGTTTCTTGATACTCGCTCATGAACTCAATTCTCCTTGAACACTTGGGACCAGTCTTGAAAACGTGCACCTGTGGAACCAAAAACCTCGGTTACAAACGGGGCCCGCTATCTGCAACAATGAACGCCGGTTAGGCTCGACAACCATACCGCAAAGATCCTGCTAAAACCGTACCAGTACCAGTAAACTTTACTTTCTTACAAGGTTCCCTGTAAATTTTGCTAGTTTTTCTTAATTTTCTTAACAAAGCGGGATCTAGAAAGCAAGATCGGCCGCATTACCTGGAATAATGCCCTAGCGCATACTGTAAATCATTGTTTTTTATAGGTCTTATACTGGAAACCAATTATGCGGGTTGGCCGGCAGTTTCCGTTCGTACCGGTTCAAAATATTGATCCAGGGTGCTCGTCGCAGCCTTTAGGACCAATTGACAGTTGGAACACTCGTGAAGATGTGCTTCGATGTCTTGCGATACCGCCGGAGAGAGCTTTCCTTCTAAGTACCAGCAAATAAGATGGATAGTATCCCTGCAACTCATCTTGGCCCGTCCCCGATGCGGCTTTGCACCAGCCGATTTCTACACTGAAGAGTGCATTCGGTGGGCCAAAGAGGTCTAAAAACCGACCCCCCGTATCCCCTTGA
>Ga0207665_10000900_pt1 | contig 20025 bp, 18 predicted proteins | sample LARL112metaG_FD_184351 | JGI IMG/M metagenome (GOLD analysis project Ga0207665, IMG submission 184351) | Corn, switchgrass and miscanthus rhizosphere microbial communities from Kellogg Biological Station, Michigan, USA - LAR L11-2 metaG... | ecosystem: Host-associated > Plants > Roots >...
TCCGGCTCGCACTCGACCGGGAAGCCGGGCGGTACCACGACCCGGCGCGCCACACGGCGACGCAGGGCGGCGGTTATTTGCGCCGGCACGTCCTCCGGCTCGCACCGGATAACGGCCGCGCCGTATTCCCGGACGCGGGCCGCGAACAGGTTCAGATCGACCACCGCGGCACCCGCAGTGCGGTAAGCGCGGGCGGGCGGTGCCGGTTGGGGCCGGTCGGCGAGAGCCTGCCGCACCCGGGCGAGTATCTCGTCCCGAGCGCCGGTCATCGCTGACCCTCGCGGGTCCACCAATCACGAAAGGTCTCTCGCGGTGGCTCGGGGAGATCGCGCGCCGCGACCCAGGCGGACAGCGGCGGGGGCAGCGCCCGGCGCCGAGCTGCCAAGCGGCCCAGGCGGCCCGCGCGCAGCGCCCGGGTCCAGCGCTCCGAGTCCGCCATCGTCCAGGCGGCCGCGGCCATGAGGGATCGCTCCGGAGACAGTCGGCGACGCCGCGCGCTGTCGACCGCCTCGCTGCGCAGGTGGACGAGCATCGTCGGGATGTCGATGGCCACCGGGCAGACCTCGTAACAGGCGCCGCACAGCGACGAAGCGAACGGCAGGCTTGCATTGGCCGCCACCCCGGTCAGTTGCGGCGACAGGACCGCACCGATCGGACCTGGGTACACCGAGCCGTACGCATGCCCGCCGGTCCGCGTGTAGACCGGGCAGACGTTCAGGCACGCGGAGCAGCGGATACAGCGCAGCGCGTCCCGGCCGCGCGGATCCGCGAGTGTGGCCGTTCGGCCGTTGTCCAGCAGTATCAGGTGAAACTCTTGTCCCTCGGTCGCCCCTGTCCACATCGACGTGTAGGGGTTCATCCGCTCCCCGGTCGACGATCGCGGTAACAGCTGCAGGAACACCTCGAGATCGCGCCAGCGTGGTACCAGCTTTTCCAGCCCCATGACCGTGATCAGCATTCGCGGAAGCGTGACGCACATGCGCCCGTTTCCCTCGGACTCGACCAGGACAAGCGTCCCGGTCTCGGCAACCGCGAAGTTGGCACCGCTGATCGCGACGTCGGCGGTCAGGAACTTCTGCCGCAGGTACCGCCGGGCGGCTTCGGCCAGCGCGGCCGGGCTGTCGGTCAGGTCGGGGTCGACGCCGGGCATCGCGCGACGGAAGATGTCGCGGATCTCGGCCCGGTTGCGATGGATTGCCGGCACCAGAATGTGGCTCGGCGTGTCCTGCCCGAGCTGGACGATGAGCTCGGCCAGGTCGGTTTCCCATGGGGTGATTCCGGCGCCGGCCAGCGCGTCGTTGAGACCGATCTCCTGGGTCGCCATCGACTTCACTTTGACGACCTCAGACGCGCCGGCTCGGCGCACCAAGTCGACGGCGATCCGGTTCGCTTCGACGGCGTCCCGCGCCCAGTGCACGGTGCCCCGGCGGGCGGTGACCTGCGTCTCGAGCTGGACGAGGTATTGGTCGAGATGAGCGAGCACGTCGTCCTTGATCGCCGCGCCGGCTGCACGAAGCTCCGCCCAGTCGGGCAACTCGTTCACGACCTCCGCCCGCTTGGCCTGGATCGTGGCGGTCGCCGCACCGACGTTGCGACGCAGTTGAGCGTTGCTCACCGCTTCTCGCGCAGCGGCTGGGAACGATCTTCTACCGCGCAGCTGGCCGACTCCGGCCGGCGCCCTTGGCAGGTCGGCGCCCATCACGGCACCTCGTCCGTTGCCGCCAGGATCTCGGCCAAGTGCATGGTGCGCACTCCGGTGTTCAGCCGGGATAGTCCGCCGCCGATGTGCATAAGGCACGAGGCGTCGTTCGCGGTGCAGATCTCCGCTCCGGTATCGAGAACCGCGCTCATCTTGTCCGCCAGCATCGCCGTCGAAACGTCGGGGTTCTTCAGCGCGAAGGTTCCGCCGAAACCGCAACATGATTCCGCGTCCGGCAGCGGCACCAGGTCGATCCCACGAACCGCCTGAAGAAGTCGCAGCGGGCGTTCGCCGACCTTGAGCGCGCGCAACCCGTGGCACGCCGGGTGGTACGTGACCCGGTGCGGAAAGTAGGCGTCGACCTCCGTGACCTCCAGCACGTCGACGAGAAACTCCGACAGCTCGAAGGTATGGCGTCCCACGATCTTCGCCGCCTCGGCCAGCTGGACGTCGCCGACCTCCTGTGCCGTCGTCTCGTGCTGATGGCGGATCGACGCCGTGCACGAACCGCTTGGAACCACGATGGCGTCGTAATCGAGGAAGGTCTGGACATGGTTGCGGATGAGCGGGAGGGCTTCGCGCGGATAGCCGGTGTTGATCAGCAGCTGCCCGCAGCAGGTTTGGCTCATCGGGAACACGACCTCGTGCCCCAGCCGACGCAGCAAGCGCACCGTCGCCTTGCCTACGTCCGGGAAGAGCCCGTCCACGAGGCACGTGGCGAACAACGCGACCCGCATGTCATCGACCCTACGGTGGCAATATGCACAAATAACATCGACACCGGGGTATCACTGGGGGAAGTGTGTTGTCCTAGTCGAGGGAACGACTAGGGGAGTCACATGACCAACGAGTACGCCGCGGTCGCTGTGGTGAACGATTCGGTCGTCACGGCGCGAGACATCACCCGGGTCTACGGCGAGGGTGACACGGCCGTGTCCGCCCTCCGCGGCGTGACCGTAGACATACCGGTGAGGCAGCTGACCGCCGTCGTCGGGCCGTCCGGATCCGGCAAGTCAACGCTCATGCACATCCTGGCCGGGTTGGATCGGCCGACCACGGGGTCGGTGGAGATTGATCACACCGAGATCACCACGCTGGGCGACGCGGACCTGACCAAGCTTCGGCGACGACACATCGGTTTCGTGTTCCAGTTCTTCAACTTGCTGCCGATGCTCACCGCGCGCGAAAACATCCTGCTCCCGCTCACCATCGCCGGGACCAAACCGGACGAGGCCTGGTTCGACGAGCTCATCGACCGGGTCGGCCTGTCCGATCGGCTGTCGCATCGTCCCGCCGAGCTGTCCGGCGGGCAGCAGCAGCGCGTCGCCATCGCGCGGGCCCTGGTATCCCGACCGACCGTCGTCTTCGCCGACGAGCCAACCGGCAATCTCGACTCCCGATCGAGTGCTGACATCCTGGAGTTGATGCGCTCGTCCGTGGACGAATACGGGCAAACGACCGTAATGGTGACCCACGACCCCCTGGCGGCCGCGATGGCCGATCAGGTGCTCCTCCTGGCGGACGGCCTCATCGTCGAGGCCCTGCCCCGGTCGACGGCGCACGACATACGCGCTGCGGTCGAGCAGCTGGAGTACCGGTGATCAAGTTCGCGGTGCGCGGGCTGTTGGCCCGGAAGCTCCGGACCATTCTCACCGCGCTCGGCGTCGTGCTCGGCGTTGCTCTGGTGAGCGGCACGTACGTGCTCACCGACTCGATCTCGACGGCGTTCAACTCGATCTTCAAGGAGACCTACAAGAACACCGACGTCGCGGTCACGGGCAAGCCGGCATTCTCGGCGAGCGACCAAGGGAACGGTGCCAACTCGGCGCCCTCGTTCGACGAGGCCGTCCTGAACCGGATCACGGCCCTGCCCGACGTAAAGTCGGCCGTCGGCCAGGTCCAGGGCGACGCGCACCTGATCGGTTCCGACGGCAAGGCGATCACCTTTGGTGGAGCGCCGAATCTCGGCTTCAGCGTCGATCCGGCGAAACCCGAATTCAATACGCTCACCCTGGTGGCGGGCGCGTGGCCGCAACCGAGCCAGGTGGTCATCGATCGCGGCACCGCGGACAAGAAGCACTTCGCCGTCGGTCAGACCATCGGAGTGCAGTCCCGTGGGCCGGTGCGCGAATTTAGCATCTCCGGTCTGGTGAACTTCGGCGCCGTATCGTCCATCGGTGGTGCCACGATTGCCGGATTCGACCTGAACACGGCTCAGACCCTGTTCGATAAGCGGGGCCAGCTCGATCAGATTCTGGTTGCGGCCAAGCCCGGCGTGTCCCCGAAGCAACTGGAAAGCCAGGTCGCGAAGGTCATCCCCCCAGGAACGCAGGTCCGTACCGGCAGCGAGCAGGCGGCCAAGAACGCCGAGGACACCACGGGCTTCATCTCGTTCCTGCAGACCTTCTTGCTTGCCTTCGGGGGTATCGCGCTGTTCGTCGGCTCGTTCGTGATCGCGAATTCGTTGTCGATCACGATCGCGCAGCGCACCCGCGAGTTCGCAACCCTCCGCACGCTCGGCGCATCCCGGCGTCAGGTGTTGCGAAGCGTCATCCTCGAGTCCGTGATCATGGGTGTGCTCGCGTCGGTCAGCGGCCTGTTGCTGGGGCTGCTGCTGGCCATTGGACTGTTCAAGCTCTTCGATTCGTTCGGCGTAACGCTGCCGAACAACGGTCTGGTATTCCAAACCCGCACGATCGTCGTCGCTCTCGCCGTGGGCATAGTGATCACGGTGCTCGCGAGTCTTCGGCCGGCACTGCGGGCGACGCGGGTGCCCCCTATTGCCGCCGTTCAGGAAGGGGCCACGCTACCGCCGGGCCGTTTCCACCGGTACCGCGGCATCGGCGCAGCGCTGGTGATCGCGCTCGGTTTTGCTGGCATTATCGTAGGGCTGTTCGTGAAGGGTCTCGGCACGGCGCAGGTCCTGATCTTCATGCTCGGCGGCGCGCTGCTCGTTTTCATCGGCGTCGCGCTGTTCTCTTCGCGGCTGGTCCGGCCGCTGGCCGCAGTGGCCAATCCGGTTGCCCGCTGGTCGGTCATCGTCTTCTCGATATTGGTCTGGCCATTCTTCACGTTGCCGTATTGGCTGCTGCGGTATGGCGCCTGGGGCCCGGGTGCGACCGGGCGCCGGGTCGGTGCGTTTGTCCTCGGTGCGGTGCTGAATCCGCTGATACTGCTGATCGTCCTCGTGATGGCCGCTAGACGCCGATTCACCTCGTGGCAGCCGGACTGGCCGGTCGAGTTCCCCGGAGTGATCACCGACCGGTCGACCACGAACCTGGGCGCCCAGAACAGCGAGCGCGACCCGCAACGAACGGCCGCGACGGCGGCTGCGTTGATGATCGGCTTGGCGTTGGTGACACTCATGGCCACGTTTGCCGCCGGCATCATCAAGCCGTTCGAAGATGCCGTCGACCAGATCTTCATCGCGGACTACGCCATCACCGCGCAGAACAACTTCGACCCGCTGCCCCCGAGCGTCGCCGCTGCGGCTGCGACGGCGCCCGGCGCAGAGGTTGTATCCGGCGTACGGGGCGACGCGGGTCGGGTCTTCGGCTCGACGGTGCAGGTGACCGGGGTAGACAAGCAGGCCGGGCAGGTTCTGGCGGTTGACTGGACGAAGGGCTCGCAAGCCGTGTTCGCCGAACTCGGCGCGACTGGAGCGTTCGTCGAGCAGAAGTACGCCAAGGACCATCACCTCGACATCGGATCACCCGTATCCGTTCAGGTGCCGAGCGGCAAAACGGCAAACCTGAAGATCATCGGAGTCTTCAAGAGTCCGCCGGGCGGCTCGCCCTTTGGTGCTGTGACCATGTCGACGCCGACGTTCGACCAGTACTACTCGCAGCCCCTGAACATCTTCACGTTCGCGAAGATGACCGGCGGGGTGACCAGCCAGAACACCCAGGCCCTCGAGAACACGTTGAAGGACTTCCCGAACGCCAAGGCGTCAACCCGCAGCCAGTTCAAGAAGGATCAGGTGAGCGGGCTGCAGAACATATTGAACATCCTGTACGTGTTGCTGGCGCTCTCGGTGGTGGTCAGCCTGTTCGGGATCGTCAATACGCTCGTGCTCACCGTGTTCGAGCGGACGCGCGAGGTCGGCATGCTGCGGGCGATTGGATTGACCCGGCGACAGACCCGCCAAATGATCAGGCAGGAAAGTGTCATCACCGCATTGATCGGAGCGGTGATCGGGATCGTCCTCGGATTGGTGCTGGCCGGTCTGCTTACCTCTCGGCTGGACTTCACCAGCTTCGTCGTGCCGGTACCGCAGCTCATCATCTTCCTGGTGATCGCGATCATTGTGGGCCTTTTCGCCGCGATCTTCCCGGCTCGGCGGGCGGCTCGACTCAATCCGCTCGACGCGTTGGCTTACGAGTAGTAGCCCCGGGCGGGCCGCTTCGGCTCGCCCGGCGGGCTATTCCAAGAGGCCCTGCCGCATGGCTTCCGCGACGGCAGCGGCCCGGTCGGACACGCCGAGCTTCTCGTAGAGCCGCTGCGTATGCGTCTTGACAGTGCTCGCGCCGATGAACAACTCCTGCGCGACTTGCGGGATGGACAAGCCACGGGCAAAGCCCCGGAGAACCTGTTGCTCCCGCTCGCTCAGCACCGGCGTGTTCGAGGACGCGCGCATCCGGATCTGGCTGGCCAGCGCCCCGGCCAGCTCGGCCGGGACCACGGTGTGCCCGGCGGCGACCCGCATCACCGCATCGACGATCTCGCCGCGCCGGGCATCTTTCGACAGGTAGCCAGCGGCTCCCTCCTCGAGGGCCCGGAAGACCACGGCGCTATCTGTGACCGCCGACAGCAGCAGCACCCGCGTCGGCAGATGATCGCGCACCACGGCGTGCACGACGGCCACTCCATCCATTTCCGGCATCTGGTAGTCGACGACAGCAACGGCCGGTTCTTCGCGGCGAATGAGGTCGAGTGCGTCGCGGCCGTTCTCGGCCTCGCCGACAACGTCCACTCGGCCGCTGTTGGTCAACCCGCGGATCACGCCGTCGCGAAAGAACGGGTGGTCGTCGACGACGACGACCGTCACCCGCGGGTCAGACATCCGCACGCGCACATGTTAGTGCGCCGTCTGCGAGGCGTCGCACCTCGCCGACGGACCAGTTAACCGTGTGTCACGCTGAGGGACCGGCCGCGCAGGGGAGGACGCCATGAGACCTTTCGCTTCGGGGTTCTTCCGGTCGTTGAGCCCTGAGGTGCGCCCGATCGTGGTAGAGCACGCAATGCGGGGTATTTGGCTCCAGGTCTGGCTCCGTGGCGCCCTGGTCGTCTTCGTGCTGTTCACGCTTGGGCTCGTCCCGCCGTCGACCGGTGGGGCCACGTGCTGGGTGATTGCCATCCTGTACGCGCTGATCGCTGCCGGTGTCGCCGGGTGGATTCGCCAAGGCGGCGACGGCCCGGTCCGCTACGCGTGGCTCGCTCTGTATATCGACGTCGCCGCGCTCAGCACGCTGTCCATATTTACCGGGGTAGTGGCGCCGGACGACTGGACAACGGACACGTTGCAGCGTGGGTTCTTCCTCATCCCGCTACTCGCGGCCGTCCAGTTGCGGCCCTGGGTTTGTCTGAGTGTCGTCGCCCCGACGACGGCGTGCTACGTGGTCGTATGCATCGTGACGCAGGGCGCGAACGACGAGCCCTCCCAGTCGCTGATCATGCGGTCGTTCGTCATTGCGTGCTTATCGGCCGCTGCGGTGTGGCTCTCGGTAATCCAGCGCTCCCGCGTGCTGACCATTGGGCAGCTCGCGGCTGACCGGTCGAGCCTGCTGGCCGAGCTGATGAGCATCGAGGAACGCGAGCGGCGCAACCTGGCCGAGCATTTGCATGATGGCGCGTTGCAGTACGTGCTCGGGGCGAGGCTTGATCTCGAAGATCTGCGCGACGGAGACAGCCGCGCGGCGCTGGACCGGCTCGACCAGGCGCTCGCCGAGTCGTCGAAACTGTTGCGGAGCACGGTCACCGAGTTGCATCCCGCGGTGCTGGAGCAGTCCGGCTTGCCGCGCGCCTTGGAGAGCCTCCTTGCTGCGGCGGCGCCGAGGGCCGGCCTGGCGGCTTCTCTCGACGTCGACGACTGGCCCGCCGACACTCGTACCCCGATCGACATGCTGCTGTTCACGACCGCCCGAGAGCTCGTGACGAACGTCGTGAAGCATGCCAACGCCCGCCGGCTCGACCTGCGCCTCTCCTTGCGGGGCGACCGGGCTGTACTGGTGGTCGCCGACGACGGTGCCGGTCTTGCCGATGGTGTCTTGGCCACCCGGCTGGCCGAAGGGCATATCGGGCTGGAGTCATATCGGGTCCGCCTCGAGGCGGCGGACGGGCACTTGCGCCTGATGCCCGGGCCGACGGGTGGGACGGTCGCGACCGTCGACGTGCCGGTTGAGAGTCCTGTGGCGGCTGCCCTCGCCTGACGGGGCCGTTAGATCCGCGATGGTTCCAGTGGTTCGGCGGACAATCCCGTCCCCGCGTCGGCGACAGCGGGAACCGCCCGGCCCTCGTCCGCTCGCACCAGCGCCACCCCGGCTACGATCGCGACACCGCCCAGCAGCTGCACGCTCGTCGGCAACTCCCCCAGCAGCACCCAGGCCACCAGTACCGCGAAGACCACCTCGGTCAGCCCGACGAAAGACGACAGCCGGGCGCCCAGCCGACGGGCCGCGCTGATGCCGGCGACGTAGGAAAAGGCGGCGGCCACGAGGGACAGACCCAGCACCGGAACGAGCCAGCTCGTGCGATGGCCGGCGAACTCGACGGTGCCGAACCTCGCGTGCATCGGCAATGCTCCGACCGCGCCGAGGGCTAGCAGCGCGACAGCGCCTACCGCCATCCCGCCACCCGCGACCGTTATCGGAGGCAGCTCGCCGTCGTTGCGCGCGGACACGACGAAGTAGACGGCCAGTCCGATGGCGGCACCCAGACCCCAGAGCACGCCGACCGGATCGAGGTGGTTGTCGCCGAATACGTCCAGGATGAGCGTCAGCCCGGCGAGTGCTATCGCGGATCCGATCGCCGTGAGCCGATGTGGACGCTGCCCGTGCCGTAACCACATCCAGCCGACCACGAGCACGGTGCCCAGGTATTCGAGCAGGAGCGCCACGCCTACCGACAGGTGCTCGACCGCGTTGAAGAAGCACAGCTGCGCGCCCGCGACGGCGACCAGCCCGTATCCCACCAGGCCGATGCCGTTACGTCGCAGCGTCGCCCATCGGCCGCGCATCGCGACGAGGGCCGGAATCGCGATAACGACCGCAGCCACGCTGATGCGGGCCGCGACGGCCGCGCCCGGCGTCCAGCCCGCGTCGATGAGCGAATGCGCGAACGAACCCGAGGTGCTGAACGTCGCGGCGGACGCTATGGCTAAGACGAGACCGGTGTGGTGCGTACGCATCGAAGGCCCCTGTCATTAGTCAAAGACATGTATGCTGATGACAGCTTGAGGCTAGTGAAGCCCGTGACAGGAGTCAACTTGATTTTTGCTCATGACACAGAGGTTGCACTCGCGGCCGCCGCGGCCCTGGTCAACACCGACGACGGGGACGACGAGCACCTGCCCGACATCGCGGCGCTCGATGAATTCGTCCGGGCGTGGGGGTGGACGGGTGATCGCCGGCGAGACGAAGCGGAGCTGCGCGCGGTCCGCGAGCTGCGCCCTCGACTGCGGCGGCTGTGGGAGGTCGACGAGGAGACCGTCGTCGAGATCATCAATGGCCTGCTGCGCGAGGCCAACGCGCTGCCGCAGCTGGTCCGCCACGACAGCTGGGACTACCACCTCCACGCGACGCCGCCGGACGCGCCACTTGGCACCAGGATGGCAGTCGAGGCCGCGATGGCGTTCGTCGACGTGGTACGCGGCAAGGAGTTGTCCCGGCTGCGGATCTGCGCCTTCCCGACGTGCTCGAATGTGGTCATCGATCTGTCCAAGAATCGGTCAAAGCGCTTCTGCGAGGCGGGCTGTGGCAACCGAGCGGCCGTCGCCGCCTATCGGGCCCGCAAGGCTGCCGCTGGCATCTGAGGGCCGCCGAGCGCAATTAGTATGCATATTCCGGTGTCCCGCCCGCGGAATATGCATATCAATCGGTACCGAGCGGGGTCTCGATGAACAGTGCCCGACGGGGACACGCCGCGACCGCCGCCCGGGCCGCACGATGATCAGCCCGGCCGGAAAGATCAGGCGCGGTGATAGGAAATCCCCAACGATCAGCGCGAATTAGCGTCGGAGCCACGTGCAGGCAGATTCCCACCGCCTCGCACTGCACCGGATCGACGTGCAGCCGGCCATGGTCTTCGCGGTGACGTCGGTGGGCACCCACGTGCTCAGTCCCCGACCGGGGTGGGAAAGAACTGATCGTCGCCCCCGTGCCGGCAGCCGCTGCCGGCGACGTGCGAGTGAACGTCCGACGCAAAGGTGGCCATGGCGCTGCGAATCATCCGGACTGCGCCGTCCGGATGGTGGCAGGCGCCCCGTCCGGACACTTCCCCGAGCATGCCGGCCAGCCGCCCTACCTCCGCGGAGCGGGCCCGAAGGTCGACGATTGACGTCAACGCTTCGGCTGAGGCGCGTAGCCCGAACCGGCAGGGTCCGCACTGCCGGGCGCTTTCGGCGGCCAAGAACTGGGCGATGGCCGCCGCTTCCGCCAGCCCGCAGCCCTGCGTGCCCAATGGAAGCAAGACCCCCGCTCCGAGCGACAGCCCCTGGGCCCGAGCCGCTCGCTCGTTGGCCGGCAGCGAGGACAGCACCTGCCAACTAACCCAGGTCCCGCCGTACCCCCCGACCAGCGCGGCCTGATGGGGCCGCGGTCCGAGGACGCTGTCGATCGCCTGGGTGAGCCTCGTCGTGCCCGCCACCTCGATGACTGTGCGCTCGCCGGCGGTGGCGATCGTGAACAGCCGCGCTGCCGCCGGTCGGCCTGAAGCACTTCGTGCGATCATCGCCGTCCGGGCCAGGGTCTCGACGTTCTGGATCAATGTCGGCCGACCGTGGACGCCGCGCACCGCAGTCGGCACCCGGCGGAACTCCGGCCGCGCGGGGCCGCCGGACAGCGCGCGGACGATCGCGCTCGACTCGCCGGCCACGTACCGGCGCGGTGCGGTCGCGAGGTAGACGATGGGCTCCGCCAGCCCGGCGGCGCGACGCTCGGCGAGGGCGCGCGTCACGGATGCGAACGGCGATGACGCGCCCTCATGCAGCCACACGACGAGCGATCGCGCGCCGAGGGCCTCCGCGGCACAGACCAACCCGTCGAGCACGAGGTGCGGGCGAAGCTGCAGTAGCGCGGCGTCCTTGGCGCTGGCGGGTTCGCTCTCGGCTCCATTCGCGACGACGACACCACCGCCGCCGGCGTCGCGATGCGCCCGCCACTTGGCCGCGACCGGGAAATGACCGCCGCCGCACCCGTCCAGCTCGGTTGCCGCGAGAGCGGAGATCAGCCGGGCACCCGATCGGTGGGTGAACCGCGGTCGGTCTCCGTACCGTGCCAGGTGGGCGTCGAGGTCGTCCGGCATCAGGGACGTGAGCGGCTGCGTCCAGCCGACCGGGTAGCTGACCAGCCCGGGGAGCAGGCGTCCATCGGTGAGCGGCGCCAGCGCGGGCAGGGCCGTCATCGATCGGCCTCTCGATGTGCGATCTGCTCGGCGGGGGTTCGCGCGGCATACCGGGACAGCGCGACGACCGCGATCAGCGCGCCGGTCGAGAGATACAGCCAGCGCAGCATCGCCGTGTCACCACCCGCGAGCACGCCGTGCAACCAGACCAGTAGCAGCGCGACGATCGCGACCTTGTGCACGCGCCACCACAGTCGCTGGGGTAGGTGCCCGGCCAGTAGCGCCGTGCTGCCCACCACCAGGCCGGCCCACGCCCCGAGGACGCCCAGCGTGACTGCCACCGGACGGTACGCGGACTGCATGGGCAGGCTGGCGCCTCGCCATCCGACGCCCGCGAACCTGTCGGTGGCGAGCACAACGATGTGCGCGATCGTCAACGCGAGGGTCAGCGCCGCCAACACGATGTGCAGCCGGATGCGGGTCGCCGGGTTTGGCCGGGCGATCCGGGTGCGCGACGGATGCGACAGCAGCAGGCCGAGTACCACCAGCAACACCAACAACAGGTAGGCGCTGATGCCGGTGGCCCGAGCGATCATCCACGGCGCCATCCGGTTCCCCTCGACGACGCCGATAGCCGAGCCGATCAGCACACCGGTGACGGCGGCGCTCAGGGTCGCGGCAAGTCCGACGATCGTCCGGCGGAGGATCGGTTGGCCGCGCATGGTGGTCATGCGGCCCGCCAGATCACCGACGGGTCCAAGTAAGAACTCGTCCGTAGGTCGCCGTTGTCAGCCACCCACGCGGCAGCTAGCTCCTGCCTCGCGGCCGTCGCCGCGATGTGGTCCCGCCCGCCCAGGAACAGCACCTTGCTCCATACCTCGGCGATCGCCGGGTCCGGCGCGACGACCGTGACCGACAACAGGCCGGACTCGGCCGGTTCGCCGGTGGCCGGATCGATCAAGTGATGCACCTCGCGGCCGCCGGACGTCCAGTGCCGGACCTCAGTCGAGGAGGTGGCGCAGGCTTGATCGCGCAACGTGAGTACCGCGACCGGAGTCGGACTGCCATGCGGGTCATCGACAGCGACCTGCCACCCGTCGTCGGTCGGACCGTCACCCGCCAGGTAACAATCGCCGCCGGCCTGGAGCAAGAAGTCTGGGCACTCCGAGATCACCTCGGCGGCGGCCCAGCGCAATGCCAGTCCCTTGCCGATACCGCCGAGATCGATGGGCAGCTGGCCGATCCGCACCGCCAGCCGGTCATCGTCGAATTCCACGAGCCAACTGCCGCGCACCGGGACAGGAGGTCGAGGCGCGCTGACGGGTTGCGGCATAGCCGGCAGCGGCCAGGACCGGTCGTATCCGATCGCCTCGAGCGCTCGCAGCACGCGCGGGTCGAAGCGGCCGCCCGTCATCCGGTAGGCGCCAACCGCTGCGCGGATCGCCGCGTAGCAGCGAAGCGGGACGATGCACCAGTCGGCACCCGCCGCGTTGGCCCGCATGAGTGCGCTGGTCGGCTCGAATCGAGTGCACTGCGTCTCCACGTCGCGGAACACGGCGATGACGCGATCCAGGCATCCGGGCTGGGCCGCCCGGCCGTTTCGTATTCGCACGGTGACATTCGTTGCCATGCTCCGGAACGTGCTCACCAGGTCGCCGGACGCAGTCAGCTCCGACAGCGGAGGCAGCGCGGTCGGCGACCTCATCACGGCTTCCCGGAGGCTCCGGTCGACGCCTGGGTAGGCGGGGGCGTTGATGTCGGCGGCGGGCTGGGCGCGACGGTCGGCGCCGGAGTGGGTGCGGGCGGCGCTGGCGCCGGCGCGGAGGTGGCGGGCACAGCGGCCGACGCAGACGGCGCGGGGAGCGCCGGGCCGCCGGTTGCTCCCGGGACCGGGCCGTGGGCGGTCGCGGGTGCCGCTCCGGCCGACCGCGCCGCCGTGGACCGGGGCGCGGGCCGAGTGGTGGTTTGGCCCGAGGACAGCTGACGGCGCAGACTCGTCAGCTGCTGTTGGAGTCGTTCGAGCTCCCGACGGTTTGCGGCGGCGGACTGCTGCACCGAGCGGAGGGTGGTGGCGTCGGCGGGGGCCGGCGCCCGGACCACCGGTGAGGACCCGCCGTTCGCGGTGGCGGGCCTGGTGTGAGCGGCCCAGGCGGTCGCGCCGGCCAGCACAGCGGCGGCACCCGGGGCGGCCACAAGAGCGGCGGTCCAGCGCGCTCGCCGGCCCGGCTCAGCCACGGTGGGCGTTCCGTTGCAGGCGCGCAATTTGTGAGCGGAGCTCGGTCGCGCGCCGCGCGTCGACGGCCAGCTCGGCCTGCAACCGGGCGAGCTCGGCCTGAGTTCTCGAGTCCGATCGTGCGGACGTTGCGGGTGCCGGTGCGGGTTTGGACGGAGCCGGGCCGTCGACGGTCGACAGCACACCGAGCGCGCCGATCGCCAGTCCGGTGGTGAGCCCAAGAGTCGTCACGAGGCGGCGGCTGCGCTTCACGCTCCTCCTTCGGGCCCGCCGATGTAATCCGGCCGGCCGTCTGGCGTAGGTCCCCCTAGGCCCCGCGACCGTTATCGCTGCATCGACTCGCTGGGTTACGCGGGTGAATTGCCCGATGAACGAAGGACATACCGATTCGCGTAACGCGCGCCGCCCGCTTGCGCCCGCTCGGCCGGCGCGGTATGACTGCGCCTCGAGCCAACTGTCAGGTCGGGCGCCGTTGGCGCCGTCGGGGACGCGGCCGGCACGCGCAGCAAGTCGGCACGATGGCTGGCCCGCCCATCGTCGTGCCGCCACCGACGACAGGACGGCAGGACCGGCATGGCGGCGCCGATCACCGACGGCGTAGTTCGCGCGGCCCAGGACGGCGAGGCCGCCGCCTTCCGAGTGATCTATGAGGAGCTGGCCCCGGTCGTACTCGGCTATCTCACGGCGAAGGGCGTGGCCGATCCAGAGGCGGTGACCGGTGATGTGTTCCTGGCTGCGCTACCCCGGCTGCGGGAACTGTCCGGTGGCGCGGCCGGGCTGCGCACGTTCGTCATGTCGGTGGCGCACGCCCGGATGGTCGACGATGCGCGCCGTCGACGCCGCCAGCCGGTCTGGTGCCAATACGACGTCGGGTCCGACCTCCGCTCCGCCGCCTCGGCGGAGCACGAGGCAATGGAGTTGCTCGGCACGGCGCGTGTCGTCGAGCTGCTGCGTGATCTCCCGGCGGACCAGCGCGAGGTCCTCGTCCTGCGGGTAGTCGCCGACCTTTCGGTACAGGAGGTCGCGACAGTCATCGGTCGATCACCGGGTGCGGTGAAGCAGCTCCAGCACCGAGCGGTGCGAAAGCTTCGCCAAATCGTGATCGAGCAGGGCGTAACGGCGTAAGGACGTCCGACGATGACGACGCCGAGATGAACGATGACGTATCGCACCCATGGGCGGCCGGGAGTTCCGGAGTCACACCCGTCGACGAACTGCAGCCCGCACCGGGCGACATTCTCGACTCGCCTTTGCGTGAGCTGCGGAGACTGCGCCATCTGCAGCCTCCTGCACCACCGTCCGAGCTGAATCAGCTGCTGCTCACCGGGCTCCCTACGCTCCGGTCGGGACGGACGCGCCGCCGGACGATCCTGGTCAGCGGCGCCCTCGCTGTGGCAGGGGCCACCGGGGTAAGCGGCATGGCAGCCGCTCATGACAGCCCGCGCGCTGGCGTCCCGGTCCAGACGAACACGACCTCCCAATTCGATCCGGGCGACTATCACCAGCGGGCGAGCGTTGCGCCTCGGCTTGCGCCGGTCGTTCCGCCTAGTGCACCTTCGACGCCGACCGAGCGGGAGAACGACCCGACGCCGAGCGAGCGCGCGGACGATCGAGCGGCGTCCTTCTCGTCCGTCACCCCGCCGAGCGCTCCCGGCCGATCGGCAACGCCGCGCCGCGAATCCGAGGCGCCGGACGATCGAGCCCGGTTCACCTCACCGGGGCCACGCCCGTCAACGTCGTTTATCCATCGGGACGAGTAGCCCGCGGTCCGCAGCCTCGACGGCCGGTCAGGTAAGCGTCAGGTCTACGTCGTGATCCGCCGAATGCCCGTTCGTCGAAGGCTGGTAACCGCCGAAGACCCGGACCTCAGCCGGTCGCTCGTCGGCGGCGGCCGTAGTGGCCGGCAGCGTAGGCGGAGCGGCCGGCGGCACCGCCGGCGTCGTTCGCGACGTGGGCAGTCGGAGCACGAACTCGCAGCCGCCACCCCGGGCATCCTGAAGGGCCACCGAGCCACCGTGCGCTTCCATGACGGCCCGGACAATGGCAAGGCCCATGCCGGTGCCGGGGCGAACCGGTCCGGCCCGGAAGCTTTCAAAGACGTGCTGCCGCTCGTTCGGTGGGATGCCGATCCCGTCGTCCCGCACGCGGATGATTGCTTCACCCTGCCGGCGTTCACTGTGCAGGTCGATGTGACCGCCGTCCTGCGTGTACCGAACGGCGTTGTCGAGCAGGCAGTCGAGCGCCGCCTCGAGGCGCTCCTGGTCTGCTGTGATCACGCCGCTGTGGGTGTGGATTGACCAGTTCCGGTCGGCGGCCGGCCGCCACCGCTTGACCGCCCGTTGGAGCAACGAGTCCACATCCACTTCCTGCACCCGGAGCATGCTGGGTTGTTCGGACCGGGCCAGGGTCAGCAGCCGCTCGGCGATTCCGTTGAGGGTCTCCAGTTCCTCCAGGACAACGATCGCGTCCTCGCGGGTCTGGTCGTCCGTAGCGTTGTCGCGGATGAGTTCGGCGTACCCGCGGGCGACGGTCATCGGAGTGCGCAACTCGTGCGATGCGAACCGGACGAAGCGGCGTTGCGCCTCGCGCATTTCACGCTCGCTCTCCGCAAGTGTCCGGGCGCGGTACTCGGCCTTCGTGCGACGTCGCACGTGCCACACCATGGCGAGGAAGACCAGCGTCATCAACGGAACCTCGGTGGTCTCCTCCCAGCCGATCACGTTGTTGTGTACGTGCAGCACGAGGGCGCATCCGGTGAGCACGCCGACGAGGGCCAGAACGGTGTAGGTACGGCCCGCGGACCACAGCTGCAGCCCGTAGACCACCGAAAGGCTGATCCAGACGAAGTGGAACGGAACGGTCTCTGCGCCGGCAAAGACGAACATGGCAACGGTGTTCACGCCGGCAAAGAGCAGCCAGCCCCACCACAGCCAGCGGTCAGCTCGCGACGAAGCTGTAGCCGACATTGCGCACCGTCTCGATGAGTTCCCGCTCCAACTTGGACCGCAGCCGCCGGACGCACACGTCGACCACGTTGCTACCCGGATCGAACGAATATCCCCACACGTCGGCGAGCAGTTCGACGCGCGTGCACACCTCGCCGGCATGGCGCATGAGATGGCCCAGCAGGATGAACTCGCGCTGGGACAGGGGCACCTCACGCCCGCCGGCCCGTAGCGTCCGACGATGCAGGTCCAACCGAACGCCGTTCACTTCGAGCCAGCGGGCAGATGTGTTCCGATTCTGGTCTTCGATCCGGCGTTTGACGCGTTCCATGAGTTCGGCGATCGAGAACGGCTTGGCCAGGTAGTCGACCGCGCCCATCCGCAGGCACCGAACGCGGGACTCGACATCTCCGACGGCCGAGAGGACGAGGATCCGACGGGTGCGGTCGGACTCGACGATCCGACGCAACACCTCATACCCGTCCATTCCCGGCATCAGCAGGTCAAGGATCGTCAGGGCATAGTCGTTTTCCTCGGCCAGCCGAAGCGCGTCGTGCGCGCCGGAAGCTATGTCGACGTCGAAGCCGTCGGCCTCGAGTGCTCGCTGCAGGAACCTACAGATGCGTAGCTCGTCGTCAATGACCAGAACCCTCGGCATCTCAGCCCCCCGGGTAGTGACGTCGTCCGGAACAGAGGCCCCCTGTCTCACGCGCCACTCACTCGGCCATGTGTTTACCGCGAGCGCCGTGAGCGCGCAAGAACCACGGGACTTCGCCGGGGGTTAGGTGCCGACGCAACCATTCCGATAGAAGGGTTTTGCCCTGTCTCATAAGGGCCCTCGTGGTCGCCGTCGCCGGAGGAAGGGTGATTGTCCGATGACAGCTACATGACGGGATCGTCATGAACCGCCTGGTCTGGGGTAGCGGCCCTACATTTCGGGTGTCACCGACGGAGCGGCGGGGCCGATCGTGGGGACCGACATTGAAGCTGACGTCATGGTGAGACCGGACCAGCGGCGTGGCCACGGCGTCCAGACCGTGGACCTGCAAGCGCACGTCGGGACGCGCCGGGGTCCGCGCGCCGGCCTCGTGACCCTCGCGCGAGGCCGGCGTCACCATCGCCCCCTCCATGTCCAACTCGGCCTGCTCTTGGCCACCGTGTGCGCGGCATTGGGCGTCGGCCTGCTCGTTGGCACGCCAACCGCAAGCGCGCACGCCCTCCTCGTGCGATCTGACCCGTCAAGCGGCGCGACGGTGGCGTCCTCTCCGAAGACCGTCAAGATGTGGTTCAACGAGGAGATAACGCCCGATCAGAGCTCTGCGCGAATCGTCGACAGCGACGGCGCGGTCGTCACCGGTACCCGGCCCGTCTCGTCGGGCGATCCGCGTCTCCTGCAGCTCGCGCTGCCCCCGCTGCCAACGGACTCCTACGGAGTGCTGTGGACCGTTACGGCGGAAGACGACGGGCACACCACAACCGGCACGGTCGTATTCGGCGTCGGCGTTTCCGTGGCGGCTCCGGCTGCTTCGGACGCGACCCCCTCGACGAGCCCGGGCGACGTGGTGCGGCACTGGCTCCGGATTGGCGCGCTGGCGGGCATGGTCGGTGCAACCGGCATCCTCCTGATCTTCCTGTGGATCGGGGCCGATCCAAAGGTCGAAATCACGGTGACCGCGGTGGAACGGCGGATGCTCCTTCTGGCGGCCTGGTCCGCCGTGGTCGGCCTCGGCGTGGCGGCCGTCGATGGGATCGTCCAGGTCGCGCACGCGACAGCAGTCTCGGATCAAGACTGGCTGGCCATCTTCGGCGGAACCACCTGGGGTCACCTGTGGCTGCTCCGCGTCGCCGCTCTCGCTGCGCTGCTGGTAATCACTCTCGTGCTGCACCGATCGTTGCGGATCCGACCTGGGCTGGCGCTCGTATCGGCGCTGGTGCTCGCGCTTGTGGTGATCGAGGCATTGGGCAGCCACGCTGCGTCGATCAGGTCGGCTCGTCCCGCCGCCATGCTGGCCGAGGCCCTGCACATTCTCGCCGGCTGCATATGGGTGGGCGTGGTCCTGGCCTTGGCGGTGATGCTCTGGCGGCCAACGGTCCAAGGCCTGGAACGTCGGGTGCTGCTGCGGATGATCGGCGGCCCGCTCGCGGTCGTCCTGCTTGCCAGCGTCGGCATCGTCCTCGTCACTGGCCTGTACAGCGCCGGCCGTCAGGTCGAGACGGTGAGTGGTCTCGTCACGACCGGGTATGGCCGCGCGCTGTTGATCAAGACCGGGCTGCTCGTCGTCCTGCTCGTCCTCGGCGCGCTCAACGCGATCAGGCTCCACGGATTGCAGATGCCATGGCGCAGACCGGCGATCCCGCGACCGGCGCGCGTGGTCTCCGCGCGCCTCATCGCCGTCGAGGCGGCAGTCGGAGTTGGTTTGCTGATCGTTGCCGGCGTCCTCGCCGAGTCAGCGCCGTCGCGGGAGACAGCCACCCCCGTCGCCTCCTCGGCGACGGAAGCCGCGGCGTCGACGGTCGAACGAACGGAGGCCGGCTCGGTGGCCGACCTGGTCGTCACGATCTCGGCGACGCCGAATCGTGCCGGCTTGAACGCCTTCACCGTGACGGCGGCCAGTTCGCGCCGCCCGGCGCCCCGACCCATCGACTCCGTCATCCTCGACGTGGTCGGCGCTGCGTCGACGGTCAGCCCACCGTTGCGGCCGATCGGCGCTGGGCGCTATTTCGGCGTCGCCCGGTTGGACTCGGGTCCTGTCCGCGAGATGCGCGCCGTCATCGAGCGCAACGGCCAGCAGCTGGGCGTCACTGTGCCCTGGACCGTCAGTGCTGCGACGGATACCTCGCGGCTCGAGCCATATGTCAATACCCTCGCGGCTTCCCTCGTCGTTCTCTCTGTCGGCGTGTTCGCCGGCTGGTTCGTGCTCCGGCGCCGTCGCGCCGTGCCGGACCTGCCGGACTTCGCCGAGTTGGAACTCCGCCGGTGATCTGTATGCCTATTCCGCTGCCTGAACGGTGGAATAGGCATACATACGGTGGAGAGTGGTCAGGTGACCGGGTGGACCAGCCAGCATGTTCGGCACGTCGGCGAGCTGCTCAAGCAGAGCCGGAATCCGGTCGCGCGGGTCTACGAGAGCATCGGATCGGATTGCTTCCTGGCTATCGCACCTGGCTGGCTGAATCTCGGGCTGTGGGACGGTCCAGGGACGGAGGACGAGGCCGAGCAGGCCTGCCGCCGGCTGGTGGAAACGACGGCCGCGGAGTTGCCAGCCGGCGGTGTGATCGTTGATATCGGCAACGGGCTCGGGACTCAGGACCCGGTGCTCGCGCAGCTGCTTCACCCGCGTCGGCTGGTCGCGGTCAACATTGCCGAGTGGCAGCTGGCGGCGGGCCGGAATCGGCTTGCGGCCGCAGGTGCTGCGCCGGTTGCCGGCGACGCGGTCCGATTGCCCTTCGCCGCGGGCACGGCCGACGGGATTGTCAGCGTGGAGGCCGCGTTTCACTTCCGGTCGCGAAAGGCATTCTTCGACGAGTGCTACCGCGTACTTCGGCCCGGCGGCGTGCTGAGCATCACCGACATCGCCACCGAGCGGCAG
>Ga0207665_10000901_pt1 | contig 20013 bp, 22 predicted proteins | sample LARL112metaG_FD_184351 | JGI IMG/M metagenome (GOLD analysis project Ga0207665, IMG submission 184351) | Corn, switchgrass and miscanthus rhizosphere microbial communities from Kellogg Biological Station, Michigan, USA - LAR L11-2 metaG... | ecosystem: Host-associated > Plants > Roots >...
GGCCCAGTACCAGGTCGGTCGCCCGCCACACCTCGCCCACCCCGCCGAACGCGATCCGGCTGTCCAGCCGGTACCGGCGCACGAGGAGCAAGCCAGGAGATGACATAACGGCCCACACGTTACCGGCCCCGCGTGCCGTCCGGGCGGACCGCTCGCCGCGGCCCGGCGGACACGGGGGACCCGGGAGCGGGCAGCCGGGCCCCCGTCGCCTTAAGGGCACTGCCCCCGGCTTACCGCCCGTCACGCGCATTGCATGACGCACCGCCCGTCCCCTGCCGCCCGGCAGTCCAGTGCCGTCCGGCGAACGGACGGGTCCGGGCGTTTCCCCGGGATGCGCTTAGATTGCTGGCGGGACGGCCGGCTGGAAGGCGAGCAGATGCCTGCGGACAGCACACTGGCGGCGCGCAGCTACCTGGTGATCGGCGCGGGGGTGCTCGGCGTCTGCCTGGCCGCCCGGCTGGCCCAGGCCGGCGCGGCGGTGACCCTGCTGGACGCGGCCGGGCCCGGCCGCGGCGCGACCCGGTCCAGTTTCGCCTGGCTGAACTCCAACGACAAGGCGCCCCGGGCCTACCACGAGCTCAATCACGCCGGGCTGCGAGCCTGGGCCGAGCTGGCCGCCAGCCTGGGCCAGCCGGCCTGGTACCGGCCGGCCGGGAACCTGGAGTGGGCGGCTGACCCGGCGGGCCAGGCCCAGCTGGCCACGCGGGTCGACCGGCTCGCCGGGTGGGGCTACCCGGCGGAGCTGATCAGTGCTTCAGCCGCGGCCGGGCTGGAGCCGGCCCTCCGGCTGCCCAGCCCGCCGCCCCAGGTGGCGTGGTTCCCTGGCGAGGGCTACCTGCTCACCGAGGCCATGACGGGCGAGCTGGTTGCGGCGGCGGCCCGGGATGGGGCCAGGGTTCTCACCGGCCGGGCCGGGCAGGTGACCGGGTTCGACATGGCACGCGGGGTGGTCCGCGGCGTGCGGACCGCCGCGGGCCAGCTGATCCGCGCGGACGCCGTGGTCTGCTGCGCCGGGCGGTGGACCCCAGGGCTGGCCGGGCTGGCCGCGGCGGCCAGCCCGGTGCCGCTGGTCCCGTGGGCCGGGCCGGGGGACACCGCGCCCGGGCTGGTGGTGCAGGCCGGGCCGGTGGCCGGCCCGGGCCTGGCCCGGATGGTGCACGCGCCCGGGATCGACCTGCGGCCGCACACCGCTGGCCGGGTGCACATGGAAGCCCCGGACGCGGCCGTGGACCTGCATACGCCCGATGCGGAGCTGCGGCGCTGGGCGGCGGAACTGCTGCGCCGGGCCCGCCAGGTGGTCCCCGGGCTGGCGGGCGCCGGGGTGGCCGGCTACCGGGTGTGCGTGCGGCCGATGCCCGCTGACGGGCAGCCCATCGTCGGCTGGCTGCCTGGGGCGGCTGGGCTCTACCTGGCGGTGACGCACAGCGGTGTCACCCTGGGCGCGCACCTGGCCCGGCTGATCTCTGACGAACTGGGCACCGGGACACCCCCGGCCGGGCTGGCGCCCTACCGGCCCAGCCGGTTCCGGGGCTGAGGCTGCCCGGCCGGCCTGGCCACCACCGGCACCAGGGCGCGGGACGCCGGCTGAGATCTGCGGGGGCAGGCGGCTGGCGCGGTCAGCGGACCGCCTGGAACACATCGAGGCTGCGCAGCTGCTGGGTGACGCCGGTGAACAGCTCGTCCAGGCCGGCCCGGACCGCGGCCCGGTTGACCGCGCCGCGCTCACCCCCCGGGCCGGCGGCCGCGGGCCGGGCGCTGCGGGCTCCACCGGAAGAACCGGAGCGAGACCAGCAGCCCGGCCACGCCCCAGCCGGCCAGCACGGCCAGGCCGGCGGCGGGCAGGCTGGCCAGGCCGGATCCGGTGGGCGCCAGCGCGCCGCTGACCGCCTCGATGAGCGGGTAGGCGGGCAGGTAGTGCACGGCGGTGGTGAGCCAGCCGGGCTCGCCGGGGATCGTGCCGAACACCCCGGACAGCAGGATCACCGGCAGGTAGGTGAGCCCGATCACCGGGAACGTGGCCTCCGCGGTGGGCACCACGATGCTGGCCGCCGTGCCCAGCGCGGCCCAGGCCAGCGCGCCGACGGTCAGCGCGGCCAGCACGGCCGCGAACGTGCCCGCGGTCACCGGCAGGCCGGCCATGGCCACCCCGATCAGCACCACGACCACCCCGGCCGCGTCGGCCAGCAGCACGGTAGCGGCGATCCGGCCCGCGAAGTAGCCGCCGGCGGGCAGCGGGCTGAGCCGCCAGCGGCGCAGCGCGCCGTCCTGCCGCGCGGAGACCAGGCCAGACGCGTGGGTCAGGTACGCGGTGTTCAGCACGGCGAACACGGCCAGCCCGGCTACCAGGGTGGCCACGGCCGGGCTGACCGCGGTGTGGCCGCCGGGGTGGCTGACCCGGCCGAGCCGCAGCGCCAGCACCCCGGCGGGCGCGAGCACCCCGAACCACAGGGCGCGGGGCGTGCGGGCCAGCAGCCGCAGCTGGTAGCCGACCTGGCCGGCCAGCATGAGGCCGATGCCGGGGAGCCGGCCCGGGGCGGCCGCTGGGGCCGGGGCGGCCAGCGAATCAGACATGAGACGGTGCCTCCTTCGGGGTGGGGGCCGGCTTGCCGGTCAGCGCCAGGTAGGCCTCTTCCAGGCTGGGCGGCCCGACCTCCAGGCCAGTGAGATCGAGCCGGTGACAGCGCGCCCAGCGGATGAGCACGTCGAGATCGGCGGGGACGTCCGCGGTGCGGACCAGCAGTTCGCCCCGGCCCGGATCGGCATGCCGGGCCAGCCGGCCCGGCAGGTCGCCGAGGGGCTCGCCGCCGGCCAGCGGCAGCCGGATGCTCGGCAGCGCGCCAGACCCGCGCAGCTGGCCGGGGGTGGTGTCGGCCACCACCCGCCCGCCGGCCAGCACGACCAGGCGGCTGGCCAGCTGCTCAGCCTCGTCCAGGTAATGCGTGGTGAGCAGCACGGTGGTGCCGCCCGCGGTCAGCTTCCCGATCACCGCCCACAGCTGCCGCCGGGCCTGGGGGTCCAGGCCGGTGGTCGGCTCGTCGAGGAACAGCAGGTCGGGCCGGCCGATGATGCCGATGCCCAGGTCCACCCGGCGGCGCTGGCCGCCGGACAGCACGCCGATCCGGGTGGCCGCGTCGCCGGCCAGGCCGATCGCGGCCAGCACGTCGGGCACCGGCAGCGGCCGCGGGTACAGCTGGGCGAACAGCCGCAGCGCCTCGGCCACCGTGAGCTGCGCGTCCAGGCTGGCGGACTGGAGTACCAGGCCGATCCGCGCCCGCCACGCCCGGCCCGGCCGGGCCGCTGGGCGGGGATCGGTGCCGAGCACCCGCACCCGGCCGGAACTCGGCGCGAGGAGCCCGGTCAGCACCTCGATGATCGTGGTCTTGCCCGCGCCGTTCGGCCCGAGCAGCGCGGTGACCTGCCCGGGCGGGACGTCGAAGCTGACGTCCTGCACGGCGGTGAAGCGGCCGTACCGCTTCACCAGGTGCTGCACGGTGACGGCGGGCATTACCATGACCTGTCCTGGTCCCGGTCCCGGGCCGGCCCGGGCTGGCGCCGGCCGGCCACGGCCTTGATGCCGCCGATGACCAGCAGTGCCCCGCCGATCCAGGGCATGAGCACGGCGTGGATGACCAGCCCGGCGATGAGCAGTACCGCGCCGATGACGGCCATCAGGGCTGGGTTACGTCCGAAGAGAGTGGTCATGGGTCCTCCTCCGCTTGCGTGGGTCCTTCTCGGCTTTCCTGGTAAGAGTGCAGGTCACGGGGGTGCCGGCGCATCGGCGCCGGGGTTGAACCAGGCGACGCCGCGCGGTGCACCCGGAGATGGCCGCCGGGCCACCCGGGGGTGGACGGGAACCTGGGCGGAGTCGAACTCCGGGCCGGCGTCGTGCCGCGGGGGGCCGTCCTACAGTGGCGATGTGAGCGTGGACTACCCGACCACTCCAACGCTGGCCGCGCTGCGCCGGGCCCGGGCCCGGCAGGAGGCGGCGGCGCGCTGGCTGCGCCCGCTCAGCCTGGTCGTCGCGCTGCTCGTGATCGCACGGGCCTTCCGCGGCACCCCGGCGCCGTCCGGGCACGGGGCCGGGCTGGGGGTGTCGGTCGCGCTGGCCGCGATCGCCGTGGGCGCGGCCGGTGTGCTGGCCACCTACCGGGTGCCCGGCCGGATCCAGCTGGCCTGCTGCGCGCTGTTCCTGGCTGGCTCGGCCGGCCTGTTCTGGCTCCAGCCCGGCGGGGCCGGCCTGTTCGGCGCGCTGGTGGCTGTGGGCGTGATGACCCGCTGGCTGCCGTTCCGGCTGAGCGTGCTCCCGGTCGCGGCGACCCTGGCCGTCATCGCCGCGAGCGCGGTGGCGGACCCGGCGCGCCATCCGGTGTCCGCGGTGCTGCTGAGCGAGATCGGCCTGGTCGCCATCTACGGAGTAGGGCTGCTGGCCCGCCGGATCGGCGCGGGGAACATCCAGACCGAGCGGCTGCTGGTGGAACTGGAGCAGACCCGGGGGGCTGAGGTCCGGGCGGCGGCGCTGGCCGAGCGGCAGCGGCTGGCCCGGGAGATGCACGACGTGCTCGCGCATTCGCTGTCCGGGCTGGCGCTGCAGCTGGAGGGGGCGCGGCTGCTCGCAGATACCGACCCGGCCGATCCCCGGCTGGGCGGGCTGCTGGAACGGGCCCATAACCTGGCCCGGACCGGGGTGCAGGAGGCCCGCTGGGCTATCGGGATGCTCCGCGACGACGAGCTTCCCGGGCCGGAACGGCTGGCCGCGCTGGTCGCGGACTTCGGCCAGGACAGCGGCGTGGCCAGCCGGTTCACGGTGACGGGGGAGGAGCGCCCGCTGGTGGCCGGCACCCGGCTGGCGCTGCTGCGGGTGACCCAGGAAGCACTGACCAACGTGCGCAAGCACGCGAAGGCGGAGCGGGTTGAGGTGGTGCTCGGTTACCAGCCGGGCGGGGTGGAACTGACCATCGAGGATTTCGCGGGGCCGGGCGGTCCTGCCGCCCCTGCTGGCGGCGGGGGCGGGCCGGCCTCCGGGTACGGGCTGACCGGCATGGCGGAACGGGCCGAACTGCTCGGTGGCACGCTGCGGGCCACCCGCACGGGGGGCGGTTTCCGGGTGGCGATGTGGGTGCCGGCGTGACCGGGCCGGCGGAGCCGGCCGGGCCGCGCGGCGTGATCCGTGTGCTGGTGGCCGACGACCAGCGGGTGGTGCGCGAAGGGCTGGCCATGCTCCTCGGGCTGCTCCCCGGGGTGGAGGTCGCGGGCATGGCCGCAGACGGGGAAGAAGCGCTGGCCCAGGCGGCCCGGCTGCACCCGGACATCGTCCTGATGGACCTGCGGATGCCCCGGTGCAACGGCGTCGAGGCCACCCGGCTGATGCGGGACCGGGCCCCGGGCGTGGCCGTAGTCGTGCTCACCACGTACGCCGACGACCGCTCGGTCATCGACGCGCTGCGGGCCGGTGCCCGCGGGTACCTGACCAAGGACGCGGGCGCGGCCGAGATCGGCCAGGCCCTGACGCGGGTCGCGAGCGGCCAGGCGGCCATCGACCCGGCGGTCCAGCGTCACCTGGTCGAGGCGATCGCCGGCGAGCCGGCCCCGCCCACCGGGCCAGCCGGGCCGGATCCCGGCGCCGGGCCGCTGCCCGGCGGGCTGACGCCCCGGGAGGCGGAGGTGCTCACGCTGATCGCCGACGGGCTGTCCAACACGGAGATAGCCGCCCGGCTCGTGGTCAGCGAGGCGACGGTGAAGAGTCACGTCAATCACCTGCTGGCCAAGACCGGCGTGCGGGACCGGGCCCAGGCGGTCGGCTACGCCTACCGGCACGGCCTGGCCGCACCGCGGGAGCCGCCGCCGGAGCCCGGTGGCCGCGCCAGCTACGGCTGACCGGCGGCTCCCCCGTTGCCGGCGGCCAGGTGTTTCCGGTCCCGGTGACTCGCGTACGCTGAGCCGATGGCAGAGCCAGCGCACCTCAGCAATCATCACCGCAACACATTGCGTGAGCTGTTCCAGCACCCGGTCAGCCACAACATTGAGTGGCGTGCCGTGGTCTCGCTGCTGGACGCGGTCGGCACGGTGCAGCGGCACCACGATGGGAAGGCCGCCGTCACCATCGGGTCGGAGAGCGCGTTCATCGACCCCCCGGCCGGCAAGGACATCGACGAGCAGACTGTGCTTGATCTGCGCCGGATGCTGAGCGCGGCTGGCTACCACGGCTGAACCCTTTCTCATTGGCTGGCCGCACTCCCGGAAGAACTCCGTGAGCTGCTAAAAGGCACGGCGCGGCGGGCGCCGTTTCCCGGCAGAATGTGCGATTCTGGGTTGCCGTGAGCTGGAATGCTCGGGTCTTCGCCGGCCGTGGCGCGGCCGTCCCCTGCCCCGGCCGCCGGATCCCGGGATGACCGCCGGGCCGGACGGGAGCGGGGGGCCGGCTCGCATCAGCCGCCCGCTGGGCCGCGGTCGGCCATTGCCGCCCCGCCTCCTGCTGGCCGGGGCGGGAGCGCTCATCCTGATCGGCCTGGCCGTGGCCTGGATAGGCCAGGGCGCCGTGGCGTCGGCCGCGGGCACCCCCGGGGTGGCCTGGGTGCTGCACCCGGCCTCGAACACGGTGACCGTGCGGCTGACCCCCGGCGGCGGGCCGGCCGGCCGGCAGGTGCTGGTACGCAGCCGCCTGACCGTGTCCGTGGCCGGGGACCGGCAGCTGACCCGCACGTCGCCGGGCACCGGCCGGGTCCGGGTGCCGGTGCCACCCGGACACCGGACCGGGCTGCTGGTCCAGGTGACCGGCCCGCGGCCGCTGCGCCGCACGCTGACCGTCACGGCGCCGCCCGCGCTGCGGGTCACCTCGTCCCGGCCGGTGGCCAGTGGCTGGCTGGTCTCGGTGTCCAGCCCGGTGCGCCAGCAGCCACACCAGACGCTGTGCGGCCGGGACAAGATCAGCTTCCCGGCGCCCGACCAGGTGGCGGTGACCAAGAGCACGGACGCCTGCCGGGCCCCGCTGACCGTCACCGCGCGCAACGGTGAGCAGGCCACGCTGCCGGTGACCCTGCCCGGGCTGCCCCAGATTCCGCTGTACGCGTTCGCCCGCCCGGCCGGCCGGGCCATCTACATCACGGTGGACGACGGCTGGACGCCGAGCGCGCGGGTGCTGGCCATCATGCGCCGCACCCATCTGCCGGTCACCGCGTTCCTCATCGCCCAGGCGGCGCAGCGGGATCTGCCGTACTGGCGGGAGTTCGTCCACGATGGCGGGACGATCGGGGACCACAGCCTCTCCCATCCCAACCTCACCAAGCTGGCCCTCGGCCCGGCCACGGTTCAGTGGGGGCAGGCCCGGCGGGACCTCGGCCGGTGGCTGGGCCAGACCCCGGACATGGGCCGCCCGCCGTATGGCGCGTTCGACCAGACCGTGGAGGCGGCCGCCTACCGCGGCGGGCTGCAGGTCCTGGTCGGCTGGAGCGCCAGCGTGGGCCATGGCCGCATCACGACCTGGGACGGCAAGCCGCTGGAGCCCGGCGAGATCGTGCTGCTGCACTGGGTACCCGGGCTGGGCCATCAGCTGACCAAGCTGCTCGCGGTCATCCACGCCCGGCACCTGCACCCGATGCCGCTCACCCCGGCCAGCTTCGCGGGCACCGCCCCGCAGCGGCATTCCCTGGACGGTGACTGACCGGCGCCCCGGGGCGTTCGCGGGCGGCCCGCACACGGCCGGGCCGCGGCCCGGAGTTGCACGCCGCCCGGGCAAGTAACCGGTGGCCGGCGGGCGGCCGCATGCCGGATGCGTCCTGGCCCACCCGGCTGGTGTACTGGGCGGGTGGCCACGCCACTGGTCTTCCAGCATGGCGCCGCCGAGGGGTGTTCACCGTCGTGGTGGTGGCCTGGCTGGTCTTCGAGTTCGTGATGCGGGTGCGCCAGCGGATGAAGGCCCAGGGCCCGGCGAGCCCTGATCCCAGCGCGGTCATCCTGATCCCGTCCCTGGTGGCCTCGGTCATCGCGGCGGAAATCCTCGGCCGCCGCGGCGGGCTGCCGTGGCCGGGGGCCAGGTCTGGCCGCTCGTCGTGGGCCTGGTGCTGATCCTGGCCGGCATCGGCCTGCGGGCCTGGTCGATCGCCACCCTGGGCCGGTTCTTCCAGTACCAGATCCGGGTCCAGTCCGGGCATCACGTGGTGACCGGCGGGCCCTACCGGTATGTCCGCCACCCGTCCTACACCGGGATCGCGCTCATCCTGATCGGGATCGCGCTGGCCTGCGACGATGTGTGGAGCCTGCTGGCCGTGGCCGTGCTCGGCGGGGTCGGCCTGGGGTGCGCATCCACGCCGAGGAACGGCAGCTGGAACAGGCGCTGGGCAGCGAATACGGGCAGTTCGCGGCCAGCCGCAAGCGCCTGGTGCCCGGGGTGTGGTGAGCCCGCGGGCTCGCGGCGGCGGCGAAACCGCAACGCGGCCCGGTGGGTGGGCGCACCGGGGCACACTGGGCCGGTGCGTATCACCGTCCGGGTCCGCCCGGGGTCAGCCCATCCCGGCGTGGGCGGCGCGTACGGTGACGCGCTCGTGGTCCGGGTCAGCCCGCGTGCGGTGGACGGCAAGGCCACGGCGGCCGCCCTGGCCGCGATCGCCGGGGCGTTCGGCGTCCCGCGGCAGGCGGTTACCCTGGTCTCCGGGGCGGCCAGCCGCACCAAGGTCATCGACGTGGCGGGCGGTGATCCCGCCGTGCTGGACCGGCTGCTGGCCGGCTGAACCCGGTCCCCGAAGCCTCAGCGCACCTTACCCAGCGCGCTGGGCCGCCTGCTGTCGAAGTCGATCAGCCCGGCCCAGGACGGGCGCAGCACGATCCGGGCCTGCGCGGGGCCCGGCTGGTCCAGGCCGGCCATCATGGCCCCGGCCGCGTCCGCACCAAGGTAGCGCCGCGCCGCCGCGGCATACTCCGGCGCGAGCCCGTCCACCTCGGTGATCTCCACCTGCCCGCGCAGGCTCAGCGACTGCGGGGGAATGTGTCGGTGTCGATGGTGACCGCGACGTCGGGCCGGGCGCGCAGCGCGGCGAGCCGGGCCGCCGGATGCCGGACGCCAATGTTCGGGCCCGCGGTGTAGGTCGGCATCACCAGGTCCTGGCCGGTCCAGTGAAGCCGAGCTGCGCTGCACGCACTGCGGCGCACCGATGCACGCCGATTCCATCGACGTCCTCCCCGAGCCCGCGCTGGCGGCCAGCCCGGCCGGGTAACGGCGGCCGCTGCCCCGGCACGGGCCGGCGCCCGCCCTGGCGCTGCCTGCGTAAGCTGGTGATTCCAGCAGCTGAGACCGGCTGGACTGACCGGGCGCCGGGGGGCTGGCGGGCATGCCAGAGTACGTTCTCGATCATCACCAGCGCGGTGAGGGCCACCGGCTGGCCCTGATGTCGCGGCTGCTCGATCCCATGCACCGCCGCTACCTGGAGCAGCTGGGCATCGGCCCGGGAGATCGCACCCTCGAAGCCGGCTGCGGTAACGGGTCCATCTCCGCGTGGCTGGCCCAGCAGACGGCGCCGGGCGGGCACGCGGTGGCGGTGGACCTGGACCTGTCCCTGGCCGGCCCGGCCGTGCCCGGGCTGGAGTTCCGCCAGGCCGACATCCTGGCCGGGCCGGTCGAGCCGGGCGGCTTCGACCTGGTCACCGTCCGTGCGGTGCTGCACCATGTCGGTGACGCCCGGACCGCGGTGGCCAACCTGGTGGCCAGCGCGCGGCCGGGCGGGACGATCCTGCTGATCGAGCCGGATTTCCTGCCGGTCAGCATCGCCGAGCCCGCCCCGGTCCACGCGTTCTGGCAGGGCTGGCTGGCCTGGTCGCGGGCGCAGGGGATCGACTACTTCATCGGCCGCCGGCTGCCGGCCATGCTGTCCGGGCTGGGCGTCCGGGATATCGGGGCCACGGCCCAGACCGAGGTCTACAACGGCGGCTCCGCATGGGCCGAATACTGGCGGGAGACGATCATCGAGCTGCGCCCCCGGCTGCTGGGCTCCGGCCAGCTGGACAGCCGGTCCATCGACAGTTTCCTGGCCCAGTGCACCGACCCGGCCTGGTGGACCCAGACCATCGCCTTCACCGCCACGCACGGGCGCAAGCCGGAGTGAGGACCGCCCCCGCGCCCCGGGGAACGGCCCCGGAGTGCGCTCATCCCCTCATCACCCGGTGACCCCATCCGGGTTGCAGGCGACTGTCGATCCGCGGGCAGGCCGTTCGTGTAGCTGGTGAGGAAGCCCCGGAAAGGAGATCCCGATGGGCAAGCTGACGGTGCTCAACAACGTGACCCTGGACGGCGTGATGCAGGCGCCGGGCCGCCCCGACGAGGATCGCCGCGACGGCTTCAGCTGCGGCGGCTGGGCCCGGCCCTACCAGGATGCCGTCATCGCCGAGCAGATGGCCCAGGGCATGGCCCGGGACCGGGCGCGGGCGGGCGGACTGCTGCTGGGCCGCCGGACCTACCAGGACTTCTACCGCGTCTGGCCCAGCCGGTCCGGCAACCCTTACACCGAGGTGCTCAACAGCACCCAGAAATACGTGGCGTCCAGCACCCTGGCCGAGCCGCTGCCGTGGCAGAACTCGACGCTGCTCACCGGGGACGCCGCCGAGGCGGTAGCCCGGCTCAAGCAGGAGCCGGACCTGGACCTGATGATCATGGGCAGCGGCGAGCTGATCCGGTCACTCCTGCCGCACCAGCTGATCGACGAGTTCGTGCTGCTCATTTACCCGCTGGTGCTGGGATCTGGGCACCGCCTGTTCCCCGCGGGCACGGCCGCCGCCCTGCGGCTGACCGGCAGCGTGACCACGACCACCGGCGTGGTGATCGCGACCTATCAGGCGGCCGGGCCAGCGCCACAGGCCGGCTGAGGCCGTCCCGCCGCGCCCCGCTCAGCGCTCCCGCACCCCGATGGTGACGTCACCGCCGTGCGGATCGACCCGGCTCAGCACGGACCACGGGACGCGGAAGACCCGGCCCGGGGAGGCGGGCCAGGGCAGCCGCTGCCGGGTGACGGCCTGTCCGCCCTGGGTCACCGTTACGGCTGGCACCCGGACGAGTTCGTCGGTCCACAGCAGCAGCCGCCGCCGGGCCGGGGCCGGGTCGCCAGGCCGCAGCAGCCCCGGGGCGGCCCAGCGCAGCGGCTGTGACGCGTGGATGCGCACCTGGTGCGGGTCGGGGCGCTGGCCCGCCAGCCAGGCCGCGACCTGGTCAGCGGCGTGCCGGCCGCCCAGCGCGGCGACGTCCGCGGTGTCGGCCGGATGCACCAGGTTCCCGGCCGCGAACACTCCCGGCCTGCTGGTGCGCAGCGCGGTATCCACCAGCGGTCCCCGGGTGCCTGGGTCGAGATCGACCCCGGCCAGCCGGGCCAGTTCATGGTCGGGGATCCAGTCGCCGGTGAACACCACGGCGTCGCACCCGACGCTGCGGCGGCCGCCGTCATCGAGGTTCTCGATCTCGACCGCCTCGACCCGCGTGCGGCCGGTGATCGCCGCCACCCGGGTGCGCGTGGCCACGGGTACCCGCAGCCCGAGCTGGCCCGGGAGGTTGAACGCGGCGTACGACTCGGGCGACCGGTACTGCGTGGTCATCAGCACGGTCCGCGCGCCGGCTTCCCGGAGGGTGAGCACCGCCGACCAGCTCACCGGTTCGCCGCCGACCACCACCGCCCGGCGGCCCGGCGCCCGGTGGTGCAGGTGCACGAGGTTCTGCAGCTGCCCGGTCGTGTACACCCCGGCCGGGCGGTCGCCGGGGATCAGCCGGGCGGCCCGCGGGCGCTCCCGGGCCCCGGTGGCCAGCACGACCGCCTCGGCCCGCACGGCCAGACGGCCCTGCGGGCTGGTGACCAGCGCACCGCCGTCCGCGTCCCAGCCGGTGACCATGGCCCCGGGCCGGATGGTGGCGCCCGCCCGCTGCGCCGCGGTCACCAGCCGCCGCGCATAGGCCGGCCCGCGCAGGAACCGTCCCAGGTCCCGCAGGCCGTAGCCGGTGTGGTCACTGTGCCGGGGGATCCCGCCGGCCTGGTCCTCCCGGTCCACGACCAGGACCTCGCGGTGATAGTGGCCGGCCAGCCGGGCGGCGGCGGTCAGCCCGGCCGGCCCGCCCCCGATGACCAGGACTTCAGGGGTCACCATGTTCGCATTCTGTCGCATACGCCGCTGGCCGGGCCCGCCCGCCGCCGGGGCCGCCCGCCGCCGGGGCCGCCCGCCGCCAGGCCCGCCCGCCGCCGGGGCCGCCCGCCGCCGGGGCCGCCGCCTCAGCCGGCTCAGGTGCCGAGGTACTTCAGCACGGCCAGGACACGGCGGTGGTCGGTGCCGGTCGGTGGCAGGTCGAGCTTGGCGAAGATGTTCGTGACGTACTTCTCCACCGCGCTCGGGCTGACCTTGAGCGCCGTGACGATCCCGCTGTTGGACCGGCCCTCGGCCATCAGCTGGAGCACCTGGAGCTCCCGGGGGGTGAGGCGGCTCATCGGGTCGTCCCGCCGGCGGACCAGCAGCTGCGCCACGACCTCCGGGTCCAGGGCCGTGCCGCCGCCCGCCACCCGGCGTACCGCGTCCAGGAAGTCACCCACCTGCGCGACGCGGTCCTTGAGCAGGTACCCGACCGAGCTGGTGGCGGCGGAGAGCAGGTCGGTGGCGTAGCTTTCCTCGACGTACTGGGACAGGACCAGCAGCGCCACCTCCGGGTACTGGCGGCGGATGACCAGCGCGGCCCGGATGCCCTCATCGGTGTGCGTGGGTGGCATCCGGACGTCGATGACGGCCAGGTCCGGCTGGTGCTCAGCCACCGCCCGGAGCAGCTGGGCGGCGTCGGGCACGGCCGCCACTACCTCGAAGCCGCCGCCGTCGGTGAGCATCCTGGTCAGCCCGTCCCGGAGCAGCACCGAGTCCTCGGCGATCACGATTCGCATGGCAGCTCCGCGGTGATGACGGTCGGCCCGCCCGGCGGGCTGTCGATGGCCAGCGTGCCATCCACGGCGGCGGCCCGCTGGGCCAGGCCCCGCAGCCCACTGCCGGCGGTGCCGCCGTCATCCGCGGCGGCTGCGGCGCCGCCGCGCCCGTCGTCGGTGACCGTAATGCGCAGCAGATCACCACGGCGGGTGGCCGTCACCTCGGCCCGGGTCGCCTGCGCATGCTTCACCACGTTGGTGAGCGCCTCGGAGACGATGAAGTAGGCGACCGCCTCGACGCTGGGCGACGCCGGCCGGGCCAGGTCCACGTGCAGCGCGACCGGCAGCGGGGCCCGCGCCGCGAGCCCGGACAGCGCCGCGTTCAGGCCCCGGTCATTGAGCACGGCCGGGTGCAGGCCGCGGATGAACTCGCGCAGCTCGGTCAGGGCCAGCACGGCCTCATCGTGCGCCTCGGCGATCGCCTGGCGGACCGGTTCCGGGGCGCTGGCGAAGCGTTCCCGGGTCAGGCCGAGGTTCATGGCCAGCGAGACCAGCCGCTGCTGCGCGCCGTCGTGCAGGTCGCGCTCGATCCGGCGGCGCTCCGCGTCGGCGGCGGCGACCAGATCGGACCGGCTGCGGGCCAGTGACTCGACCCGCTGCGCGAGCTCGTCGCGGGGGCTGGGCCCGAGCAGCGCCCGGGCCGACGCCTCGTCCACCCCGGACACGAGCTGGGCCAGCCGCGGCGCCGCCAGCAGCAGCCCAGCCGCGGCCAGGCATGCCGCGGCCGCGGCGGCGGCCGGGGGGTGGCCCGCGGCCAGGTAGCCGATCGCGGCCAGCGGCGCCAGCCAGCAGGCGGCCACCAGGCCGCCGCCACCCACCCCGGTGACCAGTGCCAGCAGCTGGAACCCGAGCTGCCGCCAGGTCGCGGCGGCCAGCCACGGGCCGACCGGCCACGGCTTGCGCTCCGCGCGCGGGCCCGCCGGGATGGTCACGCCGAGCGTGGCGTGCAGCCGCGCCCGCTGCACCGCGGTCAGCCCCTGCACCACCCACAGGGCCAGCACCGGGCCCGCGGCGACCACCGCGATATACAGCACGGCGTGCCCCCAGCCGCCGACCGGCCACTCGACCAGGCTGACGACCGCGGCCCCCCAGATCAGCGCGAGCCCGCCGAGCAGGACGCCACCGAGCAGCGCGACGAAGCAGGCGGCCAGTACGCTGCGGGTCGCCCGCCAGGCCGCTGCCGACCAGAGCGCGGTAACCGCCGCCCTGACCCGGCGGGAGGACACGTCGGCCGAGGTCATGACGTCACCGTACAAAGGCACCCGGTCCGTCACCATCCGGCTGGCTTGCGTGCGGGGTGGGGAAATCCCCACCGCGCACCGGCTGGGCGCCCCAGCGACACCGCGCCCTGCGTCCGGCAGCGTTTGTTCCATGATTGAGATCGACACTCTGACGAAACGCTACGCAGCCACGACCGCTGTCTCGGGCCTGACGTTCACCGTCCGGCCCGGCGCGGTCACCGGGTTCCTCGGGCCGAACGGCGCCGGGAAGTCCACCACCATGCGGATGATCCTCGGCCTGGACGAGCCGACCAGCGGCTCGGTTCTGGTCAACGGGCGCCCACCGCGGGCCCACGCCGCCCCGCTGCGCGAGGTCGGCGGGATGCTGGACCCGCGGGCTGTGCTCCCCTCGCGCAGCGCCTACCACCATCTGCTCGCCCTGGCCCAGACCTCCGGCATCCGGCGGTCCCGGGTCGACGAGGTCATCGACGCGGTCGGCCTGCACGCAGTGGCAGGCCGCCGGGCGGGCAAATTCTCCCTCGGCATGAGCCAGCGGCTGGGCATCGCCGCGGCGCTGCTGGGCGATCCGGCCACCGTGGTGCTGGACGAGCCAGTGAACGGCCTGGACGTGGAGGGCATCCGGTGGATCCGCACCCTGCTGCACGACCTGGCGGCGCAGGGGAAGACGGTCTTCGTCTCGTCGCACCTGATGAGCGAGATCGCGCAGACCGCCACGCACCTGATCGTCATCGGCCGGGGCCGCCTCATCGCCGACACCAGCGTGGCCGAGTTCATCGCCTCGGCCGCGCCCCCGGCCGTGCGGGTCCGCAGCTCGGACCAGCCCACGCTGGCCGCGCTGCTCCGGTCGCCCACGGTGACTGTCACCCACGCCGGGGACGGCGCGCTCACGGTGTCCGGGCTGTCCGCCGCGGAGATCGGCGCGGCCGCTGCCGCCGCTGGGATCACCGTGCTCGAACTGGCCACCGAGCCGACATCACTGGAAGACGCGTTCGTTGACCTGACCCAGGACGCGGTCGAATTCCGCGCTACCCCCCGGCCCACCGCCGGGGCTGCCTTCGAGGAGGAGCAATGACCACCGCCACGCCGAACCCGGGGCCAGTCCCGGCGGCCCTGCCCGGCTATGCCCGGCCGCAGCGAGTCACCCAGGCCCGGGTGCTCCGGTCGGAGTGGACCAAGCTGCGCACCCAGCCGTCGGCACTGTGGGCGCTGCTGTCCATGGTCATCCTGACCGTCGCGTTCGGCATCCTGTACAGCCTGCTCCGGGAAGCCCGGCCACCACACGGCGCCGCGGCGGTCCAGTCCTTCGACCCCGCCGCGGTCAGCCTGTCCGGGGTGCAGCTGGCTCAGATCGCCGTCGGGGTACTCGGCGTCCTGCTGATCACCAGCGAGTATGCGACCGGACTGATCCGCACCAGCCTGGCGGCGGTGCCACGGCGGCTGCCGGTGCTGTGGGGCAAGGCCGGGATGCTGGTCGCGGCCACCCTCGCGGTGAGCCTGCCGGGTGCGCTCGCGGCCTTCCTGGCCGGGCAGTCCATCCTGGGCCGCCAGCACCTGTCGGTGACGCTCAGCCAGCCGGGCGTAGCCCGCGCGGTGGCCGGCAGCGCGCTGTACCTGGCCGTGGCCGGGCTGATCGGCCTGGGCCTCGGGGCCGTGCTGCGCAGCACGGCCGGCGGGATCGCGGCGCTGTTCGGCCTGTTGTTCGCGGTCCCGCTGGTGGCCGGCTTCCTGCCCGGCAGCTGGGCCACGGACATCGGCAAGTACCTGCCCGCATCGGCGGGCCAGGCGGTAACCACGGTGCACCCCGATCCCGTCTCATCACTGGCGCCGTGGCCCGGGTTCGCGGTGTTCTGCGGCTACGCGGCCGTCCTGCTGGTTCTCGCCGCGATGCGGATGCGGCGCGGCGACGCCTAATCCCGCACCACAGCGCCCATGGCCGCGGCCCGCGAGGGCCGCGGCCATGGCCGTTCGCCCAGGCCGCCGGGGTCAGCCCGGGCCGAGGGGCTTGCCCAGGTAGACGCTGAGGCAGGCATCCGCGTAGTACCCGAACGGCGCGATGTCGGTGTAGCCCGCCGACCGGTACAGGGCTACCGCCTCGGGCAGCACGGTGCCGGTCTCCAGGATCATCCGGCGGTGCCCGGCGGCCAGCGCGGTGCGCTCCAGCTCGGCCAGGATGGCCCGGGCGAAACCGCGGCGGCGGGCGGCCCGCGACACGTACATCCGCCTGATCTCGGCGTCGGTCCCCAGAGCGTGCCAGCCGCCGCAGGCGACCGGCGTCCCGGCCAGGTAGCCGACGAGAAACCGGCCGCACGGCGCGGCGAACTCGGCCGGGTCGGCCGGGGAGGCATCCTCGCTGCCGTACCGGGCCGCGTACTCCTGCTGCACCTCGGCGACCAGCGCAGCCGCGTCCGGGTGGTCGTAGCCGACTTGCTCGATCCGCACCGCCCCATCCTGGCCGGCTGGCCGGGGCGGACCGCCAGCGCGCGGGCCGCCGGGCGGGTCGCCGCATAAGGGCTGCGGGCGGTCACCGCATAAGGGCCGCGGGCGGTCACCGCATAAGGGCCGCGGGCGGTCACCGCGTATGGGCCGGCGGGCGGGTCACCGCATGCGCCGGCCGGATAGGTTCTCTGCGCATGCGGGTTCTGCTTAGTGATGGGTCCGGCCTCACCGCCCGGCAGGCGGCGGCGCAGCTCGCGGACGGCGGTCACACGGTCGACGCGCTGTCCGCCGACCCGCTGAGCCTGGTCCGGTTCACCCGCCGGGTGCACCGTATCCACCGGGTGCCGCGTTACGGCCCGGGCCCGCTGCGCTGGCTGGACGCCGCGCTCGACGTCTACCGGGCTGCGGCCATGGATGTGCTGCTGCCCACCCAGGAGCAGGTCGCTGTGCTGTCGGCCGCCCGCGACCTGGTGCACGCGGCCGGGGTGCGCACCATAGTCCCGCCGTTCGCGGCGCTGGCCCAGGTGCAGGACAAGGTGTCCGCGTTCGGCACGCTGACCGCCGCCGGGCTGCCCCAGCCGGAAGGCGCGGTGCTGGCCACGGCCGGGCAGGTCGCGGCCTGGGACCGGTTCCCGGTGTTCCTGAAGCTGCCGATCGGCACGGCAGCCAGCGGTGTGCGCCGGGTCACCGGGCCCGGGCAGCTGCCGGAGGTGATCGCCGGCGCGCACGCGGCCGGCGCGTTCCGGGCCGGCGGGGTACTGGCCCAGCTGCCCGCCGCCGGGCCGCTGGTGATGACCCAGTCTGTGTTCGACCACGGCGAGCTGGCCGCCTGGCACGCCAACCTCCGGGTTCGCGAGGGCGCCGGCGGTGGCGCCTGCCACAAGCGCAGCCTGGCCCTGGGCGAGGCCCGCGAGCAGGTGGCGGCGCTGGGCCGCCGCCTCGGCTGGCACGGCGCGCTGTCGGCCGACGCGATCCTGACCAGCACCGGCCCGCGCTACATCGACCTCAACCCGCGCCTGGTCGAGCCGGCCAACGCCCGCCGGTCCGGCGTCGATCTGGTCACCCCGCTGCTCGAGCTGGCCTGCGGCTGGGCGCCACGGCCGCAGCCGCCCGGCCAGGCCGGGGTACGCACCCATCAGCTGCTGCTGGCTGTACTCGGCGCGGCCCAGCACACCGGGCGGCGGCGCGCGGTGCTGGCCGAGGTGCTGGCCGCTGCGCGGCACACCGGGGACTACCGGGGCAGCGCCGAGGAACTCACCCCGCTCCGCGGCGACCTGCGGTCCGCGACGCCGCTGGCCCTGGCGCTGACCGCCCTGATGATCCAGCCGTCGGCCTGGCACAGGTTCGTCGGCGGCAGCGTCCGCCACTACTCGCTCACCCCGGAGGGCTGGCGCGCACTGCTGGATCGGCAGCCGCCGCCTTAACCGGACCCGGCCGGGCCCATTTTCCGGCTCGGGACCAGCCCGGCCAGCAAGATGGACGCCGTCCGCTTCAGTCGCGGCGCAAGGTCGACACAGGCGTGGGCCAGTTCCGGGTCGGTAGCGTAAAGCTGGGCCAGGGGCTGCGGTGGGTTGGCAATCTGCCACAGGGCGCCCGCCAACGTGGCCATAGCACTGACGAACTCGGTGCATTCCGTCTCGGCCAGGCCGGGCAGCACCCGGTGCACCGCGCGGGCCGCGTCGCCGATGGCGCCGAGCGAGGTTAGCTTGTAGCGGCGCACCGCCTCGACCGAGACGTGCCGCTCCAGGTTGAGCGCGGTGTGCGGGATGAGGTCGCAGAGCAGCGGCCGGTCGGCGAAGCTGCGGGCCAGCACGTCAGCGACCACGCTGGCCGGGCCAGCCGGCCCCGGCGGGCCGGGGGAGACACCAGCCAGGCTGGCCTGAACCCCCTGGGCCCAGTCGAGCCAGGACCGTGCGGTCAGCTCCAGGAAGATCTGCTCACGGGTCTCGAAGTAGCGCAGCAGCGCGGACTTGTGGACGCCGATGTGCCCGGCGATGCCGGTCAGGCTCACGTTGCGCACACCGTCGCGCAGTGCCAGCTGCCGGGCGGCGTCGAGGATCGCCTCCTGCCGCTGCTGCTTCTGCTCCGGCCTGCGGGCCCGCTGGAAGATTGCTGCGCTGGTCACACCCTCAGCATACCTAACGCAACACCGTTGTGTTGTTAGCAAAACACTGTTGTGTTAGCTTGATTGCATAGTCCGGAACACACCACGGAAGGACACGCAGTCTCATGTCACAGGTCTTCCTGCTGACCGGCAGCTCCCGCGGCCTCGGCCGCCAGATCGCCGAGGCCACCCTGGCCGCCGGCCACCGCCTGGTGGCCACCGCCCGCAACCCGCGGTCCCTGGCCGGCCTGGCCGGGCGCTACGGCGAGCAGATCCTGCCGCTGGCTCTCGACGTCACCGACGCGGCCGCAGCCGAGGCGGCGGTGGCCCAGGGCCTCGCGGCGTTCGGGCGGATCGACGTCGTGGTCAACAACGCCGGGTACGCCAACCTGGTCGCGGTCGAGGACATCACGCTGGCCGACTTCCGGGAACAGATCGACACCAACCTGCTCGGCGTGGTCAACGTGACCAAGGCGGCCCTGCCGGTGCTGCGCCGTCAGGGTGGCGGGCACATCATCCAGGTCTCCTCGATCGGCGGGCGGCTGGCCACCCCGGGCCTGTCCGCCTACCAGGCCGCCAAATGGGCAGTCGGCGGCTTCTCCGAGGTGCTGGCGAAGGAGGTCGCCCCGCTGGGCATCAAGGTCACCATCCTGGAGCCGGGCGGCATGCAAACCGACTGGGCCGGGCCGTCCATGCGGGTCCCGCCGGTCAGCCAGCCCTACCAGGCCACGGTCGGCGCGATGGCCCGGCTGCACCAAGGCACGGACAGCCCGCCGGTCCTGGGGGACCCGGCCAAGGTGGCCCAGGTCGTGCTCCAGATCGCTGACATGGACCAGCCGCCGCTGCGGCTCATCCTGGGCAGCGAGGCCTACGCCTACGCCACCGCGGCGGCCCAGGACCGCGCCGCGTCCGACGCGGCCTGGCACGACCTGTCGGTGTCCACCGACCGGGACGACGCGACCGACGCGGACCGGGACCCGATGGGCACCCGGGCGGGCTGATCAGCCGGGCCGCAGGTCGCTGAGCACCTTGTCGATGCGGCGCTGCCGGGTGGCCGCGGCCTTGGCGTCCTCGACCGGCTGCACGTAGCGCAGTTGCTGGCTGTAGGACAGCGCCGCAAAGGCGCGCCGGACCGCGGGGTCGGTATCCAGGGCCACAGCCAGGTCGGCGGGCACGCTCACGGTCCGGGGCTCGGTGTCCACTTCCAGGTCCACGTCCACCTCGTCGCCGGCCGCGACGCCCGCGCCCGCCCGGATCTGCGCGCTGACCGGGAGCAGGAACCGGCCGCCCATCGGCGCCACGCTGG
>Ga0207665_10000902_pt1 | contig 20013 bp, 25 predicted proteins | sample LARL112metaG_FD_184351 | JGI IMG/M metagenome (GOLD analysis project Ga0207665, IMG submission 184351) | Corn, switchgrass and miscanthus rhizosphere microbial communities from Kellogg Biological Station, Michigan, USA - LAR L11-2 metaG... | ecosystem: Host-associated > Plants > Roots >...
CCACTCGGCGTGCGACAACCAGTGTGCGGCCCGGGTCGCACGTTCCCGCACATCTCCGACGTACGCGTCGTCGGCAAGCGAGCCGCTCGACGCTCCGAGGATGTTGACGTGGCCGATCTTGCGGCCGGGCCGCTCGTCCTTGCCGTACAGGTGGACCCTGGCCTCCGGCATCCTGCCGAACAGGTGATGCAGCCGCTCGTCCATGCTCATCGCGACAGGTTGTTGCGCGCCAAGCACATTCGCCATTACGGTAACCGGCACGATCGGTGAGGTATCGCCAAGCGGATAGTCGAGCACCGCCCGAAGGTGCTGTTCGAACTGGCTGGTGCGCGCGCCGTCCATGCTCCAATGCCCGGAGTTGTGCGGACGCATCGCCAATTCGTTGACCACGAGCCGGCCGTCGACCGTCTCGAACAGCTCGACCGCCAACACGCCGACCACACCGAGTGCGTCGGCCAGCCGCAGCGCGAGTTGCCCTGCTGCGCTGCCCAATTCGGCGCCAAGGCGCGGCGCGGGCGCGATCACCTCGACGCAGATGCCGTCGCGCTGCACGGTCTGTACCACCGGCCATGCCGCGCCCTGCCCGAACGGTGACCGTGCCACCAGCGCGGCCAGCTCCCGGCGCATGACTACTTTCTCCTCGACCAGCACCGCTGCGCCGTCGGCCAGGTAGCGGCCCGCGACATCACGCGCCTCGGCGACGTCACGGGCCAGCGTCACGCCGCGGCCGTCGTAGCCGCCACGCACCGTCTTGACCACGATGTCGGTGCCGACGCGCCCGGCGAACGCGTCGACGTCGGCGACATCGGTTACCGCGGCGAATCGCGGTACCGGTGCGCCGAGCGCCTCCAGCCGCCGCCGCATCACGAGCTTGTCCTGGGCATGGATAAGGGCGGACGGCGGCGGGGCCACGTTCACCCCGTCGGCGACGAGCTTCTCCAGCAGTTCGGTCGGCACGTGCTCGTGATCGAAGGTCAGCGCGTCCGCCCCGTCCGCCGCCTTCCGCAGCGCGTCCAGGTCGGTATGCGCTCCGATCACCACGTCGGGGGTGACCTGCGCAGCCGGGTCGTCCGGACGCGCTGCCAGCACGCGCAGTGTCTGACCAAGTGCGATCGCCGCCTGATGGGTCATCCTGGCCAGCTGGCCACCACCGACCATGGTCACCACAGCGGGCGCGCTCGGGTTGTGTGGCACAGCAATATGGTGTCATGACCGTGACCGCGGCTTGATGTCGCCACCAGCCGGCTCAGGTGGCTTTACCTACCGTGACCTGCACGGGTACGCGTACCCTGCCGTATTTCCGTAGACTGCGCTGTTGTGTCCTTCACCGATGCCACGATCGCAAGGCTGCCCCGCCCGATCCGGCCGTACTTCGAGCGGCACCACGAACTGATCAAGTTCGCGATCGTTGGCGCGACGACCTTCATCATCGACTCGGCGGTGTTCTACACGCTCAAGCTCACGGTCCTCGAGCCCAAGCCCGTCACGGCGAAGATCATCGCGGGCATCGTCGCGGTGATCGCGTCCTACATCCTCAACCGCGAATGGAGTTTCCAAAACCGCGGCGGCCGCGAGCGCCACCACGAGGCGCTGCTGTTCTTCGCGTTCAGCGGCGTCGGGGTGCTGCTGTCCATGGCCCCGCTGTGGTTCTCCAGCTATGTGCTGCTGTTGCGCGTGCCCGATGTGTCGCTGACGGTGGAGAACATCGCCGACTTCGTCTCCGCGTACATCATCGGCAACCTGCTGCAGATGGGTTTCCGGTTCTGGGCGTTCCGCCGCTGGGTTTTCCCAGACGACTTCGGCCACAGCCCGGAGAAGTCGATCGAGTCCACGCTCACCGCCGGCGGCATCGCCGAGGCCTTGGAGGACGAGTACGAACGCGGGCACGAAAACGGCACTGTGACGCCGCTGCGTCGCCCCACCCGGCGGATGCGCCGGCTGGCTCAGCTCGGCGATTCCTCCGAGCCCAGGGTGTCGAAGACTTCGTGATACAGCAGTGAGTGCACCCGCTCCACGCGCGGAATGTCGTGGAACTCGAGGGGATCTTGCGACGCCGATTCGATTATCAACGTGCCGGTGCGCAACACGCGGTCCAGCAACCCGTGCCGAAACTCGACGCTGTTGATCCGCGCCAGCGGTATGTCGATACCCGATCGGGTCAACAGCCCGTGGCGAAACATCACCCGCCGGTCAGTGATGACGAAATGCGTTGTCCACCAATTCAAGAACGGCCACACCGTCAACCACCCGACGATGACCAACCAGACGGCCAAGATGACCAGCAACACCACATTCTTCGCGGTGGATTGCCAGTCGGTCTGATTGACGAACCCAGCGCCGAACGCCGCGACCGCGGTGACCACCAAGAGGATCAGCACAGGGAAGATCAGCCGCTTCCAATGCGGATGGCGATGCAGCACCACCTGTTCGTCAGCGGCCAGCACGTTACTCGGGTAACCCACGCCAAGAGCCTATCCAGAGACGGGCCGCAAATGGGTGATGTCGCCGGCCGATACGGGCACGATGGCACCGCCCATGTCGATGCACAGCCGGCCCTGTTCATCCACCGCGACGGCATCGCCGACAATGTCTCGATCACCTGGCATCAGGGCACGCACCCGAGAGCCGATGGTGACGCTGCATGCGCGATAGTCGGCCATCAGAGCCGCATCAGCCCCGCCAGCATCCCGCCAGTGCCACATTCGCGCCGCTAATTTGCCAAGCAGGTTGCGCACCAATGTGTTTCGGTCCGCATCCAGGCCGAGCGCCGAGAGTGACGTAACCCCTGGTGCGGCGATCTCGTCAGGCTGCAGCGTGACGTTGAGTCCGACGCCGACCACGATCACAGACGCCGGAGTCGCCACCTCGGCCAGAATGCCCGCCAGCTTTCCATCGCCGACCAGTACATCGTTCGGCCATTTCAGCCCCGCCCGCACACCCGTCACGGCCGCGACGGCATCCACCACTGCGACACCGGTCATGAGCGGTACCCAGCCCCAGGTCTCGGAGGAGACGCCCTGAGTCGAAACGCCGACCGACATCGTGATCAGCGCGCTGGGCACCCCTAACCACGTCCGCCCGCCTCGCCCCCGGCCGCTGGTCTGGTGCTCTGCGATCAACACCGCACCGTCGATGTCGTCGCCGGCCGCTGCCCTGGCGAGCAGATCGGCATTGGTCGAACCCGTTTCGGCGACGACATCGAGTCGGCGCCACGGCAAATCGTGCCCGGTGAGCGCTTCCCGCAAGGACACCGCGTCGAGAGGTAACCGGAGTTGGTCGCGATGCATCCCCGTCAGCCTAGATTGCGCGAGCAGGAAAAACATCGCGCGGCCCACCGCGCCGACCGTAGCCTCGTCCTGTCCGACAGCGGTTCTGGTCACCGCGCCGAACGACGCCTGGTTCTTTCACCCAGACCCGGGCGCAGTCGAACGGGCCCGGCCGGTGCCGATACCATCACGACCATGACGAGCGTTTCCGAGCACTCCGCCGAGCCTGCCGCACAGCACGAGATCGATATCCACACGACCGCGGGCAAGCTGGCAGATCTGCGCAAGCGGTCCGAAGAGACGCTGCACCCGGTCGGTGAAGCGGCGGTCGAGAAGACGCACGCCAGGGGCAAGCTGACCGCACGCGAGCGCATTCTGGCGCTGCTCGACGAGGACTCGTTCGTCGAGCTCGATGCGCTGGCCAAACACCGCAGCACGAACTTCGGGCTGCAGGACAACCGGCCGCTGGGCGACGGTGTGGTCACCGGCTACGGCACCATCGACGGCCGCGACGTGTGCATCTTCAGCCAGGATGCGACGGTGTTCGGCGGCAGCCTCGGCGAGGTGTACGGCGAGAAGATCGTCAAGGTGCAGGAGCTGGCCATCAAGACCGGCCGCCCGCTGATCGGCATCAACGACGGCGCGGGCGCACGCATCCAAGAGGGCGTGGTTTCACTTGGTCTGTACAGCAACATCTTCCACAACAACATCCTGGCCTCAGGCGTCATCCCGCAGATCTCGCTGATCATGGGTGCCGCGGCAGGCGGCCATGTCTACTCCCCCGCGCTGACCGACTTCGTGGTCATGGTCGACCAGACCAGCCAGATGTTCATCACCGGGCCGGACGTCATCAAGACGGTCACCGGCGAAGAGGTGACGATGGAGGAGCTTGGCGGCGCGCACACCCACATGACCAAGTCGGGCCTTGCGCACTACGTCGCATCCGGCGAACAGGACGCCTTCGACTACGTCCGCGATCTGCTGAGCTATCTGCCGAGCAACAACTACTCCGATCCGCCGCGGTATCCGGTGCCGGTGCCCGGAGGGTCCATTGAGGACAACCTCAACGACGAGGACCTTGAGCTGGACACCCTGATCCCGGATTCGCCGAACCAGCCGTACGACATGCATGAGGTCATCACCCGCATCCTCGACGACGACGAATTCCTCGAGGTGCAGGCCGGCTACGCGACCAACATCATCGTCGGCTTCGGCCGCGTGGACGGCCGTCCGGTCGGCATCGTCGCCAACCAACCCACCCAGTTCGCCGGCTGCCTGGACATCAACGCCTCGGAGAAAGCGGCCCGGTTCATCCGCACCTGCGACTGCTTCAACATTCCGATCGTCATGCTTGTCGACGTGCCCGGCTTCCTGCCCGGCACCGACCAGGAATACAACGGCATCATCCGGCGCGGCGCCAAGCTGCTCTACGCCTACGGCGAGGCCACCGTCGCCAAGGTCACCGTGATCACCCGCAAGGCCTACGGCGGCGCCTACTGCGTGATGGGCTCCAAGGAAATGGGCGCGGATGTCAACGTCGCGTGGCCGACCGCCCAGATCGCCGTCATGGGCGCGTCCGGCGCCGTCGGCTTCGTCTACCGCCAGCAGCTCAAGGAAGCCGCCAAGGAGGGCAAGGATGTCGACGCGCTGCGCCTGGAGCTGCAGCAGGACTACGAGGACACCCTCGTCAACCCGTACATCGCCGCCGAGCGCGGCTACGTCGACGCGGTCATCCCGCCGTCGCACACGCGTGGTTATGTGGCCACCGCACTGCGCCTGCTCGAGCGCAAAATCAGCCAGATTCCGCCGAAGAAACACGGGAACATTCCACTGTGAGTGACGAACAGCATCACGAGCCTCATATCAACGTCGTCAAGGGCAACCCGACGGAAGAGGAGCTTGCCGCGGTTATCGCCGTGCTCGCGAGCGCGTCGGGCGCGCCAGTCGAGCCTCGCGAAGCCGAGCAGAACCTGTGGGGCCATCCGGTCGACCGGCTGCGCTACCCGACTTTCAGCTGGCAGCGGGTGACGCTGCTGGAGCGGACGCACATGCGGAAATGACCCGGTTGGTGCTTGCGTCGGCCTCCTCAGGCCGCCGTAAAGTGTTGCGCCAGGCGGGAATCAGTCCGCTCGTCATCGTCTCTGGCGTGGACGAGGACGCGGTCGTCGCGGGGCTCGACCCTGACGCCACGCCCGAGCACGTGACTACCGCGCTGGCCGCCGCCAAGGCCGATGCCGTGGCCCACTCTTTGGATCCCGATGTCGGAGCCGATTGTGTTGTGATCGGCTGTGATTCGATGCTGTACCGCGATGGGGCGCTGTTGGGTAAACCGGAGTCGCCGGACGCCGCCCGGCGGGGATGGCGGCAGATGGCCGGTAAGACGGGCCGGCTCTACACCGGGCATTGTCTGATTCGACTGTGGGACAACGTGGTTACCTACCGTGCTTCCGACGCCGTCGTTACCACTGTCAGGTTCGGCGTGCCGTCGGCGAGCGACTTAGACGCTTACGTCGAGAGTGGTGAACCGACCGCCGTAGCAGGCGGATTCACGCTGGATGGCCTCGGCGGATGGTTCATCGACGGAGTCGACGGCGACCCGTCTTCCGTCATCGGCATCAGCCTTCCCCTGACCCGACGCCTGCTCACGCTTGCTGGTTTGTCCGTCGAATCCCTGTGGGCGACCAACCCACTTACCGGCTAACGCACGGCCGCGCAGGTGGGTAGGCTCGGAGTGTGCCGTTGCCAGCCGACCCCGATCCCGCCCTGCAGTCGTACGCCCACCCGGAACGCCTGGTCACCGCCGACTGGTTGTCGGCGAACCTTGGTCGCCCCGGCCTGGTCATCGTCGAGTCCGATGAAGACGTGCTGCTTTACGACACCGGCCACATTCCCGGCGCGGTGAAGATCGACTGGCACACCGACCTCAACGACCCCCATGTCCGCGACTACATCAATGGTGCCCAGTTCGCCGAATTGATGGACCGCAAGGGCGTCTCGCGTGACGACACCGTGGTGATCTACGGCGACAAGAGCAACTGGTGGGCCGCCTACGCGCTGTGGGTGTTCACCCTGTTCGGCCACCCCGACGTGCGACTGCTCGACGGCGGCCGCGACCTGTGGATCTCCGACGGCCGCGACACCACGCTGGACGTGCCATCCAAGCAGACCACCGGCTACCCCGTCGTCGAGCGCGACGACGCGCCGATCCGCGCCTTCAAGGACGAAGTGCTGGCCATTCTTGGCAGACAGCCGCTGATCGATGTGCGCTCCCCCCAGGAGTTCACCGGCGAACGCACGCACATGCCTGACTACCCCGAGGAAGGCGCGCTGCGCGGCGGGCACATCCCGACCGCCCGCTCGATCCCATGGGGCAAGGCGGCAAGAGACAACGGGCGGTTCCGCAGCCGCGCCGAACTCGACGAGCTCTATGGCTTCGTTCAGCCCGACGACAAGACGATCGTCTATTGCCGCATCGGCGAGCGGTCCAGCCACACCTGGTTCGTGTTAACCCATCTGCTGGGCAAGCCCGGCGTGCGCAACTATGACGGTTCGTGGACAGAGTGGGGTAACGCGGTGCGGGTGCCGGTCGCTGTCGGTCCCGAACCAGGTGGGGCGCCTGGCTCCTCATGAGTTCCATCCCCGCAGCGCTGGCCGAGGTGGTGTCGGACTTCCAGGACGTTCACGGGCAGGACAAGCTGCAGCTGCTGCTGGAGTTCGCCAACGACCTGCCGCCCCTGCCTCCCGATCTTGAAGAGGCGGCGATGGAGCCGGTGCCCGAATGCCAGTCGCCGCTGTTTCTTCACGTCGACGCCGCCGACCGTAACCGGGTGCGGCTGCACTTCAGCGCACCCGCCGAGGCCCCGACGACACGCGGTTTCGCCTCCATCCTTGCTGCCGGCCTCGACGAGCAATCCGCCGAGGACATCCTGGCGGTGCCTGACGATTTCTACACCGATCTGGGCCTCGCGGCGCTGATCAGTCCGCTCCGGTTGCGGGGCATGTCGGCGATGCTGGCGCGGATCAAGCGGCGACTGCGGGGCGAGTAGAACGGCTTGCAGTGCTGCCCTTAAACTGCGAGGCGCTACATTCTTAAAGACGTTTCTTAGAGAACATGCCGTCAGGAGGCGAAGTGCCTAGTCACGCCAGCTCGAAGATCTCCAAGGTGCTTGTTGCCAATCGTGGGGAGATCGCGGTCCGGGTGATCCGGGCGGCTCGAGATGCCGGGCTGGCAAGTGTGGCCGTCTATGCCGAGCCCGATGCCGACGCGCCTCACGTACGGCTGGCCGACGAGGCGTTCGCGCTGGGCGGCCAGACCTCGGCGGACTCCTATCTCGACTTTTCCAAGTTGCTCGATGCGGCCGAGAAGTCCGGCGCCAATGCGATTCACCCGGGCTACGGATTCCTTTCAGAGAACGCCGATTTCGCGCAGGCGGTGATCGATGCGGGGCTGATCTGGATCGGGCCGAGTCCGCAGTCGATCCGCGATCTGGGCGACAAGGTGACCGCACGCCACATCGCCGCACGTGCCAAGGCCCCACTGGTGCCCGGCACCCCCGACCCGGTGAAAAACGCTGACGAGGTCGTCGCGTTCGCCAAAGAGTACGGCGTTCCCATCGCGATCAAGGCGGCGTTCGGCGGCGGCGGCCGCGGCATGAAGGTGGCCCGCACCCTCGAGGAGATCCCCGAGCTGTTCGAGTCGGCGACCCGCGAGGCGGTCGCGGCGTTCGGCCGCGGCGAGTGCTTCGTGGAGCGCTACCTGGACAAGCCGCGCCACGTCGAGGCTCAGGTGATCGCCGATCAGCACGGCAACGTCGTCGTCGCGGGCACCCGCGACTGCTCGCTGCAGCGCCGCTTCCAGAAGCTGGTGGAGGAGGCGCCGGCACCGTTTCTGACCGACGCGCAGCACAAGGAGATCCACGAGTCGGCCAAGCGGATCTGCAAGGAGGCGCACTACTACGGCGCAGGCACCGTGGAGTATCTGGTCGGCCAGGACGGGCTGATCTCCTTCCTGGAGGTCAACACCCGCCTGCAGGTCGAGCACCCGGTCACCGAGGAGACCGCCGGCCTCGACCTCGTTCTGCAGCAATTCAAGATCGCCAACGGCGAGACCCTGGACATCACCGAAGATCCTGAGCCGCGCGGGCATGCCATCGAGTTCCGGATCAACGGCGAAGACGCCGGCCGCGGCTTCTTGCCCGCACCCGGTCCGGTGAGCAAGTTCATCCCGCCCAGTGGCCCCGGTGTGCGGCTGGACTCCGGGGTGCAGACCGGCTCGGTGATCGGCGGACAGTTCGACTCGATGCTGGCCAAGCTGATCGTCTACGGCGCCAACCGCGACGAGGCGCTGGCCCGGTCGCGGCGCGCGCTCGCCGAGTTCACCGTCGAGGGCCTGGCCACCGTGATCCCGTTCCACCGCGCGATCGTGTCCGACCCGGCGTTCATCGGTGATGCCGACGGCTTCACGGTGCACACCCGCTGGATCGAAACCGAGTGGAACAACACCGTCGAGCCGTTCACCGGTGGGGATCCCATCGAAGAAGAAGACACCATCCCGCGGCAGTCGGTCGTCGTCGAGGTCGGCGGCCGCCGCCTGGAGGTGTCGCTGCCCGGCGACCTCGCGATCGGGGGCGGCGGTGGGCCCGGCGGAAACGTCGGCGGTGTTGTCCGCAAGAAGCCCAAGCCGCGCAAGCGCGGCGCGCACGGCGGGGCAGCCGCCTCCGGCGACGCAGTCACCGCCCCGATGCAGGGCACCGTGGTCAAGGTGGCCGTGGAAGAGGGTCAGCAGGTGGCCGCGGGCGATCTCGTCCTCGTCCTGGAGGCGATGAAGATGGAAAACCCCGTCACCGCCCACAAGGACGGCACCATCACCGGGCTCGCGGTCGAAACCGGCGCCGCCATCACCCAAGGCACCGTGCTCGCCGAAATCAAGTGATTTCGGCGCGCAAACGGGCGCTCAGCGGGCGTTAGCGCGCCGAAATCGCACCTAGTCGGGCGTCACCAGGCTGCGTTCGGCCAGCAGTGTGCCGTAGTAAGCGGCTTGCGCGTCGACGACGACCGTCTTGTCATCGCCCCGCCGGGCCAACACGTCCCGAGCCATCTGCTCGAACGAGACCTTTTCCGGCCCACCGATATTCACGATGCCGCCGAGCGGGTCGGCGACGGCCGCGCGGGCGACGTCCGTAGCGACGTCATCGGCGGCGACCGGCTGGATCAGCGCGTCGGGGACCCTCACCTCGTTGCCGACGGTCATCGAGTCGGTGATGGCGTCGGCGAACTCGGCGAACTGCGTGGCACGCACGATCGTGTATGGCAGGCCGGATTCGGTGATGATCTTCTCCTGCACCACCTTGGCCCGCATGTAGCCGCTGTCGGGCAACCCGTCGACGCCGACGATCGACAGCGCGACGTAGTGGCCGACGCCGGCGCGCTTGGCCGCATCCACCAGGTTGGTTGTCGACTTCGTGAAGAAGTCCATCACGGGATCGTCCTCGAACGACGGCGAGTTGACGACGTCGACGAGCGCGTCGGCGCCACTCAGCGCTTCGGCCAGACCGTCGCCGGTCAGCACATCTACTCCCGACCCGCGCGATGCGGCGACTGCATCGTGCCCCTCGGCGGTCAGCAGGTCGACCACCTTCGTCCCAATGAGACCGCTCGCGCCGATGACTGTGATCTTCATGCCTACCATCAGACGCGTGGAGCCCGTCGAAATCAATGCCGGTACTTGGTATTTGCGCGCCCCTCGCGACGACGACCTGATCGACGATCGCCCCGCGCTGGCCGACCTCGGCGAGACCGACCCCGACTACGTCACCCGCTGCAGCTGGCGCTGGGCATCCGACACCGGCTATACCTGGGCAGTATGTGAACCGACGACGGGTGAGCTGCTGGCGGAGGTGGCCCTCGACCCGGTGGCCGCCACGGTGCACACCCGCGCGCGCCACGGCCATGCCGACGCCGCGGCGATCGCTGCGCAGTCGGTACGCCGCTTCGCCGCTGCGGCACTCGGGATCACGGTGTGACGGTGTCGATGTCCTGACCGGATGCCAGGTCGGCGCAGTCGACGGCGACCACGTCCGTGCGATCGACCAAGAATGCCCGTGCGCCCTCGTCGCCACGAAGCTCTTCGAGCAGATCCGACCAGTACCGCCGCGCTATGACGACGGGATGCCCGGGCCGGTCACCGTAGCGGGCGCGGGCAAGCCCAGACACCGACGAGCGCGCCGCATCGAGCACTCGTCGCACCGCGTCGGCGCCGACGTCGGGCGTGTCCACCGCATGCAGCACCACATAGGAGGCGGCAATGGCGTTCACGCCCGCACGCACCGACGCGCTGAGCCCCTGCTCCCAGTCCTGCGCCACCACCGCCCGTGCGGGCGCAGGCACGTCGACAACCGCGGCGCCCAACACGACGACCACGTCGTCGCATCCTCCGTCGGCCAGCGCCGTCACGCAGGCGCGCAGCCATCGGCCACCATCGGCGAGCACTTTTGGCATGCCGTAGCGGGTCCCGGCCCCCGCGGCAAGCAGCACGCCGGCAGCGGTGGCGCTCTTCGACATGCAAACAGTGTGAACCTGTTCAATCTTGGACCGATGCCCAGCCTGCAGGTGGGCGGGGCGGCCGCGAAGACGAGGGCTGATTGACGACGGCGGCCGGATCGGCGACCTCTACACCGGTCAGGTGTCCGGAGTCTGCCGGCTACCCTTCGACACCACCACGTATCCACCTGCCTGCGAGGCGATTTCAGCGCTGCTCACCTGACGGGGGTCAAGGAGTTCGCAGGCTTTCTCACCGACCCTTACACCGCGCTCGAACCACCCACGATCGCGTGATGGCGACGTCGCTGGCTTTGCGGGATGGGCAAGGCAGTGAACTGTTCCCACGCGGACGACCGTCCGTACGGTTTGCTACAGGCGACGGTGACCCGCGACGACGCCGGAGATCCCGGGCCTGCATGGGACGGCCAAGTCGGATGGTTCGGCCGCTGAGCTGGGCTCTTTGAGAATCCGGTTAGATCGATTGCCGTGCGGCCGCCCGTCGGCGTAAGGTCGAAGCAGGTTGAGTTCACAGCCAGCTGGAAACGTCAGACGACGTGCGGGGCGAGTACCACCGCCCTGCAGCGAGGCTTTGAGGACGCAGGGCCTAAGTACTTGACGAACCACAGTACGAATCACGTATTCCGACTGATGGAGTCACAATGTCTACCCCCATTACGCGTCCGGCTTCGCCGGACTCCCTCATCGAACCCGCCGACTGCTATTCGGCGCACTTTGCCACCCGGTGGCTGCAACCGTCGATGGCGGTGATCAATGCCCACGGCGAACTCGACGCGGCCAACGCGCAGGAGTTCGTTGACTACGCGTTGCGTCACGCCCCGCACATCGATCGCCTGGTGCTCGATCTGACCGGCGTGGACTTTTTCGGTACCGCGGGCTTTTCCGCCCTGCATACCCTGAATGTCCGCTGCGCCGCAGAGAAGATCGAATGGGCTCTGGCACCCAGCCCGGCGGTCACCCGACTGCTGCGGATCTGCGATCCCGACTCGGCCCTGCCGATCTGCGACGGCGTCGAAACCGCGCTTGCGGCCGTGCAGGGTGAACCCCGTCGGCTACTGCAACTGGTCTCGAAGTCGCGCTAGGGATTTCGCCAACAACCGGGACACGTGCATCTGCGAGATGCCGACCCGCTCGGCGATCTGCGTCTGCGTCAACGACTCGAAGAACCGCAGCAACAGGACAGTCCGCTCCCGCTCCGGCAACGCGGCGAGCAAGGGCCGCAACGCTTCCCGGTTCTCGATCTGATCCAGGCCGAGATCGACATCGCCGAGTGTGTCGGCAATCGCAGGCGCATCCTCGTTGCCGCTGCTGCCGCCGCTGTCGATCGACAGTGTGTTGTATGAACTGCCTGCGACAAGGCCTTCGATCACCTCGTCGCGGTCCATCTCCAGCTCGGCCGCGAGTTCCGTTGCGGTCGGCGCCCGGCCGAGTCGCTGCGACAGATCGGCCGTAGCAGCGCCCAACCTCAGGTGCAGTTCCTTGAGCCGGCGGGGCACCTTGACCGACCAGCTGTTGTCGCGGAAGTGCCTGCGAACCTCACCCATGATGGTCGGCACGGCGAATGACACGAAATCCGAACCGGCGTTGACGTTGAACCGGATCACCGCATTGACCAGACCGACGCGGGCCACCTGCACCAGATCGTCGCGGGGTTCGCCGCGCCCGTCGAACCTGCGGGCGATGTGGTCCGCCAGCGGCAGGCACCGCTCGACGATGCGGTCACGCTGGCGCTGGAACTGCGCCGACGAATCAGGCAGGTGTTCGAGTTCGCGGAACATGGCGGCGACGTCCGCGTATTCAGAGTTCGGTCGTGACGACGAACCCTTGGCCGACGATCGGGTCACCGCAGCGAACTCGCTCGCCTCGTCATCATGGAGATCCCGAACGTCCGCCCCTCCGCGGGACCTTGCCCGTCTTGGAAGGTGTGCACCTCGTCGGTGAGCGAGCTCAGCACGTGCCAGCTGAAGCTGCCCGGAGACAGAATGTCCGGGCTCTTACATGCGGTCGAAACGTCGATGACCACCGCGTCGTCCCTCGGGTCGACCACCAGCAGCAGCATCGAGTCTGGCATGGCTGACCGGATCAGCCGGGTGCACGCTTCATCGACCGCGAGGCGCAGGTCGGCGACGGCGTCGAAATCAAGGTCCTCGAACGTCCCGACCGCGGCCACCAGGGTCCGCAGCACCGCGAGATTCTCCAGCGTGGCCGCGACACGGAGTTCGACCGATCGGCCGCTGCGCTGCTGCCCATTGTCTGTGTATGCGACGTCGGCCATGTGACCTCCCGGCAATTTCCTCGCGACACTACCCCAGGTCGATTCCCAGCTAGTCACCGGCGCTCCTCATGCTCAGCGGACACGTGTGGCGACGGTGACGCCGGGGTAATCCCTCGTCATGGAGGAAACCGGGCCACGGAGTCGGATCGACGACGTGGCAGACAGCCGGCCACTGCGCCGGATACTGATCGCAATCGGACTGGTACTGGCCGTCCTGATTCTGGTAGGGGTGGCGATATACACCGGCGCCTTCCTCATCCTGGCTCCGATGATGCAGTGACGCCGATGATGACAGCACCGTGCCCTTTGATGTGCTCTTCACCATGGTGCACGTGCAATACCCCGCCATGGTTGGTCGTCAAACATGCGACTTCGTCGTAGCGCCGTCCGCGGACCCGGGATACGTCGGGTGCGCCGCGGGCGAGGGTTCTCCTACCAGGATCCGGGCGGCACACCACTTACCGACGCGGCAACCTTGGAGCGCATCCGCGACCTGGTGATCCCGCCCGCATGGAAGAAGGTGTGGATCTGCCCCTACCCGAACGGGCACATCCAGGCGGTCGGGACCGACGCGGCGGGCCGCCGCCAGTACCTCTATCACCAGAAGTGGCAGGAAGAGCGCAACGAGGAGAAGTTCGATCGGGTGCTGGAGATGTCTGCCGCGCTGCCCGACATGCGACGCCGCGTCTGTGCCGACCTTGGCCGCCGCGGGCTCGAGCGCGACCGGGTGCTGGCGCTCGCCCTGCACCTGCTCGACCTCGGCTACTTCCGTGCGGGCAGCGAGCAGTACGCCGAAGAGAACAACTCGTATGGCATCGCCACGCTGCTGTGCGAACATGTGGCGCTGAACAAGGAGGCCGTCGAGTTCGACTACCCAGCCAAGAGCGGGGTACGCCGTACGTTGCTGATCGACGATCCGGAGGTGGTCCGGTCGGTGCGGGCACTGCTGCGTCGCGAGGGCCAGACCGAGCGCCTCTTGGTGTGCCGCAACGGTTCCGGTTGGATTGACTTGCACGCAGAGGACCTCAACGCGCGGTTCAAGGAACTGGTCGGCGACGAATACACGGTCAAGGACCTGCGCACCTGGCACGGCACCGTGCTGGCCGCCGCGGCGTTCGTCGATGCGGATCCTCCGGTCAACAAGACCGTGATCAAACGCGTGGAGTCGGCCGTGATGAAGGAGGTCGCAGAAGAGCTCGGCAACACTCCCGCCGTGGCCCGTTCGTCATACGTCGATCCGCGGGTGGTCGAAGGTTACGAATCCGGGCTGACCATCACCGCGGGGGCGCGTCGGGCAAGCCGCACCAAGGCACCCGCCGAGCGGCAGGCAATTCTGGAGAGCAGCACCGCGCGGCTGATTCGCAAGGTGGCGAAGGGCTAGGAAGCGGCCGTCCGTTCGCCGGCCAATGCCGACATCGACTTCTCGTAGAGGCGTGCGGTGTCCACGGCAATCCGGTCCCACGAGTAGCGGGCGACGGCTCGGTTCCGTCCCCCTGTACCGAGGCTGCGCCGTAGGAAGGAATCACGGAGCAGGTGGTTGACCGACGCAGCCGCGAGGTCCCGACCGCGCAGGCCACCACCTGGGACGCCGCAGGCCGTTGCTTCCAGTGCGACGACACCGGACGGTTCGTACGTCGGGGTACACGCGACCACATCGGCGGACCGCAGCAACTCCGGGATTTCGGCGTCGGTGGCGTGCGCGTGCACGCGTAGCCGGTCGGCGACCCCCAACCGTTCGGCGAGACCGCGAAGCCTGCGGGCTTCGCGGTCGGACTGTTGGTCGCCACGCTCGGCTTCGCCGATGATCACGAATTCGGCAGCCGGAATTAGTCGCAAAGCTCGAACTAATGCGTCGAAACCGTTGTCCGGGAATATCTTTCCCACACCAACGACGCGATGCTCGCCGCTTCGGGCTGCCTGCGGCCCATTCGGAGTGAACGCCTTGCCACACGTGCGATTAGCCGAGTCGGCTGGCGCGCAAAACGTTCGAGCAACGGCCGTTCGCAATTTGGATTCTCCGGATTCGCATTCGGGATGAAAGGCAGATCACACCGGTTTTCGGCCACCGCACGCGGGGTATTCCGATCGCCATGCACGACAGCGAGGAAATTCCCGACGACGTTCCCGTCGCCGACGCCGTCGAGCAACAGCGACCCGTCGACCCTGTGCCCGACGAGGAGCCCTCCGCCCACCCTCCCGACGATGTGCCGCTCGAGGCGGCGCAAGCCGATTGGCAGGAACAGCTCGAGACGGTCGAACTGGATCCGGAGTTCGACGAGCATGATCACTGAGAAGGTTCCGGACTGGCGTTCGCGGTGTGGTTAGTGATCCGGCGGGTCAAGTTCTCGATCATGGAGAATGTCACCGGAATGCTTGGCCTGATGCTGATTGTGTTTGCGGTGAATGTTTTTGCACTGCATCCGAATTGGGGTGGTCTGGTCCACCAAGTTACCGCTCCGGCCATTCCCGAAGAAGAGTCCGCCGCCACCTATTGGTACTTTGCCATCGCGTTGTTCGGCGCCGCGATGACGCCCTACGAGGTGTTCTTCTTCTCATCCGGCGCGGTCGAAAAACATTGGACAACCAAGGATCTGGGCACGGCGCGGCTCAATGTAATAATCGGCTTGCCACTCGGCGGCCTTCTGTCGATCGCTATCGCGGCCTGCGCGACGATCGTCCCGCTGCCCAGTCAGATCGACGTGACCTCGCTGTCGCAGACGGTGATGCCCGTCGTCGCTGCAGGGGGAAAGCTGTTGGTGGCCTTCGCTATTGTCGGGATCGTTGCCGCGACGTTTGGCGCGGCATTGGAGACCACGTTGTCCGGCGGCTATGTCCTGGCCCAGTTCCTCGGCTGGCCGTGGGGCAAGTTCCGCCGTCCCGCCGAAGCCGCGCGGTTTCATGTGGTGATGATCGTGACGGCACCTGTGATGCTTGTCGCACTGCTGCGCCGGCGGCATCGGGGGCACGTTCGTTGCCGCCTGGGAGGACGTGGCCCGGGTCGGATCCGACCTGGTCAGGGTCCGTCCCGGTTACACCCGCTTTTCGCCGGTGCTGCGAGATGTGGATTGACTGCCACGTTTAGCCGATGGGGCTGCGGGGCAACCCTCGTACTGCGTGGGGGGAGATTCCCGTCGCGCGGCCCGCAAGGGCCCCGGGCTCAAGAAGTGGGCAACGACCGACCCAGCCGTTACGCGGAAAGGTAACTATGACCGACAAGAACACTGGTCCGCAAGAAGGCGTCAAGGGCGTCGTCGAGGACGTCAAGGGCAAGGCCAAGGAAGCGGTTGGCACCGTGACAGGCCGTGACGACATGGTCCGCGAGGGCAAGGCACAGCAGGACAAGGCCGACGCTCAGCGGGACGTTGCCAAGAAGGAAGCCCAGGCCGATTCGGCTCGCGCCGGCGCCAAGGCCGCCGAGAAGCGCCAGGAGGCGGAGCAGCGGCCGTAATAGCGTAATAATTCGATAGAAGGGGCCCAGCCGAAACACCGGCTGGGCCTTTTCATGTGTCGTCAGCTACTGGGGCGCTGCCGATGGGCGTCGGGATGCTCTGCGTACCAACGCTCTTCGATGTGTCGCACCCGCAGGTGCTCGACGAGCAGCCACCCGGCGCCGATGATGAACCCGGCACCGGCCAGCGTTGACAGGGTCAAGCCGACGTCTTGGTGGCCGGTGGCGAATGCCGCGAGGCACGAGACGAACAGCACCAAGGCGACGCCGATTACGATAAGCCCCGGCATGATTTTGTTGTCCTTCATCGACTCGCCGGCATGTGGCCGCGTTGTCCTCGCGTGGTCGACGGGATCCTTCGGGCCCTTCATCGGTACTCCTCTCTCGAGATACCTACGCCCGACAAAACATAGGCTGATTCCAACGGTAGAACTACCCGACACCGTTGTGTGAAAAACCGTCACGGCAACGTGACGTCACTGGTGGGGCGGGTTCTTCTCACCCCGCAACACACGCGCGAGATGGCGACGTTGCGGGCGTCGTCGGTGTTGGAAAGCTCGGCGTAAAGGCGCTCGAGGAAACGCTGCGCAACGCTGGCCGGATGGCCGACCTCAGACCGGGTGGCATGGGGGCACCTGCCGCCCGAAAGGGCAGGCGGACACGAGAATGTTGACGCGATGTAGCCGTGGATTCGCGGATCAGGCGCGCAAGATCATCCGCCGAACAGGGCAGGTCCGGCCAAGGCCGGCATGCTCATGGTCAGCACCAGCAGCATCAAGGTGAACAGGAACCAGCCTGCGCCCTGCCATGCCCACCACGTCTCGTGGTTGCGCCAGGTCTGATAGGTCCGCAAAAACGCCCGCAACCCGCCGATCAACAGGATCACCGGCGCCCCGACGGCCAGCAGCGTCCGCTGGGGCACGCCGCACGCCGCCGTGTCGGCAGTCGCGCCATGACAGGTGCTGACCCAAAGGGCGGCAACGACCAGAAACGCCACACCGAGCACAGCGACCACTAGGCCGAAGCGCACGGCATCGCGAACATTGGCGTCGTCGTGTCGCAAGTCGTTGGGATTCTGATACAAAGCCACCTGCCCCGCACTCCCAGTTCGCTGTTGGAACGCCCTTGTGTAGACGTCGGGGGAATTCCCTGTCCGGGGAACGAATAAACCTCAGGACCCGATGCGTATATGCGCAGTCAGCAGCAGTCTGTCGTACACGGCGCGGGCGGGCAGCTCCTCGTCATAGGAAAGCCCGAGAAAGTCCTTCGCGATTTGCTCAGCGAGCGGCCGCAACTTGGTGTTTGTCTCCTGTGAGCGCCATTTCAGCAGCTCAAACGCGGAGTCGGCGTTGATCCGGTAGATCAGCATCAGCATGCCCTTGGCCTGTTCGATGCCGCTGCGGGCCTCGGCGATTTCGGCCACCGCCTCGGTGACACTTTCGTGGTGGGCCTCCGTAATCGAAGGGGTGACGTCGACATAGAAGCCGTGCGTGCCGACCACCTGGCCTGCGTCGTCGAAGAGCTGGTCGCCGACCACCACGACGTGGTGAACGTCGCCCCGGGTGTCGACAATGCGGTGCCGGGTGGAGAACGCGCCTGCCGTGCGCCTGATCTCCTCCAGTGTGGCCGCGACCTGGCCGTAGTCGTCGGGATGCTTGTGGGACAGCACCAGATCGGTGGTCGGGTGCACCGTTCCGGCCTCGTAGCCGTGCATGCGCTCGACCTGAGGGGACCACTCCCAGCGTTCGTCGGCGAAATAGAACCGGAACCAGCCGACGCGCTGGGGCTCGCCTCCGGCCAGTGCGTGCTCGACGGGCGTTTGCCCCTCGAGATCGGCCAGCTCATCCGTCATGCTGTGCAGATTAACCCGGCTAAGAACAGCGCGGCATCGGAGCAGATACAGACGTTCGTTATGCGGACAGATCGCCTGCGGTCATGCAAGCCATTATCGTCGCGATGCGGGCGCCGGCTCGACGATTGTGTGCGGGTGTGGTGCGCCGACGGCGCGTGCTGCGGTCGGTGCACCTGCCCGCCGTCGCGATGGGGCGCACGCCGCTCCGGGCCGACGCGCTGGGTCCGCGAGCAGACGTAAGAGACTCCAATTTGTCGGCGTGTCGGGGCATTCTGCGTCTGCTCGCGCAGTGGATGGCCCCTACGATTCGGGCCGTGAGGCTCAAGCTGTACCTCGTCGCCGGCGTCGTAACAGGAATCGCGGCATACCTTCTCGGTGCCGCGCCGGCGTGGAGCCTGACGATCGGCATGCTTGCACCGGCCATTCTCGCGGCGGTCCCCCGTTTCCTGCACGGCACCATCGCCGGCCTCAGCACCCGCGACGATGTCGCCACGGAAATGTCCGGCACGGAGTTCGAGGACTACGTTGCGCGAATCGCCAGGTCCAGCGGGTTGCCCGTGATCATGACCTCGATCACCGGCGACTGGGGCGTCGACATCATCGTCGGCAAGCGGCCCAATCGCCTTGCCATTCAATGCAAACGGCAGGCCCGCCCGGTCGGTACAGGCGCCATACAGGAAGTGGTGGCGGGAGCGCCGATGCAGGACTGCAGCAAGACAATGGTGGTCACCAACCACGAATTCACGCCTGCCGCACGCAAACTCGCGGAGCTGCACGGCTGTGAGCTTGTCGGTCGCTCCGAACTACCCCGGCTGCGGTCAACGATCCGTCGTCTGACGAAGCCTTCTGAGCCGACCCGAGCCTAGCTGAGCGCCCCGCGCACCGCGGCCACCGCGTCATCGATCTCGTCACGCGACACCGTCAGTGTCGGCCGGAACCGCACACTGTTCGGGCCGCTGGCCAGCATGATGACCCGGCGCTCCCAGAGCCTGCGAATCAGCTCGTCGCGCTCCGCACCGCTGGGCAGGCTGAACGCGCACATCAGCCCGCGGCCGCGGACGTCGAGAACCAGTCCCGGGAACTCCACCGCGAGATCCTCCAGCTGGTCAAGCAGGTATCGACCGGCCTTGGCGGCCCGCACCATCAAGCCGTCGGACTCGATGATCTCGAGGATGCGCCGGGACCGCACCATGTCGACCAGGTTGCCGCCCCACGTCGAGTTGATCCGGGAGCTGACCGCGAAGACGTTGTCGCGGATCTCGTCGACGCGCCGGCCGGCCATGATGCCGCACACCTGCGTCTTCTTGCCGAAGGCCACCACATCGGGCACGACGCCGAATTGCTGGTAGGCCCAAGGGGTTCCGGTCAGCCCGCAGCCAGTCTGCACCTCGTCGAAGATGAGCAGCGCGTCGTACTCATCACACAGTTCGCGCATCGCGGCGAAGAATTGCGGCCGGAAGTGCCGGTCGCCACCCTCACCCTGGATCGGTTCGGCGATGAAGCAGGCGATGTCGTGCGGGTGGGCTTCGAACGCGACACGGGCCTGGCGCAGCGATTCGGCTTCCAACTCATCCATGTTCGCGTCGGGCCGGATGTATGGCGCGTCGATTCGGGG